>Ga0315899_10008408_pt1 | contig 11060 bp, 3 predicted proteins | sample LakEriMetagenome_2_FD_203518 | JGI IMG/M metagenome (GOLD analysis project Ga0315899, IMG submission 203518) | Freshwater fungal communities from buoy surface, Lake Erie, Ohio, United States - Buoy 4 MA112 | ecosystem: Environmental > Aquatic > Freshwater > Lake | place: USA: Lake Erie, Ohio...
TATTGAAACATTTAATTCTAATGTGAATCTTAATGCTGCTGACCATCTAATCTTAAGTTCGACATCAGGTATTTCGGCCAATGGAACGCTTGGTACTTCTGGTCAAGCCCTAATATCTAATGGTAGTGCTGTATTCTGGTCGAACAATCCTGGTTATACAGGATCTACAGGACCGCAGGGAACAACTGGCTTTACTGGTTCTGCTGGTGCAACTGGTCCGCAAGGACCTATTGGTTTTACAGGATCTGTTGGTGCTCAAGGTCCAACCGGTCCTCAAGGACCACAGGGAACAGCCGGCTTTACAGGATCTCAAGGTCAAATTGGTCCTCAGGGTGTTACAGGACCACAAGGCACACCAGGATTTACAGGATCAACTGGTCCAACAGGGCCACAAGGACCGATCGGATTTACAGGATCAACTGGTCCAACAGGGCCACAAGGTCCTATTGGATTCACTGGATCTGCCGGCGCAACGGGTCCTACAGGTCCTACAGGTCCACAGGGACCAATCGGCTTTACAGGATCTCAAGGTCCTATTGGCTTTACCGGTTCAACCGGCCCTCAAGGTGCACAAGGACCAATTGGCTTCACTGGTTCACGTGGTGCAACCGGTTTCACTGGCTCAACTGGGCCGACAGGACCACAGGGACCAATCGGTTTCACTGGTTCAACTGGACCTCAAGGTGCCCAAGGACCAATAGGATTTACTGGTTCTGTTGGTCCAACCGGCCCAACCGGTCCTACTGGACCGCAGGGACCAATTGGATTCACGGGTTCTGCTGGTGCGACCGGACCTACAGGTCCAACTGGGCCACAAGGTCCTATTGGATTTACTGGATCTACCGGGCCGACCGGTCCTCAGGGTCCAATCGGTTTCACGGGGTCAATTGGTCCAACCGGTCCTCAAGGTCCTATTGGATTTACTGGATCACGTGGTGCAACAGGTTTCACCGGTTCTGTTGGTCCAACCGGTCCTACAGGCCCAACGGGTCCTCAAGGACCTATCGGATTTACTGGTAGCCAAGGTGCTCAAGGTGCACAGGGTGCAACTGGACCAACTGGTCCACAAGGACCAATCGGTTTTACTGGTTCTGCTGGTGCAACTGGCCCGCAAGGTGCTCAGGGTGCCACCGGTCCGCAGGGACCAATTGGCTTCACTGGTTCACGTGGCGCAACTGGTTTTACTGGTTCTGCTGGTGCAACTGGGCCGACTGGACCGCAGGGTGCTCAAGGACCAATCGGTTTTACTGGTTCCACAGGACTTACAAGCGGCACTCAAACTATTGATGGTCTAAAAACCTTTAGTAGTCGCGCTACATTTTCTGATGGTATGCGAATTGGTCCAACTCCCGGCGATCCAAATGCGTTTATAATAACACGCACAATGCCGACCGGCGACCCTAACGTTGGCAACGAAGCTACCGAACTTTTACTATTCCATGCAAACGACCCTGCAAATGGATCTGGCCCAGACTTTATTACTCTTCGTGCCCCTGCCCTTCGTTTTCAAACTTATGATAACGCGGCTGTTGCTGATCCGGACTCAAGTGGTGGTTGGAATAATCGCCTTACTATTTCTCAGACAGGTGTTATTACATCCTCAGTTGATTTCCGTGCACCTATCTTCTATGATAGTGATAACACTGGTTATTACTTTAATGGTACTGGAGCGACTGCTTTAAGCTTAAATGGTAATATTACATTTGGCCCGTCAAACCCATATATTACTGCGTCAAGTTATATTCACTTTCCAGGAGGAGCGTATTTTAACTCCGGAACTGTATACATGGAGGCGAACCTAAAAGCAAGAGGCGGTGTGGGTAATGACACTGCAGCTGCATTAACTCTTACAGGTGGCACAGGTGGTTATACACAGATTAACGGGTCAGCAAGATCGCCTATCTTCTACGACAGTGATAACACCGGTTACTACATGGATCCATTGGGAACAACTAACCTCCTTGGAAATCTATATGTAGCAAGAAATGGAGTATCTAACGACACATTTGGCGGCTTAGAACTTCGTGAATATTCTTATGCTGGTGCAGCAACCGGAGCAGCAAACGAAGCGCCGGGTGTTAACTTCCACTGGTCGGCGCGAGCAGCTGCAAGAATTTACATGAATTCGGGCGGTCACTTTGTATTTGGTGGCCAAAGCGATATTACAAATAATAGAAGAGATATTATCTTTGCTTCGGGATTCGCGGCAACACGTGTTGATGCTCCTATATTCTATGATAGTAATAACACTGCTTTTTATACAGACCCAAATAGTGCCTCTGTTATATCTGGTTTGCGTTTAACTTCTAGCCTTGATCTTGTCACCAACGATGTTTATGGTTCATTCCGCGTATTTCGTAACGCAGCTACTTCTGGCGCTCTTGCAGATGGTATGTATATTGGTTATGGTAACGGAAACAGCGGCGTTACTAGAATTTATGGGGGTGGTTCTACAGGAACTCCCTTGATTAAGTATTCCAACTACACATCAGAAGATAGCTCTTTCAGAGCACCTATCTTCTATGATCTTGACAACACCGCTTATTATGCCGACTTTAATACAACCGGCGACTCGATCCGAGCAGCTGGTAATATTATCGCTTATTACTCTGATGATAGACTGAAGACAAAGTTTGGAAATATTACAAACGCCGTTGATAAAGTCCGCCAACTGAACGGATTCTATTACGAGGCAAATGAGACTGCTCAGAAACTTGGATACAAGCCAAAGAGAGAAGTAGGTGTGTCTGCTCAGGAACTAGAAGCAGTATTGCCTGAGGTGGTCACAGACGCTCCAATCGGCCGCGGCTACTTGACTGTGGATTATGAGCGTATTGTTCCACTTCTAATCGAAGCTATCAAAGAGCTCAGTGCAGAAATTGAAGAGTTGAAAGCTAGATGACAACACTAGTATACACATCGACAAATACTTCTTCACAGACGATTGATACTTTCAATCTGCCGACCGAGAAGATTATTCACTATGATATTCATGTATCATCTGGAAACACTACTCATTACTCGACACTTGATATCAGTCATGATGGAATCCAAACATCTGAAAACCAGTATTCACTGGCCAAGGATGGAATCACTCCACTTGAGTATATTGTTTCAATTGCAAACAATGTTGGAATTGTCAGTGTTACACCAACCGTAATACCAACAACATTCAGTATCGAAAGAATACCGATTGCTTGTAATCTCTATTCTGAGAATACATTAAGTGGTAGAAACATCAAGACAGAAGAAGGACTTGGCATTTACTTCAATGGTGCCAATAACATTACGATTCGCCAATCAAACAATAATGTATTCACCTATGCAAATGCCTACGTGACTTCTGGTGTCATGGGTCCGATCAAGACAAAGACAAATCTTTTGTCAACATGGATGCAGGCAAACGGCAACATTCAGACATCGGATGGCAATTACTTGGTTGCTGTGTCGTCTGGCCAAAAGGATAACTGCCTGTCACAGACAATCTCTGTCTCGGTCGGCAAGAGATATATTCTGACTGGCAATGCTTATTATACAACTGATCAGAACTATTCTTCACAAAATCCAGATCGTGACTCTGGCCCTTCAAGAATCGAAGTCGGTTCTTCTTTTGGTGATAACAGTCTTGGTGGTTACATTGGCACAACGTCAGAAGCTGCCTTCTCGATTATCTTTGAACCAACATCAGACACGATTTATGTCTCTGCCGGCTTTGGTGATATTAACAACCGACTTTATATTCAAAACTTTGACCTGAAAGAATACGTACCATTCCATACGTATAACCAGGACGAAGGCTCGATCTATATTAAGTGGGATGCAGTTGCAGCTGGTAATACTGTTCTGAGTCTCAACTCAAATACTGCAAACAATCGAGTCTTTGTCGATGGCTCAAATAACGTCTTTGTAAATACTGTGAACTGTGGAGCTCAACAGGCAACAAACAAGATTGCGTTCAGTTATAATGCAAATGGAATCATTGCAAGTCGTAATGGCAATGCAATCGTTACATCTACAGCTGTGCTAAATAAGTATATTGCAAACGCAGTCTTTGCTTCGGTTCCTTTTGAGTTTGCCTATATGTCAAGTACCATCTCTAACAATATGTTGGTAACCCTATCGAATGTCTAAAGATACGATTCATCTCTTTAATAATCTGTCGATCAAAGGCCTCGTAGCTAACGGCTTCGTGGGATCATCTGGTCAGGCACTGCTATCAAATGGTACAGGAGTTTACTGGGGATCTGGTGCTGGATTCACAGGATCCAAAGGTGACAAGGGCGAAGATGGTATCTTTGGTGGTGCTGCGTTCGATTATACTTTCTCAACAGCTACTACTCTATCAGATCCTGGTCCTGGCCAATTAAAGCTTAATAACACTGCATTTAATAATGCTACAACTCTCATTATTCATGATGAAGATGATAATTTAGTTGCAATCACTAACTTCTTACAAACCATTGACGACTCGACATCTGCAATCAAAGGCCACTTTACAATAACAGAGAAGGCAAATACTGCCAACTTCTCTCAGTTTTCTATTACTGGTCTTCATGTTGATGGTATAGCCAGCTTTCAGGTTCCTGTAGCTTATCTTGCTGGAGCCACATCCTTTTCGAATGGTCTTGATATTATTATCACGTTTGCCAGAACTGGTGACCGTGGTGATACAGGTTATACTGGAAGTCTTGGTTACACTGGATCAAAGGGTGATATTGGATTCACTGGTTCTCGCGGAGCAACAGGATTTACTGGTAGCCAAGGATTCACTGGTTCGCAAGGTGATATTGGATATACCGGATCAAAGGGTGATACTGGATTTACCGGCAGCCAAGGATTTACAGGGTCTGCTTCAACAGTTGCCGGTCCTCTTGGATATACTGGCAGCCAAGGATTTACTGGATCACAAGGTGATACTGGACCAACAGGTCCTCAAGGTGCACAGGGCGTAACTGGATTTACTGGATCTCTTGGATTCACTGGAAGTCAAGGTGCAGGATTTACTGGTTCAACTGGTCCTACAGGTCCGCAGGGTCCGCTTGGTTTTACTGGATCGACCGGTCCTCAGGGTGCTACCGGTCCACAAGGCACGACTGGATTTACCGGATCAAAAGGCGACGGCGGTCCACAAGGGCCAATTGGCTTTACTGGATCTACTGGGCCAACTGGTCCACAAGGAGCTCAAGGACCTACTGGTGCACAGGGTCCAATTGGTTTTACTGGAAGTACTGGACCAACTGGACCTACCGGACCACAAGGCCCACAAGGAGCTACAGGTCCGACTGGACCACAGGGTGCAATTGGCTTTACTGGAAGTACCGGACCAACTGGTGCAACTGGACCTCAAGGTGTAACCGGACCACAGGGTCCGCAAGGATTGCAAGGTGCTCAAGGACCACAGGGTGCTATTGGTTACACTGGAAGCTTAGGTGCTCAAGGACCTCAGGGAGCTCAAGGACCTCAGGGAGCTCAAGGTCCAATTGGATTTACTGGAAGCCAAGGTGCACAAGGAGCTCAGGGTGCGCAAGGTGCTATGGGTCCAACGGGACCACAAGGCGCTCAAGGACCTCAAGGCGCAATTGGATATACTGGATCTTTAGGACCGCAAGGTCCACAGGGGACAACTGGACCAACTGGATCCCAGGGTGCAACTGGTCCGCAAGGTGCTCAAGGACCAATTGGTTACACAGGGTCTGGATATAGATTTGCTACTGGGTATTTCAACAACGGTACTACAACAGCTAACTTTGTCGGTGATCTTGGTGATAATGGCCATTTAGCTAGCGGATTTACTGCACACAAAGCTCCATGGGATTATGCTGGTAACTCAGATGTAGACACTGGTATTTTTAGTATCGAGATGGCGGGTACTGCTCTTGCCACGTGGCATGATGGCAGCTACTTCACAACAATGGTTATCAGACCAACTACCGGCGCCGGTGGTGGTTCTGTGTTTATCTATAACGATCAAGGCAGCGGATATTCACCAGGATGGAGACAAGTCTGGACATCTTCTGTATCTTGTTATAACTACGTTGATATTAGAGCTCCTATCTTCTATGACGTAGATAATACAGGTTATTACTGGAATCCAAATACTTCATCTGCTCATAGACTTCAGACACCGTCTGGTTATCTTGATCTTGGTCCAATGAATGCCAGTTTCTGTCACTTCCAGACAGATAGACCCCAGTTTTACTTTGGACAAAACATCCATGCTGATGGTGTTTACTATGATTATGATAACACTGGGTATTATGTAGACCCGGCTTCAACATCTATAATGAATCAAATCTATTACGCAGGTCTGTATAACGCATCTGATACTAATTATGGTATTGTCGGAAACAATGGATTCTTTGATACTCTTAACTCTGGTGTTGCTGGAGATCAACTAGAGCTTTGCTACTCTCGAGGCACGTTTACATCCACTTCCGGATCAATGCGTGCTCCAATATTCTATGACAGAGATGATACTAGTGTTCGTTGGGACGGAGGAACACTTGTTCTTCGCAATGCATCACCAACAGTATACTTCCGTGATACAGATCATAACTCTGCAATGGTTCACGTAAATAGCAATATTTTCTATGTTCTACGTGGTGGTAATGATACTGAAACATGGACTACTGTTGGTAGTGGCTCTTGGCCACTAGAAATCAATCTAACAAATAATAATGCTCAATTTGGTGGTATTGTCACAGCTATTACGGATATGCGCGCTCCTATCTTTTATGATAGCAACAACACATCTTATTATATCGACCCAACAAGTACTTCTATTCTTGGCGGTAAACTTGTTATGGGCGCGTCATTTAACGATGGTCGTTCTAATGGTATTTGGTGGTGGAATAGTGGTGACTCAAACTGGGCCACTTATATGGCTGTCTCTGGTGGCGTTACGCCGGCTGGTACAACCGCGTCCGGTGGTTATTGGAATAATGATCACGCAGTACGCATGCGCAATGGCAACTTCTATGTAGAAGATTATACCAATAACACGTGGTCAATGCACGTAAATTATACTGGTACTGCAATCCGTGGTCAAATGAGAACTCCAATCTTCTATGATATGGATGATACTGGCTACTATACTGATCCAAACAGTCTTTCTAATATGGTTCGTATTTCTCTTGGATATAACTCGGGGGAGAACTGGTCAATTGGATGTTCGAATTGGTTTAGATCATCTGGTGCTACGGGGTGGTATAATGCTACCTACGCAGGCGGCGTTTACATGGAAGACGTTACGTGGGTGCGTACGTATAACAGTAAATCTATATACACTGGTAATGAAGTAGCAGCAGCCGGTAACATTACCGCTTACTACTCAGATGAACGTCTCAAAACCAAGACAGGCAAACTTGATAATGCACTTACTAAGGTTAAATCTCTTAGTGGCTTTACATACATAGAAAATGATTTAGCTCGTTCATTAGGATACAAAAACCAAAAGCAACAAGTTGGTGTATCCGCTCAACAGGTGAAAGCAGTACTTCCAGAAGCAGTTGCTCTTGCTCCTGTGGATTATGAAACACTTGAAGATGGAACAATTGTATCTAAGTCAGGTGAAGATTATCTGACCGTTGACTACTCAAGACTGGTTCCACTTCTTATCGAAGCAATCAAGGAACTGACTGCAAAGGTAGAAGAGCTAGAAGCTAGATGACAAATATAGTATACACCTCGACGAATACTTCTTTACAGGCAATTGACACTTTCAATCTGCCAACAGAGAAGATTATTCAATATGATGTTTATGTAACAGCTGGAAATACTACTCATCTCTCGACACTCGATATTAGTCATGACGGAATCCAAACATCTGAGTACCAGTATTCTATGGCGAAGAATGGAATCACTCCACTTGAGTATATTGTTTCGATTGCAAACAATGTTGGAATTGTTAGTGTAACACCTGCAGCGATTCCTACAACATTTAGTATTGAAAGAATACCGGTCGCTTGTAATCTTTATTCTGAGAATACATTGAGTGGTAGAAACATTAAGACTACAGAAGGTCTTGGTATCTATTTCAATAGTGCTAATAATATTACCATTCGCCAGTCAAATAATAATGTATTCACCTATGCGAATGCTTATGTAACTTCGAGTGTAATGGGTCCAATTAAGACAAAGGCAAATCTTTTGTCAACATGGATGCAGGCAAACGGCAATATTCAGACATCAGATGGTAACTATCTGGTTGCTGTATCGTCTGGCCAGAAAGATAACTGTCTGACACAATCAATCTCTGTTTCAGTTGGTAAGAGATATATTTTATCTGGTAATGCTTACTATACCACTGATCAAAACTTCTCGGCACAAGGACCAGATAGAGACTCTGGTGCGTCACGAATCGAAGTTGGTTCTTCTTTTGGTGATAACAGTCTTGGTGGTTATATTGGCACAACATCAGAAGCGGCCTTCTCGATTATCTTTGCACCAACATCAAACACTATTCATGTCTCTGCTGGCTTTGGTGATATTAACAACCGACTTTATATTCAAAACTTTGAACTAAAAGAATACGTGCCATTCCATACGTATAACCAGGATGAAGGTTCAATATATATTAAGTGGGATGCAGTTGCGGCTGGAAACACTGTTCTAAGTCTGAATTCTGACGCAGCAAATAATAGAGTCTACGTAGATGGTTCAAATAATATCTTCATAAATACTGTTAACTGCGGTGCTCAACAAGCAACCAACAAGATTGCGTTCAGTTATAATGCAAATGGAATCATTGCAAGTCGTAATGGCAACGCTGTGATTTCCGACTCGAATCCTTTGAATAAGTATATTGCCAATGCAGTTTTTGCTTCGGTTCCGTACGAGTTTGCTTACATGTCAAATACCATCTCTAACACTATGTTGGTAGCCATATCGAATGTCTAAAGATACGATTCATCTATTTAATAATCTGTCGATCAAAGGACTCGTAGCTAACGGCTTCGTAGGATCATCTGGTCAAGCATTGCTATCGAATGGTACTGGAGTTTACTGGGGATCTGGTGCTGGATTCACTGGATCGAAAGGTGACAAGGGTGAAGATGGTATCTTTGGCGGTGCAGCATTTGACTACACCTTCTCAACAGCTACAACACTATCAGATCCAGGCGATGGCCAATTAAAGTTTAATAACACAAACCTGTCAAGTGCCACGACTCTTATCATTCATGACAATGATGATAATGCCGTTTCTATTAATAACTTCTTACAAACAATTGATGATTCTACTTCGGCAATCAAAGGCCACTTCACGGTAACAGAGAAGGCGAATACTGTTAACTTCTCTCAGTTCTCAATTACTGGTAATCATGTTGATGGAGCAAATAGTTTCCAAGTTCCTGTAGCTTATCTTGCTGGAGCCACATCCTTTTCAAATGGTCTTGATATTATTATTACGTTTGCCAGAACTGGTGACCGTGGCGATACTGGCTATACCGGAAGTCTTGGATATACTGGATCGCAAGGTGATACTGGATTCACTGGTTCTCGTGGAGCAACAGGATTTACTGGTAGCCAAGGATTCACTGGTTCGCAAGGTGATATAGGGTATACCGGTTCGCTTGGGTATACGGGATCCAAGGGTGATACTGGATTCACTGGTTCGGCTTCAACAGTTGCTGGTCCTCTTGGATATACTGGCAGCCAAGGATTTACTGGATCACAAGGTGATACTGGACCAACAGGTCCTCAAGGTGCACAGGGTGTAACCGGATTTACTGGATCTCTTGGATTCACTGGAAGTCAAGGTGCAGGATTTACTGGTTCAACTGGTCCTACTGGTCCGCAGGGTCCACTTGGTTTTACTGGATCGACTGGTCCTCAAGGTGCTACCGGTCCACAAGGTACAACTGGATTTACCGGATCAAGAGGTGATGGCGGTCCACAAGGGCCAATTGGCTTTACTGGATCTACTGGGCCAACTGGTCCACAAGGAGCTCAAGGACCTACTGGTGCACAGGGACCAATTGGTTTTACTGGAAGTACTGGACCAACTGGACCTACCGGACCACAAGGCCCGCAAGGAGCTACAGGTCCGACTGGACCACAAGGTGCAATTGGCTTTACTGGAAGTACTGGACCAACTGGCGCAACTGGACCTCAAGGTGCAACCGGACCACAGGGTCCGCAAGGATTACAAGGTGCTCAAGGACCACAAGGTGCTATTGGTTACACTGGTAGCCAAGGTGCGCAGGGACCACAAGGTGCTCAAGGCCCTCAAGGTGCACAAGGACCAATTGGTTATACTGGAAGTCAAGGTGCACAAGGAGCTCAGGGTGCCCAAGGTGCTACAGGACCAACTGGACCACAGGGTGCTCAAGGACCGCAAGGCGCAATTGGATATACTGGTTCACTCGGATCAACTGGTCCGACTGGACCTACTGGTGCTCAAGGTGCAACTGGACCTACTGGCCCACAAGGACCTCAAGGTGCACAAGGTGTTGCCGGTCCAACAGGTCCTCAAGGCGCTACAGGTCCTCAAGGGCCAATTGGATATACCGGCAGCTTTATTTCTGGAACCAACCTTGGCAAGACCGGCGCTCAAGGATTCTTTACCACAACCGGATGGACTTCTACCGATTGGTCTAATCTTGCTATTGGTGGCGGCGGTATGGCAATTGCTGGTACCCCTGGTGCAGCTAGCACAAACTATGGCTACTTTATCAAGACCGGTAATAGAGATACCGGTGGTGGATGGGGTGGCTGGTGGATGGACTACTCTGGTGGTTCAGCATACTACGGAACTACAACCGTTAGCGGATCTAATGCCACGTGGTATAAGTTAGCAGCATATGGGGTGAATACTTCAGGTAACTTATATGCATCTATATATTATGATAATGATAATACTGCATACTATATTGACCCTAGTGCTGGTGGTTCGAATGTTTTTGGCGAGTTTAAAGTTAACCAAAATGCCGCGGCTGGTATTCAATTAATTAGTACCACTGGCACACAAAGTCTATGGATAAGGACTGGGTATAGCGGAGCACCTACGCCTAGTGTCAGTGCTACCAACGTCCAGTTTCAATCGAGTGGTTCATCAGGTG
>Ga0315899_10008409_pt1 | contig 11059 bp, 10 predicted proteins | sample LakEriMetagenome_2_FD_203518 | JGI IMG/M metagenome (GOLD analysis project Ga0315899, IMG submission 203518) | Freshwater fungal communities from buoy surface, Lake Erie, Ohio, United States - Buoy 4 MA112 | ecosystem: Environmental > Aquatic > Freshwater > Lake | place: USA: Lake Erie, Ohio...
CCGTCTGCCGAACGCCGATTCCAGGATAGCGATGCGAACTCAGATGCAATCGTGCGTCTATTGCCGGATCGAAAATCGCAATTTCCTCGCTTGCTTTACCACCGCTACTTCATGCTCTCGGAGTTCTATTACAATCGATACGCTCCATACGAATTAACACCTGAGCTGTCTCGCGATCCGGTACTCTTGCAAAACTGGAAATTGGATCGCTCGCTCTATACTTCAATCCAGCAGTCGATCATCTCGCATACCAAAAACAAAACCGGAAAGACCTTTGTTCGATTAGATCGATTGGAACGTACGCTGCCTGACCGAGCTAGCATCCTGAAAAAGGGGATCCGTCTTGCCGATCCTCAATGGATTTCTGTATTGCCGGAAACGATGTCAGAATCCCCATCTGCTCCATCGCAAACCTCTACTTCCAACGTTCGACATGGTGAGGAGGAGCAGCCTCCAGGGGTTGAGAACATAGAAACTGTTCCGGCTCAAGTGTTGTCTGAAAAAGACAAAGGTCGCTGAGAGTGGCATCGAACAAATCAACATTGCCAACGCACGATGGTGTAGCTGAGAAATCTCCAGTCTTTGATGGATTGCTCGGTTTCTTCTTTGCCCCCACGACCTCGCATACGCTAGAGATTATTCGAATCGCTACAGGACTGATGATCGTCTATGTGCATGCAATTTGGCTTTCTCGCCTCGGAGATTTTTTCGGCCCCTATGCGCTTATCAATCTGGAGGCATGGAGATCAATTCATTATGCAGGGGAAACTCCTGACGCAAAATGGACCTATTTGGCTCAGACCGATTCATTATGGATTGCCTCGATCCACGAATGGGGTGCATTGATTGCAGGTGTCTTTGCGACTGTAGGTTTCCTAACACGCACGAGTATCTTTGCCGCTTGGTTACTGACACTACTTACGGCACATCGCATGACCGGATTCCTCTTTGGCCTAGACCAAGTCGTCTTGATGCTGAGTAGTTATCTGTGCTTATCTCAAGCAGGATCCTTGCTCAGTTTGGATCGTTGTTTATCCACCAAATTTCCAACACTGACATCCCAATCCTGGTATGGGTTGCTCTCAGGTTTTTCGTCAGTCCGACCGACAATTGGTGGTGCGACAGGCCCCGCAAATGAATGCGTAGCCAGTTGGAATAACACGCTTTCAACTCGATTGATGCAGATCCATTTATGCATCATCTACCTGTTCGGCGGACTTGGCAAACTCCGAGGCGAGATGTGGTGGGATGGCAGTGCGATGTGGTATTCCGCCTCCGCCTACGAATACCAATCGCTGGATCTCACGTGGATCGGCAACTATCCGGTGATCGCAGCTTTGCTAACTCACATTACGATCTTTTGGGAAGTCACCTACATTGCGATCGTGTGGCCGCGATGGACTAGGCCCATCGCGATTGTTTTAGCAGTGTTGGTACACGCCGGTATCGCAATCTTCCTGGGAATGATGACTTTCGGATGGATAATGATCGTTGCCAATCTGGCGTTCATCACCCCCGACCTTATGCGCCGAATTTACCCAAGCGCCCCGCATTAGCCATCGCCAGAGTCATCAGATACTGTGCTTCGAAATGACCGAGGCCTCCTGTGATGCATGTCGATTCGTTGAACGCAACATGCGGATCAGGGCGGCAACAATCCGAAACCAGCAATGTTGGTACAGGATGCCATGAGTGGCTTTGTAGGAAACTCGGTGTACTGTGATCACCAGTGACAATGAGCACCGTCGGGTTGAGCTTTTCAATGCGTGGCAGAATTCCATCGAGCTCTTCGATCCGCTTTACCTTTTCGGAAAAATTACCATCTTCACCTGTGCTGTCGGTGTATTTGAAGTGGATGAAGAAGAAATCGTAGTCCTTCCAGGATTGCTCGAGCGTGTCGATTTGCTCTGACAACGTCTGAGCTTTACCGACGATCTCCATGCCGACCAATCGGGCCAAACCTTTGTACATCGGGTAAACAGCAATCGCGGCTGATTTGAGGCCATACACTTCGCCGTACGACGGCAAAGCAGGCTTGTTCGCAAAGCCGCGCATCGTATGAAAATTAGCCTTGGGTTGCCCGGCAAGGATCTTCTTGGCTTGGGTCAAGAACTCTTTTGCAACAGCCGCCGTCTTCTGGCTTGCTGCGTCATTGGCGACGGGATCAAGTGGCGGAACGCCTGTTCGTTGCGGATCGGTATCTGCTACGTTTCCACCCAGTCCTTCGCCTCGGAAAACGACTACAAAGCGATGCTCCTTGACCGGCTCCACAAAAATTTCGATCCCCGGAATCTTGATTTGCCGGAGCGAGATGGCGATTGGAGCACTATCTTCAGAACTGATTCGACCGGCACGCCTATCGGAAATGTTTCCACTGGAATCCACTGTACAAAAATTACAGCGAATCGCAACATCGCCATCTCGCAACTCAAAACCGATGCCTGTCGCTTCGAGGGCTCCACGACCGATCTGATACTTGAGCGGGTCATAGCCGAACAATCCTAAATGCCCTGGCCCACTTCCCGGGGCGATCCCTGGCTTCACCGGAATGCTCGCCCCTTGAACGCCTCGCTTCGCCAGTTTGGCAAGGTTCGGCACGACCGCTGATTCCAATTCAGTTTTCCCGCCTGGACTCATGGGAAGTCCACCAAGCCCGTCGGCTACGAACATCACTATCTTGCTGTCATTGGCGAGTTGCAGTTCACGAGTCAAATCGTGCATATCCATGGGATCGATCCAGGTTCGAGGAGGAATTGAATTTTTGGATATTCGATCAGATCTCAGTGAGATGACAAGCGGAATTGCGAGAGAGCCTTTTCGGAGCCGCCAATCCTGGTTATCGTTGGCAGTCTTTGATGAATGGGTATCGGGCTCGCTTAGTTGATTGAACTGCAAAGCCCATACAAGTTGGTCGACACTCGAGGTTCTCATGTTTTCTTCCAAAGCAGCAGTCGTTGGTACAGGCTTCATCGCGCCCGTCCACATCGAGGCACTTCTGCGGGCTGGAGTGAGAGTTCGAGGAGTTCTGGGAACAACTTTGAAAAAGTCCCAACATGTCGCCGATCGATTCGGAATCGAACGAGCGTATAGCGACTATCAGGAACTCCTCTCGGATGACCAAGTCGACGTTGTGCACTTAACCAGCCCCAACCGCTACCACTATTCGCAAGCGGTCCAAGCGATGGAAGCTGGCAAACATGTACTCTGCGAAAAACCGCTGGCGATGAACTCGACTGAGAGCGCCGAGCTGGTGAGACGAGCTGCGTCGTCGCCTCTCAAGACGGGAGTCAATTATAACGTCCGCTTTTACCCTGTTTGTATCGAAGCAGCTGAGAGAGTTCGTTCGGGTGAGATCGGTGACATCTTTCATGTCTCAGGGTGCTATGTCCAAGACTGGTTGCACCAGCCCACTGATTTCAATTGGAGGGTCCTCGGATCCGAAGGTGGATCGCTCCGTGCATTGGCAGACATAGGGACGCATTGGCTCGATCTGGTGCAATCGATCACCGGTCTCGAGGTCGCCTCGGTGTGTGCCGATTTGCAAACCGTACATCCGATTCGTCAACGTCCCGTAGGTGAAGTGGAGACGTTTTCGGAAAAAATGCGATCGGAGCCTCAACCGCGAAGCGATGTTACCATTGATACAGAAGATTATGGCGCTGTCTTGATTCGCTTCCGCAACGGAGCCAGGGGTACCATGCATGTCTCGCAAGTGACGGCGGGACACAAAAACACCATTCGTTTCGAGGTCGCTGGCTCCCATCAATCCATTGGGTGGAATAGCCAACATCCAGACGAGTTGTGGATAGGAAATCGCAATAAACAAAATGAGATCATGGTGCGCGATCCGGCATTGATGTCATCCCGCGCCAGCCGTCACACTTCCTATCCCGGCGGACATAACGAAGGTTTTCCCGACACATTCAAACAATTGTTTCGATCGTTCTATTCTGCCATCGCTGGTGACACGAACGGAGATTGGAACCCTTATCCGACCTTCGCGGATGGACATCGCGAGATTCTGCTTTGCGAAGCAATTTTGGTTAGCGCTAACGAACAACGATGGGTCAATCTATAATCTATGGCAGTGCAAGATAGTCAATTGGTCCAATGGCTCGAACACGAGCAAGTGTCGATCCGTTCCGCATCGCTCGATCTGCTAAGTAGCAGTTACAGCACCAATCATCGTTGGTGCACCGGAGTGTTTCATGCATGGGATCGCTTCGGCCCACAGAATGCCTTCCCCGAGTTTCCATTGCTAACACACTTGGAGATCCCCAGCGAATTGGTCCCGGAATGCATTCAGCGGGCAGCAGCCATGAGCCAAGGGAAAGCGATTATCGATCGAGGCTGCCGATGTGCAGGAAAACTGATTGAAGCGGTTTCCGTATCTTCTCCCAAGAATTTTTTAGACCATCTGGAATCTATCGATAGCCTGAAGAAACGATCGAAGATCTTCTTCCGAGTCGATTTGGATCGGATGCGATATCGGGCCGAACACTTTTTACGAGACCAATTTGATCCGCTGGATGAGTGGTTTACCAAAGAGGTAGAACCTACGTTACCCTACGGATTGTATCCACACATCGAATCTAGCTTTCTCCGTGGACAAGCAGATGATGCGTTGCGATCTGGTTTTGGCCAACTCGCGTCGGACAATCGCAAATCGCATGTGCTCGAGGGGTGTTTTGAACTCGCTTCACGCTACCGACTCCTGGGATACGAAACGTATTTCGCGGATGGATTGAATGATGAAGACTCGTCGATTGCTGACGCTTCCGCCATCGCTTTGTCCCGCTGCCGCAATGACCACGTCTTGTCGCTGATCGCAGAGAGGTTCACCGGTTACACACGCGCTGGCCAGTTGCGTAGCATCGATGTTTTACGACGAAGTCGATTGCCGAAGACGCCACAGCTGCTTCGTTTTTTGCGTGGACCTGCTTTAGATGGATCGGTACAAAATGCATTACGAGTCGCCGAAGTCTTGCAGTTCGATTTTTCTGAGTTAGAGGAATGGCTCGAATCGTTAATGGTCATGGATGATCCATCGATCGCGCGCGTCCAGCCGTTGCTTAGCCTTGTTGGACCACTTAGCGAAAGTCTTGCCAGCGACGACCGAGCTCGAACGCTCCATCTCGTGAAGACAAGATTGCATAGTTGATTATGCAAGTGAACGCAAAATCAGTTGTGCAAGAATCAGAGGCAGCGCACTCGCCCCCTTTCATGTCTGACCATCCGGTATTTGACGAGATCTTCGTTCAGCAGCTCAAGGAGCTGTTTCGATATCGCAGGGACGTCCGCAACTTCATGGAGACGCCTGTTCCGAACGAATTAATCCAGAAAGCAATCGAAATGGCATTCTTAGCGCCCTCGGTAGGGTTATCCGAGCCATGGCGTTATGTTTGGATCGAGTCTACGGAAAAAAAGCGACTGGTTTCACAGGAATTTGAGCGAGCCAATTTTGAAGCATCGAAAAACTACGATACAGATATTCAAACGCAGTACTTACGCCTCAAGCTCGCAGGTTTGAAAGTCGCCCCGGTTCACATCGCTGTTTTCGAGTGCCAGGCACCAACTCAAGGAAAAGGACTTGGTCGGCAGACCATGCCTGAGACTACTCTTTATTCCGTTATGGCATCGATCCAAAATCTCTGGTTAGCCTGCACATCTGTCGGGCTCGGTATGGGATGGGTTTCCATCTTGGATCCGTCAGCGATTTCCAAGATCCTAGATGTCGACCCGACATGGAGATTAGTTGCGTATCTGTGCATCGGCTGGCCCGCCATGACCGGTGCCGTACCAGAGTTAGAACGTGCAGGATGGGAAAAGCGTCACGACCCGTCCGAGAAGATTTTGCGCCGCTAAGAAGAACAGGACGATGGCTCTATCCTGCACCATGAACTAGACCATCAACGACTTCTTGAGAATTTGCATGGTTGCTTTCTGACGATCGGTGACAATCTTCTGAGCACGAAGCACTTGATTCTTGGCATCTGCGGGATCGGAGATCATGGACAATACGGCCGGTGCCAATTTGCGCCGTTCCGACTCTTGATCAAAATCGAAAAGCCAACCATCGAGACCGATATCCCGCCACATCAATCCTTTGCTGGTTTGTTCTGCCCAACGACAGACGATTGCAGGCACACCATTCCCAATGCACATAATGGGACTATGCATTTCATGCCCAAACAGACCGGCGCTCATTCGATACGTGCTGATCGCTTCATCGGTAAGCCAATACTGTTGTCGCCACACGACTCTCGATTTTGCCGAGTCCGGCAATGCATCGTAGATCATCTCCTTGGCGACCGCCATTTGAGTCCGGTCTTCGGGACACAACAGAACCTTGAGTTTAGAATTCTCAAGCACCGTGAGAATTGCGTCGCGAAGCGGCTTGCAGTCTTGTTCCTTCATCGCTTCGTTGCGTGCATGCTTGCTTTCGTCTTTTGCAACTTTCTTTTCTGGGATCGTCCAATAAGGAGTGAATCGCAGTCGAGGAATACAACAAACAAATTCCCCCTCGTCAAGTTGGTTGGACCGAATAAATTCTTTGGCGCTAGCTGTATCTTCCAAATCAACAGCGAACGCGCCATCAGGTCCGAACTCCATCGTTGGACAAACACATCCCATACGTTTAGCAAGTTCCAGGGAAACCGAGTCCCGGAAAAACACAAACTTCGCGGCACTAAGGACATCTAGCGTCTTCTTCAGTGCATCATTGGGTGTAGACCGCGTAGCGCTCGACTCTTGCGCAGCAAACGTTATTCCGTAGACACCGTACGGCTTTCCCGTTGCTGAACTCCACTTCTCTATATCACGTTGTGCAACCAGTGAAGGTCCGGATCCATGCAATAGGAAATCGCACACCTCCATTGCGCGCGTGACAGCATCGTTTCCTTGTACGATCGCAAGGCTAGGAAATCGTTTTCGTAGCATCTCCTCTACACCATTGTCGACTCGCATCGGCCACAGTTGAACTTCTGCCTCGGGCAAGTACTTCTCCAAAATCGCCAAGACCCCTGGCGTATGTGCAATGTCGCCGATATTCACCGTCTGCCAGGAGGATCTCAGCAAAACTTTAGGTTTGCGGGCTAGACTTCCTCGAACATGATTCCAGGAATGAGCTGTTACCGAGGTGGCAACTAAGCTGTTTACAAAATGGCGACGATCCATAGGTTTACTCATACCGAACTACATTAGGGACGAATTCTTCTGCGGCGAGATTCTTCGAGAATTCGTCGCTTTGCACTACTGGGATCCGTCAGGTCCAACGACTCTCTCCATTTAGGCGATATCTTTTCGTACGTTTCGACAATACTCTGATCAGATCCCCAGCGATTGGGAGCAAGCGTATGGAACATGACTTCCATTTGCTGAGTCGGGCTTAAATTCTTGAATAGTGACTGACCATTTTCTGACAGGTTGGGAGAAAGGGAACTCAGCAGTTCGAGGATCTGCGGACGATCTGCGGATTCGACAAAACGATAGGCAAACAAATTGACCAGCGAATCCAGCCCTCGCTGACCATCCGACAACGAGCGTCTCATGAAGTCGGGAACCTTTTTCAGAAGCTCAGGCTCGAGATAGTTCTCACACCAATCCTTGATCGCATCGCTATCTTGAGACGAAAGCTTATGAATAAAGTAGTGTTTGGCGGCATAGAAATACATTTGAGATTTGATGTATTGAAGTCGCGTTTGTCCCTTGAGCCCGTTGAGATCGCGGCGCTCCGAATTGGGAAGTGAGTCCATCAACAAACCAATGACCCTCACCGTATCTTGTACCTGTTTGCTATTTGGCCGCTCTTCAACTTTCTTTTGAATCGCTTCAAATCGAGTCCTCGACTCGACATTCATTCTTCGAAGCGAATCGAAGTCGCTTTCAAGCTTCGCCTGCTGATCAATCGACATACTCGCAACCCAATCGACGCGGTCGTTCAGTATTACGGGTGGGGTTTCTACAAACTTGTCGGCCAAATGCTCTTTGAGGCACTCAACGACAAAAGTCTCCTCACTCAATTTGGTTGCAATGTCGAGCTCATTCACATCCATCCAACCCGAGAGATTGCTCACGATGCCAAGCTCTTGTAATTGTCGATTGGATTCGGTGTTGCGGATAAAAAAAGCAGCCATCATGGCAGCAACCGCGACACCCGCAAGCCCGATCAAAAATCGAGCATTCTTCGAAAACCTACCAACGGGTCGAACCGTCGGGGCAGGCAGTACCTCTGCTGGCGGAACTCCGCAAACATCGCGAATGACATGTTCGATCGTGCTTTGTGTAAACCGTTGATCGTATGGAGTCTCCGGGAGCTCATCGAGCAGCTCATACGATTTGCGCAGCTCCGCTAAACGCATTCTCAACGTTTCATCATCGATGAGCCTTTGCTCCAAATCCTTGGATTCGTCACTCGACAACTCACCGTCCAAGTAGGCGGTCAACTGCTCATCGAGATCGTTCATTTCTGGATAATCTACAGGATTGCTCATTCGTCTTCACCTTGCGATGCCGGGGATGAGTCGTCTGCAACGACACTCGCTTTGGGTGTAAGCCCAAGATCAATATAGGGTTCCAGTAAATTCTTCAGGTTCCCGCGCGCGCGGCTCAGTAGGGATTTGACCGCCTGGACACTCATACCCATCGTATCTGCAATCTCCTGATAACTCATTCCCTCAAACTTGCTAAGCATGATGGCGGTCCGTTGTCTTTCCCCAAGCGCCTGCAACGACTGAAGGACGATGCTCGACCGCTCTGCCGTGTCGAGAGGCCGTGCAGGATGAAATCCGCTTGGAGCAACCGCAACATTTTCAAGGAGCATTTCACCAGAGGAGGAATTCTCACCTTTAGAAAGCTGATATTCCTTTCGATGAGAAGAGTCTCGCAAGTAGTTGGATGCAATGTTGTGAGCAATTCGATACATCCAGGTCGTGAATTTCGCAGTCGGAACGTAAGATTTCCTTGCCTTAAAGACTCGGAGAAAAACCTCCTGAGCCAAATCTTCTGCCTGTTGCACATTCGAAACCCATCCCTGCATAAACCGAATGATTTTCCCCTGATGTCGATCGATTAGCATCTCAAAAGCCACGGCATCATCATCGCGCACGCGCAGCATCAAACCCACGTCGGGGTCGACCCTGTCTTCTTGTTGCGCTCTGCTATCGTCCGTCAATGTCTTTACTCTTGATCGCTAGAACCACTCATGGAACACCAGCCATGCGAATTTGTTCCGCTCCTCCGGCTTCAGTTTCCTAAGTCTATGCGAATCACCAGACAGCCGCCAGTAATCTGCACCATTATCAAACGCAACGCCCTCTCTAGGGATGCCCCCTTGAAGCATCATTTCCCAATGATGTGGATCAATTTCTCTTGACTCGTCTGAAACCCATTGAATAGTCTATATAGGGGGTAGAGGGTTCCGTGGGACTTTCTCAGGAGTATTCAGTATGCAATTCGAGCACGATTCTTCCAGTTCGAGCGATAACCTACTCGAACGTTTTTTTACAGGACTTTCGGAATACGCGTTCTACTCCCAACTGGGGGTAACGGATACCGAACTTGTCTCGTACGTTAGCAGACTTCTGATCCGGTTTACGAAAACGGACACACTTCATCGCATTCGCCAGTTGAACGGAAAACGTGCGACGGAAGTGGTGACGATGATGACCGAAGCTCAAAATCGAGTGGGCATCGCTCGGCGAGAAGTCCATCGTCATATCGGAGACTTTACGCTCTTCTGGACAGGTCTTTACCCGGAATCTCTTCGCGGATTGCAGGCTGCGAATAAATCCGATCAATTCTTTAGCTACTGCTACGAAGGTAAGAAAGCCTACGAAATCGCCAGCGAGATCGAAACAGACGACGACTCAGTAGCCACCAACGATCTTTTGCATCGATTGAGCAATCAATTCGAGATGTGCGCTTATGGTCTCCGAGAGATTCGACGCCAATGGGAAGAGAAACCGGGATCCGACGGAGCCATCATTCTTTAGAGACAGTTCTGTCTTTCAAGCAAGCGATAGAGCAGGCCTAGGTCGATTGCGATTCTGAATGGCTTGGCGAATGGCAATAACGTGATGCAGCAATACCGTAAAGTGGCAACCCGCAGAGCGGATAAATCAATCCGACAAACCACATGCCCGTCGTGAGCCAAAGATAAATCGCGTGCTTCGCGTAAAAACCATCAGGGATCGTCTTGAGCTCAAAATCCATCTCGGCCGAAAGTTGCCAGTGCACAATCACCAAAGACGCTAAGAGGAAGAACTGCACCACGATTAGCCATTTTTGCCATCGAGAAAGCCCCCATGCCGAGACGGCTATTCCCGTAGCGAGATAAACTGCGGCAGAACCGTGGAGCCATGCGGTTACTCTTTGTGTTACGAATCCTTGTTCCAACGCCCCGATAGACTCCGTTGCAACAGGAACCACGATGGCAGCATATAACGTCAGACCTCCCCACCAAACGGACCACGCAAGAATATGTAGATAGCTCAGCGCGCGAAGTAGCAACTCTCTCTTCATGACTAGGATTCAAACCCAACGTCTTTGGTCCATCGTCTTAAAACAATCGTTCCAATCAAGTTGACGAAAACCAACAACACGAGTCCAAGCAATGCGCATGCAATCACGGCGCCTATCATCGAAGCCGTATTAAGATTGCCTTGTCGTGCCGTGATGATCGTCCCTAGACCTTCGTAAGCCCCACGATCGCCGACGAAAAATTCGCCGACAATGGCGCCGATGACAGCCAGTCCACAACTGATGCGCAAACCGAGCACCAACTGTGGCACAGCCGACGGTATACTCAGCTTCAACAGCACTTGCATGCGGCTCGCTGACTGCATACGAAACAAATCTCTTAAATTCTCATTTACGGAAATCAGTCCACTCGTCACGTTCGAAATAACAGGAAAAATGCTGATGATACACGAAACCAATACCACGGTCTTGAACTCGTTTCCAAACCAAAGAATAAGCAGGGGCGCAATGGCCACGATCGGTACCGTCTGCAAGAAAAGTACGTAAGGATAAAACGAAATACGCACAACCCGAGACTGAC
>Ga0315899_10008410_pt1 | contig 11059 bp, 12 predicted proteins | sample LakEriMetagenome_2_FD_203518 | JGI IMG/M metagenome (GOLD analysis project Ga0315899, IMG submission 203518) | Freshwater fungal communities from buoy surface, Lake Erie, Ohio, United States - Buoy 4 MA112 | ecosystem: Environmental > Aquatic > Freshwater > Lake | place: USA: Lake Erie, Ohio...
GGCCTCGTGACCGGCCAGGCCCTGCGCCCCCTGACGCAGCCGTACCAGCCATGTAAACAAGCTAGCTAGGCACGTCCAGAGGCGGCACAAACAACAACAAACAACAATGCCCCCACCACCACCAGTAGCAGCAGACACCATCAACAACGAAAACTCCAAACCACAAAGCGAACCTGGCGCTTGGCGAGTCTGACGCAGAGGCAGCAAGGCGATTGTGCGTCAGGGTGGTGAGCGCTAGCTGACCATCAGGCTGCGACAGACCGCTGCCAACATTCTTATCTGGCTGCACATATTCGTTGCTCGAGCCTCCGTCCCACACGTAGCCGAGCACGTCGGGATCTGCGCCCAGCTCCCTAATCCTCTGCCACAGATTTCAGGTGTCAACGGGCATGAGCAACGACTAGCAGCGTGCTCAGCAGCAAGGCAACAGTTGATCAACAAGAGTTACTCGCAGATCAACAACAGTTACTCGCAACTGTTGGGAAACACTCGAAACACGGCATTGCGGCATCCTCTCACGGAGAAGCACACTGAGCAACATGAAGCCAAACACACCCGTTTGACGTACGCTTCGACTTCTCTTGGCTTCGACTTCTCTTTGTCTGAGTAGCGGCTGAGAGTAAGGTAAGCTTTCATCTGCACACAGCAGCCACCACACAGCCCAGTCCACCCGTCATTGCAGCGCCGTCGCCACGACGCACACACTCTCCGGCACATGGTGTCGTCTGAGCCCGCGGGCAGCCCTTGAGCGTGCAGCGCGATGCAGCGCCGACGCAAAGACACACGACCTGGGATCGACGGTCGAGCGCATTGGCCCGTTTCAGCTCCTGCTGTCTGGCCTCTTCAGTCGCAGCTGCTGACGGCGCTGCCGCAGCCTGTGCGGGAACGTTGCCGAAGGCAGTAGGGCCGCCGCCAAAGTTGCCGAAGGCAGTAGGGGCCGAGAATCCGGCCGCTACTCCTGGATTCTCGACCTTTTGGTGCGCGACCTGTTTGTGCAGGCCGTCGGCGGCGTCCTTGTCGACTTGGTCCATGAGTTTAAGAACATGCCGCACAACCTGGAAACCAATCCATCTCCTCATACCACGTGACGTTTGCTCCAAGAGCGCTGCCGCCGGGTCCAGCCCGTGCCTCGTCTGTGGCGCGAGAGAGCGCAAGCGCTGCTCTGACAGCATCATCTGTATCTGCTGACAATAGTCGGATGCCCTGTGGCCCGGCGGCTGCCAATGGGCATCTGACCGCCACCACCGGTCAACAGCACTTGATGTGCCAGACGACCATCCCAACCCCATGCCCGGAGAACCCTGCAACGTTTGCCGCATGGAGGAACGCCGCGAATCGATGCCAGCCCTGGCATCATTCACAACCATGGCGCGCGATGGTGGTGGTGGTGCACGCGTCTTCTTGCGGCGAAACTCCTCCGAGTCATTGACGCGCGTGCGTCGCTCGTCGCACCACCTTGCAAATGTGGTGGAACGCTCATCAGGCAGAATGGGAGTCATGCCGGGTTTCATCTCAGAGATCAAATCCTCATCTATCGGACGCGACGAAAAATCATTGGCAGAGTCCAAGGGCGAGAAGTTGTGCACCGTCGGTTGCTCTTCGAAGCGCACGTTGCCCCTGCCGAAGCCGTGCGTTTGGGGACTTGGCCGCATGGTGCTAAAGCCGCCAAACATTCCTGCAGATCCCCTTGTCCCAGGTGTAGACGGCGTTCCCCCGAGGCCCCCTCTCCCTGGACGGTGCACTGCAGGCGCACAGCAGCCACACACAGCAGTCACACACAGCAGTCACATACAGCAGTTGGAACACATGGCCCAACGCAAGACGGCGCGTGCAGCGCAAAGATGCCGCCACGGGTAAGCCAGATAGATTAGAGGGTATAGTAGTAGGAATAGTCAGTATAGAATACATGAAGAGTACAGCGTATAGAAGCAGGAGTTATTATCGAGTCCACAGACCACAGACCGAGATGAGGCGAGGCAGACGCGCGCCATGATGCGGGAGAAAACGAAGTGTTGGCGCCGCCTGGCGTCGAGAGCCCAGAGGTGTTGAGCGGGTGGCGAGTACTGTGGCGTGGCGAAAAGGGGGCACTACTGCTGCCCGCATTGCTGTTGTAACTGTTGTCGAGGGAGTAGAGGCTTGATGCTGACCGGGGCTGCGAGCTGGGCGAAAAGAGCCCGCTCGACGCGCCGAGCCTGTGGGGGGTCCCGGTCCGCGCTCTCATCGAGTCCAAGCTGCGAGGGCGCGAAAGGGGAGGGGGTGCTGGGGGAGCGAGAACGAGAGGGAAGGGAGGGAGGGAGGAAGAGAGCGAGAGAGAGAGAGAGAGAGGGAGAAAGAAAACGAGAGAGAAGAGGAGAGAGAGAGAGAGGCAAAGGTATTAGAACCACAAAGTATGTATGGTATATATTAAAAATTGTGCTAAATAGGATGCGACGAATAGTGTAGAGGGGTCAAGACGAGGCCGTGAGGGAGGTAGTGTCAAGGGCTCAAGATGAGGCAGTGAGGGAGTAACTTACGTGAGTATGGCTGAGACCAGGATTTTTGTTTTTTATTTCAATTAATTTTTTACGTGTGTATGTGGGGTGGGGGCGTTGTGGAGGGATCATGTGGAGTATGCGTCGTGGAGCAACAATTTTTCAACACTTCTCATGTTCAGGAAAAAATAAGTGAAAAAAAAAGGGGGGGGGGGGAAGTGGGGTTGTGGAGTAAACCACAGGGGAAAAAAGTGGCACAGGAAAAAAAAGTGGGTTGATGTGGAGTTTGCTGCGTTGTGGAGCAACCATGTCAAGTAGGTTTAGGGTTTAGGGTTTAGGGTTTAGGGTTTAGTGTTTAGGGTTTAGGGTTGTTTTTATTATATGATGACGTGACAATTACTACTATATTTATTGTATTTCGAGGGCACTGCACGGGTAACTGTGGCTGCATTACTACTATATGTTATGATGTATATGTTTTAATGATGATGATGATGATGATGTGACTATTATTTGTGCTTGAGTGCACTGCCCGTGTTGCCGCCGAGGGTTTAGGGTTTATGGTTCAGCAGTGCCAAGCACAGGGCAAAAATGGTTCAACAGTGCCCAAGCACAGGGGACAAAAAAGTGGATTGGAAAGTGAGAAAGGGGAAAATAATTAAGTTGCAAGCGAGAGTTATATGCGTATACATGCAAAAAAATTGCCTGATTTTTTTACAATTATATACAATACCTTTCGTGCGAGAGGGTATCTAGTGATTGACGATGGTCGTGGTGGCTGTCGTCCGCCTCCTCTTCTTGGGCATGGCGGCTCAGGAGAACGGATTGCAGCCAGAAGAAGCAGTTGGATACCAGCACGCACAGGGCGTAGAGATAGAAACACCCAACCAGGCCAAGGAGCAAAACATTCCAAAGCAGTAGCAGACTCTTCATCGCAGAGTCGGACATAAGGCCTCGCAGAAATTGCGGCGGCGGGTTCTGAACCTGGCAGGGCTTCTCGTGCCACCAGCAGTCGGCAGCACTGTAGAAGCTAGCACATGTATGGTAGCCTAGCAACACGTTGGCAACACGTTAGCAACACATTAGCAACACACTGCAGAAGCTAGCACATGTATGGTAGCCTAGCAACACATTGGCACGTTAGCAACACATTAGCAACACACTGTAGAAGCTAGCACATGTATGGTAGCCTAGCAACACGTTGGCAACACGTTAGCAACACATTAGCAACACACTGTAGAAGCTAGCACATGTATGGTAGCCTAGCAACACATTGGCAACACGTTAGCAACACATTAGCAACACACTGTAGAAGCTAGCACATGTATGGTAGCCTAGCAACACATTGGCAACACGTTAGCAACACATTAGCAACGCACTGCAGAAGCTAGCACATGTATGGTAGCGTGTCACAAATTTTGCAAAGTCAGTGCCCTAGTACATGCGCTATATAATGTTACTACATAGTAACAGGACTTTTGAGAATGTGTGCCGAGGGAGAAGAAGCATCGCCACGAGGCGCAGCCAAACACGAAGCAAAGACCGCACCAAGCAGACACGAGGATGAGAACGAGAGGCATCACTCGGAGCAGCCCTCCATCAATCCGCTCACAGTGCATGGCCTCGAGCATATACTGCGAGTAGCGCCGCGAAGTCTATAGCAATTCTCAAAATTCAGCGCCCTAGCATATTTTACTAGATAAGGTCTTGTGTAGAGGACTTCTGAGAAAATGTAAACCGGGGCAAGGATGCAATACTCAGCGTTTTCAAAGCGGAGATACGTGTGGTGCTCAATCGCCTGAGAAAAGCTCCCCAGCGACTGGTATGCGTTCCCGAGGTTCCCGTACGCCGCGCCCTCTCCCGCCACCTCCTTGGCAACCGCCAGGTGCTGCGGGTGGTATTCGATCGCCTTGGACTCGTCGCGCACTCTCTCAAAGGGCCGGTCCACGCGCACCATGCGCACCGGCGCAAAAAAATTTGTCCACTTCCACGTCCGCGTGTCCTGGACAATGGTGCGCTCCTGCCATTCAAATCCTCCCTCTCTGATGGGCACAAAAACCCGTATTTTCATGTCGTGCGTCTGCACAGGGAGCAATCCGCCCGCGTCAGTCCACGTTGGCGCACACGCGAGGGGGCTGGCGCCAACGGGCGTCGCGGCCCCTTGAGCGGCGGCGGGCCGGCCACGTTGGCGCCCTGGCTGAAGATCGCAATTCGCAGCGGGCCCGCGCGCGCCGCAGATGCGTGACGACGCGAGCGCGCACCGATCCGATGCCGTGCGCCGCCTTGAGCACCAGCGTCCTGTTCTTTTCGTCATCCCCATCTCTGTCACTGGTCTTCCAGCGTCTGCAAGTTGCAAACCCATACGGCGCTGTCAGCGCCCCTCGGCACGTCGCTCTGCGCATGAGCCGCAGGCATGCTGCTGGGCCGGGTAGAGATTCGAGGGGGGTTGATGGGGGACAGCGGGGCGGGGGAGATGGGGGTGGGGCACGTGTAAATGTCGGCCCGGAGAGCCCTCCCCGATTCGATTTCCCTCATGCTCCCACGCTCGACTGGGTCTCTTTCCGTTTGAAGGTTGCGAGGAGGGCTCGAAATCCGCGCTGGTGGGATTTAGACACGCCGAAAGTCTTTCGCCGGCCCGGTACTAATTTCGGTATCGGCGTGAACCTCCCTCTAACTTTCGCGTATGTCCCCTTTTCGGGACGCCGCCCTGGATTGGGGCACCGGGCGATTTAGAAAAACCCCCAAAATCAGATTCGTTTTCCTATGAATTTGCCTCAAAAATAAAATTGCTGACGGTGGAAGGCTTCACTCTCTCCCAGCGCGTCCCGGCAGCGATGTGAGGGCGTGCGAATCTGCTCTCTCTGCTCTGCGCACACGCCGGCCGTGGTGTGTGTGTGGGAATGGCGTGCGAATCTGCAACATAACGGTGACGTATCACGTTGTTGGACGTGGCAGTGGACGTGGATGCGAACATGAAGCGCTCTTCCGAAGTTCTTGCCGCGGACGGAATGGAGTGCCGGCGGCTTCTGCAGGAGCTCGAAGCCGCCGTGGGCGACCTCTCGCTGGCAGGGCATGGCCAGGCTGGCTCCATTGGAGTTGCGCTAGAGGACACAAAGGTGAGCGGGCTCATGCCCTTTGGGCCGGCGTTCGAAAAGCTCGAGGTCGGAGACATCATCGAGGCGGTCGACGGGGCCGGGGTAACTCCGGGCACCATCGTGAGCGCAATTTCGGGCGAGAACGAGACCGAGGTGCAGCTGCAGGTGCGACGGAAAAGGGACGGAGAGAGGATAACCATGGACATGGTACGCTCCGAGCCCCCCGCTGCCATAGTAGCATCGCCCTGGGCTCGAAGCTGCGGGTACTGCCTCTGAAAGCCGCGTCCATGTCATTTCCACTGAACCGCCCCCGCGCCTTGTCTGCAGGTGCGAATCTGCAGCGCTCGCCTTCTCACAACACACTCCCTCGCTTTGACGTTGCAAAACGCTCTGGTCCTGTGCGGCGGAGGCGTCACGGATGAGACGGCGCGCGCGAGGGCTGACAACCCGGGCCAGCCGGAGGCAAACGTGGTGGCGTGCCAGCTCTTGCAGGACGGTGCACGGCTGCTGCAGGAGCTTCACCAGCAGATCACGCGGTCGGAAACGCAGCACAGACTTCGTCTCAGTCGCGCCAAGAAGAACATGGGCCTCCAGCTCAAGGAGATACAAGATACCCTTCTGAAAGCCTCTTCCTTTGATGACGCCACGCGCAGCGAGAAAACGAACGAGCTGAAACTGGCTAAGGAGAAAGCTGATCAGGACTGTGCACGACTGCTGGCAGAGCTCCGGCTGTCCGAGGGAATGCTTGCCCAGCTGGAAGGCCAGCTTAAACACGCCATGGACCAGCTCGAGGACGCCGACAGCAGACTTGCAGCCAGTGCAACAGAGAACAGAGTGCTGCTGGACGAGGTAGAGCGCCTTGGTAACAAGCAGCATTCCACTCCCGGCAGAGAAGTAGGCACATCCAACCCTGGCGACAATGTGGAAAAGGAGGTGATGCGCGAGACTATCAAGCGTCAGGATGAACGAATGGAAGAGCTCCGCAGTGAAATCAGTAAGCCTTGTCTCGTTTTCTCGTGCTTTCGTGAAATTAATCAGAGATTACTCGGTACGTGAATCCTTCAACAGATCACTATTCCTCGCTTGTTACAACGCCCGTCGAATATTTAACAAAGTTTACTATCCCAAATCTTTTCGAAGGTTCACTACACAAAACATTAGTGGCGCCCGCCATCAACGTGGCGCCCGCCATTCACGTTAAAAACTTACGGGTTTGAGCTTTCTCATTCACATTTGGGATCGCCTGTGTTGTCTGATCACGGCGCTGCTCGCCGTGTTTGAACCTCACCAGGCGTATACATCGAGGTAAACCTCCAGCTTAGTGGAGAGCTTGAGAAGCTGCGGCAGCTCAGTCGTGGTGTTGACAGTGCCAAGGAAAACACGGTAACTGTGGATGAAACCCTCAACGAGCAAACCATAGATTGTGGCTGAGGCTGTCGCGACTGATCAATCAGAACGTGATGCGCAGGTGGCAGAACTTCTGGCTGAAAATGTGCGGCTCAAAGAGCTGAACAGTGTTCATCGCGTGCAGTTAGAACAAGCCAACGAGGAGCTGGCGAGTACACGGGAGGAGGCGCAACAAGTCCGTGCCGCTCTGCTGCAGTCACAGAAGGATATTGCTCACCTGTTACGCATCGCAGATGAGAAGCAAGCGATTCTCTCTAAGACAGAAGCAGAGAAAGACAAAATCTCGAAAGAACACGACCAGGCTTGCGCGTTCGCGGACAGTGTTCAGGATGAGATAAAGCGGCTTGAAGGCCTGCTGGACGAGTTGCGTAAACGGCAGGCCATGACTTCTGTCGTTGTCGAAAGTCTAACAAATGAGCGCGACGAGCGAAAACAAGAAGTGGACACTGCCAAAAAACGCATCATGGATCTTGAGCTCGAAGTTGCGGGTTTCAAGAAATTGTGTTCTGCTCAAAAGCAAATGCTGCAAGAGTCGTCCGTCGAGCTAGAAAACCTTCAAAGAAGGCTCAAGATCGAACCTGGACAAGGCATGCAGCAAAAGCCGGCCATCTCCGATAGTGCCGAGGTGCATATGATTCTCCAGGCATCGGCGTCTGACCCGACACCGTCAGCGCATACAGCTTCACAAAGTGGAAAATCCGCATCGACGACAGCTTCGTCGTGGGCTCAAGCGAGCAAAGGGGGGTTTTATCTCGACGTGAATGCGGTCGCCAAACGGAATCAGCAAGCAGACAACGGGGCGAATGGCACGGTTGTTTATCCTCCCATATGTTCCCAGCCCTCTTCCCATGGTCATGATATATTTTTCTTCCCTGAAGTTCTTGCCGCGGACGGAATGGAGTGGCAGCGGCTTCTGCAGGAGCTCGAAGCCGCTGTCGGCGACCCCTCGCTAGTTTATAAACTTTTAAAAAATGTTTTTCTAAAAAATCTTTTTTAAAAGCATATTTTTTCTTAAGATATCGAAAGATGTTTTTTGTCCTTCCAGCTGGGCAAGTATTCCCTCGGAAAGCCGGAGCTCTGCCAGCATGATACCTAAATAGAAAATGATTATGCATGGAACCTTTTTCTATATGAGCATCATCTGGTGTGTGATAGACCCGAGTTTTGGTGATTTTAACCCTATGATGATGCGACGCAGGCGGTTGCAAGCAGGCCTTCGAGTGCTCACTCTGGTGGCATTTATTCGGCGCCGAAAAGACCGCAGTCAGCATCAGTACCGAGCAGCCGTTCTGCATCCCCTAACCCTCACGGACTGGGTCCTGCTAGAGTCAGCGGTAGAAGCTAGTTGCCAATGGGCGCAGCGCGCCCCAATGCCCCGCTGATTCAATTACCCCGCCGAACTGCACTGGCCAGGGCGTTAGATTGAGGCATTCAGTGACATTTGGTATTCTGCGCCTGTCATGCACACTCGCAGGTTGGTCCACGCCGACTAATGTGGGCCTGAGCCCTGAAGGGCTCATCCGAACGTTCGGATCACACGGATATCATCTTTCACAACCAAATAGTCCAAGATATATGCACGGTATGTTTGGCACTGGGATGCACCCTCCAGTTATCTACCCGACAGCCAGTAGCATGCATGGTTCTTTCAGCCCGCGGAATGTGGCTGTACCGGCGCAGCGCAGCACTGCAGTCGCGGCAAAGGATAAGGTGTGCTTGGTCGTATCTCTTTGTATTGACTCTCATTTTACGTACAAGTCGGGATAGTAGCGCATACTTGATTTCGAATGTCTGATCCAAATTCGAACTTGTTTGTTCCAGACGGCAGCGTGGCTACAGGGCATTAACGGAGCTGCTTCATCGGGAAGTACCGGCGGCGGATTGACTGTCGCACTAACGAGAGGAAAACAAAGCTGAGGATTTATAAGGTCGAGCGCAAACAAATTCCTCGCTGCAAGCATCTTCCTCTCTGCAAGCAAGGGAGAGGGCAGTTTTACTTTTCCAGAGAAGAAGATCTCGTGAAAGAAGATCTGTGAAATTAGAAGTGTGTTCATGCAGGTGCATAGTACTACACCTTACAACTACGGGTTAGGTTCTGTTTTTCGAATCCAATTCTATGCATGCGGGACTGGGCGTTCTTCATTTTCACAAGATCTTCTTCACCGAAAAGTAGAAAAGATCAACTTAACTGCAACGAGCTGTATTGATTAAGACCTCTCGCGTCATTCTTGTCTTGCATACCCGACCCGCCACTTTTATGCCACATGGTAATCAAACAAGCGTCCAGGAGCGCAAATGCCTGAGAATTTTTGACCGCGCCTCCCGCAGCTGCACTTCATCTGCGACCGCTGGCGGCAGCATGTCAAGGCAATGTCCACATTCATGGCAGTCCACTTCGATGATCTCATCAGGAAGAAATTGCTCCGAATTAGCTGCAAGCTTCCACGGGTCGTCGCTGGCTGTCACGATCAGCAGATTTTTGTCGCCTGACCCTTTGAATTTCCGGCGCGGACCGTGTGGATCTGTGCGCGTGCCCTTTCCAAAGGCCGCCACGCAGCGCCGCATAAAGAAGGGCGCGTCAATCGCCTTGTGCCTGATCCCCAAATCCTCTTCGCTTCTGGGCGTTGTCGCAAACAGACCAAGTTGTGTGCACTGTATCCAATGCCACGCTCGAGCCGATGACAGTCCTTTCTGCACGTCCGATAAGCACGTGGAGTTGAAGTGGCAGGACGTAGCATACGTCCTACCCCACAGTGTTGCCGTGAAATTGGCAAACACTATCACGATTTCATCGTCATGCGCTGTCCCAAGTGCTGAACACAAGCGTTTCTTGAAACCATGTTGGATGGCCAAGGATATTGAGTCGTGAACGATGAGCATCAAATCTTTGGTGCTAACATCTTCGGGCGCCTGTAACAGCAGCTTCAAACGCGTGGCTGCCTGGGGGCCCATGTTGTCGAGCTGAATTTCGACAAAGTCGGTAAGCGTGCGGATACGCGCCGCGCACGCCTCGCCAACCACTTGGCGGTCGTGTATATCGTGCGACGAAAAGTCCACAGCTGCGAGGAGCGGAGGAGATGATGCCCAGGCCCCAGCAAAGTGGTGAGGATGTTTCGTGCGCGCCCACGTCGCAAGCGCTCCCGAGTAGCCGCATCCAACAGCGATCCACAAATTCTCGCTCTGTCCCTGAGGCGCAATGACCATCCGCTGGAATTTGTCTCGGAAGACAGCAAGATCGGACACGGCCTGCTCCATCGTCAGGAGGGATAGGCCGTTGGTAGTGTTCCACCCTTCTGGGATGCTGGAGCCGAAAAACCTGTGCTCCACGACAACGATGAGCGCGGACAGCTCGGCCGCGGCGTCCATCACGAAGCCCGCGACGCTGCCGTCGAGCGGATGCTCACCGCCAACCACCAGCAAGACCGGGCCGACTGGCCTGCTCCACAGGCCAGTGTGCATCCAGTAGCGCTGCTTCAGACGGCAGCTGTAGGCATTGGCATGGCCCTCGGCTTTGCGCCCTAGTCGCCCCTCCTCCCGCATCATATCGTGTCGCATGTGCTGCTTCTCCGGCGTCCAGGTAGCGCGCGTGAAGTGATCGCACTTTTGCTCAATCTCTCCCCACTCAGGCTTTGGCCTCAGGGGCTCCATCTCTCCACCAGGGGTTGCCACACACCGTCGGTTTGTCGCCGTGCAGGCGCCTGGCGCGAAAGGCTCGCGCGCCCGCGCCAGTCCGACCTGACCGTCCGCCGCGCGCTCGGGTAGACCGACGCCCACCACGACCGCCTGCCACATTGCCAGCAGAAGCATCACGACGTTCCTCCGCTCTGCTGACCGGACTGTGGGACTGAGCATACCAGGCAACTGGGCCTTTTCAGTGTGTCCTCCAGGGTGGTACAGCTCCTCGCATCGCAGGACGCCCTGCGTCGTCTCAGGCGGTTGTACGCCCAGGAAATTGCTGACAATTTCGGACCGGAGTTCACGATGGAGTGAGGAGCCCGGCGGCAAGGGCTCGTGGGCGCTAGTCGGCAGGTGGCGCGATGGGGAGCGGCCTGTCGCGCTCGAAAGCCACCAGGGCATGTCCTCCGC
>Ga0315899_10008411_pt1 | contig 11059 bp, 7 predicted proteins | sample LakEriMetagenome_2_FD_203518 | JGI IMG/M metagenome (GOLD analysis project Ga0315899, IMG submission 203518) | Freshwater fungal communities from buoy surface, Lake Erie, Ohio, United States - Buoy 4 MA112 | ecosystem: Environmental > Aquatic > Freshwater > Lake | place: USA: Lake Erie, Ohio...
AGCAGCAATCCAATCATGGATGGATTCCGAATCCATCATATTCCACGGGAAGAGGGGGCGACGGGGAGCGTGTTTCTCGTTGGGTGAGCTATTCCCGAGTTGCCCCTGATCTTGCTGATGGGGGGGCATTTGCACGAGCTGAAGGGAGCCGGGGAGAGTTGGGGTTAGAGGAATTGTCTCCCAAATCAGGTATTCGTTGATGAGGTAATAGCGAAGGGTTTCTCGTTCGTACCTCCAATTGGGATCGATACGTCTGGCATAATATTCGATCCATGCCAACTTTTCAGTTTCGGAAAAATCTTGCCAATCCTGCCACGAAGTATTTTCAATCTTTCCAAGCAGCTCCGGGGGCGATAGAACGGTTCTATAGACTTCGATATCCTCCAACTCCCATAAATGATCGGGATTGGTGGAATCGCCTAATAGAAGTTTATAGCTTTCCTCCTTGGCAGGTGCCTTGGAACTCTCGCCGACGAAGTCTCGGATCAGCGTATCGGCAATGTAATTCAAGCCGACGTACTCCCCATCTAGAGCGATGCGTAGGGAGTGTGCTCGGTTGGTTCCATCATAGGAAACAGCGATTTGGGTCCATGTGTCAATCTCGATCGGCTTGGTGGTCCGAACTTGGATCATGCTGAACGGAGCGTCATGGACCAAAGACACTTGCAGGTAACCATTGGTGATTTCAAGACGCAGTTCGTAGGGGTTTGAGGCACTTTGGGACAATGTATCGTTAGTTGCAGGTGCTCTCGTTGAATGCGCTTGTTGGGTGAGTATGCGCCGTGGGGACGACGTGGACGAAGCGATGAGATCGTGGCCGAAATTGCAATTGAGTACTACGGTCCATTCTTGTGAGCGGCGAAGTGGCTCCTCAATGTCTGCGTAAACTGTAGGTGCGAATCCGCCAGATCCAATCCTCAAGGGGGATTTAGACGCTCGATGGCCGTTGTCATCGCGCAACTCAAGTCGCTGTTCGGGGCTGGGCCAAGCGAAAATTCGTTCCGCTGGAGGTGGCTTTGGGTGTGCAGTTTGTTTTTGATACCAATTTCCGACTGCATCACCTTGGATCAAGAGTTCCCAATCCTTGATTTCTGATTGCCGGATCGATGCGATGGCGTCTGACAGTGTCCGAAGTTGATTTCGTCGAAAAACTGGTGTTTCTTGATAGACCCAACTCGAGTCATTCAGGATGAGGTCGGATAGTCCAAGGGGGGTGGGCTCTTGGAACGATTGAAAGGGCTGGAAGGGCTGGAGTGTTGTTGGATTGGCCGGTTCGTTTTCCGGTGCGGCACGAGCGACGACCTTGTAGGTTTCGGCATGGTCTGTAACTTGGAATTGATTTGCGCGGTACCAACTTGCGGTAGCCAGTCGCTCGGGCTGCGAGCTGTCGGTGCGTTGGGCTTCCGTACCGAAGAGTTGGGATGAAAGGAACGAATCGAAGGGCATGTTGGACTGGATTGCATCCACGAGCCACTGATCGTGTTGGGTGTAGTCCCACAGCGCGACCCCTTCGGACAGATTAGCAGGCTTCGACCGTAGAACTGGGAAATAATCGTCGCGCCAATCACTCGCTTGCTGTTTCGCAAAGGAGTCAGACTGAAGCCATGTGGTTATCGCTTGTTGCAATTGTTTTTGCCGGGACTCTGTTGGAGCGTTCACTAGGTCTTGGAGTTCGGCGGCGTTGATCGAATTTCCGAGGAGAGCTTGCGAAGTACCAGCGACCAGTGCGGCCCACTTCTTGGTCGATAATTCGTTTAAATTTATTTCCTGATTCGCTTCCTGAGCGAAGGCGTGGTCAAAGAAGAGTCGATTCGCGACGAAGGAGAAAACTAGCGAGAGCATCACCGAGGATAAAAGAAACGAGACCACCTTGGGCCAGATGGTCTCGTTCTTGGATGTATTGGCGGTGTTGGCTAACACGCTCATAACGGTTTCGGTTCGCAGGAGCGAGGCGTTATCGATTACGAGTCAAGGCTTACAGTAACGGTCTTGCTCTCGGTGTAGGCTTTGAGTCCTTCTTCTCCAAGTTCTCGACCTTGACCGCTCATCTTGAATCCGCCGAACGGGGCGGCGGCGTCAAAGACATCGTAGCAGTTAACCCAGACCGTACCTGCACGAACTCGCTTCGCGAACTCGTGGGCTCGGCCAACGTTCTTGGTCCAAATTGCGGCAGCAAGCCCATAGAAAGTGTTGTTGGCCCGTTTGACGAGATCTTCCCAGTCATCGAAGGTGAGTACGGACATCACCGGTCCGAAGATCTCTTCCTTGGCGATAGACATTGAATCGTTGACGCCATCGAAAACCGTTGGTTGGACGAAGTACCCACGGTCCCCGAATCGGGCGCCACCAGCGACGCATTTCGCTCCTTCTGCGTTTCCTTTTTCGATGTAGCTCATGATCTTGTCGAACTGAGCTTGGTCCACTTGAGGACCTTGTTCGGTATCGAGCGACATCGGGTTGCCAACGCGGCGATTCTTCGCCAAACGCTGGATTTTTTCGACGAACTCAGCGTGAACTTTCTTCTCGACAAAAACGCGACTCCCCGCACAGCAGCATTGGCCTTGGTTCAAAAACAATCCGATGTAAGCCCCTTGTGCGGCTTTATCGAGATCTGCGTCGGCCATGACTACGTTCGGGCTCTTGCCTCCAAGTTCAAACGTCAATCGCTTCAGGGTCTCTGAAGCGTCTCGCATGATGATTTGTGCCGTGCGATGCTCGCCGGTGAACGCGATCTTATCGACGCCTGGATGCTTCACCAAAGAGGCACCGGCCGTTGGACCATAACCGGGAACTACGTTGATGACCCCATCAGGGATACCGGCCTCTTTAGCCAGTTGGGCAAGACGCAAACAGCTCAACGGAGTTTGCTCAGCGGGCTTCATCACGATGGTACAACCGGCAGCGAGTGCAGGCCCCCATTTCCAAGCAACCATGAGCATTGGGAAGTTCCATGGGATGATTTGTCCCGCGACACCCACAGCCTCGCGACGGGTGTAGGTGAAGAAATTGCCGCGAATGGGGATGGTCGAGCCGTGAATTTTGTCCGCGTATCCAGCGTAGTATCGCAAGCAATCAAGGACCAACGGTAAATCGCCGTAGCGAGCCTCTCGGAAAGGTTTGCCGTTGTCTAGGCTCTCGAGAGCCGCCAGTTCATCGATCTCTTCCTCGATAAGGTCGGCGAGGCGGAACATCAGTTTGCCACGATCCCTCGCGTCCATCTTGCTCCACGGTCCTGATTCAAATGCATGGCGAGCTGCTTTGACGGCTGCATCGATATCGGCCGAATCTCCCTCGGCCACGTCACAGATGACTTCTTCGGTCGCCGGATTGACCGTCTGAAATGTCTTGCCAGAGATGGAGGGACGCCATTGCCCATCGATAAAACACTCGGTGTGTTTGATTTTTGGGGCTGCAATCGTGGTTTCGGCGATAGCCATAGGAAGGTACTCCAAAGTGGTTCGGGGGAACGTGGAAAGGATCATTGGAAAGGGTCGTCAGAGCATGGGGCCTGCAGGTCGACCTTTGCCAATCGGCCTGGGGGCGGTTTCGAAGGGACTAACGAAACTTTGTTGCTCGTACGAGGAAGGACCCTCGAAAGGGACGCAGCTTAACTCTAAAGGATAGCTTTTTGGCAGGTGAGCAACTAGATGAGCAACGATTGGTGAGCCCACCACGCTATGGATTCCTGGAAATCGGACGATTTCCAAAAAACGGTCGATTCCAGGATTTTGCGCCTAGGTTCCTAGAACTTCGGAGCAGGCGGATGGCCGATTATGAATTAAACTTGATAGGAGTGTTTCGTCAAACTTTCCGAGGATCCTCCGATGCCATTTGCCACGCGATTCGCCATGATCGGGTTGTCGGCCATGCTGACTGTCTCTCTGCACGGAGGCTCAACCCGGGCCCAGATGGTCCAACTTCCCAGTTCTAACATGTTCAGTTTGTCGACTTCTGTTGCCGCACCGGATCGAGGAGCGATTGGGGCTGGAGGTACGTTGACCGGGCAATTGGGGTCGGTTTCCCGAGGACCAGGTTTACCGAATGTTGCTCAAGGTGGAAACGCGGGTGCATCTTCTTTTGATGTTCGAACCACAGTGATCGACCTGGATGAACTCGATCGCATGATCCGTTCGCAAGCGTCCGATAAACCGGAGAAACCGATCCTGCAACAGAATGATCCGAGGGGGTATTCGCGAATCTCTGCGTCCGCAACGCGAGGTGTTACCAGGCCTGATTACGACTACCTAGCGGCGCTTAGCGGCCATGGGACTGGTTCGCCAACAATCTCAGGGAATGGGGTGTCGCTGCAGGCTGCTAGACTTAATCGACGCGATTATGATGCGATCAAATCCTACTTGGAGCTTGCGCATGCAGCCAAGCAGCGAGGGCACTGGGCGAGTGTTGAAACTTATTACAAACTCGCTTGGGAGACGTTGCCTGAGAGCCGCCGAAAGTTGGTTCTGCAAGATCTCGAAGAAGCGAGAACGAGTTTCCTGCGAGACCAAAAGCTTCCATCGGGCTCGTCCAAGGTCACGCCGGAACGACGATAAGTGCGACCGCGTTCGCTAAGATACCTAATGACTTCGCAAGCATACTCACTGACATTTTAGGCACGGAATTGTCAGTCACTTACTCTCAGCACTAGATAGCATCCAAATCACTATGGCGGAACAGGACGTTTCAGTCACCGTTCGTACCTTGCTGGCGATGAAACGCCGAGGTGATCGCATCACCATGCTTACAGCGTACGATTTTCCGACCGCGCAATTGCTCGATAAGGCGGGCATCGACTGCTTGCTCGTCGGTGATTCTCTCGGCATGGTTGTCCAAGGCCATAAGACGACAATTCCGGTGACGCTCGATCAAATGATTTATCATGGTGAGATGGTCGCTAGGGCCGCTTCTAGGGCAATGGTAATTGTGGATCTTCCCTTTCCCGTGGGACAGATCAGCATTTCGCATACGGTGGAGTCTGCGGCAAGGGTCATGAAGGAGACCCAGTGCCATGCGGTCAAGATGGAGGGGGGGCATCAACAGGCACAAGCGATTGCGGCGATGGTAGATGCCGGAATACCTACGATCGCGCATATCGGTCTTCGTCCTCAAAGTGTGCATGCTCTCGGTGGTTACCGCGTGCAGAAAGACTCGGACCGCTTGATGCGAGATGCGCTCGCCGCTCAGGATGCGGGGTGTTTTGCGGTGCTTATGGAGTGTGTCCCTGCGGAGTTGGCTCGTGAAGCGACCAGCAAATTGAGCGTCCCGACCATCGGAATCGGTGCTGGGCCGCATTGCGATGGCCAAGTCTTGGTGACCAACGACTTGTTGGGTTGGAACAGCGGCTATATCCCCAAATTCGTTCGAAAGGTGGCCGATCTAAAGACCATGGCGACAGAGGCGATCAAGGAGTACCAAGCTCAAGTCAAATCGGGTGGGTTTCCAAGCCAAAACGAGTCGTTCTAGCCGAGCATGCCCGGCACTCGGCAGTGAAGTGGAAAAGCAGCAACCGATTGAGCAGCAGCCGATTGAGCAGCAACCGATCGAGCAGCAACCGATCGAGCAGCAACCGATCGACGGTTATTGTGGTCGCGAATCTTTCGGGCCCTTGAGCAATTCCTTGATGGAACGGTACCGCTGCGCCATTTCCGTTTCCGCGCCTCGCTCAACCGGTTCATAGAATTGCCGCTCGACACCGAGGTAGTCTTGGGATGCGATCCCTTCAGGGGAGTCATGAGAGTATTGATAGCCCACTCCGTGGCCGATCGATTTCGAACCGGAATAGTGACCATCGCGCAAATGGACTGGGACAGGAATGATCGATCCCTCTCGCACTTCCTTTCTGGCGTTCATGATCGCTGTAGTTGCAGAGTTGCTTTTCGGGGCCAACGCTAAATAGATGACGGCTTGTGAGAGATTCAATTGGCATTCTGGCAGTCCAACAAATTCGCATGCTTGCATGGTTGCAATAGCAAGCGGCAACGCGTGTGGATCGGCATTCCCGATATCTTCACTTGCGAAGATCACCAAACGGCGAGTTAAGAAACGGATTTCTTCACCGCTTTCGATGGCTCTCGCCAACCAGTACAAAGCGGCATCGGCATCTGATCCCCGAAGACTTTTGATCAGAGCGCTGGCCATATCGTAATGCCCATCTCCCGATGGATCGAATTGCAATATCTTTTTTTGCATGCTCTCCTGCATCAATTCGACCGTGATCGACAGTGGAAATCGCATGGTGGATAGCACGGCGACTTCCAACGCGTTGAGCGCACGTCGCGCGTCTCCTTCAGCGATGCGAGCGCAGTATCGCAGGGCCTCGGGATCCGCTTGGATTTGAAACTTACCAAAGCCCAAATGCTTGTCGTGAATAGCGCGATCAAGGAGTTGTACGAGATCGTCTTCCCCGAGCGGGTTGAGTTCGAAGATCTGGGATCGACTCAGGAGGGCACCGTTGACAGAGAAGAAAGGGTTGCTGGTCGTAGCACCCACCAGTGCGATGGTTCCCGACTCAACATCGGGTAGCAATGCGTCTTGTTGAGAGCGATTGAACCTGTGTATTTCGTCGATGAAAAGGATGGGGCGAGCACCACTGACAGAAACCTCGTCACGGGCCCAGTCCAAAGCCTCGCGTAGTTCTTTGATACCACTCGTCACGGCATTGATTTGCCGAAATGCCGCTTTGGTTTCCGAGGCGAGGAGCCTAGCCAACGTTGTTTTGCCAGTCCCTGGGGGACCGTAAAAGAGGATGGACTGGATGCGTCCAGCGGCGACCAGCCGGCGGAGGAGTTTCCCTTCCCCTAAAATATGCTGTTGCCCCACCATCTCGGAAAGAGTGCGTGGACGGAGCCGAGCCGCCAGCGGCAGCGCCCGGTCTCGATTGGCTTCTTCAGCCTGAGCGAACAAGTCCATAATGCTTCGTTTACCGATCTTTAAGCGGGTTTCAAGGTTTCAGGATCTGTGATCGGGAGGCGGATCAACGCTTGGTTTTCCGGCGTTATCACTTACAATCTGCCACCCTGGCCATCCGCGCACCCGGTATTCTCCGATCCCGGATCCGACCAATTTCTCTATCCACAATTCAAACAAGATGTCCGATTCTCAGCCACTCGACAACTCCGAACTAGGCGTACACCAAGCGGCGAGGCTTGAAAAACTCAAGAAAATCGAAGCTTCCGGGCTCGATCCATGGGGGCACCGTTTCGACGATCGCTCGTTCATTCGAGTGGCCCATTCGTTGATCCCGCAGATTCAGTTCAAAAAAGAAGATGGGACAACGATCCCGCTCCCAGACTTTGGTGGGCCAGAGGCAATCGATTACAAGGCATGGAAGGCTAGCCACGGGCCCGGAGAAGAGGTTGGCCCGAATATCCGCGTGGCCGGACGTATTATTCTGATGCGTACCGCCGGTAAGTTGGTCTTCCTGAATATTCGGGACCTCACCGGCGATATTCAAATCATGATCCCGAAAGGACACTTGCCCGACGAGGATTTTGAACTGACTAAGTTGTTGGATTTTGGGGATTTGATCGGAGTGGATGGAAGATTGGGCAGAACCAACACGGGCGAACTGACAGTCTTCGCACAGAAACTGCACTTCATGACGAAGACGCTCGAGCCACCCCCAGAGAAGCACGCGGGCCTCCAAGACCCCGAGCTTCGTCAGCGGATGCGGTACCTCGATCTGACCTACAACGCGGATTCGCTCCAAACATTCTTAAAGCGGACCAAGATCATCCAGTCGATTCGCAGCACATTGTCCAAGCATGAGTTCGTTGAGGTGGAGGGTCCTACGTTGCACACCATCGCGGGTGGTGCAGCGGCCAAGCCGTTCCTAACGCATCACAATGCGCTCGACATGAAACTGTTCTTGCGAATCGCTCTTGAGTTGCACTTAAAACGACTCCTTGTTGGTGGCATTGAACGCGTCTATGAAATGGGACGGGTTTACCGCAATGAAGGGATCAGCCCAAAGCATAATCCTGAGTTTACGATGATCGAGCTGTATTGGGCGTACGCTGATTATCGCACCATGATGGATTTGACGCAGCAGATTATCATCGAGGCGATTCAAGCAACCGGTCAAGGCTTCCAGTTGATGTGGGGAGAGCTGCCGATCGACTTCACTCCACCTTTTGCTCGTCGTACCTACACGGAACTGTTCGAAGAGCATACCGGGCTCAAGATAAGCGATCACGAAGGAATCGTAAAACTAGCTCGCAAGATCGGATTGCAGACCGATGGGAAGCATCCCGATGTCGTTGTCAGCGAAGTCTTCGAAGAAAAGGTTGAAGACGCGCTGATCGGACCGATATTTGTTACCGACTACCCGGCATCGCTGTGCCCGTTGACCAAACGAAGTCGCAACAATCCAAATATCGCGGAACGATTCGAACTTTTCATCCACGGGATGGAGCTCGCCAACGCCTACACCGAATTGAACGATCCAATTTTGCAGGAGGATCTTTTCAAAACGCAACTGGATGGAATGGCAGAAGAAGACTCCATGGCAAAAATGGACACGGACTTCATTCGGGCCCTGCGACATGGCATGCCACCCGCCGGTGGACTCGGCATTGGCATCGATCGATTGGTGATGCTCCTGACCAATTCTCGGAGTATCCGCGATGTGATCCTCTTCCCTTTGTTGCGCCACGAAAGCTAGGAATCAATCACCATGGAAGCAGGAATCGTCGGATTGCCCAATGTCGGTAAGAGCACCCTGTTCAATGCCCTCACCGGGTCGCAGGGGGCGCAAGCAGCCAATTATCCGTTCTGCACGATCGAGCCGAACGAAGGGATCGTCAGCATCCCTGACAAACGCTTGAATCGTATCCAAGACTTCATCAAAACCCAGAAGATCATTCCTGCGATGTTCAAATTGGTGGACATCGCCGGGATCGTGAAGGGGGCCAGTGAAGGCCAAGGGTTGGGGAATAAATTTCTCAGTCACATTCGGGAAGTCGATGCGATTTTGCAAGTTGTCCGCTGCTTTGAAGATCCCGACGTCATTCACGTCGCGGGTAAAGTCGATCCTGTCGCGGACATGGAAACCATCGAAATGGAATTGATGTTTTCAGACATCCAAAGTCTGGAAGCAGCGCTTCCAAAGGCGGAACGAGCCGCGAAAACCGGCGACAAAGAAGCCAAGCTGCGTGTGAGCGGCATCCAGAAATGCATGGAGCATTTGAACAAGGAACTACCCTTGAGATTACTGCAGCTCGAGGAAGCAGAAGCGAAGGCGATTTCTAGCTTTGGATTGATGACAGCCAAACCAATCCTTTACATCGCTAATGTGGATGAAACCGATTTGCAAGGCAAAGGCCCGATTGTGACGAAGGTCCGTGAAGCAGCAGCAAAGAGTGGCGCACTCGTCGTCCCCGTATGCGCCAAACTCGAGGCGGAGATCGCAGAGCTTGATGAACCGGATCGAAGCGAAATGCTCGCTGCCGTGGGCTTGCAAGAACCCGCCCTTCAAGTCGTCGCTCGAGAAGCCTATCGGACTCTCGGGTTGCATAGTTACTTCACGGCAGGCGAAAAGGAAATTCGAGCCTGGACGATCCCAGTAGGTGCGACCGCTCCCCAAGCTGCCGGTGTGATTCACACCGATTTTGAGCGAGGATTCATTCGCTGCGAAACTTACTCCTTGGCAGATCTCGAGCAATTCGGCTCGGAAAAGGAGATTCGCGCTAACGGCCGGATGCGGACTGAAGGTAAGGCATACATCATGCAGGATGGAGACATTTGCCACTTCCTGTTCAATGTGTAGTAGCCTCGTCGTAATGACTACTACCGCGACTCAATAAGATTTCAAGGAGTCGAATTACTATGTCGACAGGATACGCCATCGGTGGTTTGACGATCATTGAGATACGCGGTGCTGACAGAAACAAAATCGCCAATAATCTCTGCACTCAGGATCTTAGGACGCTCGCTGACGGGCAGACCGCAGAGACGTTTGTTCTCGATGTCAAGGGAAGAACGCTGAGCCACGGGATTGTCTGCGGCTGGAAAGATTCGCTATGGTTTCTCTCTGCACCCGGACAGGCGGAGCGATTGGTTCCCCACTTTGATCGTTATATCATCCGGGAGGATGCGGTCATTGCAGACCGAAGCGCTGAGTTCACGGCCGTGCTTTTCTCGAATGCCACCTCGGCATCGCAGATATTGTCTGGTTTTCCGGATTCATTAGCTGCCCATTCCTGCGTTGAATACACCTTGGAATGCGAAACAATCCGGTGCTTGTACGCCCCGTGGATCGGTGCAGAAAGCCTGCTCGCGATTGTCCCCACTCCTGTTTCTATGCCGATTTTGTTGAACGGGTCGCAATCGCTGGTCGCGAGCGACACGACGCGACGATCCGATTGGGAGTTGCAGCGGATCGAAGCCTTTTGGCCCTGGGTCGGGATCGACTGCGATGACAAGAATCTGCCTCAGGAATTGTCGATCGATCGACGCACTATTTCCTTCAAAAAGGGATGCTACCTGGGCCAAGAAACCGTCGCTCGCCTCGATGCCTTGGGACAAGTCCAAAAGAAGCTGGTGAAGCTGCGCATCCAAGGGGGCGATCGGTTGCCACTACCCTATGCCATTATTCTCGACGGAAAAGAGGTCGGCTCAATCACATCGATGGCTTCAACGCCAATGGGGGACTCAATGGCATTGGGAATGCTGCGAAGAAGTCACTTTCAGCCAGGGACTGAGTTCATGGTCGACGCACGCGCAGCGAAAGTTGTGGGTATGCCTGAGTAAGCAGTCTGAGTTACCAAGGTTTGCCGCGATTTTCAGCTCGGATCGCAGCGTCTTCATAGGCCTTCGGGTCCGAGAGAGACTCGCTCAATGAAACCTTGCAGTAATCGAGCAATGTGCCTTTTTCGAAGTGCACGTTTCGAATCGCCAATGCGTACTCGATGCGAGTTTGATGGTAACGAATGCGAGCATCCAATAATCGACGGTGAGTTTCGAGCAAAACGTCCAGCGCGGGGTCTTGGCCCGATTCCCATTTGGCTTGCAAGCTCTGCAATTGGCGAAGAATCTCCTCGAGTCGTTTTTCTTGAAGCTGCAT
>Ga0315899_10008412_pt1 | contig 11059 bp, 9 predicted proteins | sample LakEriMetagenome_2_FD_203518 | JGI IMG/M metagenome (GOLD analysis project Ga0315899, IMG submission 203518) | Freshwater fungal communities from buoy surface, Lake Erie, Ohio, United States - Buoy 4 MA112 | ecosystem: Environmental > Aquatic > Freshwater > Lake | place: USA: Lake Erie, Ohio...
GCTTGGGAGGCTCTGCGATGAACGGCGAGAGCGCGCGACTCACCCACCTCGATGACGCGGGCGCCGCGCACATGGTCGATGTCGGCGGCAAGCCCGCCACGGCGCGCCGCGCGGTCGCCTCGGGGGTGATCACGATGTCAGCGGAGGCGCTCGAAGCGATCCGCGCCGGCAACGCGCCCAAGGGCGACGTGCTCGGCACGGCCCGGATCGCCGGGATCATGGCCGCCAAGCGCACCGGCGAGCTGATCCCGCTGTGCCATCCGCTCGGGCTTGAAGCGGTGACGATCGACTTCGCCTATGAGGAAGCCGCCATTCGCGCCACCGCCACCGCTTCGCTGACAGGCAAGACCGGTGTCGAAATGGAAGCGATGACAGCCACTTCGGTTGCACTCCTTACAATCTACGACATGGCCAAAGCGATCGACAAGGGCATGGTGATCGGCGAGGTTCGCCTGATCGCCAAGAGCGGCGGCAAGTCGGGCGACTGGAAAGCGCCGGAAGCAGGCGGGCTTTGAGCGAGCCGCTGGCACTGGAGGAGGCGCAGGCCCGGCTGCTGGCGCTGGCTCCGGTGGTGCCGCGCGAGCAGGTGCCGCTCGAAGCGATGCTGGGCCGCTACCTCGCCGAGGATCTCCGCGCCGCCCGCACCCAGCCCGCCGCCGATCTCTCGGCGATGGACGGCTATGCGCTGAGCGGCGGCACGGGACCGTGGGCGCTGGTGGGCGAGAGCCGCGCCGGTGCGCCCTACGGCAGCGAACTCGGCGCAGGCCAATGCGCGCGCATCTCCACCGGCGCAGTCGTGCCACAGGGCGCCGACCGGGTGCTGCTGCAAGAGGACGCCGCGGTGTCCGGCAGCATGGTCACGGCCACCGAACTGCCCCCGCCCGGCCGCCATATCCGCGCGCGGGGGTTCGACTTTCACGCGGGCGACCTGCTGCTTGCGCGCGGCACAAGGATGACAGCGGGGCGCATCGCACTGGCGCTCACCGGCGGGCACGCCCGGGCCATCGCCGCGCGGGCGGTGCGGGTCGCGGTGATGGATAGCGGCGACGAGCTGGCGCGCGATCCCTCGGCCTGTACCGAGCATCAGGTGCCCGCCAGCAACGGCGCGATGATTGCCGCAATGCTGGCCCCGCTTGGATGCGAGGTGCTGCGGCTCGGCCCAGTGGGTGACGATATGGCAGCGCTCGAAGCTGCGCTTGCCGCCGCCGACGGGGTGGACATCCTCATTACCTCGGGCGGGGCCTCGGTGGGTGACCACGATCTGATCAAGCCCGCGCTGGCCCGCTGGGGCGCGCAGACGGCATTCTGGAAGGTCGCGATCAAGCCCGGCAAGCCGCTGCTGGTCGCCACCCGAGGCGCTGCTGTGATCCTCGGCCTGCCCGGCAATCCGGTGTCGAGCTTTGTCACGGCTTTCCTGTTCGCCCTGCCGCTGGTGCGTGCCAGCATGGGCGATCCCGATCCCTTGCCGCGCAGCCTCTCGCTGCTGGCAGGCGAGGCCTTGCCCGCCATCGGACCGCGCCGCGAGTTTCTGCGCGCGATCGGCGATGGCGGCGCGGTGCGGCTCGCCGGATCGCAGGATTCGTCCGCACTCTCGGCGCTCGCCGCGGCCGACTGCCTGATCGACCGGCCGGCGCATGCGCCCGTGGTGGCAGCCGGAGAAGCGGTGCGGGTGTTCCCGCTCGAGAATGGCTGAATTGCGCGGGTTTGCTGCGCAGCGCGCTTGACTCAGAGGTTCGGGTTGCCTAATTGTTCCTTGTTCGTTCACCTTAATGGCGGATGGAACGTGCAGGCAACGCACCGCTTGGCCCACCGGGCCGGTGCCTCTTGGCGCACACAAGGGATTGGCATGCCTTGCCCATCAGGGCGGGTGTGGGTGCGACCACAGGAGTTTTGATCAATGCTGACAGCCAAGCAGCACGAGCTGATCCGTTTCATCCAGCAGCGGCTGGAAGAAACCGGGATCTCGCCGAGTTTCGAGGAAATGAAGGAAGCGCTCGATCTGAAGAGCAAGTCGGGCGTTCACCGGCTGATTTCCGCTCTGGAAGAACGCGGCTTCCTGCGCCGCCTTCCCAACCGTGCGCGGGCGCTTGAGGTGGTGCGCCAGCCCGAAGATGTGACGCCTGCGCGCGGTTCGGGCAATGTCGTGGCGATGCCCGCGCCCAGCCCGCGTGTCGCCGAACCGGCCAATGACGTGATCGAACTGCCGCTCCACGGACGGATTGCCGCCGGGGCGCCAATCGAAGCGCTTGAAGGCCAGAGCACCCTGCCCGTCCCCGCCGCGCTGCTCGGCCCGGGCGAGCATTACGCGCTCGAAGTGTCGGGCGATTCGATGATCGAGGCCGGCATTTTCGACGGCGACTTCGCGCTCGTTCGCCGCACCGATACCGCCCGCGATGGCGAGATCGTGGTGGCGCTGGTGCGCGGCGAGGAAGCGACGCTCAAGTTCCTGCGCAAGGATGGCGCGCTGGTGCGGCTCGATCCGGCCAACGCGGCTTACGAGCCGCAGATCTACCGGCCCGATGAAGTCCAGGTGCAGGGCAAGCTTGCAGGCCTGCTGCGGCGCTATCACTGATACCTAAGGCTGGCGCGGGCGCAGGGCCGGTTTGCCCTCCCCGCGCCACCATCCATGCCGCCCCTCGCGCGAGGCGACAGTGTCGATCCGCTGGGCGGCAAGGTTGATCGACAGTCCTCCGGTGCGGTCGAGCATCTTTCGGTTGGCCTTGAGCCAGCGCGGACGGCAGGAAGACGGCAGATAACGGTCCGCGATAACGATATCGGCGCGGGCACAGGCGCTGGCGAGCGCGCGCTCCTCCACTCGGTCGCGGGTGCGCGCCATCAAGATCGCCCAGTCCGTCCCGCCGCGCTGGATCACCAAGGTGCAGAACGCCTCCGAGCAATCCGCGCCGGGCCACTCGGCCAGCGGCACCGGCTCGGCCTTGACCCCTGCCAGTTCGATCAGATTGTCACGCGCATAGGTCGATCGGCCGTCACGCAAGGACAGCAGCCGCCGCTCGCCGTCCGGTCCTTCGAGGGTGATCCCCACTTGCCGCCCGTCGCCTGACACCAGCAGGTCGGGCACCGGGGTCAGCAGCGTCAGCACGCTCGCTAGCGCAATGGGAATGAAGCCCCACATCCGCGCCCGCCCGTTCCACAGCGCCAGCCATAGCCCGCCGCTGGCAAACAGCACGATCGCACCGCCGCCGATCTGCGGCATCAGCCTCACCGCGCCGGGCTGGATTGCGGTCACATGTGCGATGGCCAGCAGCAGATCGAGCGAGCGCTCCACCGCCAACCAGAACGGCGCGCCTGCACCGACAAGGTCGAACACCAGCCCGAGCGCGATCAGCGGCATCGACACAAAGGTCACCAGCGGAATCGCAACGACATTGGCGAGCGCCCCGTAGAGGCCGGCGCGGCGGAACTGAAACAGCACGATCGGCATCAGCGCCAGCTCGATCACCACACCAGTGGCTAACAGCATCGCCACCCGCCGCGCGGTCGGTGTCCACCAGGGCTCCTCGCGCGCGGCGAGGAAGGCGCGCACCGGCGCGCTGGTCGACAGCGCGATGATCGCCAGCACCGCGGCAAAGCTCATCTGGAAACTCGGGCCGATCGCGCTTTCGGGCCACAGCAGCAGCACAAATCCGCCCGCCACCGCGATCATCCGGAGCGACAGCGCGTCGCGCCCGAGCACCAGCGCGCCGAGCACCAGCAGCGCGGAAACACAGCTGCGCACGGTAGGCACCTCGGCGCCGGTCAGCAAGGTGTAGCCGATCCCTGCCAGCGCCCCGGCACTCGCTGCCACCACCGGCTGGCGCACGCGCAAGGCCAGCGCGGGCCATAAGGCGAGGAGCTTGAGCACCGCGAAATAGGCAGCCGCGATCACCGCGCTCACATGGAGCCCGCTGATCGAGAGCAGATGGGTCAGGCCCGAATCGCGCATCGCGATCTCGTCGGCCTCGCTGATGCTGCCGCGGTCGCCGCTGGCAAAGGCGGCGGCGATAGCGCCGGCCGAACCATCGACCCGCGAGCGGACATGGGCGGCAAGCGCCCGCTGGATCGTTGCAATCCCGGTCCCTGTCGGTGCCGGGCGGATAATCTCGACAGGGCCAATCGCGCTGCCGGTCGCCGCCAGCCCTCTGAACCACGCCGCACGGGCGAGGTTGTAGGCGCCGGGCAGCATCGGCGGTGCGGGTGGCATCAGGCGGGCGCGCAGCCATACCACCGCACCCTCGGCCAGCGCCGGGGTCGCCGCCTCCGCTACAAGCGCTTCGAGCGGGACATTCACCCGCACCTTCTGCGCAGCCGGGGGCGCTGTGCCGTCGCCTGCAAGCCGCACGGCGAGCGTCAGGCGGATGCGCCCCTCGGCCGGCTCGTCCTCGCGTTCGAGCACTGCGCCGTGCACGACTTCGACCGTCGGCGCGGCAATCGGCGGCGCGCCGACCACTTCCGAGCGCGCCCAGATCACCGCGATCCCGGCCGCAAAGACCAGCCCTCCGGCCAGCAATGCCTGCCGCAGGTGGACGCGGCGTTCGCCTGCCTCGCTCAACGGAGGCCAAGCCTGCCACGCCGCCACCGCACATCCGCCTGCGGCCACTATCGCGGCCAGCCAGTAAAGCGGGCCGGGAAGCGCGAACCACGTCAGGATCCCGCCCATGAACAGCACCGTGAGCCATGGCGCGCGGTCGAACCCGGCAGCAGCGAGAAAGTCCTCGGCGCGGGCCGCCAAGGTCGCGCTCTGCACTGCTCCGGCGCTGGACTTTCCGCTGCCGCTTTGCCAAGGCCGCGCAGGAACTCCACTCCCGTCAGGCATGCTGCCGGAGGCGTCTCCCATCGGAATGATCGGCGTATCGCGCACCGGCTTGCCCCCCCGACCGGCCAGGCCCCTCAAAAGGTCAGTGCCAAGCCGCTCAAAGTGAACAGGAATTGACAGTCCATGGCAAGCGAATCCAGCGTCTCCGCGGATCAGGCCACAACCGAGGTGGTCACCCGCTTCGCCCCCTCGCCCACCGGTTTCCTACATATCGGCGGCGCGCGCACCGCGCTGTTCAACTGGCTCTACGCCCGCCACCACGGTGGCCGCACGCTGCTCAGGATCGAGGACACCGATCGCAAGCGCTCCACGCAGGAGGCGATCGATGCGATCATCGAAGGGCTCGACTGGATGGGGCTCGACTATGATGCGCCGCCGCTGTTCCAGTCCGACCGCGCTGAGCGCCATGCAGAACTCGCCGTTCAACTTCTCAAGGCCGGGCACGCCTACAAGTGCTTTGCCACGCCGGAAGAACTCGAAGCGATGCGCGAGGAGCAGCGCGCCAGCAAGAAGCCGCTGCGCTACGACGGGCGCTGGCGCGACCGCGATCCGGCCGAAGCGCCCGAAGGCGCGCCCTTCACCATCCGTCTCAAGACGCCCAACGAGGGCGAGACCACGATCCACGACCGCGTGCAGGGCGCGGTGACGGTGAAGAACGAGGAACTCGACGACTACATCATCCTGCGCGCTGACGGCACGCCGACCTATATGCTCGCGGTGGTGGTCGACGATCACGACATGGGCGTGACCCATGTGATCCGCGGCGATGATCACCTCAACAACGCCTTCCGCCAGCTGCCGATCATCCGCGCGATGAACGCCATCGAGGGGAACTGGCCCGATCCGGTCTATGCCCACATCCCGCTGATCCACGGTTCGGACGGGGCCAAGCTCTCGAAGCGCCACGGCGCGCTCGGAGTCGAGGCCTATCGCGACGAATTCGGCATCCTTCCCGAAGCCTTGTTCAACTATCTGCTGCGTCTGGGCTGGGGCCACGGCGACCGCGAGGAGATCACCCGCGAGGAAGCGGTGGCGCTGTTCGATCTCGACGGGGTGGGCAAGAGCCCCTCGCGCTTCGACCTGAAAAAGCTTGAGAACCTCAACGGCCATTACCTGCGCGAAGCCGAGGATGCCCGTCTGGCTGCGCTGGTAGCAGCCCGCATTGGCGAAACGGCCGACGAGGCGCTACTGGCGCGGGCCATGCCGGTGCTTAAAGTGCGTGCGAAGAACCTCAATGAAGTGATTGAAGGCGCTGCTTTCCTCTTTGCCAAACGCCCGCTCGTCATGACCGAAAAGGCGGCGGTGCTGCTCGAAGGCGATGCCCGCGCGATCCTGCGCAGGATCCACGATCACCTCGCCGCGCAAAACGACTGGACAAGCGAAGCGCTCGAAGCCACTACGAAGGCGCTTGCAGAGGAGCAGGGATTGGGCCTCGGCAAACTGGCGCAGCCAATGCGCGCGGCGCTGACCGGGACGACCACCTCACCCGGTATTTTCGATGTTCTGGTCCTTCTGGGACGGGAAGAGGCTCTAGCCCGGCTCGACGCTCAAGCGGCGTAAGCGGGGTCAAGAGTCGGGGAATTTGGACAGGAGACTGATCGTGGCAGACAAGCTGGCGAAACTCGAGCTGGGCGGCAAATCGCTCGAATATAGTGTCCTCGAGGGCAGCACCGGCCCCGATGTGATCGATATCCGCAAGCTCTATGCGCAGACGGGTGCCTTCACGTTCGACCCGGGTTTCACCTCGACGGCCAGCTGCGAAAGCGCGCTGACCTATATCGACGGCGATGAAGGCGTGCTGCTCCACCGCGGCTATCCGATCGGCCAGCTGGCCGAGCATTCGAGCTTCATGGAAGTCAGCTATCTGCTGCTTAACGGCGAACTGCCGAGCAAGGACGAGCTCGACGATTTCAGCTACACCATTACCCGCCACACCATGCTGCACGAGCAGCTGATGACCTTCTACCGCGGGTTCCGCCGCGATGCGCACCCGATGGCGATCATGTGCGGCGTTGTCGGGGCCTTGTCGGCCTTCTATCACGACAGCACCGACATTTCCGATCCGGAGCACCGCAAGATCAGCTCGCACCGGTTGATCGCCAAGATGCCGACGATTGCGGCGATGGCCTACAAGTATTCGGTCGGCCAGCCCTTCGTCTATCCGGACAACTCGCTGAGCTACACCGGCAACTTCCTGCGCATGACCTTCGGCGTTCCGGCTGAACCCTATGTGGTGAACCCGGTCGTGGAACGCGCGCTCGACCGGATTTTCATCCTTCACGCCGATCACGAACAGAACGCCTCGACCTCGACCGTGCGACTTGCCGGTTCCTCGGGCGCGAACCCGTTTGCCTGCATCGCGGCCGGGATTGCCTGCCTGTGGGGCCCGGCGCATGGCGGCGCGAACGAAGCCGCGCTGAACATGCTCCGCGAAATCGGCACGCCCGACAAGATTCCGCACTATATCGAGCGCGCCAAGGACAAGAACGATCCGTTCCGCCTGATGGGCTTCGGCCACCGCGTCTACAAGAACTACGATCCGCGCGCGACGGTGATGCAGCAGACCGTGCGCGAGGTGTTCGAATCGCTCAAGGTTACCGATCCGCTGTTCGAAACCGCGCTGCGGCTCGAGGAAATCGCGCTCAGCGATCCCTATTTCATCGAGAAGAAGCTTTTCCCGAACGTCGATTTCTATTCGGGCATCATTCTCTCGGCGATCGGCTTCCCGACCACGATGTTCACCGCGCTCTTCGCGCTGGCCCGCACCGTGGGCTGGGTGGCACAGTGGAACGAAATGATCTCGGATCCCGGCCAGAAGATCGGCCGTCCGCGCCAGCTCTACACTGGCCCGACTGAGCGTGACTACATCCCTCTGACCAAGCGTTAAGCGAAGGCGGCAAGGCCCATGGTTATGCTGAGGGCGGCAGGCGCGTTCCTGTGCCTGATGGGCGCGATCTGGGCCTTGCAAGGTCTCGGGGTGCTCGACTGGCCGCCGAACAGCTTCATGCTTTCGCAGCGCCAGTGGGTGCTCTACGGAGGACTCACAGCGCTGGTCGGCGCTGTGCTGCTCTGGGTTGGTGAAAGACGCCGCCGCCGTTAAGGCGCGACAAGGATCAGGCCGGGGGCAGTTCCAGCGTGAACAGCGCTCCGCCCCCTTGCGCGGCTTGGACGCTCAGGCTGCCTTCCATCGCGTCGGCTAGGCGGCGCGAGATATAGAGGCCGAGGCCCGAGCCCTTGTCCTTTCCGCCATCGCTGTCGCGTCCGAGCCGTTCGAACTTCTCGAAGATGCGCAAGGCCTGCTCGGGCGTGACGCCGGGCCCCTCGTCGCTGACGCTCACCGCCACCTGCCCCGCGCTGCCAGCCTCGACGGCAATCGTAACCGTGCTGCCGCCGGGCGAATAGGCGATCGCATTGCCGATCAGGTTGATGAGGATCTGCAGCACCCGGCGAAACTCGGCCATCGCCACCACCGCCCCGCGCTCGCCGTTGACGACAAGGCGGATGTCGCGGTTCTGCGCCCGCACCCCGAGGATTCCCGCCGCCCGGCTCGCCGCATCGGCCAGATCGACCGGCTCGCGCACGGTGGCAAAGCCGGGGGTTTCGACCACTTCAAGGTCGGCCAGATCATCGAGCATCGCGGCAAGGTGCTGTCCGGCGCTGGCGATGGTGCCGGCATAATCGCTATATTCGTCGCGCAAGGGCCCGGCGAGGCGCGCGCGGATGGTCTCGGCATTGGCGATGATCCGCGCGACCGGCTGGCGCAGCACCGGGGTGAGCGCGCTGCCGATCAGCCGGGTCGGCGGCGCCTCTCCGCCATCGCCCATGCCCTCGCCCGCCAGTTCCGCGGTGAGCGGCTCATCGGCGATCAGCAGCAATTCAAAGCCTGCAGGCGCCTGGGGATCGGGTCCGAGCGGGATCAGCCGCGCACGCCAGTGGCGCTGCGATCCGGCGAGACGACAGGCCGCCCCGTCAAGCAGGCGCCAGTGCAGCGGCTGGTGGTGGGCGATGCCCTGCAAGGCGACGAGATCGCTCCACACCTGCCCCGGCGCGGCGAGGCTTGCGTGCTGGAGCGCCATCGCGTCAGGGGCGAGCGCGCTCAGCACCTGCACCCGCTGGCGGGCGTCGAGCCGGGCGCTGACCTCGGCCGTAGCGCGATCAATCGCATCGAGCCGTTCGGCATAGGCGCGGCCTTCGGGGGCAGTCGGCACGCTGCGCTGCCAGTTCTCGACCAGCACCTCGCACCCTCCGCTTGCGCCGGCATCGTCGGCTGCTTCGGGATGGATGCGGGCAAAGCCGGAGACCAGCGCGTCGCCATCATAGGCAGAAAACTCGCGCGCGATCTTGAGGCCCATGCGGCGGCCCTGCCGCACCAGTTCGAGCAGTTCGGGGATCGCCAGCGGCCCCGGCAGCCGCCCGCCGCAGCGCGCCTGCAACTCGGCCAGCGGCTCGTCCGCATTGAGCAGCCAGTCGCGCGCATCGGTAAGCCCGCGGGCGCCAAGCAGAGTGTCGCGGCGGTCCATCGTATTCATTCAGCCCGCGCCAAGCAGCATCCGCGCCCGCTCGGGCGAGATGGCATCGAGGTCGCGCAGCGGCCGCGCGGCGGGATCAACCAGCAGAAATTGCCGCGCAATCGCCTCTGGCGCGAGACCGGCGGCACGCAGCGCCAGCGCAAGCCTTGCGCCCTGCCGTTCCTGACAGGCGAGCACCGCCTGCTCCCGCGGCTCGCGCGACAGCGCAGCCAGCGCGCTGGCAAACAGCGCCGGCCCCGCATGGTCGAGCGCGAGCGCGGCAATCGCCCCGCGCCGCATCGCCGAGACAAGCCGCGCCAGCAGCCCGAGCCGGCTGGCGGCCTCGTCATAAGCAGCGTTGAGGCGCCGCCCGGCCTCGGCCTCGGGCACGTGGGTGGCGGTGATGGCATGGAACAGCTCGGCAGGCAGTTCGCCCAGCGGCAGCTCCATGCGGCGCTGGCTCTGGATAAAGCGCGACTGGGCGGCAAGCGTCGCCATCGCGAGTTCGGCGATCACCGGCTCGTCCGAGGCGATCAGTTCCTGCAACAGCGGGCTCAGCACCGGATCGATCGCGCCGTGCTGGTGGAGCCGTTCGGCAAGCTGGCTCTCGGCCGCCAGCGCATGGCAATGGGCGAGCAGTAGTGCATCGCCCGCCAGCGCCTCGGCGAGCGCATCGCGCGCCTTCGGGTCGGAATCGGCGGGGAGGCGCAGCGCCGGATCGCGTCCGGCCGCAGCGGCGATGAGCTGCGCAGCGAGATCGGAGAGCATCCCGCGCACCCGGGCGAGGATCGCATCGCTGACCATCCGCTGGCCGTCGCTGGCAAGCAGATGGCGCAGCACCGGCACGACCGAACCGAGCGCACGGGTCTCGCGCGCGAGTTCCTCCCGCAGGATCGCCTCGACCATTGCGCCGTCAGCCAGGTCCATCGTGTCTTCGCCCATCCTGCCCGCATAACGCGGGCATAGTTAAATCAGCGTTAGCCCCGATTGCCGGCTTGAGGGAGCAGCAATCCGCCGAGCAGCACGAGCGAAAACAGCGCCGCGGCGTGGGGGAGCAGGCCGAAGGCGGCCGCGAGCGCCAGCAGGCCAAGCAGGACGCCGCGATCGGTTAGCACCGCTTGCGGCGCCAAGGGCAAGGTTTGCGCGGTCAGCCGGGCAAGGCCGATCAGCACCGGGCCAAGCACCGCCAGCGGCGCGAGCGATCCGGCAGGTGACAAGGCAAGCAGCGCGGTGACGGCTGCCGATGTATCAACTGCAAGGCCAAGCCGCGCAATCCGCGCTGGTGGCGGTCCCTCGCCAAGCAATTCCCGCTTGAGCGCGGCCAGCGCTCCGGCGAACGCTGCGGCAATCGCGCCGGCGGCGGCCAGCGCCAGCCCCGACGCTGCCCAGCCCCAGGCGGCCGCCGCCAAGCCCCCCAGCCCCGTCAGCGCCGAAGCGAGCATCGCCAGCAGCGGGCCGTTTGCGAGGCCTGCGGGAGCCAGCGCGCGCGCGGCCAGACCGGCGAGCGCGGCAGACGGCCTGCGCCAGTCGGCCTGCCCCGCCGCGCGGATGATGAGCGCCTGCTCCTGCGCCGCCAGCGCGGCTTCGTCATTTGCCAGCAGCCACGCTTCGGGCGCCGGGTTCCCGCCGGGCAGTTCGCGGCACGGCGTACCGGTCTGCAGCGCGAGGCGAAGCAGCAAGGAAATCGCATCGGCATCGGGCGGAAAATCGGCAAGGTGCTGGACGGGCGCGCCGCGCA
>Ga0315899_10008413_pt1 | contig 11058 bp, 4 predicted proteins | sample LakEriMetagenome_2_FD_203518 | JGI IMG/M metagenome (GOLD analysis project Ga0315899, IMG submission 203518) | Freshwater fungal communities from buoy surface, Lake Erie, Ohio, United States - Buoy 4 MA112 | ecosystem: Environmental > Aquatic > Freshwater > Lake | place: USA: Lake Erie, Ohio...
GAGACGTGAACATGAAAGAGTTGTCAAATTTGCGCGCGTCGCTTCAAGATTCTACGTTGGCGCTGAATGCTACCAAGCGACAGCTCGAGCATGTCTGCTTGGAAAGAAACACTCTTGATCTACCAAATACACATTCAGAACTCGAGGTTGAGCAAAGGTGGAAGGATGCTTTAGAGGCTAGGATGCAAGCTGACCTTGAGCGCAAGGCTGCAGATACCAAGGCAGCGATCGCAAGGACTTTGCAGACAGAGGAATGGTCGCGAGTATTGAATACTTTGCGGGCACAATTAGACGCAGCAGAGGCGAAAGCTGCTGCGGCGTCTGCGCGTGCAGCATCCATGAGTGAGATCCACAAGATCCAACATTCTAAATGGAGCCTGCAATCGAATATCCTGCAGAGGCAGAAAGAAGAAGCTGATGGTAGAGCGCATGCTGCAGAGAAAACGGTGGAGGCGTTGAAGAACCGAATAGCAAAAGAAAGAGAGTATGTTGAAACTCAGTGCCAATTGAGTGATGCATTGCTTCAAAAAACAGACCTGGAGGTCAATTCAATTTGTGGAGAGAATTTGGAGTTGCAGTCGTACGAAAATCTCCTAACCGACTTGCAAAGCACAAGAGCGCAAAGGGATTCTTGGAAAAGAAAAGCTGAAGCATGCGAGGCGGGCGCCAGAGCTGAGACGGAGAGGTGTAAGGAGCAAGAGACGGCTATGCAAGCCGTGGTAAGTGTGTCTCATACGCTCGAGGAAACGTGCAAACAATGGGAACTAGTGGTTCAAGATTTGCAGGCGCAGCGCGACAAAGCAGAAGCGAGGGCAGCTGCATCAGAATCACGAGCTTGCAACTTGGAGGCCACGATTGCCGCAAACACTGCTTTCCTAGAAGATTTGTGTGGTCAGATGGACACAGCACGAGGCAATTACAGACAGTTTTGGGCATGCCCCACGATTGGACCCGAAGAAGGTAACCAGGGATCGGATGAGTTGGTCGTGAACTTCACAGCTCATTCTCAAGACTGGGAAAGTGCATGGAATGAGTGGCGATTTCATGCAGAGACTATCAGGGCACAGACTGAACAAAAGCCAGATACAGCAGGTTCGTCTGCTCAGGATACGTGTGACGCATATCTCCAAGCACTTCGAGTCTGGGCTGGCAAGGTACAGGTCCTAGAAGAGGCGCGCTTGCATTGGCAAGCTAGGGCAGAAAGCCTGACGCTGGGGAGAGATGCTGCGAAGAGCAGCGCGTCTAAATGTCAAAACCGTGCAGCTCTAGTAAGTGCATCAATGGCCGAGATAAAGAAGTGTCAACAGACATCTGTACAGGCGCTCGTCGAAAGAGTATATCTGCTGGAGAAGACCTGCATAGAGTGGCAGTGGAATGTGCACAATATTGAATCACAAACACAAACACCTTCTTCTCCACCTCACATGCCAGGGTGTTCGGCTCATGAGATGCCCGTTTGTCACACGTTGCACCATCTTCAGTCGAGGCTGGATTCACTTGACACTGCGTTTCAGGTATCCACAGAAAGATGCCAGGAGCTGCAGGTGAAACTCAATACACTGTGTTCCTGCATCGAAAGGGCTAGCGGTGTGAGCGAAGAGCCGTTCAGCATATCATACGAAAGGGCTTTGCGCACGATTTTACAGCTTCAAACACAGGAATCCAGTGATACCTTTTCACACACTGCTGCAAATCAGCACTTTGTGGATGATGGGTGGCGAGTGGCTCACGGAGACGAACGAAGTAGAAACTCCACGCCGTGCTCCAACGTGAACGCAGGAATCGAGGCCCTCGAGCATGAACTGCAGGACTTCCAGGCTGTTTTCACGAAAGTTGTGAGCAAGATTCTAGCCTCGGAAGAAGACATGCACGCCCATATATTATTTCTTCAAAAGGTCATTTCCGCGCTCATGTCTTCGCTCCCACATGTCTTTGCTGATCCTCGTTTGTTTTTTGTACCGAATGTCGATTGCAATAGTCCCTGACATGTCTTGTGACCAGGAGCTAGAAGAGAGTCACAATCAAGCAAGAGAGAATAGCATTCAAATTGAGGTTCAACCGATCCTTGTTTCCGCGTGTATGTGCGTGTCTCAAGTGTTAATCACATGTGTGAAATCAATCTTGATATTTCAATTGTGATACAGGACCCACAGTCTTTGAACGAAACGCAAAAAGGCAGTGCGGTGGATATTGCAGCTAAAGGTGAAGAAGAAGAGATCGGGCAGCAAACAATCAATAAAGATTCTCTTGACGAGCCTGCCCGCTGGGAGAAAGTCGAGCATAGTCAGATTTTGGAAACTGCCTTGGACGCCGCCTTGGAGCAGGCAGCTGATTTCAAATCTAAATTGGATGCTGCGGTCGAGCTCTCGGATCGATGCACACAAGAGAACGACTTGATGCGACGTCGCATCGAGGAATGCAAAGAGGATTTAGATGCAACATTGGAACAGAGCCGGCTGGCTGATGACAAACAAAGAGAGCAAGCAGATTCGCTGCAGAGGATGAACGTGACGATAGAAACTTTGCAACAGTCATGCAACATGTGGGAGATGATTAGTGTGCAGATGACGGAACGAGCAGAAAACGCTGAAAGAAAAGTCGATGAGCAACATGCGTTCATGCTCTCCATGAGTAAGGTTGTCGATAAACTTGAAAAGTCTTGTCTGTGGTGGGAGGCGCTTGCTGGAGAAATGAAGGATACTGCAGATGTTGCAGAGAGCCATTTGTTTGACGTCGAAAAACGCATCGAGTCGATGGATGATGCGTATCGTTCAGTTTGGGAGGACCGATTGCGCTGGAAGGAGAGAGCTGAGTTTATTGCGGCTGAAAATGAAGTAGCTGTCACTGATGCAAGGGAGGAGCTTGTGTCAGACTTGTCCGCACAAATGATTATGACCCAGGATTTGCAGGCTTTGGCGCAACGTTTAATGCTGGAAAGGGACAATCTTGCTCAGCAACTGCGCTTGGAGACACAGACAGTCTGTAAGCTGAAAGGGACGTGCGCAGAACTTGATAACAAATTACATGACTTGATTCATCAAAACCAGAGACTGGAAGATGTATGCTTTGAATGGCAGGTGAAGGCCGATTCATTGAGTGCCAAATACGTCAGGGCAGAAAGTGACCTGACGGAGGTTCAAACTTTGTTGATCGGTGCATCTGAGCTTTGCACCTTGCACGAGGAATCTGTACGTATTGTGGCGAATGCGGCAAAAGATCTGGTCAAGGACAACAGCAAGCTGGTCCGCGCGGACTTGGCTCAGGTAGCTGCTATCCAAAGTTTATCAGATTTGGTTCTGAGTCTTGAAGACTCTTGTCTGAGATGGCAGAATGTGACGGAAAAAATGAGTATGGACAATGCATCATGTCATCAAAGGCTTCTGGAAATGGCAACAGAGAGAGATGAGGCTTTCATTGACCGGGATGAGGCTCGAACTGAATTTGCCCGAGCGCAGACACAGGCCGACAGAGAACTGAAAGAGCAAAGTCTTGCCAATTCCAAGCTGACAAGCGCCATTCAAGCATTAACAGGCATCCTTGAAAGTCTTGAGCAGTCCTGCTCGTCCCTGGCAAGCGAACTGGGTCCCTGGCAAGCGAACTGGGACGTTCTGGCAAGCGAACTGGGGTCAGAAAGCAAGTTTTGGGAATCGAAATTTCGCAAGGCAGAAATTGAGCGAGACACAGCACATCATGTTGCTTTGCAGGCGCAAGAAAAGGGGGCACAGTATGAAATTGATATTCAGGCACTTCGCGTGCTTGTTAAAACTCTCGAATCGTCTTGCCACACTTGGGAGGAATTGGTGAAAGAGATCTCACTCACCAACGAAGCTTGCCAGAGACAGCACATGCAGCAGCTGCAGGATGCGTGCAATTCGGAATTCAAGTCTAATCAAGAATGGAGTCGCAAAGTTGAACTGCTTGAGCAGGAGAGATGCAAAAGGCAGATTGAGGTTGAGGCCCATGGAGCCCTGAGGGATGCAGCTGCCTCTGAGCTTTTGCTTGCAAGCAACGAGATTGAATCCCTCGAGATCGTCCTGAGGACAGCATACCTGAAGTGTCAAGAGCTGGTATTTGAAAAATCATTTTTTACGAGTTATCATCTCATCTCGTGATGTGTAATGGTGCAACTTCCAAATTAAGAAGACTTTTTCTTGAATTCAGCTAAAGATACCCGACATTTTGACCCTCCATATGTTTATTTTCGCTGCTACATATCAGTTCCCAGATGGTAATTGAATGTGAGTTTCTGCAGGTGGCTTACGTGGGCATTTTGATGAAGCAACGAGAGAGAATAGAGAATCTCAGCGAAGCCTGGCGAGAACGAGCGGAACAGGTTGGAAGGGAGAAAACTGCTCTCGAGAGCGCCATCAAGCGGGCTTGCGCCCACATGTTTGATTGGAGACGCGCGGTCGCTGCACATCAGGTGCGTTTGATTGGGATCGGCTGTTGTATGAACGCAATCATTGTCTGACTAACAGACATACCCAATATCTGCGCACAGGAGGCTGCGCTGAATATGGAACAAGAAGCTGCGAACGCGGAGCGCGTTTGGCAAGAGACGGCTGAAGACCTTGATCGTGCCCAGAATCTTTTCCTTCAGGAGATAGAGCAGTTGACAAAGGAAAGAAATTCAGTGTTGGAACGAGCACAGGAGCGCGAAGGTGCTGTGCAACGTGCCGTTGAGGCGGAGGAGCAGATTCAGCCTTGGTTTGAGGGGGCAGGAGATAAACAAACGATCAAATTGCAACAAGAACGTGATGCTGCATTAGAACGTGCGATGGCAGCGGAGGAAATGATTCAAATTTGGCAACAGAAAATGGACGGACTGGAGCGGGTATGGATGGAGTGGCGTATGCAGGTAGAGGAGATGCAGCAACAATCAGAACTAAGTCAACAGGAACTTGTGGCCGCTTTGGCTCGCGCGGGGAAGCCGGAGGCCGCGACATCAGAGAAAGATTATCTTGAAAGCTTACTTACGACCGTTCAAAGGGATCAGAAAACGTCCCAGGAAGTTCATCGGATGCAGGAGGAGTACATGCGGTCAGTGGCTTTTTTGCAAAAGCAAGTCAGATCTTTGAAGTCAAGGCTGGAGGTTGATGATCAGTCCTCAGTTTCGTCGTCCAGGGAACACGCATCGCGTTCAGGGTCTAGTCACGAAGAGATGCAGCAGGTTGAGGCACTATTGAAGAAAGAAACAGAGGCCTGTGAGGGGCACGCAAAGGCAGAGACGAAAAGTGCTTCCGCAGAGCAGGTTGCGGCCTTTGAGGGGCGCTCTCAACAGCTCGTAGAGGAGAACCTTTTACTTTCTGAGCGGGTCAAGAACGCTGCAGAGTGTGCAGCCGGTGAGCTCGAGGCGGTGGGTACCGCTGTATTAGCACACATTCAGAGCTTGTATAATGATCCAGAGCATACCAACGTTGAGGGTACTCGAATAGCAGAAGACTTCTATAAGACTCTGGAAATATTGCAGAATCGGATTGGGTCACTCACTGCTGAATTAGCAGACGTTCGTGCACAGCTGATTGAGCAGGGACCAGTTTTCGAGGAAAGTATGGAGCAAGTTGAGGCTCGTGGGGCCCAGAACGTGGCAATGCAGAATAGTTTGCAAAATGCCAAGGACGAGATTCAGCAATTGCAGTCAGAGTTGGAGCATAAAACATTGGCTTTGCAACTGGAAGCCACCCTGACGAAAGGCGCCCAAAACTCGGTAGAGAGCCTCACCGCACGCATGTCAGAGCTACAGAAGCAGAATTCAGCGATGGGCTGGGCCCTGGAGGCTACACAAGAAAAGTGCTCCAGGCAGCAAGAAAAAATCCTTGCCTTAGAGCAGGCGTGTGACGATTGGAGAGAGTGTACACACAGCGAACGTGCGGTGGCAGACGTTTTGCGGAAGGCACTCAAGGACAGCAGCCACGCAAGTACTCTTGACTTGTCCTTGGTTGTGCAAAGTGAGGCACTCAGGTCCTCAATATCGGAATTGCGCCAGCAGTTTGATGTGCTCATATCACAGAAGTCTTCAGCAGAGATATTATGCGATGCCTCCTTGCTCGAAGGAGAAGAGAATGGTTCCGCAGATACAGAGCACACAAAATATCTAGCCGGATTGCATTATCAGGCAGAAGTGCTGCTCCACGCATTTTCTACATGCACTTCAGAGCTAGAAATAGTCATGGGGGGGTTGCAGTTGCAGTTTGGACATCACGAACAGCAGGTGATCAAGACTCAGAGAGAGCTCGAAAAGGTCCGCGAAGACCTACGGCTGAGACAGCTCGAGTATGACGAGCAAAGGTTGCAGTACAAGGCCAACGCAGAGGCGGCAACACGAGCGCAGATTGAATCACGGGAAGCTTTCTTTTCGTTGCAATCCAAATTACAAGAGTGTGAGGCGGGCAACGCAGAGCTTCAAGCAAGGGTGAACGAGAACCACGATGACAAAATTTTGTGGAAATACGTGGCCGAGAAAGCCGATCGAAACAACGCAGAATTGCAGGAAGCCCAAGAGCAGCTTCAAGTGCGGCTGGCCAAGCTTATGGAAGAACTTGCCGTGCGCGAACGTCAAGCTCAGGAGGCCCTCGCAGCCCAAATTGAATTGGACAGAATCAAAACAGAGCTGCAAACAGACTTGAACGAGTGTCGGGAGGAGCGAATGCAGTGGAAAAGTAAAACCGAACAGCTACAGGCAGAGCTAGACGACCTCCAGCAGGAGACACAGCAGTTGACCGCCGAGAATGAGCAAGTGCGCGCAGCACAGAAAACCAAGTCTGATGAGCTTGCAAATCAACTACTAGAATGCCAGGATGACAGATCCATGTGGAGAGGGAAATCTGAGCAGTTGCAACAGCTTTATTCCGAATGGCAGGAGAGTGAAGCCCAGCTGCAAGCAAAGTTAGCTGAGTGCGAGGCAGACCTGTCGCTGTCAGCGCGCAAGGTAGAGGCGGCTGCTCTGGAAAATGCGGAGATAGCTGCTCAGCTTGAGGCTATGCGTTTGACGATGCAAAAAGCTCACGAGACAATTCCAGTCGCAGTTGCTCTGACCCTCGAGTGCGATTACGATGATACGCTCGCTGATGCGCGTGATGTAGCTTCTTTCAATGAAGGTCTTGTCACGGACTTGCACACAGCGCTTGGGGTTCCAAAGTCGACGGTGCAGGTGTTGTGCCATCAGCGTGGTAGTGTCATTGCGGAGATTGTGTTGAGAAGTTGCTCTCAACACAACGACGGTCAGGGTAGTACGTTGACAGGTCAGGAGCTTGCAACACGGTTACAGGACTTACTGTCGACAGCAGACGGGCCGCTGCGGCGATCTCCAACTGGTTGCTTTGCCAAAAAGGTTGACATCCACGGCCCGATCGCTGAGGGTGTGGTGTCTGCGGTCGACTCAGCAGTACAGGAAGCAGCCAGGCGCCAGGAGCAGTCAAAGCAGACGGAGCGCGAGCTCCTGGCCAGAGTTCGAGACTGCGAATACGTCCGACAAACACAAAATGTAGTGTTTGAGAGACAAGAGAATGAGATAAAATTTCTGTCTGAAAGGGAAGATGAATATCTTGAGGCGATGTCGCGGGCCATGTTGGAGCTCGAAACGTCGTTAGATACTCTTGAATCACAGCTGCATTTGCGTGTTCAAAGCGAGGCCTCCTTGCAGGCGGCCCGACTTTCACTTGGCGACCAAAGCATCGTGCATTATGTCGAGACTCCAACGAAAGCCTCACCAGAGTTCTTCACAAGCGAAGAAATTAAGCATGCGCGAAGTCGCGTGCTAATGTACAGCGTATTGGACATTCGGCGCGCCCGCCATTTGCAGCGTCAATGTATGCACATGCTGGGCGTCCTTGTAAGACGACAAGAGTGTCTTCGCGAAGTAAGTGCTATGCTGCTCAAAGGATTTTACGAACACGTGCTCTGTAATGTAGTAATCAAGTGGCGCAGCCTGAAGCGTCGACAGCAACACCGAAGGAGGATTGCGCAGAATAAGGTCGAAGTGGTCACGGCGCCGCTGCTGACCAGGCGACTTTTGGCAGACTCTTTTCTTTGGTGGTGGGCGATAGCGAATCGCCCAAGTCGGCTTAGGTTCTTTCCCGAACCTGTGCCGCCTCCACATGCGCGCGACACGAGCAGGTTTTTGCCAAACACACTTCCGAAGTCCTCGCCACGCATCACAACGCCTCGTGAAAGCCTGGGCGCTGTAGCCTCTGCCGGTGCTGCCATGACCCCCCGCCGCCACCCAGGCGTTGATGGACGCTCCCCCCCGTCGGTAGCTGGTGTCGTGATTTGGAATCTCCCTGAAAGTGCGGGAGTCTAGATTAAAAGTATTTTGTAAATTAATAATAAAGCTCAAATTTTGAAAAATGTAGACGAGGAATAGAAGTAGAGCAATGGTGCGACAAGACAGCAGTGCAGCATGAGAGTCATCAAGGGGCCTCCGAGCCTCTCTCTGCCAGAGCCAGCGTTGAGACCTTGTCACGCACGTGACCTTGTCACGCACTTGAGGGTGGCATGTCACCTTGTCACGCACGTGGCACCCTGTCACGCACGTGCCATGACCTTGTCATGCACGTGGCCATGTCACCCTCACAGTCCATCGGCTTTGGTGCCGTCGAATCAAATGAAGGACTCGGACCTGACCTCGTTAGACGACGACCACAATCACCACGAGAGGTTCGGGTTCCTCAGTCCGCCTTTCGGCTGACCACGCAGCGCCAAGTCAAAGAGGCATCCGTTTTCTCCTGGCGTCAGTGGTGTACACCTTGCACAATCGAACTGAGATTTACGTGGAGGACGCAGTAACTGAGATTTACGTGGAGGACGCAGGCGCAACGTCGCAGTTGCACAGCTTATTGCCAAGAGGTCGGTGATGATTTGCTGGACCCAAACACGCCACGTTGACCCACACTTACTGTGGTGTGCTGCTACACTAGGGCGCGAGGGGGGGGTATGGTTTGGGAGGGAGGGAGGTATAAAAGGATGACTCGAGTCCATCGACCATTTTGACGCATTTATGGGAATGGAGGAAGGAAGAGGTGAAATAACGGACGTGGGAGGAGGAAGGGAGTGAGTGGTGAGAGAGTGCGTTCGTGTGTGTTTAATTCTGGACTGTAATCAAAAGGAATGGGCAAGTCCGTACTACAATACGTCCGCGGCCTTGGCAAATTTCTGTTCAAATCTCAGTTAGTGGTACAAATTTTGTGTATCTAGTGTAGTTAAAATTTCAAGCAAAAAGTGGGCGCTGGGCAAATTCTTTGTACCTATATTGGTCGGTCGCACTACGGAATCAGAAGACGTATTTTTTTTTCGTAGCGTAGGGTCTTTGTCACTAGGTCCACTACGCTACGTCTTCTACGTACTACGCTCAACGTAGTACTTAAAAGACGTAGCTAGTGGGCACTTTCAGAATCCTTCTATGGTCTAACGTCATCTATGGTCTACGCTGCGAGGAGATTTCAGACGCCGTCCTGCGGCCCTCTTCTCACCCCCTCCCCGCCGTGGAGGATGACGATATCTGTTCCTCAGGGTTTGGGCTCACGTTTTCCTTCTCTCTCTCTCTCTCTCTCGCTCGCTCGCTCGCTCGCTCGCTCGTTCCCAGACTAGTCTTCTCGGAGAGGATCGGTCTCTACCTCGCAGGCCCTGTACCACAGTCTTCTCCTGGCTCGATCCAGATCATCACGCAGCCCTACTTGCCAGCAGCCATTTTGAGAAGAGCAATTTCTCTCTCAGCCTGAAGGCGCTTCTGTCGCTCCTCGTGCAATATGTTCTCCAGCCGTGTCACGCGTGCGTCCGAGTCGCGCGAGACTGATGAGCCCAGGCCAGAGCGCGTAGCATGGGGCCCCGCGCCTCTGGGTGAGCGTGTCCTTGCTGTACAGTCTGTACAGAGAGCACGTCAGAATGTGAGGCAAATCTGAGCGAATAACAAGAGCAGCACACAGAAAAATTCCAGCGTACGTTCTTGACAGATTTTACACGTCTGGACATTACCGGAGTAACTTTGAACACTGGTGCCTGAAGAGTAGGAGTAGACAGAGGCAACAGAGGAAGCGTCGTCGTCTTCATGATGTCTAGCTCGGCTTGCAACACCAGCGCGGCTACGGCTGCGGGATATCCACTCCGATACCTTTTGGCTTGCGGCAGGGGTCGCCGTGCGAGGCGGAGCCAGCTGAGGCGGATCCAGTCGCCCGCTAGGAGTCACCATGTCTCGGTTGACAGCGCTCGAAGTCGGCCTGGAATTGAAGGGATTGACTCCCAGATTTTGGATATTCTTCAGCTGCACGCCATCTAAGCCTGGAGCATCATGCGGCGTGGGAGTGTGTCGGCGCATTTGAGTAGGAAAAGCTGCGACAGGGTGAATCTGTCCCTCCCTGCTCGGCCTGTACGTCTTCTTGCTATACCCCTTCTTTCGGCCCCAGCTGCCAACGGCGGGCGCCGATGTGAGGAGGGCATGCTGCGTCAGGCTGCGCTCCATGACTGATAAGAATTCCAAGTGTCATTATGTGCAGCGAATGATCGATTCTGAAGCGCAGACTCGCGACAGGGGTCCATGGGTAAGATGATGATAATCTGTTCAATGCTCAGAGGTAACACAACGGTTCAAACATCCGGGCCACAATCTGTATCATCACCTGCCTCTTCCTTCAGCACCCTGCGGCGCCATGCCGCGTCACTCTGCGCTTGCATCATTTTAATTTTTAAATTATTTTAGTACTGCAGTATGATAGATCCGTTGAAAACCGATATATCGAGATGCCCTTTTTCGTGTGTGCGTGATTCTGCGTCGCTGCGGTTTGTGCGGTACGCTATTGACATTCTGTCGTCACGTTTCAGCCCCGAGCTCCACGACGTGATCGCCCGCGCGCATGAGAGCCAGCGCGTGCGCTGCTGTGCTGGAGATCTGAGCGCGTTTCCGCGCTGCTCGGGCCTCGTCGAGGTCGCCCGCCGCGGGGTCCAGGCCGCCGCGACCAGCTAGGTCAAACTGTGCACTTGCAGAGGCCGTGTGAGTGTGCGGCACGCAGAGGCGCGAAGTTACAGAGTAGACAAGTTCGATGTCCACCTCTCTCTGGTGCGATCTCC
>Ga0315899_10008415_pt1 | contig 11057 bp, 12 predicted proteins | sample LakEriMetagenome_2_FD_203518 | JGI IMG/M metagenome (GOLD analysis project Ga0315899, IMG submission 203518) | Freshwater fungal communities from buoy surface, Lake Erie, Ohio, United States - Buoy 4 MA112 | ecosystem: Environmental > Aquatic > Freshwater > Lake | place: USA: Lake Erie, Ohio...
ATGTTTGCAATTGCCCTATACACCCGCCCACCCGCCCACCCACCCACCCGCCCACCCACCCGCCCCAAACCCAAACCGTCTCGCCGCCGCCGCACGCCCCACCAGGGCCAGTCGACCAGTGTAGGCAAGGAAGCAGGCAAGCACTCAAAAAAATGACCCGCACCTAGCCCTCCCACTTCCCAACCCACTTCCCGAACCCAAAATCCCACCCAGCCCCCAGCCCCAGCCGCTACCCCCGACCTCTAGACCCCTAAACCCGACCCGACTCCCTCAACTCCCCACCCACCCCACCCAACCCAGTCGGTTCTTCCTACCTTACAACAACCCAACAACCAATCCAACCAACATCTCGGTATCCCACCCCAACATCCCGGTATATAGACAGAAACAAGATGGAAGAAACAAGATGGAAAAGCAAGACAAACGGGGGAGAGGAGGGGGCGACGGCGCCCGAGCGAGCAAGGTGTGGAGGAGCGACAGGGCGACGAGGGCTAGCTGGGCAACAAGGCGTTAGGACGTAAAGAGGCGCTAGGCGGCAAACATGAGGTCGTAAAGAGGCGTTAGGCGGCAAACAACTCCACGTAACGGTTGCCTAGGTGCTGCTTATTCTTCATGTAGATCGCACGCTGAGCCTCCTCCGCGGACACGAACGTCACGTAGGCCTCGCCATTGGGTCGGCCGTCGGCCCCCATGGCGATCTGGATGAGCTCGGGGTGATAACTGAAGCCCTGGAAGAAGGTGGCCAGGTCCATGGCCGTGATGCGATATGGCAGCCCCCGAATCTTGACCAGCCCTGTTGTCGGCATCGGCGGCATTGCGTGTCCTCCGCCCCCGGGCCCTGATACACCTGACACTGCCGCCACACCCTGCGCGCATTTGTCCACACAACAGCATGTGTTTGCGTGTGAGCAGGTTGGCAACCACGCAAGAAGCACCCGGGCGCTGTGAGATTGCAGCAAGGTGTCCCATTCATGTCCTATCCAAGCATGCTGTCGCCCATGCCCGACGCCACCATGTGCTTCCGCAGCCGCCGGCGGCTGCGGAAGGAGGGGTGGGGTCTGATGCAGGCAGACACCCGGTGTTCGCTCTCGACACTCGTGAATGATTGACGCGACAAAATAAGAAATCTACATTCAAGACATCTATCGCCTTTATCCTTTCCCCTGGCGAGGTGTTGACGCGCGCACTCACGCACGCACACACCGGCACAGACGAAGAGATGGGCATGCCGTACGCGGAGGGAGGCGCCAGGCCATAGGCTGCAGCATAGGCAGCCGCCCCATAATCGTACAATTGCGCCTGCCCATACCAAGCGTGCACAGGAGTAAAATGAACACACACACACACACACGCACACGCACACACACATTAAACACGCTCTTGGCCTTCCGCAGGCGCAGCGACGCGATCAGTGGCAACGAACTGAGTGGCACGTCGGGCACGCCTGCTTGATGCACAGCCCGAGACCGCACAATACATGCAACGCCGGCATTGCTTGCTGCCGTTCGCACCGCCCATCACCCTTCACGCATACGCAGTCCGCAACCCACCATCGGGTTCATGGCGGGCATATAGGCTTGGGCAGCAGCGGCGGCTTGGGCAGCAGCGGCGGGCTGTATGACGGGCAGCCGCAGGGCTTGCATGGCCTCGGTACGCGTGGCACGGAAGAGCTCGAGGTAGCGGTGGCCAAGGGCGCTGCGATGGAGGGTGAGTCCTCGCGATAAGTCGTCCGCAGACCCCAGCTCTACGTAGCATTCGCCGTTGGGCTGATCCCTCGAGTTGCGGACAAGGCTCACGCCGATGGGCGTCACCGACGCCTGGGCGAAGAATCCAACCACGTCTGTCTCGACGGCAGTGAAGGGCAAGCCGCGCAGCTTGATGAAGTACTCGGGCCCCCCCGTGAGCCCGCCGGTGGCCGACATGCCCAACATGCTTGCGTGCAATTGCGCTCGATTGCTCAAGTAGGTGGCCACATCGGCCTTGGTCACCTTGTAGATCTCAACATAGCGCGACCCGATGCTCATGCGGTCGCGCTTGACGGCCTCCACCGCGCCCTGCTCCACCTCAAACTCCACGTACGCCTCCCCGTTGTTGCGCCCCTCGCGGTTCTCGCACAAGGTGATACCCTCCTTCTTGATGCCGATGCCGTCAAAAAAGCGCTTGATGTCCTCGTAACTCGTCGTGTAGGGCAGCCCGCGTATTTTCACCACACCCCCGTACTCCATGTCGTTGGGGCCTTGCGAGCCGCCGCCCATTCCGACGCCTCCTACGCTACTCGTGCTCGCCCTTGCCGCCATCGAGGCGCGCGTCGCGTCGGCCTCCGCCTGAGTGGAAGCAAACACTTCGACGTAGCGCTGGTTCATGAGGTCGCGACAGCGGAGTGTGGCGCGGAGGGCGTCAAGGGGTGTTTCAAAGGTCACATAGGCCTCGCCGGTGGGGCGCCCAAACTGGTTGTTCACTATCCACACACCGCCCTCAGCTATCCTGCACGCCCCGAAAAACGCTTCGAGGTCGTGCTTTTGCGCTGAGAACGGCATGCCGCGGCACTTGACAAACCTGCTCTCGGGCATCGTGTCGCCCTGCACGCACTGTGCGCGCAGGGGCTCATGGTACCGCGGCCCGCCCTTTATGAAAAGCGGGTCCACCAGCGCGTCGTAGTCGTCCGCGAAGGTGATCGTCTTGGCGAAGGGCGCGCCGTCCTCAAGCAAGCGCACTGTGATTGCTGCCAGTGCATTGACCATGCGCAAGCCGCCGTCGACCGAGGGGTCGAGCTCGATACCAAGGCGGCTCGCCATCGAAGGACCCGAGTTCACGCCCGCCCATTTTGGGTACTTTTGCTTGAACTCGGCGCGCAGGTCTACCATTTTTTGGTAGTGGGCGGCCAGCTTGACCTTCTTGACCTTGGCGTCGCTGCGCAGCCACCGCTTCAGACTTGTGTCCCCGTCGGTCACAAAGCAAAAATCCTTGTTCTGGGACGTGACTTCCCGGTACAGATAGTCGTTCAGCTCCTGCACGCACTCCTGCAGCGTACACCCGGAGGCCAGCGTCGCGTCATCGAGGCCCGTGATGGCCTTGCACCGTTCCCCGAGCTCCGGGCAGCGCTCAGGCTTAAGGTACACCACCTTGGTCTCGACGATGCTCTTGCTTGCCACGTCGATCACGACCCACGGGAACTCGATCACCTCCTGCACGCCGCCCTCGTCCACCGCGGAGGCGACTGCGTTGGTGACCTGCCAATCACAACCGCCCGACTAAGCGACATTTTTCTGGCGCCGCCGCGGCAGCTTTTAGCCGCTGTGGCCGACGCCGGCCGGGGCCGGTGACACACACATCACCGGCCCCACACGCCGCATACCTGCAGGTCGAGTGCGATGAGAAAGTCGAAGCCCATTTTACACGAAAGGATTGTGCGTCAGAGTACTACTGTTTTAAGGGTATGCCTGTAAACTTAGTTTAAAGGGACCCTTAAAAAATGCCACTGCGCACGAACGTTTGAAAAACGGGACTGGGACTGCTGACCGCGCCATTGCGCGCCGCACTTGCCAAGATGGGTGGGGACTCGCTCTTCTTCGACTACACGTGCCAGCTGAAGAAGAAGCACCAGGACGATATTGTGCTCAGCATCGACTGGAACCCGCGAGAAAGCAAGTCGCCCAACCTCGTGGTCGCCACCAGCGACAACTGTCTGTCGCTCTTCCACGAGGAGGGACTGCGCGTCGAGAAGCAGATCCAGCCGCGCGATGACCCGCCCACCTACGTCGCATGGGGCCCGGAGCCGCACCATCTCCTCGCGACAGGCTGGCACGACGGCGCGGTCTCCCTGTGGGACGAGAAGACGTCGTCGCTGCGCGAGGACAAGTCCGTGCACAAGACGAGTGTGACCCTGCTCAAATGGTCCCCATGCGGCACGCGCCTGGTTTCGACCGACAAGGACGGCGTCGTGGGGGTATGGAGGCCCGACATGACGAGCCGCCCGCCCGGGCGGCTCGTCATGAAGTGCAAAATCCCGCCTCAGAAGAGAAAGGGCGCGGTCACGCACGTCGTCTTCCGCACCAACGACCCGCGGCCCAAGGCCAAGGCAGACGGCGGCGAGGACATGCCGTACTTTTACTTTGCAGGCGAGGACGGCATCGTCTACATGGGCTGTGACGACGCGAACCACGTGAAAGAAGTGATGAAAATGGACTCGTCCGACGGCGGCTTCAGCGGCACAATGGCGCTCATGTACTACCACGACGTGGACCAGGTAGTCGGCATCAACGAGCAGTTTATAATGTACCGCGCGAGCGGGCCAAATGAGAGCGGCGCCAGCAACGTGATGCCGCACATGAAGCTCGCGGCCCGGCAGGGGGACACCGACCGCATGATGCAGGCGCTGTGGGTCAACACCGGACTCCTCCTCACCTCTTCCCACGAGAGCCTCCTTCGCTTCTGGAAGCTGGCCAGGTCAATCCCCTCGTATGTGCGTGCGCGTGCACGTGCGTACGTGTACGCTTGTGTGTTGGCGCGTCCAGATTGAGGGAGGGTAGAGGGTGACACATCTGGGTGGGACGGGGGCAACGCGCGCAGCGATGAAAACTTTATCCTGCGAATAGAGGACGAGCAAGTTCCTCCGGACGACCGCATCCAGTGTGTGGCATACAGTGAGCACAATCGGCTGCTCTGCGCGGGCACGAGCAAGGGCTACATCCTCTTCTGGCGCCAGTGCTCGGTGCAAGCAGGGGAAACATCGGCGGAAGACTGGCAGCCTTTGCTCCACGCGACAACCAAGCTCCAATATCCTATTGATGATCTCCGATGGGCGGTGGGGCACGGGTTGCTGGCAGCGCAGACGGAAATGTCGTGCAGCATCCTCATCGAGCATGATCTACATCGCAAGGTCCGCGATGGTTGTGCCCTCGTCCAGCTGTCCAACATTCACCTGGGCTTTGCCAACGTGGAGCGCAAGCGGGACGAGCGGGGTGCCTGCGAGCCTGACCTGGAGCCGGCACACGTGCGTGCCTTCTGGGCCGGCTCCGAGCCAGGGGAGTTGAAAGAAATCAAGAGCTCGGTGCCGATCAAAGGCTGCGACTGCAACGGGAAGGTGATTGTCATGTGGAGCGGCCGTAAGGCCGAGGTCCATCAGATTGACCTTGAAACTGGGGCGCACTCACTGCTGTCAACTTTCGACACGACAGCGTCCAACATAGTGGTATCCTCCGACCACGAATCAGCCTACCTGTACATGGCCGTGGAGGGCAAGATCGAGGTGGCCAACTTGCAGGGGAACGTCACGCGGTCTCTTCCGCTCGGCGAGACCGAGGGCAACGCACATCTCCTCGACATCCACGGGGCACATCTTGTCTCGACCTCGACGCGCGGCATAATACGTCTATGGGACCTTTCCAAGACCAAGCCCGTCAGCGTCGGCAAGCCGCGCCCGTTCGAGACCGACCGCCATGGCAAGCTGGGGCAAATGACGTCAGTGCGCATAAACAAGTCCGGAACCCGCATTTCCATCCTTGCCCGCCACCCTCCTTCCGTGCAGGTCTCGTGTCCACGCTGCTCCGCTCGCCTGCGTGTCGCTTCCTCTTGCAGGAGCGTGTGGCTCGCTCTTGATGCTCGTGTTGCTTGCTCCTCATGCATCACCATGTCGCGTGATCCTCAAGCGAGGACCCTGAGGGCTCCACATGACATGGCTGCTTCACTCGTGGCGCAGAGCACATCCCTGCCGGACACCAACGTGTATGTGTACGATGTGGAGGAGGACCGCTTCATGGTCTACGACTGCGGGCCGACGCACTACCCGGTGAGCCACGCCTGGGACTTGACCGACGACCGGTTGCTGGCGTGCGAGGTGCGGCGCATGCACGAGGCTCGGCAGTCGGCTACCGAGGTCAACGTCAAGCTCAACAAGACCGAAGTTTGCTTCTTCTTCGCCACCGGGAACAATGGCCTCCAGCTCCAGCATCGTCTTCCCCTGGATGCTGATGGCGCTGCGCTACTGGGCATCCACGTGCCGCACGTCTTTGTGTCGTCTCCCAAGGAGTCTCACTCGAGCGCTATGGTCGTGACGGCGCCCGTGATGCGCGACTTTGTGGGCATGGAGTGCGAAAACACCGAGACGCGCATGGCCCTGCTAAACTTCAGCTACAACATGACCATTGGCAACATGGATGATGCGTACAAGTCGGTCAAGCTCATCAAGAGCAAGAATCTCTGGGAGGTCTTGTGTCTCTCCCTTGCCCACACGCGCGTGCATGCACACTCACGCGCATGCGGGCTGACACGCGGGCGCGCACGCACAGAACATGGCGCACATGTGTGTAAAGACCGAGCGGCTGGATGTGGCGGAGCAGTGTCTTGCCAAGATGGGCAACGCCGTTGGGGCGCGTGCAGTGAGCGAGGCCAAGGCGCGTGAGCCGGAGCGCGAGGCACACATAGCCATGGTGGCCCTGCAGCTGGGCCTCATCCATGACGCCGAACGGCTCTACGTCAAGTGCGGCCGTTACGACCTTCTCAACAAAATGTACCAGGCGAGCGGGCAGTGGGAGAAGGCGCTCGAGGTGGCGGAGAAGAAAGACCGCATCCACCTCAAGCTCACCCACCATTCCTGGGCGCGTCATCTTGAGGCCTCTGGCGACATGCACGGCGCCATTGCCTGCTACGAAAAGGCTGAGGCCCACCGCTCCGAGGTCTCCGCCCGCCTGTCCCCCTTCCTCGCGTGCTGCCTCTCGAAAACACGCGCGCAAAACTGAGGTGCAGTGTCAGTGTGACTCTCTTTTGACGTGCCGACGGAGGGGCCTTGACAAATGCCTTTCGCCTGTATAGGTGCCGCGGCTGCTACAGGAGAAGCGGCAGACGGAGATGCTCAAGGAGTACGTCTCCAAGAGCAACGACAAGGAGCTCTACAAGTGGATGGCTCAATTCTGCGAGAGCCACCAACGCCTGGATGCGGCGCTCAACTACTACCAGGAGGCCGAGGACTATCTGGCAATGGTGCGCGTGCGCTGCTACCAGGCGCAGCAGCAGCCCACGGCAGAAGGCAAAAAGGCCGCGCTGGACGCAGCCGAGGAACTTGTCGAAACTTCCGGCAACACTGCGGCTGCCTTTTTCCTCGCCTCCCAGTTTGAGGGCATGGAAAGGCCGCGCGAGGCCATCCGTCTCTTCTCCAAGTCCGGCCGCTTCAACCACGCTGTGCGCATTGCGCGGGGTGAGGGCATGCTCAAGGACTTGCTGCCCCTCGCTCTCCAGGCCGCAAAGCGCACCCAGTTCGAAACGGCCACTTTTCTCGAAGCTCAAGCGCATGGCGACCCGTCGCTACTTGATGCTGCCGTCACGCTTTATCACAAATGCGGCCATAGTTCGCGTGCTCTCGAGGTACTCTCCTCCCGCCCGCCCGCCCGTCCGCCCTGATGCATGTGGCACAGCATGCGCGCGCTTATGTCGCCTCTAGTCGCCGCAATGTCCTCTGGCATGGTGTTGGAGTGTTGACCCGTGCGCACATACACACGCACAGGTCTGTTTTGGCAACCGGCTTTTCGAATCACTGCGTGCCATCGCCGACGACCTCGGCTCCGACACGGACCCCGCACTGCTTCGAAAAGTCGGGGACTTCTTCATGTCCAACTCTCAGTATGACAAGGCCGTGCACCTCTTCATCACCTGCAAGCAGCCCGGCCAGGCACGCTCGCCCACCAAGCCGTGCTGTAGTGCCTGTCCCTTGCGCGCTGGTCTTGAAGGCTTGCCAGGCGCGTGCGAGCGCGTCTCGTCCAAACGTGCCTCGCGCTCACTGACACGCCGCGGGGGGAACTGGTTGCGGCTGTGGACACGCAACACTGCAGGCGATGGATCTGTGCGAAAAGTACAAGGTGACGATGACAGAGAGCATGGCCGAGCGTCTGACGGAGCTGCTCCCCGAAAAGGAGGCCGACACAGACGGGCAGCGTGTAGACATCCTGCGGCGCATTGCCGAGCTGTGCGTGTCGCAGCAGGAGTACCACCTTGCCACAAAGAAATACACGCAGGCGGGGATGAAGGACAAAGCCATGGACGCCCTCCTCAAGTCGGGCGACACAGAAAAGATCATCTACTTTGCCACCGTCCTCCGATCCAAAGAAATCTGGATCCGCGCCGCTAACTACTTGCAGGTCTTTGCTCTCTTCTCATGGTGGTTGCTCTCTTCTCATCGTCTTTGCTCTCTTCTCATCCCTCACATCATCCCTCAGCCCTCACGCCTCATGTCTCGTGCATGGCGTGACCTTGCTTGCCCTGCTTGGGCCTGCCGCCTATCGACCACCAGGTCTGTGCGTCCTCTTGGCATGCGCAACGCCAGGCACACAGCAGGCAGGCAGAGGCCGTGAGCTAGGAGTTGAGACAGTGCTGTCGCCAGTTCGTGGGCATAGAACTGACGCCAGTTGGTGCACACAGCTGGGTGCATGTGAATAGTGCCCGTGCACATCGGTAGGTGCATGTGAATAGTGCCACACTGATATAGAACACGGGGCGGAAACACACGGAAACAGACGCACAATTGGCATTCGGAGCCAGAACTGATGAAGAAGATCATCGAGTTTTACACCAAGGCCAAGGCGTACAAGCAGCTGGGCATGTTCTATGACGCCTGCAGCCAGCTCGAAATCGACGAGTTCCGCGATTACGATAAGGCTCTCAGGTCTTCTCCACCTGCCCTCCTGGCCCCCTCTGCCCTCCGTCTCCCTTGCAACTATGCCAGATTGGCAGGATTGTGTGTTCTGGTGTTTTGTACTCTCTCTCCCCCTCCCTCCCTCCCTCCCTCCCTCCCTCCCTCCCTCCCTCCCGCCCTTCCTCTCTCTCTCTCTCTCTCTCTCTCTCTCTCTCTCTCTCTGGTGTGTGTACGGTGTATGGTGTGTATGCGGTGGTACACGAAGTGACACCAGATGTTGACGTGGCAGCGCGCTCAAGGAGAGCCAGAAGTACCTGGTCAAGGCCGGCCACGACACCGCAACGCTCGAGCGCCGCATCAATCTCGTCCAGGTCCCCCCCTCTCATCCCTCCCTCCCTCCCTCTACCTCCTTCTTCCGTGTCTGTCTGTGTGCGTGCGCGCGCATTCTCCCTCTGTGTATGTCTCGCTGTGTGGGTGTGCGCATATTCTCTCTCCTCCCTCCCCTCTCCGTCTCTCCTCTCCCTGCCTCTTTTCTCTCTCCGTTGACTCCCTCCCTCCCTCCTCCTTTGAGCACCCTGGTATCCGACAGCAGGTGTACGTGTTGCAGAGCAGAGACCGATGATGTATGAGTGAGTACGAGCGTTGGTGCTGAGGAGAGACGTATAAGAGAGTCATATGACTGTATAAGAGAGTAATAACGGCACGCAAACGTCAAGGCAGTCTCGTGTGACTTGCGCCGTGTGTCCACACTCTGTCTCAATGTCGCTATCTCTGTCCAATGTTATCGCATGTTGTTGCGCTCACGTGCCTCAGGTTCATTGTTGTACGTTTGCTATATTTGCGTGCGTGTGTGCGCGCGGGAGCAGGTATTTGTGGACGCCAAGGCACAAGTCAAGGACAAGCCGGAGGAATTCGTTCGCGTCTGCATGCAGCTTCTCGACGCCCCCCGATTAGAGGCCGCCGTTCAGGTCCGTGTCCACGGACGCACGCACCCTCACACAGGTTGCCGCAATCTGCGTTCGTGCCAGAGGTTGAGGGGGGCAAACGAGGCATAAGTGAGGCATGAGTGGTAGCGTGCACACATGCTTGCACTTGCGCATCCCCCCACGGCAACCACGAAGCGCGGTGGGCCGATGAAATGCCCCGTGCTTGCATGCTTCCAGCTCACGCCCCCCCCTGCACCTGTAATTCTGCTGTGAGTTTGTGGGCTTGTTCTGCGCATGCCCTGTTGGACTGGAGGTCTCTTGCAGTCTTGAAACCCAGGACCCTAATCCCTGAAGAATGAGTGAGGAAGCAACGCTGCGTGTCGAGGCTTGACACGCTTGTTCCATTCTTTCCCCCTTTTATTGAATAACATGCTGTGAGGTGTGTGCAACGTGCTGCAGATTGGGGACGTGTTTGCCGTCCTGATTGAATTTTATTTCAGCATGGGCAACATGGAGAAATGCTATCAGGTCTCACTCACCTTCTAAACCTCTACCCCTTACTACCCTTTCCGCTCATGTGAGAAAGGACGGCGGTGCAAGCGCGCATCTTGTGCCTAGGCCAGTCAGGACGTCCTGACTCAGGACGCACCGCGTGGCGCTTGGCAGTTGATAGAGCGAATGCGGCAGAAGCGCATCGCCTTGGGGCCGTATTTAGATCAGGGAATGGTTGACCGCATTTATCAAGCCATGGACATCCCCATTACACGCGAGTCCGATGGCATCGACGAGGACATCGCAGACGACATGTAGCTGTTTTCAGAGTGAAATATTAAATAACTCATGTCTTGAGCGTTTTCGGAGTGGGGGTGGAGGAAAGCAGGGGGAAGGAGAAAAAGAAAGGAGAGGGAAGGAGGGAGAAGAGAGAAGAAGAGGAAAGAGAGGCCAACCTCCCGGGACCTCCCGGGTGAACTTGCGGAGGCTGTCTTCGACGCAGTGGACCGCGAAGTAGGACCCGATGTCCATCCTGGCAGCAGGGCAGCCCCGGCTGTGCCGCGCACGCGAGGTGCTAGTTTGCGCCAGCTTCGGGGTATGGGGTCCGAATGCATTGTGTTGAATGTAGACTAAAAAAGACCAAAAGAATAAAGGAATTTCGCACATAAAATCTTTGCAGGGGGAGTAGTTAGAAGAGGAGAGAAGAGAGGGGGGAAGGAGAAAGGAAGGAGAGGAAGGAGGGAGAAGAGGAAGGAGACCTACTGACACTGGCATACCTCGTAGAAGCCGTGGCATGCGGCTATGTTAGGGTGCACTAGACTGCCGTGGATGTCGATTTCGCGGAAAACGATGCGGTTCTCGGCCGGCGACGAGCTCTTGCGAATGCATTTTAGAACCGCTCTATACGCTGTCCCTCCAGCAGACAATCGCCAAACACCTTTACGGAGCAAAAGAGCCCTATTACGGAGCAAAAGAGACCTACTAGAACTATACGCTGTCCCTCCAGCAGACAATCG
>Ga0315899_10008416_pt1 | contig 11057 bp, 10 predicted proteins | sample LakEriMetagenome_2_FD_203518 | JGI IMG/M metagenome (GOLD analysis project Ga0315899, IMG submission 203518) | Freshwater fungal communities from buoy surface, Lake Erie, Ohio, United States - Buoy 4 MA112 | ecosystem: Environmental > Aquatic > Freshwater > Lake | place: USA: Lake Erie, Ohio...
TGTGTGTGTGTGTGGGTGTGTGTGTGTGTGTGTGTGTGTGTGTGTGTGTTGTGGTTAGCTTTTGTGTATGTGTGTGTGTGTGTGTGTGTGTGTGTGTGTGTGTGTGTGTGTGTGTAGCTTTTGTTTACTAGTAGCTTTTTTTTTTTAGTCCTACCAGTACGCGGCAACGCACAGGCATCGATGCTCCTGCACACACACACATGCACATGCGCGCGCACACATGCGCACAAATGTACAGGCTCCATTTACGCGGCAACCAAGGCGGCGATGGACATGCTGACCAAGAACCTGGCTTGTGAGTGGGCCAAGGACTACATCCGAGTTAATTGTGTGTCTCCATGGTATATCGCTACTGACCTTGCTCTCCAGGTTGTAAAAAAAAAAAAGCTATCATAAAAAAAAAGCTAAAAAAAAGCTATCGCTACTGACCTTGCTCTCCAGGTTGCAAAAAATAAAAATCTATCATAAAAAAAAAGCTAAAAAAAAAGCTATCGCTACTGACATTGCTGTCCAGGTTGTAATACACACGCTCTCTCTCACTCACTCACTCAATCACTCACTCACTCAGTCTCTCTCTCTCTCACACACACACAGGACAATGATTGCATCCTTGTTGTAACGTATGTGTGTGTAATATATATATATACTGCATGTGTGTGTATGAATATGTGTATTTGTACACTATCTATCTGGATGTGACGCGCATGCACGTATACATACAGACGTTCACGCACACCTTTGCACACCTACACACGCGTGCACATACTTGGCTCGCACTAACACACACACACACACACACACACACACACACACACACACACACAGGTGCTGAAGAACGAGGCATTCAAGGCGGAGGTGCTCGGGCGCACTCCGATGCGCCGCGTCGGTGACGTCAAGGAGGTAAACACCAACTCTGAAAGAAACAAAACTCTCTGTGCTGATGCATTCAAAAGATTTGAAGGCATCACACCACTGTGTGACCCATTGCCTTTTTCCCTCCCGGTCCCAAGCGCTTGCCGGCGCACCGCTCTGTGCGCCGGCAAGCGCTCTGTTTGTTTGTGCTGCGTGTCCCTGCTGCACGCGGTGTTGAGGTGTCCGTTGAGGTGTTCGTTGAGAGAGAGCGAGAGAGCGAGAGAGAGAAGTTTATTGACAATCAATAGATGACTGAAGGTCGTTAGGTGTTTGTTGAGGTGTTTGTTGAGGTGTTCATGGTTGTGCTTTGGTGCAGGTCGCCGGGGCGGTTGCCTTTTTGGCGATGCCTGCCTCCAACTATATCACCGGGCAGGTTCTCAGCGTGGATGGAGGTTACACCATCAATGGGCTTCATTGAGGGTCTTGTTGACCTCGTTTTCTCTTCGCTCGTTCGTGGGTGCTTTCTCTTGCGAAATCCAACCGTTCGAACCATTGAGGTTTTCAGTAAAACCCCCTGCCAGGGGGTTTTGCCAGTGTGAATTAAATGCCGATTCTTTGCCAGTACGGTTCGTGGGTGCTTTCTCTTCCAGCTCTTCCCAGAGGAGTTGTCCAATATCGTAATTTTTGGCCTCTGGTGGGGAGTTGTCCAATATCGTAATTTTTGGCCTCTGGTGGGGCGCGGCGGGAGTCTGTGCGCATAGTCAGGGAGAGGAAGCTGCTGTTGCAACAAGAAGCAAAGAAGGAAGACGGAGGAGAGGAGAGCGCGAGAGACTTGCCTAATAAAGCTCTCTCTCTCTCTCGCTCTCTCTCTCTCTCTCTCTTTCTCTCTTATCTCCTTATCATTCGAATCATCACCAAAATATTTTCCTCCTTTTAAGCATCCTCGTCGCTCGAAATACCTCAGACGAAATAATTTCCACCGGAAATCAAATTTTGTGCAACTGGTCTATCAAGGGTTAAAAATTTGTGCAACCCGGTCTATTCAGCGTTTTCGTCCACTCTTTAATACTCTTTATTACAACAAAAATCTAGGCACTGCTAGTGTTTTGGTCCAGTCTTTATTACTCTTTATTACGACAAAAATCTAGATACTGTTGAGCGCTCTTTTTTGGCGTGCTTTGTGTCACTCCGAAAACAAATAAATAAAAGGGATTGGCACCTACTTCCCGTTAAAATAAAGATGGGCTCCAACCCATTTTATTATAACGACCCGACCCTCACGGAGGGGACGCCACCGGCTCCATCGCGGCCGTGACCGGCTCCCAAAGCCTCGGCCACAAAGATTACATGTAATTAGTCCTGCAAAACAACACAAACAACGAATCGTTGCGCGAATATTCTCACGGAGGAAAGGGTTCTCACGGAGGAAAGGGTTCATTCCGCCCTGCAGCTAGCAGTTGTGCTTCTCGCCTCTTCCTCTGCTTTTCATCCAATTTCCTCCGGTTTTCCTCCTCCTTATCTTTTATCCGCAAACGTTCGCGAATACGCTCCTCCTCGCGGATCTGACTTTCCAGAGGGGGCACCAAGGTGTGTGCTGCTCTTGACGACTGCCCTTCTCTAGCCCGCCATTGCAATGCATGCACGCAGACGCCACATGCTTTCCTACATATGTGACATTTTTTCGCCAGGGCAGGTTTTGGTCGCGTCAGTATGTGCGTGAAGCTGAATGCAGTTGACCTCGTCTCCTGCTGTAATGCGCAGTTCGTCCGCTTGTCTTCCTCGAGCGTCTTGTCCTGCTCCGCTCGCTCTTTCGCCCTCCGCCTCTCGCGATAACATCGCTCCGCCTCATCGACAGAACGGACAGTCCACAGCCGAGCAGCGTGGCTGACCACTGTCTGCATCTTGAGCTCTTGCTCTTTCGCCTTTGCCTTGTCCCTGTCCCTGCGCCGAGCAAAACGCTGCTCTCGCTCAACTTGTACTCGTCTCAGAATCTCTTCCCTTTGCTTCTGATCTTCTGGAGCCCCCAGCCCTTCGCTCTTTGCGCCCCTGGCCCTTCCATCTCCAGCAGGGGCGCCTGCAGCGGTTGAAAACCACCGAGAATGTGCCCTCAAGAATTCGGCGAGTTCAAGGCGCTCCGAGCCACTTGCAAGCGCGATGCTGTGAAAAAGTGATTTGGCGTGCTTCGAAACGCCTTTGTCGAAGACCTGTTGCAAGCCTCGGGAAAATTCAGCCTCGCTCATTACCACTGAGTCTGCCACCTGCAAGCCCCGGGCAGAACAGAATAAGTGCGGGGAGGGCTCTCCCTTGCCCTTGATCAATGCAAATGCCGCGCAGATGTCCACACAGCGTTGCTGCAGGGTGACCCAAAACTGGTTCTCTACAGTTTCGTCCACTGGCTCCACGACAGTCTGCACCAGCCTTGCGTCCTCCCTCGCTGCAGCAGCTTCGTTTTTGCGCGTCTTTGCTTCTTGTTGCAACAACAGCTTCCTCTGCCTTTCCTGCTCGTGTTCTACGCGCCTCGACTCAGCACGCTCCGCCATTGTCGCCTTCTCAGTCGACCTTTTCATAACTTCCAATGTGAGCTCACGACAGCGAACCAATATCTGTCTTTTAAACGCAACGCTTCGCGTCGTTTTTATCACTTTGTGGGAAATCCAGCGCCCTTGTCAGGCGTGACAAGGGAAAAATCTCTTCGCTTTTGATGTGGAATGGCGCATCACACAGGCAGGAGGTGCGCCAACATGCCGCACACACCACAGACCGCGCAGAGCCTCCGTGGGACGCCGTGCCCAATCCAATGGCTGGCATCCTGGGCAATTGGGGAGGCAACGCGACCGTGGCCAACGAGGGTGCGAAGCGTGTGAATTTGTTCCTGTGCATGCGCGTGCAGGTGCTGGTGCTGGTGCGAGCAAGTGCGAGTTTTGGCGCGCGTCCTGCCCTGACGGAGGCTTCGTCGCAGGGGCTTGGTGGAACCGATTAGCTACCGCTCCGATGCTGGATCTCGGGCAGGTCCAGTTTTCGGCTCTGGGTGAAGGCTCCGGATCAAGGCTGCCGAAAGAGCAACTTGGTCAGAAGCCATCACCAAGACGGCTTTTGCTGAAAGAGCTGCAGGGCACGACTGCTGCAGTGGAGTTGCCGCGAAAGCACAAAACGAAAGAGAAGAGCAGCCGCGAGACAGAAAAACTCGTGCCCCTGTCAGAAAAACTTCGCACCTATGCCCAGCCACCAGCCGCAGCTCGGGCAGTGTCCCACAGATCGCGCTGGAGTGGCAATACTGATTATGACTACGACGACCAAGATGGGAAGATCCTCACAGGCCGAGAAGATGTTTCACCGCAGATGAACCAGTTCGAGCGCTCGGACGCAGCTGTCGACCGCGGAATGCTCCAGGCCAAGATGTGGCTGCGGTCGGGGTCCGAGGCGAAGCCTTCGTGGTTGTCAATGCCGCCGCCAGTGACGACGACGCACAAAGAGGTACTGAAGGAAGGAAACGGAGTCATCGAGTCCGCGACAGGGGTAGGCGATGGCAAGGTCGCGCAGACTGGAGAGACAACTTCTGCGGCGGGCCAAGACATGGACTGCCACGAACAGACTCCAATCAGCCGGATACCTGACACCCTAGCTACTGCTGGGGTCCAGTCGACTTCTCTTTCACAGAAGATGAAGATCATGAGCATACCCCCCCAGTACATGAACGCTGTGTCAGTAGCGCAGCAAGAAGACTTGAAAGCAAGGGAAGCTGCGAATCAGGAGCGAACTTCGGATGTAGAGGATATAGAGCTGCAGCAGGGAAAGGATAGATGGATGGTGCTCGACAAATTCTTGGAAGAGAGCACTCGGGACAATTTGCTGAACGCAACGCCGTCTTTTTACGCGGATTCCGTGAGCGAGAAGGTTGAAGAAAGATTGCGGTTGGCGGACACGTATCTGCCGAGGCTCTTACGCGCCCATAAGAGCACACGAGATGTGATCAACGGACTTCACCACGCAAACTCGAGCTTGCAGAGCACGCAGCCCATCTTCAAGCATATTCTTGAATACGCAGACGCATCCAGAATACTCCTGCCGCTCGTGAAGAAACGGCAGGCAGATGAATCCTTTGCGAATGGGCATGCATGGCTTGAAAAGGCGACAGCAGGCCTGCGGCTGCTGGCTGATGAAATTATTAGGTACTGTGTCTGTAACATCGACGATCCTGGGCCGTGCGGAGAGTCGCCCGTCCACCTAGCGTTTTTGCTTGGAATGACTGATCTTGGTAAGGACGTCTGAAAAATGTCTTGGAAACGTAGTATTGATGCAAACGCATCACGTGGCTGACTTGCAGAATTGTGCACAGGCAAAGAAATGATCACCACGACAGCGTGCTTTAATACGTTTGACAATATTTTGAGCCCCGAGGTGGATACGGGGCAGGGTGTGCGACGACGGCCAAGCAGCGGAATTCGAATGTGGGGTGTTGTCCATGAGCATGGTGCGGGGGGGATGAAGGGCTCTGACGTGGAGCTAGTGATGATGGATGAGGACCTCCAGTCCAAAGCCAGCCAGATGGCTCATTTCCTGAAAAGGAAAGGCTTGAACGACTCAACCCTGGATATTCCAAAATTGCGAGGTGCGGGTTTATTAGAGGTGCGCAACAAATGCGCACATGTCTTGTGCTCTATCGACATCCTTCAAGAGGTGACTGCATGTGTCCAAGGTGAGGGGCAGGATTTGAATCCAGCATGCCTCACGGGTACTCACAAAGTCTCCTTGCTCTTTGGCGACAAGAAGTCCGTGCAAGCTCCGGAGCACCTGACGCTCTACGTAAAAATCTTCCAGTGTAAGACGAAACCCGACCCGTCGCAGCTTGATGTGGTACTACAATTTGGGCGCGACGATGGGCCTACGAAAGAAGACTGCGACGCGTGGCAAAAACTCAAGCAAATGCTGGACTTGCCTGCCGTGAGAGTGGCATACGCCGAGAACATGGCGAAAATTATCAATCAGACTTTTGCATCAGACCTCGATCTTTGGCTAAACCCCCTGCCCGACTTGATGGGAGCAGAACTTGAGAAGGTGCTTAAGAAAAGGAGCATGGATGACGGTCGCCAGAAATTGATAAACATGCGGCGGCAAAAGGATTCGTCGAATCAGTCGCCAAATCGGTACTTTCTGAAACTGTATGCCGATTCCAACGATTCTTTGACACGTGAGAATAAGAACAAGCTAAAGCGCATACTGGAGTCTGTCAATGAAGCACGGTGTACATTGGGCATGTGCGCACGGGGACACCCTTGGGCTGTGCGTGGCACTTTGCATCCGTGGCGAGAAAAACAGCAGGCAAGTTTACTCGAATGCGACTACAACGAATGCGAATTCTGTGACGGCAGAGGCGGAAAGGATGGAGGACTTTACACCGGTGAAACGTTACTGCACATCGCCATCGTGCAGCACGACTGTGACTCTGCCGAATGGCTCTTGGACAGGTCTGCGATGCTGCGATGCTATAGGCGGCAGTTCATCACTCTCACTTTCCTAATCATTTTCATGGACTGTGCAGTTAGTTAACTTGATTATATGCACGCAGGGGGGCACACCTAGACGCCCGAGCCATGGGCGTCTTTTTCGCGGAGCAACATATCCCGAGATTCAAGAACGATCAAACAGTTTTCGAGCTCAGATCAAGGCAAAAACAGGACGATTCAAACGAGTGGTTTAGGTCAGATTACTCTTCGTGATCACTGTTGGTTGACATTTGGATGTGTGTGTGTGTTGGGGGGGGGGGCGGGGGGGGTTGTGTATGTGAGGCGGGGTTGTACGTGTGGGTGCGTGCGTGGGTTTGTATGTGTCGGGGGGTTTGTGTGTGTGTGTGCTTGCGTGCGTGCGTGCGTGCGTGCGTGCGAGTTTGCAGTGTGCATGATTCCTTTCTGAAGTTCTTGCACCTTGCAGCCAGAGCAATTTTGGGGAGTTTCCGCTCTCTTTCGCGGCAGCCGTAGGCGACGAGAAATTGTGCAATCTGTTGCTCAACCAATATTCCAAACGCCTGGACCGTATGTTCGCTCTGTGCGAGCTGCAAAAGCGTGGGGCTACAAAACAATATGCTGGCAAGATTTTTGCAGAGGAAGAAATGGGGCTTATCACTGGCTTGTTTTCGGGATTTATGCCTTTCGTGGCTGCTAGCGGGGGGCAACTATTCACTGCGCAGCAGGTTGTTGATTTCTCTAGGGAGATGGATGAATGGATCACCGCACCAACCCGGGAAGGTGGTGCTGGCGTCGAATTCGATAAGACTCATGAAAACACTATTGCAGACACAGAGGCAGCAGGAAGACAACTTGGCGCAGCCAAGGGCGTAGGATCATGGTCTTCATTCGTGATCCGGTCGCGCAAGTGCGACATAACCCTGGAAAGCGAGCATCATAAGGGAATCAACAAGTACAAACAGGTGCTTATAGCAGCCTTCATCAACAGACAAACATCTATCGGAAACACGGCTCTGCATCAAGCCGTCATACATGAACGAATCCCCATCATAGACTGGCTTCTTGCTCACAAGGCATCGATGTTGATCCTGAATGCCGACCACTTGACAGCTTTCACGATTGCAGCGCGACGGGGCGACGTTCCGACTATGAGCCACTTGATGAATCATCAAAAACTCATCGAGTGGAAGTATGGCTCTGTGGCTTTGACGCAGATTGACCTTGAGCAAATCGATACCTTCCGCATACAACCTGAAGTCGAAGCACGAGGTTTGAAATGGCTGAAGATTGGTGAGAAGCCCAAACATGGCCGGAAGTTGAGTCATCCAAAGCTAGCAAAAGCATTGACGAACAAGACGGAGTTCACGTCGCAAGAATGGAAGGGCTTCGGCATCAAACGCCTTCGTGTCACCGACTTTGTCAAAATGGGTGACCTTTACTTTCAACCTGCTGTCGAAGAGCCGAATACTCAGAATCCCGTGCAAAGACTCTCACTGAAATGTGACATAATGAACTGTGACACACACAAATGGAACCAAGACGAAAGGGCAGAAGTTTGGTTTGATGCTGGAGGCTCGCTCACAAGAAGAGGAGCAATGGAAAAGTATTTCAACAGACTGGCAGAGGTGGCACAGGGACGATTTGTACATCGGCGTCTTCACCAGAATCCCAACTACCTAAGCGCTCTGGAAGTGGTGGTGATGCATGAAAAACTTGAATTCATTTCCGGGCGTGAAGACATCGACCATCTCCACAGCAGTGCTATGTACATGGCCGGTAGTGAGACCAGTACCGGTGATTATTAAGTGTCAGCACAAAAGAATGTGTAACTATTCGAAAGAAAATCATATGCAATAAGGCCCCTATGTTCTCCACTTGATCTGGTATGCAAGTGCTGGATTCTTAACTTGATTATGCAGGAATACCCGTGTTTGAAGCGCTCATCGCGAGAAAATGGAAGAACTTTGCGTGCAGTCACCATGTTTGGTACGTGCTTATATTTTCTTGCACATGAATGTCTTCTCAGCAAGTTGGCCAAAGCAAGTTGGCCAACGGAGCGAAAGCTTTCGCTCCGGCAACCTCCTGCGCCGAGGTCCCTTATGGGACATGCCCTCTGATGAGCGCTATCTGACCCTACATTACATACTGCGACGGTTCTCGTCTCTCTGGTGTCCTCTTTGCTCACGCTAGTTGTTGGAGCCTTGTAGAGGGCAGGGTGAAGCCTGCGAAGGTCTCCAGATAAAAATAGTTCTTGCTCGTGTGGTACTAGAAGATTGTCACTCGTACCATCGGATTCTCATAGTGAAGGCACCAAATTAATGGGTTGTGTATTATGTATATTAGGTGGCACCTTCTACCGCACTACTGCGTGACGTTTTTGTACAGTATTTTGGTGATAACCCGTATTCCTGCAATCTACGAAAAACGCTTTGGAGCAGAGTTTACAGGTGTTTGTGTGCACCCCTTTCTCTTTGAAAAGACTGAGACCGACATGGAACGGCGTTTGCAATTCAATTTTTTTTGACAAAAATGATGAATATTGTTACTGATGAACAATGATGAAAAATCGTAAATCGTAAATTGTACATGATGAAATGATGAACAATGAATCGACATTGCATGTCAAAGAGAACACTGCTCAGCTTGCCTACGCATGCATTGAGATCATTTTGCTGCATTCAACAGTGATTTGAGAATTGCTGTGCATTTGGTTTTGGCAGGGTTTCCGAGAATTTCATTCCTCCACTCGCAAGCAGGCGATAATGATACGCAACTGTGGCTCACGCCTGCAGTGTTGGGTGTGTGCACTCCCTGGCTCTTGTTCAAGGCATTTCAAGAGGCGAGACTCTTGATCGTGGCCTTGGATCCTAACGAAGACCGAAACGTTGATACAACAGAGTCTGTGATTTTCTTGTACAAGAATTTGGGTTGTCTTCTTAATGTCATGGCGGTTGGCTGTATGGTTTTTCAGGTGCTAAAACGGATCAAATTGTTTTGCGTGTCTCTCTCATCATGGTTTTTTCGTTTGCGTGTGAAAATGGATGACAATGTTTGCTGTTGAAAATGTGCATTGTTGCGCAAAACTGAAAATTCAACCATTTCGTTTTGTTCGTCTTCCTGATTATGTCCTGCTTTACACAATTTTGCAAGAAAACCTACTGCACCCTTGCTAAGCTAGCTGCTAGCAGGGTTGTACTGGGTTGGTCTCTCTCTCTTTGACACGATCGCGTGCTTCCATGTCATATGTGGCGATCTGACAGGGAGGGTGTTGGCATTACACTCCTGACCTTTCGCGCATAAGCTTATCTTCACCTTCAGACGAACAAGATGCACTGTATTTGTGGAACATGGAGTTGGAGACGGTGGCGTTTTGCATCTTTTGGCTTTTCATGAAGATGCTTCACCTGTTAGTGCCCTTCAAGTCGGTTGGCACTATCATCATTACCACCTTTCGAATGATTTTGGTTGACATTCTCAAGTGGTTGAACATCTATCTTTTCACGCTCGTAGGATTTGCGACTTCGTCCTACGTGCTCGTTATCGCACACCATCTTCAAGAAGGGCGGGCAGAAATGGACGCCGGAGACGCCAATGTGTTCGCATACATCAACCAACTTTTCCTGCTTACCATGGGTGATACTTCACAAGGATCGGTTGAGACAGACGCGCTCGAAGTGTTGAAAATCGGTTTCCTCTTATTCAACACGCTGCTGCTCTTGAATCTGCTGATTGCTATGATGACGGATACGTACAGTGGCGATAAAAGCACTAAAGGTCCTCCTTGCCCCCTCCCAGCCCCTCCCAGCTCCTCCACCTCCCTTTTCCTCCGTCCCCTCCCTCCTTCCTTTCCTTCCTCTCCTTACCCTCCTTCCCCTCACGAGGGGAAGGAGGGAATGTGGTCTGCATCTATTCGTATGTGTTCGTGTCTATGTCTGTGTCTCATCTCTGTGTCTGTTTTCGTTTATGTGTCTGTGTGAAAAAAACAAAAGGATTTGGAATGTGGTGGATGCTTCACGCACACATGGTGTTGAAGTATGAGAGACGAATGCATACATGGTGCGCGCTCACGGGCGACAAAAATTGGCCGGAAACCCACCGAACAGGCACGGATCCCTTGCCCACAGAACCTGACTCCCACACGCGCCACTATATCATCAAAACCCTCGAGCACTACGATGAATGGCATTCTCTTCGGAACCAAGATGCGACCGAGCAGGATGCCGGAGTAGGATCACGCGACCTGAGCACCATGCAAAGTCAGCTCAATACTGTGATGCAGCAGCAGCAAGAACTGCTGAGTGCTATCGCAGAGCTCAAAACTTGCACTAGGCCGTTGACAGCTGATATCACGGTCTCACATGATGATGCGAAGCCTAAAAAGGCTGCACCCAACAAGCTCTCGATATAGACTTATGACAAATAAAACTCTCAATCCAAATAAACTTGCTCCAAAACACTCTCGCTCTTTCACACACACACGCATTCTCTCTCTCTCTCTCTCTCTCGCGCTTCTCTCTCTCTCTCGTGCGTGCGCGGGCGATCTCTCCCCATCTCTCGCTCGCTCGCTCGTTCTCCCTCTCTCGCGCTCGCTCACGCGCTCTCTCTCTCGCGCGCGCGCTCTCTCTCTCTCTCTCTGCCCCCCCCCCTTCCCGCCCCCCCCTTCTCCCTTCTCCCTTCTCCCTCCCTTCCTTCTCCCTCCCTCCTTCTCACTCTCCCTCCCTTGCTCTCCCTTTCTTCCCTCTC
>Ga0315899_10008417_pt1 | contig 11057 bp, 5 predicted proteins | sample LakEriMetagenome_2_FD_203518 | JGI IMG/M metagenome (GOLD analysis project Ga0315899, IMG submission 203518) | Freshwater fungal communities from buoy surface, Lake Erie, Ohio, United States - Buoy 4 MA112 | ecosystem: Environmental > Aquatic > Freshwater > Lake | place: USA: Lake Erie, Ohio...
GGTCAATCTAATATTTGCCTTAACGCCTTTATATATTTGATCTACGCTGCGCTCTAAAGATTTTTCGTCGACAGCAATAGGTTTTGCTCCAAAAAATTTTCCGACGACATTTGCCATAGTTGCATTTCTAAATGCTGCACTCCCGGATTTGAAAATTTCATCCGGATTCGAATTCGAAAGGCCACATGCGCACTTGTAGTTGTCACGAACCCACTTTAAATATTTTCCACATAAAGGACAGACCGCACCATCTTGGTGCTTGCGACCACCAAATGAAATTCGACGTGACTGAGCTGCACTATTTAGCGCCAATGCTACAAATGGATCATCGACATCGCCCACAAAGAGGGTTTCAGGCGCCGCACTTGCACTCTTCGCCCATCTATCTGCAACCCGCTTTACTTCATGCATCCGATGAAGTTGATCTCTGGTTAAGTTGAGTAATAAAACTGCTTTCGGCTTTGCCTCTTCGATAACTCGAGATAAGTGCAGCTCATCAACTTCCAGAACAGCAAAATCAGTTTTCTGCATAAGTGCCGCAGCTACTCCCCGTTCTAGATTTGAGCCAGATGGGCTTGTCGCAACGCTTCCAAGCTTAGAAATAATTGAGACCAAGGCTTTGGTGGTTGAGGTCTTTCCATTCGTGCCGGATATGCAGATTACTTTCTTGCCCTTTGAAAGTTCGGTAATTGCTTTTGGGTATAGGGCTAACAAAACCCGACCAGAAATTGTTTCCCCAGACCTACGCAGAATTCTCTTTGAAAGAACGGCAGCAAATTTTGCAATCAGGACTGCAATTTTAAGTCTCACTTGCAGCCTCTTAATCTAGTCTGACAACTCCAGATGGTGTTGCAAGATGAACTGCAACAATTCCAGAATCCCCATCATTTTCAGATGGATCAAGCCAGATAACTTCGATATCGCTTCCGATTGCTTTCTCTAAATCTGAACCAATCCACTCTGAGATGGTCTTTTCTTCTCCAGCAATTTCAACTTTAACAATCTTTGAAATAGCTTTTCCATCTGTCGAAGGATGTGAAAGTGTTAACCATTGAATAAAGAATGGCAGTTGCTTGTCATTTAAAAGTTCAAGAATTCCGATTTGTTTCCAAGCTAAATCATTGCCGTCAGGCTTCTTGCGATGTCCGTCAACTGCAGGGCGACCAAGACGAGATTCGATTGCTGAAATATCATCACTAGCTAAAACCCAAGTTAACCAACCGCCGCCTTCAGCAGCGCGCTTTGAAACCGCTTTACCAAATGGTGAGGAATCTGCAGCTGGATGATCAAGTGGACAAACAACTTCTAGGTAATGACCATTTTGTAATGGAAGAGTGAAGTTGCGAGTTCCAAATCTTGGGTGAACTCCACCGTCGACAAAAGTACTTCCTAAGCGAGAACCAAGACGTTGCACGGTATCTGCAAGTTGGTCATGTGATGTTACATATGAGACATGGTCTAAGCGCATGGGGAAATAATGCCGTATAACAAATGATGCTAAGTACCACTTTTGGCACAAATTAGGGGTCCAGAGCCAATTTTCCCCGTTAAAAAGTAGGAATCCACCACCGAATCAACGCAATCATTCCCTTGATTATGGCCGGTGTGGCCGTCGCCGTTTAAGGTCAGCAATTTTCCATTGACGAATACTTTTGCTAAGTCTTGCGCCCATCCATACGGAGTTGCTGGATCATTTGTAACACCAATTACTAAAACCGGCGTTGTATCAATATCTTTTAAAGGCATTGGTGGAAGTTGCGGCTCCACCTTCCAATACTTGCAGGGCAGGCCAGCAAAATATAAATAAGGTCCGAAAATTGGAGCTGCCTTTATAAACGCTCCGCGATCCAAAGCCATTTCTTCAACAGTTCTTGGCTCTTTCCAATCTAGACAATTAATCACAATCGAAACATCTGTTTGGTTGCTGTAATAATTACCTGCAGAATCTCTATTGTTGTAGTCATCTGCTTGTTGAAAAATTGCAGTTGGGTCTTTCTTCACAATTGCTTGATCTAACATTTTCTTTAGATCTTTCCAGCCATCTCCTGAATCATATAAAGTCGCCGCAATAGCGGTAATCGCTATCGATTGGTTAGCAAGTCTTCCGTCAGAGCTTCTTAAAGGATTGGTCTTGGCTTCAAACAATAATTTTTTGATGTCTGAAAGTTTAAATCTTTTCTCAGCAGCTAAGAAACTTAGTAGGGCTTTATCAAATGCAGTCGCCTGAGCAATTTGTTGTTCTCGCATTGAAACATTTGGCGATACCGCGCCATCTAAAACCATTCTTCCTACTGATTCTGGGTAAAGCGCAGCATATAAAGTTCCTAGATACGTTCCATAACTTTTACCTAGAAAATTTAACTTCTCTTCGTTAAGTAAAATTCGCAGAACTTCCATATCCTTTGCTGCCTCTAACGTGCTGTAATGCTGCAGCTTTGAACCTGCAGCCTTAGCGCATTTATCTGCAAAATCCTTAGAAATTGCTTTTAATGAAGCGATGCTGGTTGCTTCTCCATCGCTCGCATCTGCGCTCAAAAATGCATCTTCTTCAGCATCAGTAAGGCAACGAATTTCATCCGACTCATTTATACCTCTCGGATCAAAGCCGACAATGTCATATCTTTGATTAATTTCGTTTGAGACTATGTAATCGGCGTTGTATGCATAGATAGTCGCAGATCCACCGGGTCCACCGGGATTTACAAGTATTGCCCCTAGTTTATTTCTCTGATCTAAGGCGTTATGGCGCAGGACTTGAAGAGTGAAACTTTGATTATCAATATTTTCGTAATCAATTGGCACCCTAAATGAAGAGCATTCATAACCGTCATAGCAATCTCGCCAATCCAATCCCTGAGATTTGTAATCTTCTAAAGTCCAAGTTCTTGATTCGTTATTAGTTATTTGGAATGCAATGCCTAGAGCAAAAACTATTGCTAGTGTGATCAGAATTGGTTTATATTTTGCTGACATTACTTAAGTAAAACCATAAGTGCTTCAATAGTTAGAAGCGGCGCAGCATTGTGTGAAAGATTTGTTCTGGTGCTCATAATTGCCTCTAATTTTGCGAGAGTTACTTCAGCCTTTGAGGACTCGGCAATCTTTGTCATTTCAGAAATTAAATCGGAGTTTATTATCGAGTCTGAGGAATTAGATTGAATTAAAAGTATGTCTCGGTAAAGCGTCGCGATATCAAGGAGTGCACGGTCTAAATAATCCCGCACCATTCGTGTTGTGCGCGATTTCTGTTCTTTCTCTAACTCTTTAACTGCTTTTGATCCACCTTGAGTTAGCTTTGAACCTTGCTGACCCCAAGCTTCTTTCAGAGCGGATAGTTCCGCATCATCGCGTCTTTCTGATTCCTCTTCGGCTTCTTTCTTTGCAGCTTCAACTAAAACTTGTGCCGCTTTAAATGCAGATGCAATATCTGTAATCATTAATGAGATTTTTAAGATTGCTTGCCGTCTTGTTCTCGCCTCTTCGCTCTTTGCTAAGTGTCGAGCTCGGCCAATATGCCCTTGTGATACCCGCGCTGCAAAATCTGCCATTGCCGGCGAGAACTGCTCTTTCTCCAACAACTTTGCAACTGCTGCTACAGATGGTGTTCGCAGAACTAAACTTCGGGTTCTAGATCTAATTGTTGGTAGAACATCTGTAGAACTTGGCGCACAGAGCAACCAAACAGTTCTAAGACCTGGCTCCTCAATTGCTTTTAAAAGTGCGTTTGCTGCAGATTCGGTAAGGCGATCGGCATCTTCAATAACCACGACACGATAATTTCCAACCGCAGGACTCCAGGACGCCCGAGTAATCAACTCGCGCACTTCATCGATTTTTATGGACAGGCCCTCAGTTTTTATCAATTCAACATCAGCATGGCTTCCAGTTATTGCAGTATTGCAATCCGTGCAGTTATTGCAGCCACCGCTTCTACAAACCAATGCGGCGGCAAATGCAAGTGCGGCATTGCTCCGACCAGAACCAGGTGGTCCGGTAAAAAGCCAAGCATGAGTCATTTCTTGTGATTGGTTTGTTGAATCTGAAGCTGCCAAAACTGCTTCGCGCAAAATCGAAATTACATGTTCCTGGTCAATTAAATTATCAAAAACTGAAGTGGTGCTCACTATTTTCTAAATCGTTTCTTCTCGACTGAACTCTCTTTTAATTGAGGCAAGCTTAAAACTCGCTCGATAATCTGGGCGTGAATGCTCGCTTTATCTTGGGTTGCATCAACAACGAAATATCGCTCTGGATCTGAACCAGCAATATTAAGAAATTCTTGCCGGATGCGTTCGTGAAAAGCTAAAGGTTCAGCTTCTAATCGATCTAGCGAACGTAATCTAGAGAGGCCCAGCTCTGCAGGAATGTCCATAACAACAGTCAGTGTTGGCGCAAGATTTTCAGTCGCCCAACGAGAAATTCGTGCAACTTCAGATGGTTGCAAAATTCGACCGGCGCCTTGATACGCAACAGATGAATCTAAGTAGCGATCGGTAATTACAACTTGCCCTGAGGCAAGCGCTGGTTGAATTAATGAATAGACATGGTTTGCACGATCTGCTGCATATAACAGAGCTTCAGCTCTTGGTGAAATACTTCCGGTCTCACGATCTAAAAGAATTTCGCGCAAACGCTTTCCTAGTGGTGTGCCACCTGGTTCGCGAGTGAGTAGGACTTCCTTACCAATTGATTCTAAATACTCTTTTAGTAATTGAGTTTGTGTGGATTTTCCAGAACCTTCGCCGCCTTCAAATGAAATAAAGATTCCGCTATGTGTTGTGCCGGTGATTCCACCAAGTTCGCCGCGACTTGCTGCAACGATGTCTGACCAGAGCGAAACTGTTGGTCGATCACGCATGGTGCGATAAGAAATAACTCCAACTATTACGCCGATAACTCCAGCTGCAAACATTGTGAATGCAGCGCCGTTATAAGTAACTTCAAAATTTTCAAATGTATAAGTATGACGCCCGATTGCTGCTGCCACTAAAGGCGCGATGGCTAAGACTAAAACTAGTGATACTCGAATCAAAGATTGAACGAAGGCAAAGGTTCGACCCCGAACTTCATCTGCTACTTCTAGGCCAAGCATTGTGAAACCAGTTACCCAAGAAATGCCAGCAAACGCTCCAAGTAAAACTGTAATAAAGATTGCAAGAACCAAGTTGGTCATTAGCGATAAGAGAATTAGGAACGAAGATGAAATTGTTAAAGTCGCACCAAAAATTCTTCGCCGAGAGAACTGAGCAAAAACCTTCGGGCCGAGCCAGATTCCAAGTGCTAACCCAGTAAATACTGCGCCAAACAAGATTCCGTATGCGGCATCTCCTGCATTTAGATCACCAACAAATGTTCTAGCTAAACCAATAACTGCGCCGGCAGCAAAGAAGGCGCCAAGCATCCCAAAAATAAGCCCGCGAATTATCTTTGAACCACTTACAAACTTAAATCCTTCGAATAGCGCTTTTCCAATATTTTCATTTGCTACAGCGCTTCCCGCTGGGCCCTTTGGAATTTCTCTTAATTGATAAACAATCCATGCGGTGTAAAGAAATGAAAGAGCATTTATATACAGTGCTAGATCTGCTGTTGATGAATACTCGGGAGAGAGGATGCTTGTAGTTCCGAGTGACACTAAAGCCAGCAGCGAGAAAACGATTGCAGCAATTGGCGCGGTTCCGTATGCAGCCAGTAGCGATACTTGATTGGCACTTTCTAATTTATTTTTTGGAACCATATTTGGAACAGTTGCTTCTTTTGCTGGAGACCAGAAGAGCGTGAAGCACTCGACCAGAATCGTGGCGGTATACAACCAGAAATAATTTCCTACTAAGGGGATTGATAGATAAAGTGCAAATCTAAAGATGTCACAAAAAATCATTAGTCGTCTGCGATCAAAACGATCTGCAAATACTCCTGCTATTGGACCAAGAATTACTGCTGGTAAAAGACGAACAATGAACACGCCCGCGATTGCAAAGTTCGCTTTTGAATAATCGCCATCCGAAAGTTCCAGTGCCATTGCAGTTGTTGCAAGTAGCCCAAGCCAATCTCCGAAAGAGGAGAAGGCCATTGAATTCCATAATTTTCTAAATGCAGGTATCGATAAAACACTTCTGCTTTCGGCTCCTGCAGGTGCGCCAGGATATGGAAGTGAGTTAGGCATGAGCTAAGCCTACTTATGCCGAAGTAGTTGCGGCTTTACCCTTACCCGTAGCCGCTTTTTTCTTACTTTTCGCCTTACCTGTGGCTTTAACTGTGTTCTTGGTTAGAGATGGGGCGGCTTTCTTTGCTCGCTTGCTGCTCTTCTTAACCCTACTTGCACCGCCATTTTCAATTTCCCATGCGCGACGTCCTGCTAATAATTCAAGTCCGCGTTCTAAAGTTAAAAACTCGACATTATCGCCACGACGAAGCGTTGCATTTGTTTCGCCATCGGTTATGTAAATTCCGAATCGACCATCTTTTACTAGAACTGGTTTTTGACTTGCCGGATCGATTCCTAAATCTTTTAATGGTGGCTTTGCAACACCACGACGACGTACTTTAGGCTGCTTGTAAAGTTCAATCGCTTCATCCAAAGTAATTGCAAACAACTGATCTTCTGAAGTTAAAGTTCGAGAATCAGTTCCGTGTGTCATGTAAGGCCCATATCGCCCATTTTGAACAGTGATTGGGACTTCTTCATAGTCGCCAAGAGTTCTTGGAAGTGACATTAATTTCAATGCATCTTCGATTGTTATCGTATCTAGAGTCATTGTTGAAAGCAGTGAGGCTGTTTTTGGTTTTGGTGCATCTTTCTTTTTGCGCGGTTTCTTCAGCTCGCCGGTCTTCTTATCAACAACCATTTCTGGCTCTGGAAAAACTTCAGTTATATATGGCCCAAATCTTCCAGACTTCGCTAGGAGCGGAAGATTGGTTTCAGGATGGATTCCAAGTTCGCGTTCGCCAGATGGTTGAGCTAATAAATCTATTGCTACTTGGAGTGTGAGTTCATCTGGTGCCATCGTCTCTGGAATGTTTGCAAACTTGCGATCATCGCCAATTCCTTTTTGAATATATGCACCGAATCGACCAACGCGAATTTCAATATCTTCGCCCATTTTCATGGTGTTGATTTGTTGTGCATCTATTGCACCGAGATCGGCAGCAAGTGCTTCTAGGCCGGGATTTCCTTCGGTGCCAAAGAAGAACTTGGTCAACCAAGTAATGCGATCCTCTTCACCATTTGCAATTCGATCTAGATCTTCTTCCATGGAAGCGGTGAATTCGTAATCTACTAACTTTCCAAAATGTTGTTCGAGTAATCCAGTAACTGAGAATGCTAGAAAGGTAGGAACAAGAGCGCGACCACGTTTTGCAACATAACCACGATCTTGAATCGTGCTCATGATTGATGCGAAAGTTGATGGCCGGCCAATACCAAGTTCTTCAAGTTTTTTAACGAGCGTTGGTTCGGTATATCTGGCAGGTGGTTTAGTTTCGTGACCTTCACAGATGTAATTAGAAACCTTAATCGAATCTCCAACAGCCATCGCTGGCAATCTCTTATCGGTTTCAGCGCTCTCGTCATCACCTGATTTATCTTCAACAATCTCTTCATATGCAGCCAAGAATCCTGGGAAGGTTACTACTGAACCGTTAGCTCTAAATATTGCGGCGCCATCGGTCTTTGTTTCAACATCAAAATCAACGCGCATCTGCATTTTTTTGGCATCTGACATTTGAGATGCAATCGTGCGCTTCCAAATTAAATCATAAAGCGAAAATTCATCTCTTGATAATTCTGGTGCTAATTCACCAGGTGTTCTAAAGCTTTCTCCTGCTGGCCTAATCGCTTCATGCGCTTCTTGCGCATTCTTAGATTTTCCTTCATAGACTCGTGGAGTCGCTGGAATATAATCGGCACCATATAAAGATTTGGCTGAACTTCTTGCAGATTCAATTGCGCTTTGAGAAAGGGTTACCGAATCGGTTCGCATGTATGTGATGTAGCCATTTTCGTACAACCGTTGCGCTACCCGCATTGTTAGCTGAGCGCCCCAACCTAGTCTTGAACCAGCATCTTGCTGCATCGTTGAAGTTGTGAACGGTGCTTTTGGTCGTTCAGTTCTTGGGGACTCTTCGGTTGATTTAACAGAGAGAGATTTGCCGGCAAGGCTTTGAACTAATTCGTTTGCACCCGCTTCATCTAGCAGCAAAATATTTGCTACAGATTTCTCTTTTAAACCACCGTTTGCGTCAAAGTCGTTAGTTGCAGCAACTCTTTTGCCATCTAGTGAAAGTAATCTTGCATTAAACCCAGCTTCGCATTGCGCAGTTAAATCCCACCACTTTGATGAGATAAAAGCCATGCGCTCACGTTCACGTTCAACAATTAATCTGGTTGCTACAGATTGCACTCGGCCGGCAGAAATTCTTGGCATAACTTTCTTCCACAAAACTGGTGAAAGGCGATAGCCATAGAGACGATCTAGAACTCGGCGGGTTTCTTGCGCATCAACTAATCGGTAATCTAAATCTCGAGTTTCTTCAGCTGCTTTTTTAATTGCTTCTTTAGTAATTTCATGAAAAACCATTCGACGAATCGGAATTTTTGGTCGCAGAACTTCAATTAAATGCCAAGCGATTGCTTCGCCTTCGCGGTCTTCATCCGTTGCCAGAATTAGTTCATCGGCATCTTTCATTAAAGCTTTTAACTCAGATACTTTCGCTTTCTTATCTGGATTAATTACATAAAGCGGCTCAAAGCCCTCTTCAATATTTACGCCCTCTTTAGCCCAGGCAATCTTCTTGTATTCCTTGGGAATATCAGCAGCACGCTGTGGCAGATCACGAATGTGCCCAACAGATGCTTCAACGACGTAGTCATCTCCCAGGAAGCCGCCAATTTTGCGCGCCTTCGCGGGAGATTCCACGATTACAAGTTTTATGCCCATGATCTTCGGGGGAAGTTCCTAACTCTTGTGGTGCGTTGTTCTTCGATACTAGCTAATGCGAGTTGATGCGCGACGATTGCGAATCAATGCATAAACAATTACCAAAGTTGCAACCAAGGCAATTGCCATTGAGTAGTCGGTGTTATCACCGAGCGCAAACCCAACAATCGCAGGAGTTACAAGAAGTCCAACAAGATTCATAACTTTAATCAGTGGGTTAATTGCAGGACCGGCAGTATCTTTAAATGGATCTCCGACGGTGTCACCAACGATTGTCGCGTGATGTGCGTCAGATCCTTTACCGCCATGGTTTCCATCTTCAACCATCTTCTTAGCGTTATCCCATGCGCCACCAGAGTTAGATAGGAATACCGCCATCAAAGTTCCGGTACCGATTGCGCCAGCAAGGTATGCACCAAGTGCGCCAACTCCTAGACCGAAGCCAACTGCGATTGGTGCCATTACTGCAAGCAGTCCTGGTGTTACCAATTCGCGAAGTGAATCACGTGTGCAAATATCAACAACGCGACCATATTCTGGCTTCTCGGTTCCCTTCATAATTCCTGGGTGCAATCTAAATTGTTCACGGACTTCATAAACAACCGCACCTGCTGCTCTTGAAACTGCATTAACTGCTAGTCCAGAGAACATGAATACAACGGCTGCGCCAATAATTAAACCAACCAAGTTGCGTGGATCTGCAACATCAAGAATTCCTTGATACTGAAGTGCAACTTCGGCGTCGCCAACAGCCTTGTGAACAGCTTCTTTAATTGCATCAGTGAATGCACCAAAGAGCGCTGTCGCGGCAAGAACTGCTGTAGCAATTGCAATTCCCTTTGTGATTGCTTTAGTTGTGTTACCAACTGCATCTAGTGAGGTAAGAATTTGTGCGCCTTCACCTTTAACATCGCCAGACATTTCGGCAATTCCTTGCGCGTTGTCTGAGATTGGTCCGAAGGTATCCATTGCAACAATTACGCCTACAGTTGTTAGAAGACCAGTTCCTGCAAGTGCGACTGCGAATAGTGAAAGCACGATAGATCCGCCACCGAGTAAGAATGCGCCGAATACTGAAGCCGCAATCAATAGTGCAGAATAAACAGCTGATTCAAAACCAACTGAGATGCCCGCAAGAATTACAGTTGCTGCACCAGTTTTTGATGAAGCTGCAACATCATTTACTGGGCGCTTACCAACTTCGGTAAAGAAGCCAGTTAACAATTGAATTGCTGCGGCAAGAACAATTCCAATTAGGACTGCGCCGATTGCTAGAACGCGTGGATTAACATCAACTGCAGCAGCTTCTGGAGTCAGACCTGACATCTGCATTAGTGATGATGGTAAATATGTATAGGTTGCGAATGCAACTAGGACTGCAGAAATTACTGCCGATAAGAAGAATGAGCGGTTAATCGCTTGCATTGCTGACTTATCTGTGGGGCGAAGTCGAGTAATAAAGATTCCGATTATCGCTGTGACAATTCCGATTGCTGGAACGATTAGTGGGAAAATTAAGCCCGCATCGCCAAAGCCTGCTTTACCTAGAATCAAAGCTGCAACAAGTGTTACTGCGTATGACTCAAATAGATCTGCTGCCATACCGGCGCAGTCGCCGACGTTATCTCCTACGTTGTCAGCAATTGTTGCTGGGTTTCGGGGATCATCTTCCGGAATTCCTTGTTCAACTTTTCCAACTAGGTCAGCTCCAACATCTGCTGCCTTTGTAAAGATTCCGCCACCAACGCGCATAAACATTGCGAGCATTGCTGCACCAAATCCAAAACCTTCAAGAACAGCTGGTGCATTCTCTTTGTAAATAGCTACAACAAGTGAAGCTCCAAGAAGTCCTAGTCCCACTGTGGTCATACCAACTACGCCACCAGTGCGGAAAGCAATCTTTACCGCATTAGCTGCTGACTTCTGCCTTGCTGCTTCAGCAACGCGTACGTTTGCACGAACCGCAAGCCACATTCCGTTGTATCCAACGGCTGCAGAGAAAAGCGCGCCTAATAGGAAGAAGATTGAACGGCCTAAGCGAATTTCAAATTCTCCAGGTAATGCGAAAAGTAAGAAGAAAACAATTCCTACAAAATAGGAAAGAGTTTTAAATTGGCG
>Ga0315899_10008419_pt1 | contig 11055 bp, 3 predicted proteins | sample LakEriMetagenome_2_FD_203518 | JGI IMG/M metagenome (GOLD analysis project Ga0315899, IMG submission 203518) | Freshwater fungal communities from buoy surface, Lake Erie, Ohio, United States - Buoy 4 MA112 | ecosystem: Environmental > Aquatic > Freshwater > Lake | place: USA: Lake Erie, Ohio...
GACGATTTCCTCGATCTGTTGGAAAAGGTCGAGATCGAAGCCAAGACGTCAGACGCCGAAACCTACGTCGAAGACCCAGACGAAGCCAAAACCGGCGACTTGCTGCCAGGCGGCTTTAGGGTTCTACATCGATTAGGCAAAGGTGCATCGAGCGTCGGTCTGCTCGTCGAGCATCAGGATGAACAGTACATCCTCAAGGCTGCCATCGATCCGGACCGCAACGATCGCATCGGAGCCGAAGCGGAAGTCCTCGAGAAACTACGTCATTCGAACATCGTTGAAATTATCCGAACGGTCGAGATTGGCAGCCGCGCTGGCTTCTTGATGAGTCCTGTTCTGGTGACCGTCAACGAAGAACCTCGTGTGGAGACACTGGCTCGGCGGCTCAACAAAGAAGGCAAGCTGCACGTCGACCTACTGCAACGCTTCGGCGAGTGCTTGCTCGACGTCTTGAAATTCCTCGAAAAGCAAGGCATCAACCACCGAGACATCAAGCCCGACAATATTGCCATCGGGCACATTGGCAGCAGCAAGCAACTGGAGCTGGTCCTCTTCGACTTCTCGTTGGCCCGAGCTCCACTCGACAACATCCGCGCCGGCACAGCCACTTACCTTGATCCATTCTTGCCGCTGCGTAAGTCGCGACGCTGGGATTTGCACGCCGAACGCTACGCGGCCGCGATCACGCTGTACGAGATGGCCGGAGGACCTGGCTCCATTCCCAAGTGGGGCGATGGTGCGAGTGACCCATCGCATTTGCAGTGCGAAGCCACCATCGATGGCGATCTGTTTGACGCCTCTCTGCGTGACAACCTGATGGAGTTCTTCACGCGAGCGTTTCGACGTAATCCAGACGAACGATTTGATAATGCCGAAGCGATGCTTGACGCATGGCGAGATTGCTTTGTGGGCATCGAAGATCCCTCAACACTCTCGGATCATGTCGACGAAGAAGAAGTTCGCAGGCTACTCGCCATCGCGACGTTGGATACCCAGATACCCGAGCTTGGCCTTGGTACTCGAGCCACTAATGCGTTGGATCGAGCCAACATCCTGACCGTGGAAGACCTCCTCTCGGTCCCAATGCGCAAGCTCTTGCGATTGCGTGGAGTTGGAAACAAGACGCGGCGCGAGATTGCTGCGTCCGTTCGGATACTTCGGGAGCGATTGGGAACGCCGCAGCGTGGAGATGCTACCGAGGACGCTGAACCCGAGGACGCAGCCGAAGAGGTCATCGAGAACGTCAACCTGAGCGTTGATCAATTGTTTGGCCGAATCACTCGCATCGGCAAACGCGAAGGCGACACGGCGCGAGACACATTGCAAGCTTTCCTTGGCCTCGATCCTCGGTTGCCCGACCTGTGGCCCAGCCAAGCAGAGATCGCTCCGATGGTCGATGTGACACGTGGACGCATTGGCCAACTCGTCGGCAAGTTCCAATCGCGCTGGTGCAAAGACGCCGCCGTCACCAAGATGCGATCCGACCTTGTCGAAATTCTAACGACGGCCGGCGGAGTTCTCGCGGTTCGAGAACTGGCCGAAGCCCTGCTGGTTGCCCGCGGTTCAGTGGAAGACGACCCGAGACGAACGCAATACGCACTGGCTCTGGCTCGCGCTTGCACCGAAGCAGAACGCACGCTTGCAGAACCACGGTTTCTTGTACGTCGCGATCAAGGTCGCGTCTTCATCGCATTAACCCATGAGTTAGCCGGATTCGCGGGACGGCTTGGTGAGCTGGCCGACCAGTTAGCCCTGGAAGATCCGTTAGTTCCACCTGCTCGAGTACTCCAGCGGCTGCGAGAAATCACACAACCGGTCGGTACATCGCTGCTCGCCGATGCTCGCTTGTTACGACTGGCGGCTGCTGCATCCAAGAATGCGGCTGTCTCCAGTCGCCAAGAACTCTATCCACGCGGCATGGACGCGGCCCGTGCGCTGAAACTATCGCAAGGTGCAATCTATGGCGTCTCAACGCTAACGGTCGCCCAGATTCGCGATCGTGTGAGCGGTCGCTACCCAGAGGCCGCTCCGGTTCCTGATCGGCCCGCGCTCGATGACTTGCTACAAGCTGCAGGTTTCGATTTCCAATGGGACTCGTCTGGCAAAGGTGGCGGGTGTTACGTCGCACGTATTCGCGACTTCGTTTCGATCACCAGCGGCAGCGAATCGATCTCGCGCGTAGCGACTTCCTCGGGTTCAGTAGCAAACAATCAAGCAACCCAAGAGATCACACCCGAGATCGCGGATGCTCGACAATTCGAAGAGCGACTCGAACGCGGCATCAAGGAAGGTTCATTCCTCGCCCTGATCGTGAATCCAAAGTGTTACCAACGAGCTGTCAGCGAGTTGCAGAATCGTTTTTCCATCGAAGTGGTCGATATCGAAGGGCTGATTGTCGATACCCTCCGTGACGTTGCCTCCAAAGCCAATGCCAAGTGGGATGCGCTCGTCAACGCCGACGCCAAGCCAGGTTCGGAACCATGGAAGAAGTTCATGGTGTTGGTCAACCGAGCCATGCCTCTGGTTGAGAAGCAACTCAGCAGCTCAAGCAAGACACTGCTGCTGATCTATCCTGGTCTGCTCGCACGGTATGACCAAATGCCGATGCTTGAACGGCTACGTGAGAAGGTTGGCAGAAAGGATGGAGTCGCCGGCGTATGGATGCTCATCCCTGGCGACACACAAGCCATGCTGGATGGCAAAGCCATTCCCATTATTAGCCCTGGTCAGAAGACACGCATACCAGACCAGTGGATCAGAAACGAACACCGAGCCATCAGCCGAGAGAAGATATCCGTATGATCAATCGACAAGCCTTACTTGCCGACCTTCAAAAGTTCTTGCAGCGGATCGAAGCCGATTTGTTGGAACGCAGTGAATCGACTGAAGTTCCCGAGGCTCCGGCTGCTCTGCACGCGGAGTATGAGAAGGCAGCCAAAGCGGAACGTACGGCGCAGAACTACGAAGACTGGCGTACCGATACGATTACTCAAGCTGCAGCATCTTGGGTTCTGTCTTGCGTGTTCGTTCGCTTCCTGGAAGACAACTCGCTCGTCAATCCACCGAAGATCGCTGGCCCAGGCGAACGTCTAGCACGCGCACGTGATGAGCACGAGTTGTATTTCCGCTCGCATCCACAACATACCGATCGCGAGTACTTGCTTTCCATCTTTGGTGAACTAGCCAAGTTACCTGGAACAAAAGGCATCTTCGGCGAGCACAACGCCATCAACGACTTGCCTAATTGGCTCTCCGGTGACGCGGCTGGTGAGCTGTTGAGCTTCTTTCAGAAGATTGATGCGAGTACGGGCGAACTTGTCCATGACTTCACCGATCCAAACTGGGACACACGATTCCTGGGAGACCTTTACCAAGATCTTTCCGAAGCTGCTCGAAAGAAGTTTGCATTGCTACAAACGCCCGACTTCGTCGAAGAGTTCATCCTGGATCGTACTCTGGAACCGGCGATTGAAGAATTTGGATTGGTTCAGCAGAATTCCGCAAACGCCGGAGAGTCTTCCGCTCGTTTCAAGATAATTGACCCAGCTTGCGGGTCTGGTCACTTCTTGCTTGGTGCGTTCCCTCGCCTGCTTAAACGTTGGCAGCGAAAAGAACCCGGCACCAACATTCGTCAGCTTACACAACGCGCTCTCGATAGCATTCACGGAGTCGACATCAATCCGTTCGCTGTCGCGATTGCCAAGTTCAGACTGCTTCTGATTGCGATGAAGGCATGTGATATTCGCCGGTTGGCCGATGCACCAGCATTTCATATCAACGTGGCATGCGGCGATTCATTACTGCATGGTGAGAATCGCACATCAACCGGACAAAAGCTCTGGGACTACGCCGAAGGGGCAACAGATGATGAGCTATATTCGCATGCCTATCCCGGTGAAGACTTGCAAACCGTGCGCTCATTACTGAAGCCGAGCTCTTATCACTGCGTGGTCGCAAATCCACCCTACATCGTCCCCAAAGATCGTAAGCTCAATGATTGGTATCGAAAGCGATTCTCTGCCTGTCACATGAAGTACTCGCTGGCTGTTCCATTCATGCAACAGATTTTTCAGCTTGCAGTTCGAGGTGGTTTCACTGGTCAAATTACCGCTAATTCGTTTATGAAACGAGAGTTCGGAAGAAAGTTGATCGAGTCCTTCTTCCCTACCGTAGACTTGTCGCACGTGCTCGATACGAGCGGGGCTTACATTCCAGGACACGGAACGCCTACAACCATTCTGTTTGGGCGTAATCGGGAATACGTTGGCAGCAGCTTGCGCACAGTACTCGGAATTCGTGGCGAGCCCAGCGCGCCCGAAAATCCAGGTAAAGGACTGGTCTGGTCGTCAATTGTTGACCTAGTTGATCGGCCAGGGCAGCAAAACGGATACGTTAGCTCTGGCGATTCCGAGCGTTCTCTATTCCATAAACATCCGTGGTCCATCGGTGGTGGTGGTGCAAGTGAATTGAAAGACCTTTTAGAGACATCGACTTCGAAGATTCTGTCTCAATGTGGCTCGACAGGAATTGGTGTAGTTACCCTTGAAGATGAAGCATTTACTTCTTCCGCTCCAGTTCTAAAGAGAAAGGGCATTCCCGGAGCACAAACGATAGGGTTCGTGGAAGGCGATCGCGTTCGCGACTGGCTTATTTCAGATATTGCGATTGCAATTTTCCCTTACGATAGAGAAAGCCAAGTTCCACAAATCGGCGAGGCCGCCGAAAGGGTTTTATGGCCACTCCGAAAGTGTCTCGAAAATCGCATTTGGTTTTCAAAGACACAGATCGAGCGAGGCTTGAAGTGGTTTGAATATGGCATGCTGTCATCAACCGTATTAGCGACGGACATTTCAATTGTTTGGTCTTTCGTTGCAACGCATAATCATTTTGTTTTCGATTTAGGCGGGAAAGTATTCAAACAGTCGGCTCCGGTTCTCAAGTTCCCTTTAGGAACGAGCACTTCGGACATTCTTGGATTGCTCGGCGTTTTGAATTGCTCAGTTGTCTGTTTTTATTTGAAACAGATTGGACACAACAAAGGGGATTCAACTGATCAGCATGGCGCGCGAACAACGGGCGATCCTGCGTTCAACACCTATGAGTACGGTGCCGCAATGGTCAACTCGATTCCGCTACCGAAGGCTGGGACTCCAAACACGACCGCGTTGGATCGTTTAGCCCAACAGTTATCTTCTCTATTCGCGAGAGACGTTCTTTTTACGTCTCCTCGAGGTTCGTTGCGTGAGCATGTTAGTTCCATTCATCAAAGATGGGTGTCAATTCGCAAGCAACTGATTGCGGGGCAAGAGAATCTCGACTGGGAATGCTATCAGTTGTACGAGTTGATCGACCGCGATTTGACCGAGCCAACCTCAGTGACTTCTGAAATATCGTGGTACCCCATCTCGCTTGGTCAGCGTGCGTTTGAAATTGTTCTAGCTCGCAGGCTCGCTGCAGGGCACGTACAATCCACTTGGTTCGAACGCCACGGTTCAACACCGATTACCGAATTACCGACAGACTGGCCCGAGGATTACAAAAGACTTGTCGAACGACGAATCGAACTGATTGAAAATGATCCGAGTGTTCGGTTGATCGAACAACCTGAATACAAACGCCGCTGGAACACTGAGCCATGGGAATCACAACTCGAGCGAGCTCTGCGAGAATGGTTGTTACTTCGAGTTGAGACCTACTTTGATTTCGATGGTCGCATGATGGACCAAGGCGATGCGAGCAACAAACCGGCGGTTAACGTTATACCACTTGGCGAGATCGCAATGTATTCCGTCGCACAACTCGCCGACGCCGCACGACGAGATTCGACGTTCATGGAAGTTGGTGAACTTTACCGAGACGATCCCGCTTTCGATGTTCAAGCACTCGTAGACGAACTTTTGCTTGCTGAGAGCGTTCCTCATTTGCCAATCCTCCGGTACAAGGACTCCGGTCTTCGCAAGCGAGCCGAGTGGGAGAAGACTTGGGAGTTGCAGCGCCGCGAAGACGCTGGCGAGTCTGTCGGTACGATTCCTGTTCCACCCAAGTACACCAGCGCCGATTTCATCTCGACCGGTGGAGCGCGCTACTGGTCGCTGCGTGGCAAGCTGGATGTACCCAAGGAACGCTGGATCAGCTTTCCACATTGCCAAGGCCCCGACGGAACGCTCGTCATCTGCTGGGCGGGATACGATTACCTGCAACAAGCCCAAGCCATCAGCGCCTACTACGTCCGCGTGCAAACCGAGTTTGGCGGCAGCGACGATCCCCGGCTCATCCCCTTGCTCGCCTCCTTGATCGAGCTCCTCCCTTGGCTCAAGCAATGGCACAACGAACCCAACGCCAACTTCGACGGCCTCCGCATGGGCGACTACTTCGAAGGCTTTGTAAACGAAGAAGCCCGCAACATGGGCAAGACGCTTCAGGAGATCAAAGATTGGGTGCCTCCGAAGAAAGTGGCAAAGACGGCGGCTCCAAAGTCATCGACGAAGAAGACCAGCAAGCGAAAAGCTGCGGAAGAAGTCTCGCAGACGGAGGCAGATGACTGATGAATATCATGAATCATTGAGGGGCCAAGGGGTAGAGTCCTGAATCAATCGAACTCTGAAAACTGAACACTGAAAACCTATGACTTTACTAAAAGATCTAATCGATATTCCCGAGCACATCGACAAGGGGCAGTTCGTTTTGCGACTGACCGAAGGGGTCACTGATCCGCAGGCGACCGTTGCGGCATATGTGCCAACGCCTCAGCTCGTTCTGGCATTCGATGATGCGTTGAACTTTATCAAGGGCTCCGTTCTCGGGCACACGAGCAAGGCAACTTATTTGCACGGTAGCTTCGGTAGCGGTAAGAGCCACTTCATGGCGATCCTGCACCTGATCCTTTCCGGCAATGCTTCGGCGCGTGCGATTCCTGAACTTGCTGCAACCATCCAAAAGCATAACTCGTGGATCGAGGGCAAGAAGTTCTTGCTGGTTCCGTACCACATGATCGCGGCCCACGATGTGGAGTCGGGCATTTTGGGTGGTTACGTTGATTTCGTCAGGCGAGTGCATCCGAACGCTCCAATCCCAGGCGTCTATCTGGCCGAAGGTTTGTTCAAGGATGCGTCGGCATTACGGCAACGCATGGGTGACGAAGCGTTCTTCGCTGCGATGAGCGAAGGTGCCAGTGCCGACAGTGACTTTGGCGATGTAGACGTTGGTTGGGACGCTGCACGATTTGATAGCGCCGTCGACGCTGATCCAGGTTCGGAAGAACGATCGCAGTTGATTAGTGCGCTCGTCGGTAAATTCTTTGGTTCGTACGATACTCAGGCTGGTGGACACGGTGAGGCTTTCATCTCGCTGGACAAGGGACTGTCGGTTATCAGCCGACATGCGAAAGATCTCGGCTACGACGCGTTAATTCTCTTCCTTGACGAACTGATCCTTTGGCTGGCCAGTCACGCTGCGGATTTGAAGTTCGTACACCAGGAAGGTCAGAAGCTGGCTAAGCTGGTCGAAGCCCAAACAGCCGATCGACCGATTCCGGTTGTAAGCTTCATCGCTCGTCAGCGTGACTTGAGCGAACTGATCGGCGACTCGGTACCCGGTGCCGACCGATTGAACTTTGGTGACGCTCTCAAGCATTGGGAAGGACGCTTCCACAAGATCACGCTGGAAGACCGCAACTTGCCAGCGATCGCAGAGCGTCGCGTTCTGAAGTGCCATACTCCTTCGGCGCGACAGGAGTTGAACGCTGCGTTTGAACAGACAGCGAAGATCCGCGAGTCGGTGATGACGACGTTGCTGACTGGTGAAGGCGACCGGGAGATGTTCCGCAAGGTCTATCCCTTCAGTCCGGCTCTGGTGCAAACGCTGATCGCAGTTTCGAGCGTGCTGCAACGCGAGCGTACCGCACTAAAAGTAATGATGCAGTTGCTGGTCGAGCAACGCGATGTGCTCACTGTTGGCGACATTGTTCCTGTGGGTGATCTCTTCGATGTGATCGCTCACGGTGATGAAGCGTTCAGCCAGGAGATGGCGATCCACTTTGACAATGCCAAGCGACTGTATCACCAGAAACTGCTGCCGATGCTGGAGAAGACTCACGGACGTCGAGAGGAACTCGAGAACTTGCCAACCGATGATCCGCGACGTGTCGGCTTTCGCAATGACGATCGACTGGTGAAGACATTATTACTGTCCGCCTTGGTGCCCGAAGTGGAAACGCTACGTGGCTTGAACGCAGAACGCTTGGCTGCCATCAACCACGGTACAATCAAGACTCCGATCGCTGGACGCGAGGGACAAGAAGTCTTGCGTCGTGTGCGTAACTGGGCGGCCAGTGTGGGCGAGATTCGTATCGGCGAGGAAACCAACCCGTCCATTTCGATTCAGCTATCCGGCGTTGATACCGAAGGGATCATCAAGCAAGCGGAACGCGAGGACAATCAAGGCAATCGTATTCGTCGCGTTCGGCAGATGTTGTTCGAACAGTTGGGCGTTTCGGGCGAGGACGAGTTCCAGCAGCATTATGACTTCACCTGGAAGAACACTAGTCGATCGTGCACGGTTCTCTTCAAGAACATTCGTGAGTTGCCAGACGCATCGTTTGAGAACAACGATCCAGACTGGAAATTGGTGATTGACTTCCCGTTCGACGAGCCCGGCCACGGGCCAAAGGACGACATCAGCCAGTTGCAGGCCTTTAAGTCAAGGAATCCTCTTGGTGCGAAGACCATCTGCTGGATTCCCCAGTTCTTCAGCGCGGATGCTCTGAAGGATCTCGGGATGCTGGTCATCCTTGAACACATTCTCACCGGCGAGCGTTTTGGTCAGTACTCGAACCATCTGTCGCCTCAAGATCGGCAAGCGGCAAAGTCGTTGCTGGAGAATCAGCGAAGCGTTCTGCGAACTAGAGTGCAGAATCATCTCGATGCTGCCTATGGACTTGATGCGATTACCCAGGGTTCGCTCGATACGACTCACGAACTTGAGCAGCACGAGCAGTTTGTCTCATTAGACGACGGGTTTGATCCGCAGCCTCCGGTTGCCGCAAACCTGGGTGGCGCAATGAATCACTTGCTCAGCCAAGCTTTAATGAGTGAGTTCCCCGGAGCACCGAACTTCGAGGCCGAAGTCAAGATCGGCAACCTTCGCAAGGTGCAAGCCGTGCTTAGCGAGGCGGCTCAGTCTCAGGACGGTCGCGTCGCAGTCGAGAAGACCATTCGATCGTTAGTACGCCACATCGCCAATCCGCTGCAATTGGGCGAGATGGGGCATGACGCCACGCACTTTGTATTGGGTCATCACTGGCGTAATCACTTCAACAAGAAGGCCGCTGAGGCATCTAGCACCATCAGCGTGGGACAACTCCGTAAGTGGATCGATCAACCGCGAGCGATGGGTTTACCAAGGGATGCACAGAACCTAGTGATTTTGACTTATGCGGAACAGACCAATCGCACGTTTGTATTTCATAATGCTCCGGTCGATGTATCACTGACCAATTTGTCCAACGACTTTGTGCTGCAAGAGCAGAAGCTACCTGATGAGGCGCACTGGAGCATCGCTGTCAGCCGCGCTGCACAGATTTTCGGTGAAGCCGTATCGCCACTTATGAAGGCCACGACCGTTGCAAACTTGTCGTCCGCCCTGAAGAAGAAGTCTTCTGAGGTCCGCTCGTCGTGTGTCTCGCTTAAGGAGAAATTGAAAGAACGATTGTCGAAGCTCGGTGTTGATCCTGCAAATAGTCCGCGACTAGCGACTGCCTCGGCGACTGCCAGCCTCGTCGAAAAGCTGCATGTTTCCGAAGCGAGCCAGGTTGTATCGGCACTCGCGTCGGCTGCGGTCGCGACGACAGAAGCTGCCATGGGTGAGTGCTTGAGCAAGGCATCACAATTGTTGGCGACGATCGAGAGCACAAACTGGGAAATCTTTGATGCGATCGCCAAGCTGGCTGACGAGCGACAGTCTGTTGCACAATCGATTCGTTCTTCGATTGCTCAAGCATTGCAGTCCGACGAGCACGTGACGGCTCTCGGGCCAACGCTGAAGGAAGCTCAGCTCAAAGCAGTTCGACTACTGACGCAGACACCTCCACCGCCAGTTCAAGTGCGAGTGCCAGCGGTTACGCCCCCAGTCGCGGGTGTTACTAGTGTTACTTTGCCAGGAGTGACGACGCCGCCTGTCAGTAAGCCGACAGCCACTAAGAAGATTCTTGAATCGGAAACTAAGTCGGATCTATCGGTCAGCGAACTTAAGAAGATCATTAGTGACATTGAGCAGAAATACACAGGCAAGCAAGAAATTAAGTTCAACGCGAGCTGGATCGTTGAGGAATAGTCATTTGTCACTTGTCATTAGTCATTTGTTTTCCGAGGGGAACCGCAAAATGGGAATGAGAGGTTTTGAGGAGCTTCGCGTGTACCAGTTGGCGGAGCAGTTAGCGGATCGGATTTGGGATATGGTACAGGGTTGGCCAAATTTGGCTCGTGATACAGTGGGGAAGCAGATCATTAGGTCGGCGGACAGTATTGGTGCCAATATCGCGGAAGGTAGTGGACGGGGAACCTATCAGGACAATCGGCGATTCGTTCGCATAGCACGCGGATCGTTGTACGAGACACGCCACTGGTTACGACGTGCCTATCGTCGCCAGTTACTGCCGCCGGACCAAATCAATGCAATGAAAGCGTTGATCGACGAACTTGGCCCAAAACTAAACGCCTACGTCCGATCCATTGGTACCTCCAATGACAAAGGACCAATGACCAATGACTAACTCCCCAACATTTGCTCAAATCAAAGCTCAAGTTGCTGCAATCCGTAAAAAGATTCCCGGTACCAAAAGTATCGCCATTCGTTCGAAAGCAAAATGGTCTGGAAACAGCAGTTACGAGGACAACGGCGAAGTTTTCCAGATTCACCAGTGCGATTCTCCGCTCGCGATGAGACTGGCATTGCGAGAGTCGGGCGATGAGAAAACGACCGTTCTCGTTACGGATTTGGATGATCACGATATCAGTGATGACATCCTCGTTCGATTAAAGCCGCGCAAGTTGATTCCGT
>Ga0315899_10008422_pt1 | contig 11052 bp, 4 predicted proteins | sample LakEriMetagenome_2_FD_203518 | JGI IMG/M metagenome (GOLD analysis project Ga0315899, IMG submission 203518) | Freshwater fungal communities from buoy surface, Lake Erie, Ohio, United States - Buoy 4 MA112 | ecosystem: Environmental > Aquatic > Freshwater > Lake | place: USA: Lake Erie, Ohio...
CGGCCCGACTCCTCTCACGGATGCCATTTCTCCTCCCACGGACGACAGTATGCAGACGACGACTTTTGCCGGTGATCTACATTCCCGGACACTCGGAGGCAATCCCTCCGGCGAATCCAATCCAGACTTGTTGGCCAAGTATGTGAATTTATTGGAATCACGTAAATTGCAGTGGATGAGCTATCATCGTTTGGACCGGATCCTCGGAAAAGGGGGCCAAGGAATTGTATTTCTTTCTGAACGCAAAGGTGCTGACGGTTTTGCATTGCCTGTGGCGATGAAGGTTTTCTCCCCAGAACGATTCTCGACACAAGCGGAGTATCACGAAGCCATGCAACGCATCAGCATGGTCGCCTCTTCCGTAGCTCGAATTCAACATGAAGGGGTTCTAAGCGTTCATGACTTTATCGATCGTCACCGCATCCGAATTCTCATTATGGAATGGATCGACGGTTACGACTTGAAAGAATTGCTACGTTCCGAGCGATTAGGAAGAATTCGTGGTCGTGTTCCTCAACGCCGATGGGACTATATCAATAATGTAATCGCAACAGCCGGTCCAACCCATGCGCGCCTGAAAGCGGGGGTCGCCGTCGCTGTCGTTCGAGACTGTTTGGCCGCGCTGGCTGCTTTACATCGCGAAAACATTGTGCACGGAGACATCAAACCCTCTAACATCATGATTAAACGAAGCGGCCATGCCAAACTGATCGATATTGGATCCGCTTTTGACGCTAGTAACCAACCTAATCTGTTCACTTGTACGCCCGTTTATGCTGCTCCCGAAGTCTTGGAAAGCAACTCGATTTCCCCGCGAAGCGATCTTGCAAGTCTCGGTTATGTACTTGTGGAACTGCTGTCTGGTCAACCATGTTTCTCCGAAACAGACTCTTATAAAGAATTGCTGGAACAGAAGAGAACGCTTTCCTCGAGGCTGCCTGAGTTGCTGCCACCTGAAGTTAGCTGCAATGGTCACTTGATGAATTTCTGTCGCGGACTCATTTCTCCCGATCCAGCGAGAAGGTTTCCAAGCGCCGAAGCAGCTGAACTCCAACAGGAGGGTGCTGCCTCGTTCCATCGTCAATTAGTGCTTAGTAATTTAGCCAGCGAATACGATAATGATATTCGCGTCTGGATCGAGGAGTTAAAGGAGATGGACGAAGAGGGGCTTAATACATAGCAGTGTACTGTAACGAGTTGTAGACCGTAACGAGGCTCCGCGAACGTTACGGCATGCGTTGTTCTGACTCAGGCCTAAACAGCAGGTTTGAGGATCTCCGGCGTGTTAATCAATTGAGGACAATTGATCTACTGTCTGACTAATCAATTGAGGACAATTGATCTACTGTCTGACTAATCAATTGAGGACAATTGATCTACTGTCTGTCGAATCAATTGAGGACAATTGATCTACTGTCTGACTAATCAATTGAGGACAATTGATCTACTGTCTGACTAATCAATTGAGGACAATTGATCTACTGTCTGTCGAATCAATTGAGGACAATTGATCTACTATGTTGTCGAATCAATTGAGGACAATTGATCTACTATGTTGTCGAATCAATTGAGGACAATTGATCTACTATGGCTGATTAGTCTTCGTTTAGACCTCGGTGATAGGGTCTAATTTGTGGGAGGCCGCGAAGATCACGTACAGGGCTGGCACGACGAACAACGTGAAAAATGTGCCGATCAACATACCAGCGACCAAGACGATCCCGATGCTATTCCGAGCCATCGCTCCTGGTCCCTCAACGATCACTAAAGGAAAGTGTCCTAAAACGGTAGCCGCTGAGGTAATCAATACAGGTCGCAATCGTGTTTTTGATGCCTCTAAGATTGCAGCTAGCTTGCTTGCTCCCTTCTCCTGAAGATGGTTCGCAAACTCAACGATGAGAATACCGTTCTTGGCAACTAGTCCCACCAACGTAATCAACCCAACTTGTGAATAGATGTTGATTGTGGTCAAACCTAAGAAAGTCAAAGCCAACGCTCCTGAAATCGCTAAGGGAACCGAGCCCAAGAGGACGATAAGCGGATCTCGAAAAGAATGAAACTGTGCGGAAAGAACGAGATAGATTAACACGAGCGCAAAACCTAGCGTCACCGTTAACGATGACCCTTCGTTGCGAATCTGCCTCGATTCCCCCCCGTAGTCTATCGAAACGGACTCTCCAGCCACCTCTCGAATGATATCTTCCATTTTACTGAGGCACGACTCTTTGGTCAGCATGGGGATCGGTAGAGGCTCACCAAAAATCTGGATCGCGGCTTGCTGCTGAAAACGCTTGAGCGACCTAGGTGCAGTCGTGGGTTCAATTGACGCAAAGCTCGAAACAGGAATCAACTCTCCACTCGGTGTTCGTATCTTTAAATCCATGAGCGATGAGATCGACTTTCGCTCCTCTTCAGCTAACTGCGGGATCACTTGGTAGGATCGATTAAAGTAGTTAAAGCGATTGACATAACCTCCGCCTAGGAGAACCCCTAACTCTTGAGCAACACTAGCTAAATCCATACCGAGGTCAGCCACTTTCTCACGATCTACGATAACGCGAGCTTGGGGCAAATCGAACTTGAGGTCGGTGTCGGCAAACATAAACATGCCTGTACCCATCGCCTTTTCGACGATTCTCTGAGACATTTTCACGAGCTCTTCAGGTGGTGCATCACTCTTGAGCAAAATTTCGACACCGTAGTTACCTGCGCCGGGTAGTGGTGGAACGACGACGGGAAAAGCTTTTAAGCCGGGGTTCTGCATGGCTATTCCCATGACGTCTGGAACCATAGCCATAGTCGTACGATCCCGCTCTTTAAAGTCTTTGGTAATGACGCCACCGAAGCCACCACCCGCGTTGGCCAAAGCCCACATGTATTTTGTCTCAGGTAAACTTCCAAATGAATCAGCAAGCGATAACGTAGCCTCCGTTGATGCCGCCAGGGTCGAGTCGGGTGCCGCTTGTAACATCACGGCGATTGCACTTTGGTCTTCCACAGGCGCCAATTCTTTACCACTCAACAAGTATAGAGGAGCCGCAGCTACAGCGATAAGAATGGTGCCCAGCAGGATCCCCCATCTCACTTGAATGATGATTCCCAATACCGAGCCATAAAGTGACTGCAAACGCTCGAATTGCCGGTTAACCAAACGTGTTAAAAACCCTTCTTTACCAGAGGGACTAATCATATAAGCACTCATGACCGGTGATAGCGTTACGGCAACTACACCTGATACGAGTACCGCTGATGCGAGGGTAAATGCAAACTCCTTGAAGAGCATGCCGGTTAAACCGCTTTGCATTCCGATCGGTGCATAGACAGTCGCGAGGGTAATCGTCATCGCGATGATGGGTCCAACCAGTTCACGTGCTCCGACCAATGCAGCTTGAATCCGCGTCATCCCTTCTTGCACATGTCGTTGTATATTCTCGACGACTACAATTGCATCATCGACCACGAGCCCAACCGATAACACAATGGCCAACAGAGTCAGAAGATTAAGAGAGAAACCCATGATCAACATGATCAATACCGCACCGATCAGGGAAACCGGCATGGCGATCAACGGTACAATGGCAGTACGGAGCGACCCCATAAACAGAAAAACAACAATTCCAACGATGATGATGGTTTCCACTAGCGTCTTAGAGATCTCGTTGATCGCATTCTCCATAAACATCGTTGCATCAAAGGCTAGTTGCATATCGATATTAGTAGGTAACGTTTCTTTTAGCCTCGCCATTTCAGCCCGAAGATTATGGGCAACTTCAATTTCGTTGCTTCCCGGTAATGGCCATACGGAAACATAGACGGCAGGCTTACCGCCATAGATTGCGTTCATCATTGGCTCTTCAGAACCTAGTTCGACTTTAGCAACGTCCCCAAGCCGTATGGTGGCATCGTTCCTTTGTGAAACAATGAGCTCTTGGAACTCTTCGGGGGTTTTCAAGTCGGTGTTCGTCAAAAGATCGATTTGGACCGTTTCGCTTTTGATACGGCCAATAGCAGCAAGATAGTTGTTGCGTCGCAGCGCACTGAAGATGTCCCCTGGTGTTAAGTTCACTTCGGAAAGTCGCTCAGGAGAAATCCAAATCCTCATGGCGGGCAACTGTCCTGCTTCAATTCCGATTCTCTGAACACCGGGCAGTGTTTTCAGCTGGGGTTGGATGTTTCGGATAAGCCAATCGGTTAGCTGAGAAACATTGAGATCATTCGAAGTAAAGCTCAGATAGAATGAAGCATAAGGTCGATCAGCCCTATTGAGCTCAACCTGTGGAGGTTCCGCTTCGGTGGGGAGTTCTCGCCTGACCTGTTGAAGCCTGGCGCTGATTTCCGCTAAGGCAGTCGTGCTGTTGTGATTCAGCTTCAATCGGACTGTAATTTTACTAACACCCGCCGTTGACTCTGACTCGATGTAGTCGATACCCGCGATGGACGAGACCGCTTGTTCGATCGGGGTTGTTAAAAACCCTCTCACCGTTTCAGCCGAAGCACCAATATAGATCGTCGTTATTACGATCGAGGTGCTTTCAAGCTTAGGGTATTGCTGTACTGGCAGTGAGAACATTCCCCGCAATCCAATGAGCACTATCATCAGATTGAGAACAATGGCCAGGACAGGCCGTTTGATAAAGATATCGGTAATAGCTTTCATCGTTCGTTTTCTATTTGTTTTGCGGTGCGGACTTTACCGATTTAGAATCTACGACCGATTCTGCTAACAAACTGTCGGGCATCAATTTGAAAGAGCCGATAGTGACCACGCGTTCTCCCGACTTAACGCCGCTCAGCAAAGCGACTTCATTGCCGATCGATTTGATCACTTGAACCATACGTTGTTTGGCTCGAAGCTGTCCTTTACCGTCATCTTCTGCGACAAAGGCGAGCGCTCCCTCCGGCGTACGACGGAGAGCCTCTGCAGGAATAGCGACTGCCTGGATTTCGTCGCCGTACTCGATTTGCACACGAACACTGTCTCCAGGCTGAATGTAAGGGGGGGCATTGTTAATTCTTGCACGAACCATCACGTTTCGCGTCAGCTTATCGGTTCTAGAATCCAAAGCGAGAATTGTCGCGTTGAGAGGTAAATCTTGGGCGATGAGACTGATAACTTGTCCAGGCTGTAATGAGGGTGCAACACTCTGCGGAATGGTAAAGTCGACGAACATGTAATCCTCGACACTTTGCAGTGAAGTAATCTGCGTTCCCGAAGGAAGATACTGGCCTTCGTGTGTATCCGAGAGTCCGATCCTCGCTTTAAAGGGGGTAACCAAAGTCTTCTTGGCTATCACAGCACGCAGCTCTGCGACTCTCGCCTCAGCTTGCAGAACTTGGGTTTGAGCCTCTTCCAGTTCTAATTCCGAAAGGGCGCGACTCTGAAACGCCTCGCGGGTGCGCTCGAATCGGGAGCGAGCAATACTCGCTGCCGCTTGAGCACTATCCAATTGAGCTTGCTCGATGCTAATATCAAGTTGTAAAAGAACTGTTCCAGCTTCGACGACAGCGCCGGGAGTTAGTGTAGTGGAAACAACAGTTCCCGGCACTTCATTGCTCAAGAGAATCGATCGAGGCGCGATAATGGTGCCGATCGCAGCCGATGTGGAACGAAAGGAGACTGAGTGTGCAGTGGCTATTTCCACAAAGCTGGGGGCCTCTGGAGGCGACTCCTGCGCTGCCATTTGAGCGAATTGATACTGCTTGATTGCGAACAAGCCATATCCGACTACGCCAATTCCGATCAACACAGCGAGCGAACCAAATAACGGAACTACCCATTTCGCAGGTTTGGAATTCGTCACGATGAACAAGCTCTTGATTAATCTAGGGTATTCTTTAGTGAAACGAGTTTGCTAGACGGATTGTCTAACCATTTTTAAACGGAGCTTTCGAACAGGAGAATGCACCGTAGCGAACAATCAAAATGGACTAACTAGCATGATGCGGCTGGTTTTGTGATACTAAGAGTTTTTGTAGCAACTCTCGAATCAGGAGGATTCGATCTGCATCGATGGGAGCTAAATGTGTAACCCAACGCAACCAGATCCCGTCGATAACGGCCAGGACTAGGTCCGCCATCGCAGAATCCCCCATCTCCTCTTTCATCTGACTGAGCAATTGTCTGTAGTAGACGTGCAACGGAGTGTCTTTGCCTGAACCATGAACCATCACAGAAAGGAGTGCGGTCGATGTCCGCCTGAGCTGATCATTCCATTCGGTCGCTTCCCCCAGGCAGCAACTGATTACGCCGCGAACCGTCGGAAACATGCCTGGAGATTGCTCCGCAATCGTTCGGTTCATGGACTCGCGCCAGCACTCTACAGTGCGGGCAACAAGTGCATCGATCAATAACTCTTTGCTAGGAAAGTGGTGCAGGAGACCGCTTTTGCTAAGTCCGGCATGCCTCGCGACCACCTCGAGGGTTAACTTCCCCACTCCATATTCCACCACAACCGCTTCGACAGCGTCGAGAATCTGAGACCTAACTTCCATAACATTTGCGACATTCATTCCTCAATACTACAGACCGACTAGTCGGTCTGTCAAGCATTTTTTCGATTGGGAGGACATCCGATCGATGGGATCGGCACAATCAGAGCAGCAAACTCAACTTGACCGGAGCTTTTTACTTATTTTACCAACTCCTCCTAAGGATTACTCTCTGGGGTGTCGATAGCTGACGAGACGCATAGTCGGCAGCCGCGAAGGATCGTTTCTGCTAGCGTTACTCGCTATCTGGATGGATTGCATGGAGGATTTACCAGTGAACAGCCTAACAAAAAATCCAGGCGGCTCGCCATGGACCTCTCGGCGTTCCCTATCTGGACTCTCTATAGCGACCGCCCCTCTCACAATTCCCAGTAATCCGATTCTAAGAATTGCCGCGCTACTCGGAGGATTGCTGATCTTAGCAATCTATGCTCCACACGGATTTACCCAGGCCGGATTTACACAGGGCTCGAGCGATGGAAATGAGGATAGCAACTCTGCTGAGCTGAGGGGGCACACTGCTGAAATGATGGGACCGGAAATCCTTCAAATGGAAATCCTACCCGGAAATACTGATCGACCAGTCGTTACTGCAATGGAACTGTCACCCGATGGTCGTTATTTGGCAGCCGCTGGGGATGACCACGCCGTTCGCCTGTTGGAACTGAGCAAGCTATCGTCTGAGACTTCAACTCTCTCCTTTGCCACGATGAGTAGCAGCAGCGATTCGAGTTTCAGAGGAAACGTCGCTAGAGCCGATCGCTCTGCCGAGTCGACGCCTGTATCCCGACAGACGTGGCAATGTCACTCTGACTGGGTTCGGTCTGTTCGTTTTTCTCCCTCCGGAAACCTGATGGCATCCTGTGGCAACGATGGCAAGATCGTCGTCTTTGATGTCCTGGAAAAAAGGCCCGTTGCTTCCACGCAAGTCACACACGCGCTTCACGATATCTGCTTCATTGACGATTCGATTCTGTACGCCGTTGGCTTCGACGCGAACGTTTACCGCTGGGATATTTCCCAGAGCCAACCGAAAGTAGACCACCAAGCGGACTGCCGAGATCTGAGAACAATTCAGTATTCACCCGAGCTCAAAATGCTAGCATACGGCGGGCGGGATGGGGTGCTTAGGCTTTACCGGGTACTCGAAGATAAAATTGAGTTGTACGCTTTGTCGCCAGCTCACTTCCAAAGAATTCGCTCTCTTCATTTTCTAAACGATCAACAGACGTTGCTGTCGGTCGGCGAGGATCGCCGTTTGATTCAATACGATACAAAATCGAAAGCCATCATTTCAACCCTCGATTTTCCGGGTGGGAAGCTATTTGGATTAGCCGCCATTGACGTCAATCAATTGGCTGTCGGTGGCGCGGACAACACGATTCGCATTTTGGATGCGAAGTCGGGTTATTGTAATGCGAAACTTATTGGGCACGATGGCACCATCACATTGTTGCACGCCAGAGGCGAAGTTTTAGTTTCGTCTAGTTTCGATACCACGATTCGGATATGGAACGTAGAGCGAGCCACTAAAGAGTGTGACGAACTAAAACGCTACCACCACCCCGTTGCTGCTCAATTCGAGGACTCTGGCGCTTTGGAGAAGCCAGGTATCCTCGTTAGTAGACCTATTAAATAAACACACACCATCACCGCACCTATTCCTAGCGACCTACCGAGGATCGATATCGTGTCTTGGAAACGACGCATTGATCAATGGAAAAAATACTTGACCGTGCGGGCTCCGTTCTGTCATGACACTCCAACCACTGGGGCTCGCATTAGCTCTGCGCGGGGAGCAAATCCCATGCGAGGCAGAGACTACGTACGTAGATCGCTCGTGGAATCGCTTGAAGCACGAAATCTGTTTAATGCGGATCCACTTTGGATTGGGGGGGTATTTATTGAAGAGGATGCTGGATCAGACATACATCCAGACCGATTTCTTATCCAGTTTAAAGGTGGGGCAGCCAACACCAAGTTAACTAAAATTGTCATCGATACCGACCAATTACCGACTGGGTGGTCGCGTGGAGATTTGTTTTTTGATACAGCGGCTGGCGGGCGAGGGGCGGATGAACATCATCCTTTCCGAGTGGTCCCCAATGCCAAATTCTCCGAATCCAATGTACGTGCCGAGGTGGTCGATGGTGGCAAACAATTAGTTATCACCTTTGACAACTTCAGTGCAGGCGATATCTTCGAATTCACAATTGATGTGGATGAGGTTCAGTTTCTCGACAATCCTAACGATATCCCGGCCTTTAATCTCGATGTCGACCCTATTGTATCGGGTGTCGAGTTTGCTCGCTCACGACTCACAGCTTCATTTACTGCACCCCATTACCAGGATGCGGTAGCCAATACGCTCTACCTAAATGAGTACGATGCGCAACTCATTCCTTCTGGACTAGATCTCCCACGCGACAACGATAACGGATTGCGAGACCGAACGACGGGGACTGCGGTTCAAACAGTTCAAACACCCAAGCCGATTTCGCTATCGGGAAATGTTTTCGTCGATAACAATCTCAATCTTGTTCGGGAGAACGGTGAGGTTGGCATCGGCAATTTATTACTCACACTGTTCCGGTTTGAAAATGGGCAGTATGTTTCCACGGGGCATCAAACTCGAACGGATGCTGCAGGGCGATATTCGTTTGGGACTTCGCTCGGCTTAATGCCTGGTAGGTATCAGATTCGTGAAAGCCAGCCAACCGATTTTTTTAGCGTAGGAGCGATTCCAGGTCTTCTGCAAGGGACAGGGCCTCTCGGTAAAACGGTTGCGAACGACAAAGATATATTGATCGACATTGAGATACCATTGGGAGACACTCACGGCACCAATCTTGACTTTGCAGAAGCACAACCAGTTGAGATATCCGGTTTTGTATACCACGATCGGAATAACAATGGAATCAAAGAATCTGGCGAAGAAGGGATTGGCGGGGTCGATATACAAATCGTTTCCATCACCACTATTGGCGCACCCATTTCTCGGACTGTTCGCACTGCAGCAGACGGATCGTATGAACTCGTTGGCTCGCCTCCAGGCGTCTACCGAGTCGTCCAAAGTCAACCATCCGGTTACATCGATGGGAAGGATTCACTAGGCCGCGTTAACGGACAACCGCGAGGTACGGCCTCGAACGATTTGTTTTCGGATATCCGACTTGACGGAAATGAAGATGGCGTCGAATACAATTTCGGCGAACTTCTTCCTGGCTCTATTTCCGGCACCGTGTACCACGATGCCAATGATGACGGAATCATGCAGTCGAGCGAAATCGGGCTTCCTAGTGCAGTTGTGAGATTAATCTCGGCGGATGGAACTGTCACCGAAAGGCAAACGGATGCCCTCGGACGCTATAGCTTCACTGGTTTATTGCCTGGAACCTACTCCGTTGTTGAGACCACTCCTGCAGGCTACCTGGACGGCAAAGACCGTGTTGGCTCGATCAACGGCCAAATCATTGGTGCTCTGGACGGAAATGATACGATTCGCTCAATCGCGATCACTTCAGGACAACAAGGTGTTGATTATGATTTTGGTGAAATCCTGCCAAGCATGTTAGAAGGTCTGGTACACGAAGACGTCGACGGCGATTGTGTCCGTGATCCAGGCGAAGCCCCTATCGCTGGGGTTAAGATTGAGCTTCTAAACTCTACCGGTCAAGTCATAGCCACAACCTTGACCGATGCAAACGGTAACTATCGATTCGATAACTTAACTCCTGGAGTCTATACAGTCCGCGAGACGCAACCGGTCGGTTACTTCCACGGCGGCCAAATGGCTCCCTTGGGAGTTGCACTCACCGATCAAGCCGATCTTATTCGTGAAGTTCGATTGGTTTCGGGACAGAGCCAAGGTCAATTAAACTTCTGCGAAGTCCCACCTGCCGAAATTGCAGGATTTGTTTTTCAGGACGGCGATGTGATTGTAACACCCGATGGTGCTCCGCCTCTCAATTTACAAGATTACAAGACAGGTATCCGTGGCCCATCGAGCATCGCCATACCGGGTGTTCGAATGCAGCTAAGAACATTGACGGGGCAGCAGATCCCGTCGATCAATGCGTTACCAGGCGTTTACTCTGGTGAATTTATTGAGATCGTTACTGATACAAACGGCTACTATGAGTTCAAAGGGTTGCGACCTGGTGCCTATCATGTTTACCAAATTCACCCCACGGGCTACTTTGATGCTATTGATCAACCTGGTTCCAGCGTAGGCAGCTTTGCAGTTAATCCATGGTTCGACATGGACCCTTTGATGCTCGGATTCCTTTCGACCCTCACAACTACGGCCGAGACCGATCCGAATAACGACGCGATTTTGATGATTAACCTGAACGCAGGCTCGAGGTCCATCGAAAACAATTTTAGCGAAGTGAAAGTTCTCAAAGACGTACCACCACCTCCAGAGGAACCGCCGGTTCCCCCGTTGCCACCGCGGCCCACGCCACCAGAGCCTCTGATTACCTTCGGAACCTATCCGGCACCCATTAATCGATACATCGTCATGCCACCGATGATTGCGGGCAAACCAATCGAACCAATCGG
>Ga0315899_10008423_pt1 | contig 11051 bp, 8 predicted proteins | sample LakEriMetagenome_2_FD_203518 | JGI IMG/M metagenome (GOLD analysis project Ga0315899, IMG submission 203518) | Freshwater fungal communities from buoy surface, Lake Erie, Ohio, United States - Buoy 4 MA112 | ecosystem: Environmental > Aquatic > Freshwater > Lake | place: USA: Lake Erie, Ohio...
CTGCTGAAGGCTTGGCGTGCCTCCGCAAGGGAGGTGAACTCGGTGATCTTGAGAACGCCCCAGGAATCGTGGGTATAGAGGCTGTAGGTCACGCCATCCCTCCAGGTCGGCAGGAGCCTAGGCCGTTCTCCCCGCCGGGGCCCCTCCTGCGCCTCAGCCCCCAGCTGGCCGGTCGCCGCCGGGGCGGGTTCGCCAGGCCGTCGCCGCGATCGCCAGGGCCAGCGGCATCCGCCTGGCGAGGGAGATCTGCAGTTGTTTGTACAGCGTGTCGACCAGCAGCACCAGCAGCGGGGCCAGGGCCATCCAACCCAACCAGGCCAGGGGGAAGGGTGCGGTGGCAAACACCCCCGCCAGCGGTGGCAGCAGCACCACCAGCGAGGCCAGGGCGGGTTCGCTGAGCAAGCCCCACCACAGCCAGGGATTGGGCAACGCCAGGGTTGTCCAGAACGGTCTGTGTTCGCTGCGGCAGGCCAGCAGGGCGCCCATCTGGCCGGCCACGATCAGCCCGAAGGCCACGCTGGAGGCCTGCCGGCCCACCGTTTCCAGGGCTGCCGGTGCCTGGTGGTGCAGCAGCAGCGGCGCCAGCTCCCGCAGCTCCGACCAGCCCACCCCCTGCTGGCGCCAGACGAGCAGATAGCCCCCCATCGCCAGCAGGGCCTCGGTCACCCCCAGCACGCCGTAGGCCCGAACCATCACGGAGCCGTTGAGCAGGGCCCTGCCCCGGGGCCTGGGCGGCAGCCGCAGCACCCCGGGCTCCGGCGGTTCGGCCCCCAGGCCCAGGGCCGGCAGCAGGTCGGTGCCGAGATCCACCGCCAGGATCTGGAGCACGGTGAGGGCCGCCGGAATCCGCAGGGCCACCATCGCCAGGAACGGCACCACCTCCGGCACGTTGGAGGCGAGCACATAGGTGAGGAAGCGGCCGATGTTGGCCACCACGGCGCGGCCATGGCGCACGGCCATCACGATCGTGGCGAAGTTGTCGTCGAGCAGCACGATGTCGGCGGCCTCGCGGGCCACATCGGTGCCGCTGCGGCCCATCGCCAGGCCCACATCCGCCGCTCGCAGCGCCGGGGCATCGTTGACGCCATCGCCGGTGACGGCCACCACCTCGCCCAGGGCGCGGTAGGCCAGCACCAGGCGCAGCTTCTGCTCCGGTGTCATCCGGGCGAAGACCAGGCGCTGGCGGTACTTGAGCAGCTGGCGCAGCTGCAGATCGCTGATCGCGGCCAGGGTGGATCCCTCGATCACCCGCACCGGATCGGCGCCCCCCGCACGGCCTGCCGCGGCCGACTCAGCCATGGCTCCCGTCGCCGCCGCCGCCGCTGGCCCCGCCGCTCCAGATCCCGGCCGATGGCCATCGGAACCGGCCAGGGCCCATGCGCCGCCAGCGGCCGCGGCCCCCGCTGCCTCCGCCGTCAGAGGGGGATCGAGCAGGCCGATCTGGCGGGCGATCGCTTCGGCCGTGAGGCCGTAGTCGCCCGTCACCATCGTGACCCGGATCCCCGCCTCGCGGCAGCGCCGCAACGCCTCCGGCACCTCTGGCCGGGGCGGATCCACCAGGCCCACCAGGGCCACGAACACCAGCTCCCGCTCCAGGGCCAGCGCCGCCGTGGCCGGTGGGGCCAGGGCCTCCCCGGCATCGACGGGTCGCAGGGCCACCGCCAGCACCCGCTGGCCGCGGCGGGCCATGGCGTCGTTGGCGGCCACCACCGACGCCCGGCCTGTGGTGCTGAGGGGTATGGCTCCGGTGGGCCCGAGCTGGCGGCTGCAGCGCTCCAGCACCTCCAGGGGTGATCCCTTGGTGAGCAGCAGCCGCTGGGCCGGGACGGCCCCGGGCGACACCACCCCCTGATCCGGGCCCTCAACGCCAGCCCGGTTCGCCATCGCGGCCGTGGCCTGCGGCCTGCTGGAGGCGGCTGACTTGGCAACTCCTGCTCGGTTTGCCCCCTCCACCAGGCCCGGCGGCAGCGTCCCCTCCCAGGCCACCACCACGCTCATGCGTCGGCGGAGCGAATCGAATGGCAGTTCCGCCAGCCGCCGGTGGCGACGGCGCTCCTGCAGGGGATCGAGGCCGCTGGCCCGCGCCGCCTCCAGCAGGGCCAGCTCGGTGGCATCGCCGCCGGCGGCGCCTTCGCTCTGGGCATTAGTGCAGAGGCTGGCGGCCAGCAGTGGCAGGCTGCGGTCGGCGGGGCTGGCCTCGGGGAGGCTGGCCTCGGGGTGGTTGGCCTCCCTGAGGCTGGCCTCGGGGAGGCTGGAACCGGGGCGCCAGATCTGGGCCACGGCCATCCGACCCTGGGTGATGGTGCCGGTCTTGTCGCAGCAGATCACACTCACCGAACCCAGGGTCTCGACGGCGGAGAGGCGCCGCACCAGGGCGCGACTGCGGGCCATCCGCTGCACCCCCAGGGCCAGGCAGAGGGTGACGGTGGGCAGCAGGCCCTCGGGAACGTTGGCCACGATGATCCCCACTGCGAAGACCAGGCTTTCCAGTGGTCCGAGGCCCACGAACAGGACGCTCAGGGCGAAGGCGAGCACCCCCATCGACACCGCCACGGTGCTGATCGTGTGGACGATGCGGTCGACCTGCTGCTCCAGGGTGCTGGGGCTGCGGCGGGTGCCGGCGGTGAGGTGCGCCACCTGGCCGAATTCGGTCTCAGCGCCGGTGGCGTAAACGAAGGCCTCGGCCCGGCCTGAAGCCACGGTGGTGCCGGCCAGCAGGAGGTTGGTGGATTCGGCCGCCGCCAGTTGTGGCGTACCCGGCCGCCAGGGGATCGGTTCGGCCTGCCGCGGCACCGGCTGGGATTCGCCGGTGAGGGAGGCCTGATCGACCGCCAGTCCCAGGGCGAGGGTGAGGCGGCAATCGGCGGGCACCCGCTCGCCTTCCGCCAGCTCCACCCTGTCGCCCACCACCAGCTCATCGGCCGCCAGCCAGCGGGGCTGGCCATCGCGCCAGACCCGCACCTGCCGTGGCAGGGAGCGACTGAGGGCCTCCAGGGCCCGCTCCGCCTGGTATTCCTGTAGGAAGGAGAAGAGGCCGTTGATCAGCACCACGGCCCAGATCGCCCAGCCGAGCTGGGGGGTGCCGGCGGCGAAGGCCAGGCCGCCGCCGATCCAGAGCAGCAGGGCCATGAAGTGCCCCATCTGGTCGAGGAGTCGCAGCAGCAGGGGCCGGCGGTGCAGCGGGGGCAGGCGGTTGGGGCCGTAGCGCGCCAGCCGCTCGGCCGCCTCCTGCTGCTCCAGACCGTTCTCGTTGCTGGCCAGGGCCTGGAGCAGCTCGTCGGTGCTGAGGCTGCCGATCGGCCGGGCGGTGGTGGCCATGGGCCTGGGGGAGCCCGGTGGTGCGGCGATGGTCACAGGCGGGTGCCGTTCAGGCATGGAGCGCTGCGCCTCGGCGCTCTGCGCCCGGGCGTGTTGCGGCCTGGCGTGCTGCGCCCTGGCGGTCGAGCAGAGCGATCACGGTGGCGTCATCGAGCTGCTCGAAGCGGTCGTACCAGAGACCCACCGCCTCCAGTTGTCCCACCACTGCAACCGCCACCAGGCGCTGCACCAGGGCCAGAAATTCCGGCACCAGCTGGCGGTCGATCACCGGCACCGCCAGGCTGAGGGAGGCGGGCTGGAGGGCCTGCAGCGAGAGCAGGGCGGCGCGGGCGGTGAGTCCGGTGGCGATGCCGTCGTCGACTACCACCAGATGGCGGCCCTGAAGCTCCTGGGGGGGTGGGTCGCCGTAGCGTCGCTGGCGGCGTTGCAATTCCGCCGTTTCCCGCTCTACCAGGGCCCGTCGTGCCTGGGGGCTGAGGTGGAGGCCACCGGGGCGATCCTCGGCCCAGAGCACCAGGCCGCCGGGTGCCACCGCCCCGATCGCCAGTTCAGGCCAGGCCGGATCGGCCAGCTTGCGCACGCACCAGCTGCGCAGGGGTAGGTCGAGGATCTCGGCCATCGCTGCGGCCACCGCCACCCCGCCCCGCGGCAGGGCGATCAGGGTGGTGTGGGGTTGGGCGCGGAGATCGGCGCAGCGGCTGGCCAGTTGGCGCCCTGCGGTGGTGCGATCGGAGAACAGGGGAGGGAGGGGCTCCACGGCCGCAACGCTGGGGCTCCCTCATCCTGAGAAGGTTTCAGGGCGTCGGAAGGTGGTCAGGCGAGATCGCGTTTGAGCACGGCGTAGAGATAGTCGGGAGATTTGTAACGTCCCGGCAGGCAGATGTGTAATTGCTCCAGACGACTCCAGCAGACTGTGCGCTGAATTGCCTCCATGGTTCTTCCCTCCTTGAGCAACAACCGCATGGCTTTGCAGTAGAGCGAATACTTGGCCTCAAGTTCGCCGATTGTCGGCGGGTCGGCAGTGGGTCCCGGCATGGGAGTGGGAGTGCCCGGGGGATAGCGGGGGCACGGATCCACCCTAGGAGACGGCCAGCGCGTCCCCCCGGCGGGCGCCGTGGCCGAGCAGGGCGGCCTGCTCCGGGCGGAGGCGGCCGGCGGCGAGCAGCACGGCCGTGATCGTCTCGATCTGCAGCACGGCGTGGCAGCGGTAGCCGGCGGCCTCGAGACGGCGTCGGGCGCTGCCGTCGGCGCTGCCGCCGTGGTCGAGAAAGACCACCACATCGCGCACCACCAGGGCGGAGCTTTCGAGCTTGGCGATCCCCTCGAGCACGCTGCCGCCGGTGATCAGCACGTCATCGACGACCGCCACGCAATCGCCCTCCTCGAAGTCACCCTCGATCAGGCGACGGGCGCCATGGGCCTTCACCTCTTTGCGGGGATAGATGAGGGGCTTATGGAGCTGCAGCGACAGGCCGGTTGCGGTGGGCAGGGCGCCATAGGGAATGCCGGCGATGCGATCGAAATCGAGGCCGGAGAGGATCTGGGCGTAGGCGTGCAGAACGCGGTGAAAGAGGTTGGGATCGGAGATGATCTGGCGCAGGTCGATGTAGTAGTGAAACACCGCCCCCGAGGCCTGGACGTAGTCGCCGAACAGCAGGCAGCCGATGTCGAACAGATCGAGGATCAGCTGCTCCATCAAGGCAGGACCGCCGCTGGCTGCAGCCGCACCGGTCCCCTCCGCCACCGTCACCGCCCCCGCCGTGCCCACCGCCCCCGCCGTCGCGGCGATGTCCTGCGCCGCCGGGCTGGGGGGTGTGGGTTGGGGCGCCGGCAGCCAGAGGCTGCAGGCCGGTGCGGCCTCCTGGCGACGCTCCAGCCAGGCCTGGCGCCGTTCGTTGATGCGCTGCCGCAACCGGTCGGCCCGCTCGGCCATGTCGTCCTCCACCAGCAGGTTCTGGGGCAATGGCAGGAGCAGGCCGTCGGCGGAGGGGCTGAGGCCGGCTTCGAGCAGGGCATCGAGGCGGTCCTCCTCGGCCCAGAGGCTGCGGAGGATCAGGAAGCGTTCCGGTGCTTCCTGGCGAACGCGGGCGAGCACGGCCGGATCACTGGTGCCCACCTCCAGCAGCAACTGGTCGGGGGTGCCCCAACGCTGGGCCTCGCGCACGATGCGCAGGTACAGCGGATTCTGTTCATCCGGGTGGTGCTGGATGGTGCGGGCGGCGGGATTGGAGCTGTGGCAGGTGACAACGACAGCCTTCTCCGGGTAGAGCAGGAACGGGGCGGCGATGTCCTGGCCGGCCAGGGGCGAGAGGGTGACGGCGCTGGCGCCGAGGTCGCGGAAGAGGTAGGAGGCGAGGGCGGAGGAGCTGTTGAGATCGCCGTGCTTGGCGTCCACGATCAGCGGGATCTCCAGGGGCACCAGCTCCCGCACTTCCCGCAGCAGCTCAAGGCCGACGGGTCCGAGGGAGAGGTAAAAGCCGAGGCTGGGTTTGTAGGCGCAGATATGGTCGGCGGTTGCCTCGATCACCGCCTTGATCCAGTGGCGGGCCTGGGAGAGGAAGGAGCGCCCCGCCAGGCCGCGCCGCTGGGCCCAGCTCTGCAGCATCTCGGGGTTGGGGTCCAGACCGGTGACCAGCAGCGACTGGCGGTCGGCGATGGCGTCGGTGAGCTGGACGAAGAAGCCCATCGCACGGGAATCGCTCGGCCTTTGCTAACTCACCTCAACCTGCTGCCGCGAGGGTGTGACACAGGTCTTAGCGATACGTGGCTGGAGCGGCCTGACGCCACGCAGAGCCCTTGGTGCCCTGGATAGGCGCCCCTGGTGCGCGCAGACGGGCCCGAGCTGGAGTCCAAGCCTTGGTCTTTCGCTTCTCGTTGTTGTGCTGGGGATCGGGATGCGTTGCAACCGCTGGAGGGATACTGGAGGCTTATCCACGTCACCCGCCTGATGGAGGGGTGAACGGTGGGGCAATTCCCCATCTGTGATGGGGCCGCCTGTCGCCTGATGATCAGCACCTGGACGACCCACCACTTTGAGGAGTGGGATTACCATCTCAGCCAGACGATCGGCCATCACCGCAGCACGCTGCTTACCCCAGCCGTTCCTTTTTTCTCCCGCATGACGGTATGGCAGGCCGAAGGGGTCAGTGCCGTGGCGCTCGAGGGGACTTCGTGCCTGCATCTCCATCGCTGGCAGCCCCCCGACCAGCTGCTGCTCTGGTTGCCCCAGCTGGGCTGGGTTGATGATCGGATCAATGGCCAGCCGGTGCTGGCCGAGCCGGGATCAGCGATGCTCTGCCTTCCTGGCGATGAGCTGGTGGGGGACACCACCGCTTCCCTCCAGGGTGTTTCGATCCTGCTGCCGATCGAGGCGCTGGGATCCCCCTGCCTGTGGGAAGGCGTTACCTCGCGCCATCTGGCCCAGGGACCGGAGGTGGTGGCGCTGGTGGAGTCGGCGCAACGGCTGGTGGCTGCCCTTGCGGCTGAAGCGCCTGACACGGGCTGGCAGGCGATGGTGCTGGCAGAGCACCTTCTCTTCTGGCGTGATCTCAGCGAACAGCCACCCTCAGAGAGAAGCCTGGGTGGAGTGGAGAGGCGCCGCCAGATTCACCGAGCCCAGGAGTGGATCGAAGCCCACCTCCATGAACCGCTGCGGGTGTCTGACCTGGCCGAGGCCTTGCACCTTTCAACCCGCAGCCTGCAGTACTGCTTCCGCCAGGAGGTGGGCCACTCTCCATTGGAGGCGATTCGCCTGCTGCGCCTGCGCCGCCTGCGCCGGCTGCTGCGTACTGCTGCAGCGGAGCAGCAGGGGATTGAGGCGCTGTATCGGCAATGCGGATTGAACGCCTCAGCGGCCACCCGGAGGCAGTACCGGCAGTGGTGTGGGGAAACCCCTGACCAGAGCCGATCCCTGGCCAGCTTTGGTCAGGGTGCCAGCAGCGGCGTCGGCCGGGCTGAAGCCAGCGGGGAGGAACGGGGGACGGCGCCTACTCAGGCGGGCAGCAGGGGCCGGTAGGTGGGCTGCCAGCGGCAGGCATCGAGCCGCTGCAGGGCTTCGGCGGGGGTGGCGGCCAGGCGGGCTCGGCCTTCGGCCACCGCCGCCAGGGCCACGGCCTCCGCCACCCGCCGCGTCACCGCCGCCACGGCACTGAGGGGAGGCATCAGGGGAGCCTCCGGATCGGCGGCGGCGGGGATGGCGGCGGCCAGGGCCTCGATGCAGGCATCGATCATCGCTTCGCTCACCTCATCGGCGCCGACCGCCATGGCGGCAAAGCCCAGACCGGGGAAGACGAAGCAGTTGTTGCACTGCCCGATCACCCGCTCGCCGCTGGCGGTGGCGACGGGAGGGAAGGGGCTGCCGGTGGCGAGCAGGGCGCGGCCGCCGCTCCAGGAGAGCAGGTCGGAGGGGGTCACCTCGGCCAGCTGGGTGGGATTGGAGAGGGGCAGCACGATCGGGCGTTCCACGCCCCGGCAGAGGGCCTCGACCACGGCCTGATCGAAGGCGCCAGCGCGGGTGGAGGTGCCGATCAGGATGCCGGGCTGCACCGCTTCGATCACCGCCCGCAGGCCCGGCCCAGCCTGGGCGTCGCCCGCCAGTCCCACCGCCGCCAGCTGCTCGGCCGCTTTCACCCAGGGCGCCACCGCTTCGCCCCGATCGGCCAGGCCGGCGTGGACCAGACCATGGCGATCGATCGGCCAGATCCGGCCCGCCGCCTGCTCGGGCGTGAGGCCGGACTGCTCCAGCAGCCGCTGCAGCCGCTCGGCGATGCCGCAGCCGGCGCTGCCAGCCCCGAAGATCACGATCCGTTCGTCGGCCAGGGAGCACCCCAGCCCGCGCAGGCCGGCGAGCAAGGCCGCTGCCGCCACGGCGCTGGTGCCCTGGATGTCGTCGTTGAAGCTGGGGATGCGATGGCGGAAGCCATCGAGCACGCTGCGGGCGTTAGGGGCGGCGAAGTCCTCCCAGTGGACCAGGGCGTGGGGGCAGACCTCGGCGACGGCGCTGATGAAGGCCTCAAGAAAAGCGTGGTAGGCGGCGCCGCGCAGGCGGGGCTCCTGCAGGCCCGGGTAGGTGGGATCGGCCAGCAGGTCGGCCCGATCGGTGCCGACATCGAGCATCACCGGCAGACCATCGCTGGGGTCGAGGCCGGCGGCGAGGGTGTAAACGGCCAACTTGCCCTGGCAGATGTGGATGCCGCCAACGCCCTGGTCACCGATGCCGAGGATGCCCTGGGCGTCGGTGACCAGCAGCAAGCGTGGTGGCTGCTCGCCGCAGGCCTGGCGGAGCAGCACCACCAGTCGCTCCTGCATGGGTGCCGCCAGGTAGACGCCGCGGCTGGGGGTGCGGTAGGTGGTGCTGGCCTGCTGGATCGCCCGGCCGACGGTGGGGGTGTAGACGATCGGCATCACCAGCTCGATCTGATCGGCCAGGAGCCGGTGGAACAGGGTGAGGTTCCGCTCCCGCAGGGTCTGGAGGTAGGCGTAACGCTCGAGGTCGTTGGCCATCGCCGCCAAGGCGAGCTGGCAGCGGTGCACCTGCTCCTCGATCGTCTCCACCTGCCAGGGCAGCAAGGCCTCCAATCCGAGGGCGCGGCGCTCGTCGCGGCTGAAGGCCGTGCCCTTGTTCAGGGTGGGATCGTTGAGCAGGGCCTCGCCCCGCAGGCTGGTGCTGCGCGGCGCCAGGGCCGCGGGGGCCTCAGGGGATGCGGACGACGTGGGCGGTGTGGCGGGCGGCGGCGGAGAGGCGGTCAAGGCGAGGGCTGGCGCTGCCCCATCTTCCCCGGCGGCGGGGCGACAGCTGGGTCGGCGGGGTTTGCTGGCGCATGACAGCGGAGGCGCAGGCACAGCCCCAAGGCAGAAACGGACAAAACCCTTAAGGTGGACAAGATTGCAGTGTTTTACTGTGTTCCGTTCCCCATCCCTATCCGCCTCAGCCCTCCTTGTCGGCGTTGTTTCCCTCGGTCTGGCCAGCGCCGCTCCCGCTCAGGCCCTGACGGTTTCTGTCACGGTAGGCGGTCAGAACTATGCCGTGAGCACAGGCACTGCGGTCTCCTACGACGGCAATGAGTCCTTGTTTGCAACACCGACCAATGGCGGCGTCATGCCTTGGTATGACAGCGGCTCCCTGGCGGCACAATTTGCCACCGCAGTCGGCACCTCCCTCGGCACGCCCAATGGCAGCTTCGGCCCATTCTTTGCCGACGCTTCCAATGGAGTTCTTGTATCCGCGTCGTATCGGTCAGGAGGTTCGGTTCTGTCAGATACATTTGACTCCTATGCGTCATATGTGTACGCAACAGCCACCCTTCAGCCGCCAGCCAGTGCCGTGCCGTCGCCCCTGCCCCTGTTGGGATCCGCCGCCGCCTTCCGCCTGAGCCGGCAACTGCGCCGCCGCCTTAAGAGCGCGGCCTGAGCCCTGGAGACAAGGGGGGCGGCGGCCCAAGCGATGAGCGGCCATTCGGATTTTCTCTGCGGCGAGATCCATGGTTGAGGAGTCTGATCTGTTAGGCCGACTTGATGGAGCCCACAAGTGCTCTATTCAGCCATTTGGTTGTAGGCGTCGATCGACTTGGAGGACTGTTCCAGCCAGGTGGGCGCCTAGCTTGTTGCGAAACATCCGAACTGGTCCTCGCATGTGATCCTGTTTTAGACGGCGACCGAGATTCAAGTAAGTTGCTTGGTCCGCGGGAGGCCAAGAGTTCCTTTCTTGACGAGCTTCCTCCGAGTTGAGGAGAGAGAGTCGTTCATGGACGACCTCCATGAGCGTGCAGATCGGTACTGTCATGGCCTTCGAGGAGTAGGCGGGAGTGGTCGTTGAGCGGTTGCCAGCCGGTTGGATTAGGCTTCTCCTCAATAAGGTCAATGATCCTAGGCTCGAGAAGGACACCACCCGGAGCGCCGAGCACCGGACGCCCGGCGATCTGCTGCACCGCAAGAGTCATGGCCTCTTCATCTAGTACCAGGCGTGCCATCGATGCCTCGTAGAATGATCTAATAAAAGTCGGCATTTATCCGTCCGGCCAACGCTTGCCATCACCTGGCCGCAAGGTTTGCTCGGCGAGAAGGATAAACGTACGGTGGCGGCTCAGGTGCATGGCAGTGTTAGCTGACCAGTGCCTTTGCCTTGGGCGCTGGCGCACCACGAAGCAGACCTTCCACGCTTAAATCCTCATCAACATCTGGCCAGTGAATTCCATAGCCGGCCCCAGCAATCTCCCAGTTTTCACGCTCCAGGGAAGTTGCATGCAGAAGTCTTGGGAACCAAGCCAACGGCACCGAGATGGATCGACCATCAGCCAGGTCGACGATCAGCCTGTCGTCTGTCAAGGCAACGTCAGTGACCTGCTCACCAGGGTTAGCCATGAAACTCCTCCCATGCCTTCAGCAGGATAGCTCTGTTCAAGCTGACCAGCCGTTCAATCTCTCGCAGCTCCCTGGCGCTGAAGCCAAGGCTCGATGCCAGGGCAATGGGAACAAGCCAGACTTTGCATGACGCCTTATCTCTGTCAACATGAACATGGGGAGGTTCGTTTGGCTCGTGACTGTAGAAGTAGATCCGGTAAGGTCGACTTCTGAGGATTGTGGGCATCCGAAATCGCTACCATCACCCCGAGGATACCGACCACGGCCTTCCTGTGCAGCTAACGAGTATGGGCGGGTCCGGTATCCGCTTTGTGGTGGGTACCGTTGCCTGCCTATTCAACCGATGTGAAGCCGGCAGCTTGCTCAAAGGGGCA
>Ga0315899_10008424_pt1 | contig 11050 bp, 12 predicted proteins | sample LakEriMetagenome_2_FD_203518 | JGI IMG/M metagenome (GOLD analysis project Ga0315899, IMG submission 203518) | Freshwater fungal communities from buoy surface, Lake Erie, Ohio, United States - Buoy 4 MA112 | ecosystem: Environmental > Aquatic > Freshwater > Lake | place: USA: Lake Erie, Ohio...
CCGAGATGAACGCGCACCTGGGCTACCGGCCTGGCAGTCCGAAGCCGCCCGAGCAGACCAACGAGCGCAACGGCAGCTCCGGCAAGACGGTGCTGACCGACCGAGGCGCGGTGCGCATCGACGTGCCGCGCGACCGCGACGGCAGCTTCGAGCCGATCCTGATCCCGAAGCACGAGCGCAGGTTCCGCGGCTTCGACGAGCGGATCATCGCCATGTACGCCCGCGGCATGAGCGTGCGCGAGATCCAGGCCTTCATCGCCGAGCACTACGGCACCCAGGTCTCGCCCGACTTCATCAGCTCGGTGACCGACGAGGTGATGGCCGAGGCCACGGCCTGGCAGAGCCGGCCGCTCGATCCGATGTACCCGGTAGTGTTCTTCGATGCGCTGCGGGTCAAGATCCGGGGCGACGGCGTGGTCAGCAACAAGGCCGTGTACCTGGCACTCGCCATCCTGCCCGACGGCACGCGCGACGTGCTGGGCCTGTGGGTCGAGCAGACCGAGGGCGCCAAGTTCTGGCTCAAGGTGTTCAACGAGCTCAAGACGCGGGGTCTCACCGACATCCTGATCGCCGTGGTCGACGGCTTGAAGGGGTTGACGGACGCGATCTCGGCCGTGTTCCCGAAGACGACGGTGCAGACCTGCATCGTGCACCTGATCCGCAACAGCCTCGACTACGCGAACTACAAGGACCGCAAGCCGTTGGCGCAGGCGCTGCGGCCGATCTACACCGCGCCCAGCGCCGAGGCGGCGGCCGAGCTGCTCGAGGCGTTCGCCGCCGGGCCGTGGGGGCAGAAGTACCCGTCGATCGCGGCGAGCTGGCGCCGGGCCTGGGAGCACGTGGTGCCGTTCTACGTGTTCCCGCCCGACATTCGGCGGGTGATCTACACGACCAACGCCATCGAGAGCCTGAACATGCAGCTCAGAAAGATCATCAAGACCCGAGGCCACTTCCCGACCGACGAGGCGGCCACCAAGCTGATCTGGCTGGCGATCCGCAACGTGCTGGGCAAACTGATCCGGCCGACCTACGATTGGAAGGGCGCGATGAATCAGTTCGCAGTGCTGTTCGGCGAGCGCTTCACCGCAGCTCGGGCCTGAACGGCTTCAGGTGTTCAAACCGCCTCGCCCACGAAAAGACGGATAGGTCCATGCCGCTCGAAGTTCGACGTGATCGACAGGTCGCGTCGATTCCGTCTGTTCGTACAATCTCGTTAGGCCACACAGAACGCAACTTCACACTGCAACATGCGCATCGAAATCGACGACCTGTCCCGCCCCCAAGTTCACGCACTACTTGAAGAGCATCTCGCGAACATGTACGAACTCTCGCCACCGGAGCAGGTGTTTGCACTGGATCTGAATAGGCTTCGAGCCGATGACATCACGTTCTGGACCGTCTGGGAGGATGAAGTGCTTCTTGGCTGTGGCGCGCTGAAGGAGCTGACACCGACTCACGGCGAGATCAAGTCCATGCGCACACCAGCAGCTGTACGCGGCCGAGGTGCAGGTCGCGCAGTACTCGCTCACATCATCTTGGTGGCGCAGCAGCGTGGCTACACGAGACTCAGCCTCGAGACCGGAACGCACGCTGCATTTGAGCCGGCTCACAGCCTTTACCGCAGCAAGGGCTTCGTCATGTCGGGTCCGTTCGGCAGCTACCTGCCAAATGAGCACAGCGTCTTCATGGAGCTTCGGCTCAGTGCCGGTGTGGCCTAACCCCTCGCTCAAGCTGACCCGCCACGGCAGGCGCTGTAAGCCTGGTCCGCGGCACATGGTGCATCATCGCCAACCAGGCTTACAGCGCCCGCCTCCGCGGGCAGCTTAGCTCCCACTTCAGGCGTCTGTCGTGAATTGGATCAAGAAGGAGTTCGAGGACGAGCCCGTGTTCAACAAGGGCGACGGTACCCCGGAGAAGAGAGCCCATGCCATCGCAAACTCAATGTGACTGGTGAATGAAGGCCTGCGAACGCGCGCGACCGAATTGAGGTTCGACGAACTTGCAAACTTGGTATCCGACGTCGCAGCCGCAGCCGACGAACTGCAGGACCCTAAGTCACTTGGCGAGGCGAAGTGACGCCTGGTTTCAGGTTGGACCGGACAGCCTGCATGTGTGCGCGCTGCACTGCCGGCGGATTGTCCGCTTCGCGCCAGCACGTTGTCGTCGCCTCCGGATTCGGGAATGTCGGGAGCTGGACGGCTGCGCTGGGTCGACGTTTCCGCGGAAACGCTCCAACCCGAATCGGCGCGCGCCGTCCGAGCACGGTCGCGTCCAGCCTAGAGGATCCCAGCCCATGGCAGCTCCCGATAAGCTCAAAGGCCCCGCTTCCTACTTCCCCTCCATCGAGAAGACCTACGGTCGGCCGGTGGAGCATTGGTTCGGCATCCTGCGATCCGCCGGCGATCGCAAGCACATGGAGCTGGTCGCGCTGCTCAAGTCGGAGCACGGGCTGGGGCATGGCCATGCCAATGCGCTGGTCGCGCATCACCTTGCCAAGCGCTGAGCGCAGCGATCGGACTCACGCATGGCGAGGTACCTGATCTCCTTTCCGGCCTCGGCGATGGACGTCCCGGCCGAGGACCTGGCCGCGGTGGGCGAGGCGGCGCGTTCAGTCATCCGCGAGGCGAAGGCCGCGGGCGTCTACGTGTTCGGCGGCGGGATCAACGCGGACGTGGCGCCGGTGAAGGTGTCCGCCGATGGCTCGGTCTCGAGCGGCACCTACCCGCAGACCCGTGAGCTCGACGGAGGCTTCTGCGTGCTGGAACTCCCGTCGCGTGACGCCGCGGTCCGATGGGCGGCGAGGATCGCCGGGGCGTGTCGCTGCGCGCAGGAGCTGCGCGAGTTCGGGTACGACCCGCAGAGCTGAGTGCTTCTCCATGTCCGTGGCCGGCGCCTTCGTCGGTGCGCCCGGTAGCCTCGAGCTCGCTCGGCCGTCGGGACGTTTCCGCGGAAACGTCCTGGCGGCCTGAGCCTCCCGGCCGACCTGCGCGAAAGCGACGCCATGTGCCGCTACCTTCGATGCTCGATCCGACCATCGGAGGGCCGATGCCCGAACTCAGCCGCTTCCTGGGCATCGTGATCGCCATGTACTACCGCGATCACGGCCCGCCCCACTTCCACGCGTACTGCGGCAGTTCGGGCATCACGGTCGAGATCGAGTCGGGGCGCGTGAAAGGGGTGTTCCCGGCGCGTGCGTTGGCTCACGTCCAGGAGTGGCGGACGCTGCATCTCGTCGAGTTGATGCAGGACTGGGAACTCGCCACACTACGCAAACCGCTGCGCGCCATCGCCCCGCTGGAGTAGCCCCATGCGCTATCGGCTGACCGAAGTCCGGTACGTCCGCGATCACGTCCTGCGCGTGACCTTCGACGACGGCGTCTCCGGCGAGGTGGACCTGGGGGGTGAGCTCGACGGCGAGGTGTTCGAGCCCCTGCAGGATCCCGACTACTTCAAGCGCGTCAGGATCGATCCGGACGTGCACACGATCGTCTGGCCGAACGGCGCGGATTTTGCGCCCGAGTTCGTGCGCGACCACATGCGCGTCGACGCCTGACCGGCAAGGGCGAGCGTCTCGACGCCCCGCACGCCGCCCCTCACCGCTTCATCGGCTCCCCGAACGGCACCCACGACTGCCCGTCGAAGCGCTGCAGGCGCACCGCGCCGTACAGCTCGTGGTCGTCGGGCGAGGTGTCGAGCACCACCTCGGGCAGCAGCACCGGCGTGCGGAAGCCCTTCAGCGACAGCGCCTGGCGCATCACGTTCTCGCGGCTGAGGTCGTCGCCGCACTGGCGCAGGATGTGCGCGAGCAGGATCGCGTTCGAGTAGCCGCTGACGTTCAGCGAGTCGTTCGCGTCGAGCCCCGGCGCCCAGCGCTTCATGAACGTGTGGTACTCGAGCATGCCGGGGTCGTCCTTCCACAGCGGATCGAGCGGGTTCTTGACGTTGGCGAGGGTGATCGCGCCGACGGCGTTCTCGACGCCGGCGGGCCGCAGGATCGAGGCGATCGACGACGCGCCGACGGGCAGGTAGACCTGGGGCTTCCAGCCGAGCTCGCCCGCGCGGCGCAGCGACTGGGCCGTGAACTTGCCGTTGGAGAAGTTCATCAGCACGTTGGCGCCGGAATCGCGCAGCTTCAGGATCTGCGAGTCGACGGTCGCGTCGGTGGATTCGTAGGTGGCCTCGGCGACGATCGCTGTCTTCGCGCGCTCGCCGAGGCCGGCGCGCAGGCCGGCGCCGTAGTCGCGGCCGAAGTCGTCGTTCTGCGCGAGCACCGCGATGCGCGGCTCGCGCACGGTCGCGAGCGCGTGCTGCGCGTACCAGCGGGCCTCGAGGTGGTACGACACCATGCCCGACAGGGTCCAGGGCGCCTGCTTCGGGTCGTTCCAGCGGTTGGCGCCGGACATGATCAGCAGCTGCGGCACCTTGCGGTCGTTCAGGTACCGGTGGATCGCGATGTTGGTCGGCGTGCCGATGGTGAGGAAGATCAGCAGCACCTCCTCCTGCTCGACGAGCCGGCGGGTGCCTTCGACGGTGCGCGGCGGGCTGTAGGCGTCGTCGAACGCGAGCAGCTTCACGCGGCGGCCGTTGATGCCGCCCTCGGCGTTGAGCTTGTCGAAGTACGCGGCGCTCGACTTGCCGAGCGAGGCGAGCATCGACAGCGGGCCGGAGAAGGGCATCGTCTGGCCGATGCGGATCTCGGTGTCGGTGACGCCCGGGCCGTAGCGCTTCTGGGCGCGTGTCGCGCTCGGAAGCGCGAGCCAGGCGGGCAGCGCGGCGGCGTGCAGCACGCGGCGGCGCGAGGCCGTGCGCATCGCACGATGGAGGTCGGGAAGGGCGCCCGGGGCGCCCGGCTTCGGCCGGCAGGACCGCGTCATCGTCGTCTCCCTCGCCGGCGCTCGTGCGCCGGTCTCGGGCCGATGCTAGCCCGGCCGTCGTTCGGCGGGCAACGACCGCGCTCGGCGGCCGCTCAGCGACGCTCGATGCGGTAGATCGCGGCCGGCGGCAGGTTGCGCAGCGCGACGCCGACGCGCGTGGCCTTGAGGCCCAGGCGCGCGAGCAGGCGCGCGGGCACCGGGCAGCGGAAGCCGTAGGTGAACTGGTAGAACGCACCGTCCGGCCGCAGCCGCGCGAAGGCGTCCTGCAGCACGCGGCGCACGCGGGCCGGGGTCATCGCGAGCAGCGGCAGGCCGCTTACCACGGCGCCCGCGAGCTCGCCGCCGAAGAACTCGACCGAGCCGAGGCGCGAGGCGTCGTGCTGCACCAGGGTGGCCGACGGGAAGCGGCGCTGCAGCGACGTGGCGAATTCCTCGCAGAGCTCGACCAGCGCGATCTGGTGCTCGGGCACGCCTCGGCCGAGCAGCGCCTCGGTGAAGACGCCGGTGCCGGGCCCGAGCTCGATGACCGGCGCGCACTCGGGCGCGATCGAGGCGGTCATCGCGGCGGCCAGCGCGGTGCTCGACGGCACGATCGCGGCGACGCGCTTCGGGTCGCGGACCCACGCGCGGAAGAACGCCCAGCCGCCTGCGATCGCGTCGCGGCGGCGCTCGCGCGGGCGCGGCGGTCGCAGCAGCAGGTCCAGCGGCGTGTCGCCGAACGTGCGGCGATGCGCGTGGACGGCGCGGGACGCGGCGCGGCGGCCGGCGGTCCGGATCAAGCCGACCTCGGCCGCGGGCTGATCTCTCGACGTCGCATCATTCGCAAGGGGCTCGGATGGGGGAGGGTCCCGGATCGACGCGGGGGCGCTGATCCGACGCGGACCGCAGGGTACCGCAAGCCGGTCCCCCGCACCAACGCAGGGACAAGCGTGGCGCGCAACGGTTCCGCGATGCGTCACGCGGCGTGGACACCCCGAGGGGCCCGCCGATAGGATCGGCCGACCCCCACGAGGAGACGCCATGCTCGACGACGCCCCGAAGATCCAGCGACGCGACTGGACCCGGCCCGACCCCGCGCACGTGGCCGCGCTCGCGGACGCGCCGACGGGCTTCGTCGTCGACGCGCTCGGCGGCTCGGGCGCGCTCGACCACCGCGTCAAGCCCGCCATCGCCGGACAGTCGCGCTTCTGCGGCGTGGCGCTCACCTGCGACTGCGGCCCGGCCGACAACCTCGCGCTGTGCGCGGCGCTCGAGTCGGTCAAGCCCGGCGACGTGCTGGTCGCGGCGGCCGCGGGCCACACCGGCTGCGCGGTGACCGGCGACCTGGTGCTCGGCATGGCGCGCAACTCGGGGGCGGTCGGGTTCGTGACCGACGGGTGCGTGCGCGACCTGCCCGGGCTGCGGGCGGTCGGGCTGCCGGCGTTCTCGGTCGGCGTCACCCCCAACTCGCCGGCGCGCAACGGCCCGGGGACGGTGGGCTTCCCGATCGTCGTGGCCGGCGTGCACGTCGCCTCGGGCGACGTGGTGGTCGCGGACGACGACGGCGTCGTGATCGTCCCGCGCGAGCGCCTCGCGGAGGTCGTGGCGCGGCTGCCGGCGATCCGCGCGGCCGAGGCGGACATGGACCGCCGGGTCCGGGAAGGGCTGCGCATCCCGCCGTTCCTGGCCGCCAAGGGCTGACCGGGGCCGTTCTGGCCGGGCCGCCCGGCCCGATTGACCGGCTGGGATGGTATCGATACCATCCGAGCGACACATCACCCGCCGGGTCCGGCGCGGCGCGCGCCGCGGACCGCCCCGCACGACTGGAGACATGCCATGCCGGCCCCCGAACCCGTCCGCACCGCGAACGCCACGTGGTGGGAGCCGCGCATCGAGCGCGCGACGCTCAAGGCGCTGATGAAGCGCTCCGACGGCCCCGGCCTGTACTTCCTCGGGGTCTGGGCGGTGCTGATGGTCGCGGCCGGCGTCGGCATCCACTTCGCGCGCGGCACCGGCTGGATCGTGCCCGCGGTGGTCGTCTACGGGCTGGTGCTCGGCTTCGCCTATGCGCCGTCGCACGAGTGCGCGCACGGCACCGCGTTCCGCACCCGCTGGCTCAACGATGCGGTGCTGTGGATGACCTCGTTCGTCTGGGGCGAGTCGCCGACGCACCGCCGCTTCGCGCACTCGCACCACCACACGCACACCTGGCACTGGAAGGTCGATGCGCAGATGGGCTACTCGAACCCGGTGCGGCTGCGCACCTGGTTCGGCGACGTGATCGGGCTGCTCGAGTTCTGGCCGCGCGCCAAGCTGATGGTGCGCCACGCGCGCGGGCGCATCACCGATCGCGAGCGCACCTACCTGCCGGAGAGCCAGGTGCCGATCGTGGTGCGCGAGGCGCGGCTGCTGATGGCGGGCTACCTCGGGCTGCTCGCCTGGGCGGTGATCGGGCAGACCTGGGTGCCGATGCTGTACTTCTTCATCCCGCGCTTCGCGGGCGCGTTCGGCGTCTACTCGTTCATCACGACGCAGCACATGGCGATGGCGCAGGACGTCGACGACCACCGCATCTGCACGCGCTCGATGACCAACGGCTGGCTCGGCCGCACGCTGTACTGGAACATGAACTATCACATCGAGCACCACGTCTATCCGTCGATCCCGTTCCACGCGCTGCCCGCGCTGAACGCCGCGATCCGCGACCAGCTGCCCGAGCCCAGCCCGAGCCTGTTCGCCGCGCACGCCGAGATCGTCCGCACGATCCTCGCGCAGCGGCGCGACCCGACGGCGACCGCGTACCATCCGCTGCCGGCCGACGCGGCCGGGTCGCAGGCCGGTGCCGGCAGCTGAGGAGCGAGCGATGTGGGTGACCCTGTGCCCGGCGGCCGAGGTGCCGGACGACGACGTGATCGAAGTGGTGCGCGAGGGCCACGTGTACTGCGCCTATCGCATCGGCGGGCGCGAGTACGTGACCGACGGCATCTGCACGCACGCGGTCGCGCGGCTCGCCGAGGGCTTCGTGATGGACGACTTCATCGAGTGCCCGCTGCACAACGGGCGCTTCCACATCCCGAGCGGTCGCGCGATCGACCCGCCGGCGTGCGACCCGCTGCGCACGTATCCGGTCCGCATCGAGGGCGGCGCGCTGCAGATCGAGCTGCCCGGTTGAGCGCGTGCGCGCCGTGACGAGCGCGCGGCCGCGGATGGCCGACGTCGCGCGTCGCGCGGGCGTCGGCGCGATCACCGTGTCGCGTGCGCTGCGCACGCCCGAACGCGTGTCGGCCGAGGTCCGCGAGCGCGTGCGCGCGGCGATCGAGGCGACCGGCTACGTGCCGAACCTCGCGGCCGGCACGCTCAAGTCGCGCCGCTCGGGCATCGTCGCGGCGATCGTGCCGACGCTGCGCAGCGCGATCTTCGCCGAGACCGTCGATGCGCTCGCCGAGGGGCTCGAGGCGCACGGGCTGCAGCTGCTGGTCGCGTCGTCAGGCTACTCGATCGACGCGGAGGCGCAGATCGTGCGCCGGATGCTCGGGCGCCAGCCCGACGCGGTGGTGCTCACCGGCACTCGACATGCGGTACAGGTGCGCGCGATGCTGCGCGCGCGCGCGATCCCGGTCGTCGAGACCTGGGAGCTCGCCGACGATCCGATCGACCGCGCGGTCGGTTTCTCGAACCGCGATGCGGCCTACCGGATGACGCTCGCGCTCGCGGCACGCGGGCACCGGCGGATCGCGTTCGTCGGCACGCCGCCCGAGGTCGAGCGGCGCGCCTCGCAGCGGCTCGACGGCTATCGCGCGGCGATGCGCGAGCTCGGGCGCGCGGCCGACGTCGCGATGCTCGATGAGCTGGGCGTGACGATCGGCTCGGGCGAGCGCGGGGCCGAGGCGCTGCTCGCGCGGCCCGACCCGCCGGATGCGGCCTTCTTCGTCAACGACGTCGCGGCCTTCGGCGCGGTGCAGGCCTGCCAGCGGCGCGGCATCTCGGTGCCGGGGCGGCTCGCGATCGCGGGCTTCGGCGACTTCGAGATCGCGCGGGCGTCGAACCCGCCGCTGACGACGGTGCGCATCCCGGGCGCGGAGATCGGGCGCACGGCGGCGCGCTGGGTGGTCGAGCGGCTCGCGGGCGACGGGCAGGCGCGCGACGACGGCGGGCCGCGCACGACGGACCTGGGGTTCGAGCTTGTGATGCGCGAGAGCGCGTGAGGGGACGGCTCGCGGGCGTCGCGCGGCGGCGCCGTGCGCGCCCCGGCCTCAGCGGCCCGCGCTCTTCGCCGTCTTGACGCCCGCGCCCGCACCGCCGCGGCCGAGCGTCGGCAGCAGCCGTGCGAGGTCGGGGCCGGTCACGATGCGGATCCGGTTCGACTGCGCGAACTTCACCGCCTGCTCGGTGACTTCGCCGACGGTCAGGTAGATGCCCTCGTGCGCCTCGCGCCGCTCGCGGGCGGCCGCGAGTTCGCGCAGCGCCTCGACGCCGGTGCGGGCGACCTTCCAGCGCCGCCCGGCGATCACCGCGCGCCTCCAGCCCTGGGTCGCCTCGAGGTCGGCGCCCGCGTCGTCGATCCGCGAGACCGTCCAGCCGTCGCGGCGCCACGCGTCCTCGAGCGCGGCCGAGAAGTCGGCCCAGCCCATCGTGCGCAGCGCGGCTTCGGTCGCCGCGACCTTCGAGGCGCTCGGGGCCTGCAGCTGGCGCCAGCCGGTGATGCCCGCGATCACGATGAACGGCAACGCGATCGGCGCCGCGTAGAGGAACCACGCGGGCGGCAGCCCGAAGCGCGCGAACGCGAGCAGCGCCATGGCGACCATCGCGCTGACCCACCAGGGCTTGCGCAGCAGGATCGCGAACAGCGAGTTCTCGGCCATCCGGAGCTTCATCGGGGCGCCTCGTGCGTGCCGGGGCGGCGCCCCGGTCGGTGCGCGAGGATACGCGATGCGGCGCCCGGCGGGCCGGTCGCCGGGTCGGGGGCGGGGTCGGGCCGGGGGCGGGCGCTCAGAGCCGCCGGGGGCTCGGTACCGCGAAGTAGAACCACTCGGCGCCGACGGTCGCGTTCGGGTTCGGAAACACGATCCGTCCGTCGGCCGGCGCCGCCACCGGCGTGCCGTCGTGCCGCAGCCCGATCGGCTCGCCGGCGAGCACCGGCTCGAAGCTGGTCCAGGCGCGCGCCAGCCGGTCGCCGGGGTGCAGGCGGTCGAAGACCTCGACCAGCCGCAGCACCTCGCGGGGCGGCGCCGCCGGCTCGACCCCGACCTCGGCCATCCGCAGGTGCACGAGCGCGCGCAGCGCCGCGCGGTACGCGAACTCGGGCGCACGCGGGTCCTCGTGCTGGCCGCACTCGAGCGTCACCGCGACCCCGCCGCGCGAGCGCAGGAACTCGGTGGTGCCGACGCCGTACTCGGGGTCGGCGTAGGGCGCGCCCGCGCCGTCGCGCTCCCGGCGGCGCTTCACGCCGCGCGCGTAGGTGTCGAGCCAGCCCTCGACGACGCGCGGCGCGCCGAGCGCGGCGACGAAGGCCTGCTCCCGCGCGGCCTGCGCGAACGGCTCGACGGGGCCGTCGTTGTCCTCGGGGCCGAGCATCGCGAAGGGCTCGCCGCCGGTGTGGAACGAGTGCAGGTCGAGCAGCGTCTCGTGCTCGGCGAGCAGCGGGCACAGGCGGTTGGCGATGCGGTCCTCGTTGTCGCGCGGGATCGCGGTCGGCCGCAGCATCCGGTTCAGGTTGCGCTCGCCCTCGCGGCGGCCGAGCGCGCGTGCGAGCGGGTTGGCCACGGGCACCAGCGTCAGCGTGCCGCGCGCGAGCGCGACGCGCCCCTCGTCGAGGTCGGCGGCGAGCCGCCCGAGCGCGACGCTGCCGCAGGTCTCGTTGCCGTGCACGCCGCCCAGCACGATCAGCCGGGGGCCGGGGCGCAGCGCGTCGAAGCGGTGGACTCTCAGGTGTGCGGTCGTCATCGCCGCACCGTACGGCGGGCGGCTGCCGCGCGCAAGCGGGCGAGGTGCCGCGAGGCGGTACGCTGTCGGGATGACGGCACCGATCCGATCGGCCGGGCGGCGGCGCGCGGTGCGCGCGCTGCTCGCGCTCGCGTGGAGCGCGGCGTGCGTGCACGGCACGGCCCGGGCCGCGCTCGACTCGGCGGTCCGCGACGCGCTCGCGCCCGCGTCGCCGCTCGCGCGCGGCGTGCCCGAGGCGGTCCACCGCGCGGTCG
>Ga0315899_10008426_pt1 | contig 11048 bp, 8 predicted proteins | sample LakEriMetagenome_2_FD_203518 | JGI IMG/M metagenome (GOLD analysis project Ga0315899, IMG submission 203518) | Freshwater fungal communities from buoy surface, Lake Erie, Ohio, United States - Buoy 4 MA112 | ecosystem: Environmental > Aquatic > Freshwater > Lake | place: USA: Lake Erie, Ohio...
AGCTTATCCACCTTCGTGAAAATCAAGGCGAAAGGGAGGCCGGTTTCGCCCATCCAGGCCATGAAGTCCAGATCGGCGCGCTGCGGCGGGTGGCGGGCGTCGACGAGCATCATGACGCACATCAGGCTGGTGCGGGAGGAGAGGTACTGCTCACTGGTCCGCTGCCACTTGACGCGGAGGGTGCGCGCGGTTTTTGCGTAGCCGAAGCCGGGAAGGTCCACGAGGTACCAGGCGTCTTCGGAGCCGGCGTTGACGGCGAAGTGGTTGATGAGTTGGGTTTTGCCCGGGGTGGAGGAGGTTTTGGCGAGCGCGGAGCGCCCGACCAAACAGTTGATCAACGACGATTTGCCCACATTTGACCGGCCGATGAAGGCGTACTCCGGCAAGTCCGCGGGCGGACACTCCTTCGGGTGCGCACTCGACTTCAAAAACGCTGCGCTACGAACTTCCATGGATGCAGGGCGTTACAGCCGGTGCGCGTCGGCCTCCGGACGGACCGCGATGCCGCGTGCATCGTACCACGCATCGAGGATCTCGTTGAAGGCGTCGGGGTGCTCCATCATCGGCGCATGGCCGCACTGATCAATCCAGAAGAGGTCGCTGTCCGGGAAGCCTTTGTGGAATTCCTCGGCCACTTCCGGCGGCGTGATGGTGTCGTTTTTGCCCCAAATCAGGCACACGGGCACATCCATTGCAGCCAGGTCTTTTGCCATGTTGTGGCGGATGGCCGACTTCGCAATGGCGAGGATGCGCAGCACCTTGTCGCGGCTGTTCACCGCTTCGAAGCACTCGTCCACCAGGGCGTCTGTGGCATGCCGGGGATCGTAAAACGTCAACGCCACCTTCTCGCGGATGTAGGACTTGTCCTCCCGGCGCGGGAAACTGCTTCCGAAAGCATTCTCGTAAAGACCGCTGCTCGCAGTCAAGGTCAACGAAGCCACGCGGTCGAGGTGGTCGCGGGTGTAGATGAGGCCCACGTGGCCGCCGAGGCTGTTGCCCAGCAGGTGGACCTTCTCGAACCCCATCGCCTCGATGAATCCCGCGATGTGCTCTGCGAGGGCTTTTGCGCCCGTGGAGAGCAGGGGCAAATCGTAGATGGGCAGGATGGGGATGACGACGCGGAACCGGTCGCGGAAGTGGGTCCGGACTTCGGCGAAGTTGCTCAAAGCCCCGAACAGCCCGTGCAGCAGAACGAGGGGCTCGCCGCTTCCTTCCTCCACATAGGAGTACGGACCGCGCTGAACGATGGCAGGTGCTGGCGTTTGCATCGGCCGAAAGTAGTTCAAACCGGCCCCGATGTGCGCGGCTCAATCCTGCACATGCTGTCCATAGCCCGATGTGGATAACCCCGAAGTGGCGCAGGTCGAGCGCCCACAGAAAACCGCATTTTTTCCACAAAAGTGGGAGAAAGTGGGAGTCCGTGGGAAAAAGTGGGGCGCTTGAGGTACTTTTGGTCCATGCTCAACCTCCTCGGAGAATTCCCGTGCAAAGTCGACGCGAAGGGACGCCTGTCCTTTCCGGCCCGGCTGCGCAAGGAGCTCGACGCCGTGATCAAACACGGCCTCGTGCTCAACCGGGACATCTTCGAGCGCTGCCTGGTCCTGTACCCGGCACCGGAATGGGAAAAGGTCAGCGGCGAACTCGCACGGCTCAGCCGGTACAACCGCGACCACCAGCAGTTCCAGCGGATGTTCATGAAGGGCGCCACCCACGTCGAACTCGACGGGGCCGGGCGCATCACGGTGCCCGGACTGCTGCTGGGCTACGCCGGCATCGATTTGGCCACGGACAACGAAGTCATCGTGTCCGGCCTGGGCGAGAAGGTGGAGATTTGGGCCAAACCCGCCTACGACTCCCATGTCCTGGGCGGCGGCATCGACTTCGGCGCCCTCGCAGAAACGGTGCGCAAAGACCTCGAACCGGGAACAGGCGAACGATGAGCGCGGTGCCGTACCACATCCCCGTTCTGCGCGACGCCTGCGTCGAGGGTCTCGGGGTGTCTGCGGCTGCATCCGGGCCGCGCGTCTTCGTCGACGTGACCTTCGGCGGCGGAGGGCACAGCCGCGCCATCCTCGACGCGATGGGGCCGCAGGACCGACTTCTCGGCTTCGACCAAGACCCCGAAGCCGCCGCAAACCGCCCCGACGACAGCCGGTTTACGTTCGTCGCGGCAAACTTCCGGCACCTGCGCCGGTTTCTTCGGCTCCACGGCGTCGAGCGCTGCGACGGGATCCTCGCCGACCTCGGCGTCTCGTCCCACCAACTCGATGCCGGCGAGCGCGGCTTCTCCACCCGGTCCGACGCCCCCCTCGACATGCGGATGAACCCGTCGGAGGGCGTCCGTTCCGCCGCGGAGGTGGTGCGCGATGCCGACGAATCCACCCTGGCCCGCATCCTCGCCGTGTACGGCGAAGTCGACCGGCCCGGCTCCGTGGCCCGTGCGCTCATCGCAGCGCGTGGGCGGGGTGCCCTCACGACGACCGGCGAACTCGTGCAGGCCCTGGCTCCGGTGGCCCCCCGCCACAGGGAATTCAAGTTCCAGGCCCAAGTCTTTCAGGCCCTTCGCATCGAGGTGAACGACGAGCTCGGGGCGCTGCGCGAACTGCTCGAGGACAGCGCCCGCGTGCTCAAGCCGGGGGGTCGTCTGGTCGTTTTGGCCTACCACAGCCTTGAGGACCGCCTTGTGAAGCATTTCCTGCGGGCCGGCAACTTCGAGGATACGCAGGAGCGCGACCTCCGCGGCCACGTGCTCGCGCCGTTTGCGCCGATGAACCGCCGGGCCCTGACCGCTTCCGAGGACGAGATCGCTGCGAACCCACGGGCCCGCAGCGCCAAACTCCGCATCGCCACCCGCACCGAACATCCCGCGCCATGATGCTCCGGTTCACCCGCCGCCCCGACCGCACGGCCGCCCCGGCTGCCGGAACCGAGTCCGCCCGCCGGACGAACCGGGTCCTGTCCGAGGAAGAGCGCACCGCCCGGGTCCGCGCGCACCACGCCGGCCCCGACCTCCCCCCCGATCCGCAGCCGGACGTGCAGCCCGCGGGGCCGCCCCCGGCACGCAAGTCCGCCCGCACCTCCCCCGCCGGCGCCATGCGCCGCGTCCTCAGCGGTGACTTCCTCGCCGGCGACAGCGTGGTGGCCCACATCCCTTACATCCTCTTCGTCAGCGCGTTGTTCATCGCTTACATCGCGCTGGGCTACCATTTCGAACGAACAGAGCGCGAAAAGCAGGCCACCCGCCGGCAGCTCGACGAACTGTCGGCCGAGTACAAGACGCTGCGGGCCGAGTACGAGACCTTGTTGCAGCAGAGCACCCTCGAAGAACGGGTCGCCGCAAGCGGATTGGCCATGCCCACCACACCGCCCATTTTGCTCGAACAGCGATGAACAGCGGTCGCAAACTTTCGGCCCGCGTGTGGCTCGTGTTTGGGATGTTTATCCTCCTCGGGTTCAGCGTGTTCGGTCGCATCCTGTGGATCCAGCACGCCGAGCACGACCGCTGGGTGGCCGCAGGCGAGAACTACGTCGCCAGCGTCCGCAACATCACCCCTACCCGCGGCCAAATCTTCACCGCGAACGGCCACATCCTCGCCACGTCCATTCCCGTGTACGAAATCCGGTGGGACAGCCGGTGTGAATCGTTGAAATGGAGCGAGTTTGAGGCGAGTTTGGACAGCCTGTGCCTCGGCCTGAGCGCGGTGCTGGGCGAACGGACACCCCAGCAATTCCGCAAGTTGTTGCTCGACGGCAAGGGGAAAGGACGCCGCAACGTGCTCATTGCCAGAAATGTGAGCTACACGGACCAAAAAGAAATCGCCCGCCTGCCCTTCGTCAAGCTCGGCCGCTACAAGTCCGGCTTCTCCTTCCACCGCAGCGACGTGCGCCGCAAGCCGTTCGGCGAGCTTGCCGGGCGGACGGTGGGCATCGACCGCGACGCGCACCGCGTGGGCATCGAGGAAGCGTGGAACGAGGAGCTCGCCGGCATCGAAGGGCGGCAGCTGCAGCGCCGGGTCCCGGGCGGGGCGTGGATGCCGGTCTCCGACGACTACATCGTGGAGCCGCGCCCCGGCATGGACCTCGTCACCACCATCGACCTCCACCTGCAAGACGTGGCCGCGCGGGCGCTCGAGAAGCAGATGAAGCTCCACCGGGCGGCGTGGGGGACGGTCGTGCTGATGGAAGTCAAGACCGGCCGCATCAAGGCCATCGCGAACCTCAGCCGTACCCCGGAAACGGCAAACGACAGCATCCCCGAATACGCCGAGGTCTACAACCACGCCCTCGGCACCGCGGTGGAGCCCGGATCGACGATGAAGCTTGCCTCGCTGATGGCCGCCATGGAACACGGCGGTGTCGAACCCACCGACAGCGTGGCGACGGGAGGCGGGCGCGTGACCTTCCACGGCCACCCGATGACCGACTCGAACTGGGAGCACGGGGGCTATGGGACCATCTCGGTGCAGCGGGTGTTCGAAGTCAGCTCAAACGTCGGGACGGCGTTGACGGTGAAGAAAGCGTTTGGCGCGAAGCCGCAAGCCTTCCTCGATGCCCTCGCAGAGCTCGGCGTAGGCGAACGCACGGGCATCCGGCTGCCCGGCGAAGTGGATCCGCAGGTGCACCGCAAGGCGAAGGGCGATGCGTGGAGCGGGGTTTCTTTGACCCAAATGGCGATCGGCTACGAAGTCGCGCTGACGCCGCTCCAAATCCTCACCCTCTACAACGCCGTCGCAAACGACGGAACGCTGGTCCGCCCCGCCATCGTCCAGGCCCTGATGCAAGACGGCAAAGTCGTGAAGACCTTCGCCCCGGACGTGGCCCGCGAGAAGATCTGCTCCGAGTCCACCCTCAAGGCCGCCCAAGGCATGCTCCTCGCCGTGGCAGATCCCAACGGGCGCGGCACGGCACGTTCGCTCTTCAAGGACCGCCCCTACCGCGTCGCCGGCAAAACCGGAACGGCACGCATCGCCGGTCCGAACGGCTACGACGGCAAGTACCGCGCCTCTTTCGCCGGCTACTTCCCCGCCGAAGACCCCGAGTACAGCTGCATCGTCGTCATCGCCGAACCGGGCAACGGTGCCTACTACGGCAGCGTCATCGCCGCTCCGGTGTTCCAAGAACTCGCCGACAAGGCCCTCGGGACCGACCCCCGCTTCCACCGCAGCACGGAAGGGCCCCTCGCGGAAAAGCCGCGCCTCCCCACGTCGCAAGGCGGTTCCGCAGACGGCCTCATCCACGTACTCGAAGCGTTCAAGATCCCCTTCGAGTCCACGGGGTCTGGCGCCTATGTCCACGCCACGACGGATTCTGCGAAGACTGTGCTGTCGCCCGCCCGGCTGCAGGCGGGGGTCGTGCCCGACGTGCGCGGCATGGGCCTGCGCGATGCCTTGTTCCTGCTCGAAAACGCCGGCATCCAGGTCCGCGCCGCCGGCGTGGGCACGGTCCGCAACCAAAGTGTCCCCCCCGGCACCGCCCTGAAAGGCTGCCGGTCCATCCTGCTCGAACTCTCCTGACGTGAAACTGCTGAAGGACATCCTCTACGGAGCGCGCATCCAAGACGTCGTGGGATCCACCCACGTCGCCATCGAATCCATCGCGTTCGACAGCCGCGCGGTGCGGCCTTTCGGGCTGTTCGTCGCGGTACGCGGCACGGCCACCGATGGGCACGACTACATCGGCGCCGCCCTGGACCGCGGCGCAGTCGCCGTGCTCGCTGAGCGCCTGCCCGACGTCCGCCGCGAGGGCATCACCTACGTCACGGTCCGCGACACCGCGAAGGCGCTCGGCCCCCTCGCCGCGGCCTTTTACGACCACCCCTCCGAGCAGCTCCGGGTCGTGGCCATCACCGGCACGAACGGCAAAACCACGACCGCCACGCTGCTCCACCGCCTCTTCCGCAGCATGGACCGCAAGGCCGGGCTCGTCGGAACGGTAGAGAACCGCATCGTGGACGAGGTCGTGCCGGCCACCCACACCACTCCGGACCCCGTCCAGCTGCAAGCCCTGCTACGCCGCATGGCCGATGCCGGATGCCGCTATGTCTTCATGGAAGCCAGCAGCCACAGCATCCACCAAGGCCGGCTGCTGGGCACGCGGCTCACCGGGGCGGTGTTCACGAACATCACCCACGACCACCTCGACTACCACGGCGACTTCAACAGCTACCTCGCTGCGAAACGCGGCCTGTTCGACATGCTCGGTCCAGCCGCCTTCGCCTTGACGAACCGCGACGACGCCCACGCCGAGGACCTCGTCCGTGGAACGAAGGCACGGGTGCAAGACTATGCCCTGACCTCGATGGCCGATTACCGCGGGCGGGTGCTGGAAAACACCCTTTCCGGACTCCACCTCCACATCGACGGACACGACCTGTATTCGCGCCTCATCGGTGGATTCAATGCGTACAACTTGCTGGCGGTGTATGCGGTGGCCCGGGAGTTGGGCTTTGACGCCCTCGACATCTTGACCCACTTGTCGCTGCTGACGCCCCCGCCGGGCCGGTTTGAGCAGGTGCCCACCCCGAACGGCATCACGGCCGTCGTCGACTACGCCCACACGCCCGATGCGCTGGAAAATGTGCTGAAGACCGTGGCCGAGTTTCGGACGGGGACGACCCGTGTGCTGACCGTGGTGGGGTGCGGCGGCGACCGGGACCGGACGAAGCGGCCTGTGATGGCGCGCACAGCGGCGGACCTCAGCGACCGCGTGTTTTTGACCTCGGACAACCCCCGGTCGGAAGAGCCCGAGGCGATCCTGGCAGAGATGCGGGCAGGGCTCGACCCGGTGCAGGCGCGCAAGTGCATCAGCAACGCGGACCGGCGCGAGGCCATCCGGATGGCCGCGTCGGTGGCGGAGCCCGGCGACATCGTCGTCGTGGCCGGGAAGGGCCACGAGACCTACCAAGAGATCAAGGGCGTGCGCTACCCGTTCGACGACCGCGTCGAAGTGCGCAACGCTTTTGCGGATACCATCACCCCGAACGCCTGAGCCGATGCTGTACCACCTCTTCAGCGCGCTGGACGCCGCATACGATTTGCCGGGGGCGGGCCTGTTTCGGTTCATTTCGTTCCGTGCGGCCATGGCGCTGCTCGGGTCGCTGGTGATCGGCATCCTCTTCGGGAAGCGGATCATCCGGTGGCTGCAGGTGCAGCAAGTGGGCGAGGTGGTGCGGGATTTGGGCCTGGAAGGCCAACTCGCGAAGCAAGGCACCCCGACGATGGGCGGGCTGATTATCCTGCTGGCCATCCTGGTGCCCACGCTGCTGTTCGCGGACCTGACGAACGTCTACACGCAGCTGATGCTCGCCGTCACGGTGATGCTCGGTGCCATCGGCTTCATCGACGACTACATCAAGGTGTTCCGCAAGAACAAGGCCGGGCTGGCGGGCAAGTTCAAGGTGGCGGGCCAAATCGGGGTCGGACTCCTCGTCGGCGCCGTCATGTGGTGGCACCCCGACGTGGTCGTCAAGGAGCCGGTGCCACAGCCGGACGTCACCGTGCGCTCGATCCAAGAGCGGGCCGACGGATCCGGCACCGTGGAGGTCATCGAGCATTTGGCCGCGGATCCGGTTTGGGTCACCCGCAAATCGACGGAGACGACCATCCCGTTCATCAAGGACAACGCCTTCGACTACGCGTGGCTCACCGGCTGGCTGCCCGGCGGACCGTCGTGGGGCTGGATGCTCTTCCTGCCCATCGTCATCCTCATCGTGACCGCGGTGTCGAACGGCGCAAACCTCACCGACGGCATCGACGGACTGGCCACGGGGACCAGCGCCATCATCGGCCTCGCCCTCGCCGTCCTCGCCTACGTCGGCTCGAACACGGTCGCCGCGGAATACCTGAACATCCCGTACATCCCGGGCTCGCAGGAGCTGGTCGTTTTCATCTCGGCCTTCGGCGGGGCGTGCATTGCCTTCCTTTGGTACAACGCCTTCCCCGCCCAAGTGTTCATGGGCGACACGGGCAGCCTCGCGCTCGGCGGCATCATCGCTGCATTCGCCATCGCCATCCGCAAGGAGCTGCTCATCCCCGTGCTCTGCGGGATTTTCCTGATCGAGAACCTCAGCGTGGTCTTGCAGGTCGGCTACTTCAAGTACACGCGCCGCCGCTTCGGCGAGGGCCGCCGCATCTTCTTGATGGCCCCCCTCCACCACCACTACCAAAAAAAGAACCTCCCCGAATCGAAGATCACGGCCCGCTTCTGGATCGTCGGAATCCTCCTCGCCGTCGTCTCCATCGTCACCCTGAAACTCCGCTAACCCTCAACCCTCAGCGGCGCAGCCGCCCCTCACCCCCAACCCCAACCCAGCGGCGCAGCCGCCCCTCACACTCACACTCCCACTCAACCCCGGCGGCGCAGCCGCCCCTCACACTCATCCCTCACACTCACACTCAAAAATGATTTCCCTCCCCATCCTCGGCGCCGGCGAAAGCGGCATCGGCACTGCCCTCCTCGGGGCGGCGTACGGATACGTGCCGTTCGTCTCCGACGGGGGTGCGGTGCGGGCGGATCGGAAGGCCGAGCTCGAGGCCGCGGGGATTGCGTTCGAAGAGGGAGGGCATGACGTCGCCCGGCTCATCGCGGCGGGGCAGGAAGCGGGGTTTGCGGTGAAGAGCCCGGGAATCAAGGAGGACGCCCCCGCCGTGGTGGCGTTGCGGGCGGCCGGCGTGGCGGTCGTGTCGGAGATCGAGTTCGCGTCGCGGTTCGCCGGGGCGGGGCATACAGTGGCCATCACCGGGTCGAACGGGAAGACGACGACGACCGCCTTGGTCGCGGCCCTGCTGCGCGGGGCCGGGCTGGAGACGGCCTGCGTGGGGAACATCGGGCGCAGCTGGGCCCGCGACCTGGCCGCGCGGCGCGCGGAGGGCCGGCCGCCCGCCCCGTACAGCAGCGTGGAGGTCAGCAGCTTCCAGCTCGACGGACTCGATTCGTTCCGTCCGGAGGTGGCGATTTTGTTGAACATCACGCCGGACCATTTGGACCGGTACGGATATGATTTGGGCCGCTACGCCGACTCGAAGTGGCGCATCACGGCCTACCAAACCCCCGACGACGTCCTCGTCCTGAACGCCGACGACGCCCTGAGCCTCGAACGGTGGGCCGGCGGGGTCGCCGCGGACGGCACCGCCGCCGAACGCGGCACCCGCGCGCGGGTCGTCGCGCTCAGTTCCGAGCGGACCGTCGACGACGTCCGAGCTGGACTCGCGGCGCGCGGGCTGGAGCCCTGGGGCGTCGGCGGTTTGGCCCCCTCACACCTTGAATTCATTCTGGAAATCCCTGATCGTCCTTTTGCCATGACCATCCAAGAACTCGCCCTGCAAGGCAAACACAACGTGTACAATTCCATGGCCGCGAGTGTGGCCGCCCGCGTCCTCGAACTCCGCAAGGAAGGCATCCGCGAGAGTTTGCAGCGCTTCGACGCCATCGAGCACCGCATGGAATTCGTCCAAGAAGTGAACCGCATCCGGTTCATCAACGACTCGAAGGCGACGAACGTCAACAGCGCATGGTATGCCCTTGAAAGCGTGCCCGGGCCCATCGTTTGGATCGCCGGAGGCGTCGACAAAGGGAACGATTACACCCCGCTGCTGCACCTGGTCGAAGAAAAGGTCAGCCACCTGATCTGCCTCGGAGCGGACAACGCGAAGCTGATCAGCACCTTCGGTCCGCTCGTGGGCCACGTCAGCGAGGTACGGTCGGCCGCCGATGCCGTCGCCCAAGCCTATGCCTGGGGCACACCGGGGAGCACCGTGTTGCTGTCGCCCGCCTGCGCCAGCTTCGACCTCTTCGGCAGCTACGAGGAACGCGGCACCGCCTTCAAAGCAGCCGTCCGCGCCCTCTGATGAAGGTGCCGGGCATTGAGGTGCCCACGTCGGGCACGTTGTGGGCACCGTTTGAGCGCTTCGGACGGCGGCTCGAGGGGGACCGGGTCATTTGGATGGTCACCCTGTTCCTCAGTCTGCTGTCCCTGCTCGCCGTGTACAGCGCGATCTCTTCGCTCGCCTTCAAAGACAATGCCGGCTCGCTGAAATTCCTCGGCAAACAGGCCTTCATGATTGCCCTCGGATGGGGGGTGATGGTGGCCGTGCATCGCATGAATTTCAGGTACTTCGCTCGTGCGGCGGCCGTGCTGTTCTACGTCGCCATCGCCCTGCTCTTGCTCACCTGGGTCATGGGCGAAAACGTGAACGACGCACGCCGCTGGATCCGCGTGCCCGGCGTGGGGCTCACGTTCCAGCCGTCGGACTTCGCGAAAGTCGTCCTCATCGCCTACGTCGCCCGCACCATCAACCAGCGCCGCGAACAGCTGCAGTCCTTCCGGCACGGCGTGTTGCCCGTGCTTCTGCCCATCGCCGTCATCTGCGGCCTCATCCTCCCGGACAACCTCTCCACCGCCGCCTTGCTGGCGACCGTATGCCTGGGCATGCTCTTCGTCGCCGGCACCCCCTTTCGCCACATGCTCCTGATCGGCGGCATCGGTGCAGGGGCCTTGTTCGGCATCTACAGCCTCGGCAAATCTGCGCCGGAAATGCTGCCGCGCTTCAGCACATGGGCCTCGCGGATCGAGCAGTTCGCCGGCGGAGATGCGGCGCCCGAAGCCGAAGTCGGAGGGGCCGTCGTCCCGGCCACGTCGAGCATGGAGTACCAAATCGAACTCGCGCAAGTGGCCATCCACCGGGGCGGACTGCTGCCCCACGGTCCGGGCACCGGCGCCTCGCGGAACTTCCTGCCCCACCCCTACTCGGACATGATCTTCGCCTTCATCGTCGAAGAATGGGGCGCGGTGCTGGGCGGGCTCGGCCTCGTGCTGCTGTACCTCATCCTGCTGTACCGCTCGTTGCGGGTGGCCTACCGCTGCCAGCGGTTCTTCGGAGCCCTCCTCGCCGCCGGACTGTCCTTCATGCTGGTCTTGCAGGCGATGACGAACATGGCCGTGGCCGTCCGCCTCTTCCCCACCACCGGCCAACCGCTCCCCGTGGTCTCCTACGGCGGCACGTCGCTCATCTTCACCTGCCTGTCCATCGGCATCATCCTCGCCGTCTCCC
>Ga0315899_10008429_pt1 | contig 11046 bp, 8 predicted proteins | sample LakEriMetagenome_2_FD_203518 | JGI IMG/M metagenome (GOLD analysis project Ga0315899, IMG submission 203518) | Freshwater fungal communities from buoy surface, Lake Erie, Ohio, United States - Buoy 4 MA112 | ecosystem: Environmental > Aquatic > Freshwater > Lake | place: USA: Lake Erie, Ohio...
GGGTTTTCTTGAGAGAGTGCAAATGTAATCACAATTTTTTTTTATGCAATATCTCACACATCTTTTTTTTCCGTTTACCACCTTTCTATGACTACTTTTACCGCATATTTAATGTCTATGATGCTGGCGTTCCAACTTATTCTGTCTCTCTCAATTCTTATCATTCTCCACGAATTCGGACACTACATTCCCGCCCGAATTTTTAAAATTCGTGTAGAGAAATTCTACCTGTTCTTCGATCCTTGGTTCAGTCTAATCAAGAAAAAAGTGAAAGATACCGAATGGGGAATCGGATGGCTGCCCTTCGGCGGTTACGTGAAAATTGCCGGTATGATTGACGAAAGCATGGATACCGAACAAATGAAACAAGAACCAAAACCTTGGGAGTTTCGTTCAAAACCAGCTTGGCAAAGACTTATTGTAATGACCGGAGGTGTCATTGTAAACTTCATCCTCGGTATCTTACTCTATGCCCTCACTTTCGCCATATGGGGAGAGAAAGTGGTTCCCGTTGAAAACGTTAAGTACGGTATTCACGCCAATGAGGTTATGAAAAATGCCGGCCTACAAGACGGTGATAAAATCATTGCTCTCAACGGCGAAAGACCCAAGAGCTTCATGGCTATCAATAGCGCCCTGCTCTCAGATGATATTCATACCATCACGGTAACCAGAAACGGTCAAAATATCGATGTTAAAATGCCAGCTGGTCTCGGTCAACAAATTGTAGATAACGGCACCAAGTCCATGCCCGTTGCCATGCGCTTGCCCTGCGTAGTAGATAGCGTAGCAACCGGGTCGAACGCCGCTGCTGCCGGACTATTGAAACACGACTCAATTATCGCTTTCAATGGTGTCCCAACAATTTTCTATCAAGATGTGGTGGCCAATATCAAAGAGAATAAAGGGAAAAATAATATCCCCGTTCAAGTCAAAAGAAACGGTACTCTCGTTGAACTCGTTGTCAATGTCACAGAAGATGGTACCATTGGGTTTTTCCCGAAAGCTGATGTTGAACAATTTGGTGTGGAACAAATCAATTACTCCTTTTTCGAAGCCATACCCGCCGGTTGGAACACCGCAATTGAAACCATTGGCTCGTATGCAGGAAATTTAAAATACCTCTTCAGTAAATCGGGAGCATCACAAGTGGGTGGATTCGGAACCTTCGCGAAATTATTTCCCGAAGAATGGAACTGGGCCGCTTTCCTGCGCATCACGGCTTTCATTTCATTGATTCTTGCATTCATGAATATTCTTCCAATCCCCGCTTTAGACGGCGGTCACGTTATTTTCTTGTTGTGGGAAATGATAACAGGTAAAGCGGTAAGCCAAAAGATTCTCGAGAAAACACAAATGGTCGGGTTTTTCCTTCTTCTAACGCTCATGCTCTGGGGGAATATTATGGATATTGTTCGCGCAATTTTCGGATAAGAAAAAAACCACTATATTTGCACTCCTCTGAACGAAGAGAACATGCCTAGATGGCGGAACTGGTAGACGCGCACGACTCAAAATCGTGTACCTTCGGGTGTGTGGGTTCGATTCCCACTCTGGGTACTAAAGGCTTCTTTTGAAGCCTTTTTTTATGCTAAATTTATGGCCATGAGCTCCATTCAAGATTACCTCAACCAAGTTGATCCCGCAAAAAAAGAGGCGTTTCTGCAACTTCGTTCCACCATTCAAAAAAATATTCCCGCCGGATTCCAAGAAGAATTGTCATACGGTATGATTGGCTATGTAGTTCCCCATTCCATTTATCCAAAGGGATACCATTGCTCTCCACATTTGCCGTTGCCATTTGTAAGTATTGCAGCTCAGAAAAATTTCATAGCGCTCTACCATATGGGTATTTACGCCCAGCCCGAGCTACTGAATTGGTTCGTTCAAGAATATCCCAAGCATGTAGCCTCGAAATTAGATATGGGGAAATCATGTATTCGATTCAAGAAAATAGACAATATTCCGTTTCAACTCATTGCTGAATTAATGCAAAAAATGTCTGTCCAAGATTGGATCAATTGCTATGAATTCAATTATGTGAAGAAGTCTTAATTCACGGACGAACAAACGGGTTCGCGTTTTTTTCGTATTCAATGGTTGTTTCAGGTCCGTGTCCGCTGTATACCTTAGTCTCATTGGGTAATGTATACAATTCATTGCGAATTGATTTTTCCAATGTTGCGAAATCGCCACCAGGTAAATCTGTTCTTCCTATGCTTCCTTGAAAAAGTGTGTCGCCCGCAAGCAACCATCCTTCTCCCTGGAAATAAAAAACAACATGCCCCGGACTATGCCCCGGTGTAAAACGCACTTCGCATGCAATGCCCGCATGAGAGAGATTCCCAGGCTCAAGAACATAGTGCGGTGCAGGTCCCTCTGTATAGGGAAGGCCATACATGTTGGCAACAAGTGGTGAGCGCTCAACATTCACTATATCCAAGCTATGAGCCTCTGCCACAATTCCATAATTCCTGTGAATGTAATCAAGTCCCATGATGTGATCAATGTGGCAATGCGTTAACCAAACTCGTTGAAGTTGAATGTCGTTTTCTGTTAAAAACGAGCTAAACACATGCCCCTCCTCACGAGTCATCATTCCCGGATCAATGGCTACCCCAATTTTATTTTCATCCCAAATGAGGTAGGTGTTTTCGCTGAAAGCATTGAAGGTAAAGGTGTGAAGATTTAAAGGCATGTTGAACTTTTTTGACAAAAATAAGTTACCTTGGTAGTATGGTTTGGGTTGGAAGTAAGAAGTTCTTCTTTGTGTGCTGTTTATTCCTTGTCAGCTTCACCGGTTTTAGTCAATTCTACCGGGGTTCGAATGTTACATTTGGAAAGAACAGGGTGCAATACAAATTCTTTGAATGGTTTTCCCTTCAAGCAGACCACTTCGATGTTTTTTATTATACAGGTGGAAAGAATTTAGCAGAACACACGTTTCAATTTTCTGATCAAGAATATACAAGACTTAAAAAATTTTATAACGTCAACTTCGAAGATCGAATTCAAGTTCTTGTTTTCAATAAGCAAAGTGATTTTAGGCAAAGTAATTTAGGACAGGGTACAGATGAAAACACCCAAATTGGAGGTACTACAACCATTCAAGGAAATAAAATGTTTGTTTATTTTGAAGGGTCATACCAAGATTTAGAAAGACAAATTTCCTTGGGAATATCACGTATCTTTTTTTTGAATCTCATGTATGGTGCCAATTGGTTAAACGTCATTAAAGGTGCCAATCGTATAGCATTGCCATCATGGTTTTCTGAAGGTGCAATAAGGTACGCTGCCTTTGGCGATGAAGAAGCAGCTGACGAATTTACTCTTGATTGGAAATGGGCAAATAAAAGAAACAACTTACAAAGATTGTCAAATGACCATGCAGCTCGTGTGGGGCAGGCATTTTGGAGTCATATTGTAGATATGTACGGAGAAAATGTAATGGTCAATATTCTCAATAGCACGCAGTTCTTTCGATCTACAGATGCGGGGTTTTCCTACATGCTCGGAAAAAATTCGGCAACATTAATTCATTCATTCCTTTCGTCCATGGAATTAAAAAATTCCATAGAAATGGAAAGCACATTCAATCAATTGAAATTGACAAAAAGAAAATGGCAACTCTTCAATACCAATATTCATCTAAAGAGCAAATATGTATATAAACAATTTGTGCCAAGTTCTAACGGTCGGAATTGGGCTTTTGTGCGTTATGATAAAGGTAGATTTTTCGTCTCAATTGCCGATCTGGAAACGGGTAAGTTGAAGGTGATTCACAAAGGAGATATTCGAAGTGATCGAATACCGAATTACAGTTTCCCCGTATTAACCTGGCACCCGAGTAATCAAATTTTAGCCTATATCATTGAAAAAGAAGGTAAGCCCTATTTCGTAACCTACAACATTGAAACCAAAGAAAAGAATGAGAAAATACTCATGCAGATAGATCAGGTCAATTCCATGAATTATAGCCCAGATGGAAAACGACTTGTATTCAGTGCCTATTATGAAGGGAAAAGTGATATTTATGTTATGCCCATTTCAGCGAATAAACCGCAAGCGATAACTTCCGATTTATTTGATGATGCCGCACCTGTTTTTTCATTAGATGGAAGTCAAATTATATTCTCTTCAAATAGACAAGATAGTCTTCGCAGAGAGTACCCCGACACCGTAAAAGCAAATTCGAATACCAAACATATATATGCTGTTCAATGGGAAGCTAATGCAACAAAGCCAATCATGCAGCTATCATCGGGTTCATACCAAGATTCACATCCCATTGCCATGCCTAAGAATAGAGTACAATTTATTCGAGCAAAAGAAGGGAAATATGATCGATGTTCAGTTTATAGAGATAGTACCATTGCTTTCATAGACACTGTAGTTCACTATCGTTTTTTTAATGTTACCGAAGTTCTGCAGATGTATGATCGGGAGATCACTGAAATGAGTTTAGACAGCACGCAGAAATACAATACGCTCCTCTGTAATGCATATGAATTACCAGTTGCTTTCACAACTGAGTTAATGCAAGACAAAGCCATTCGAATTGAAGGTGAAGAGGTGGGTAGTAAGGAGTTGGTAAAAAAGACTTATGACGAAATGATTTGGATACCCAAAGCGAAAGCCCCAAATGCCATAGATACCAAAAATTTCTTGTTCCCTGCTGACAAAAAAAGAGAATTAGAAGAGCAGAAAAGACAGGAAGAGGCCAATGTTCAAGTTGAGAAGAAAAATCTGAAAATTCCATTCAAAAAGGACTATAGGCTCAACTTTACTACAGATTACGTGCAATCATCATGGGATAATCAATTCGCTAGCGATTTTTATCAGAACTATGTTGGTCCGTCTAGTTTAAATCCAGGTTTTTCAAATTTCTTTCGGGTTGGAGTTTCAGATTTAATGGAAGATTACAGGTTTACAGCCGGAGTGCGTCTTTCTGCGAATTTATCAAATAGCGACTTTATCTTGTCATATCAAAACTTGCTGAATAGAGTCGATAAGAAAGTTTCTCTCCAAAGGCAGAATCAAACCTTCTCAGAAAATGGAATTTATATTGAATCCCAAACATTGTTTTTAACTCAAGAATGGCTGTACCCGTTCAATGAAGTTTCAGCACTTCGCTTCACAGCTTTGGCTAGGAAAGATAGAATTGTAGTGTTAGGAATTGATCCTGTTACAACCTCCTATCCAAATACGAATGAATATAACCTTGGGGGTAAACTTGAATATTGTTTGGATAACACATATCTCAAGGGATTAAATTACCGAACAGGTATTCGGTTTAAGTCGTGGGCTGAACATTTGAGACAGCCGACCAATTGGAAGGAAAAAACCTCAGTGTATGTCGCTGGTTTTGATTTCAGATGGTATCAACCACTACACAGAGAGTTAACACTTGCTTTCAGAATGTCTGGAGCTACGTCATTTGGTGCTTATAAAGTGGTGCATTATCTGGGCGGTGTAGACAATTGGTTATTCCAACGTGTAGACAATAGTATTGCAGTATCTCCTAACCAAAATTATACGTACCAAGCGTTCGCAGGGCCATTGCGAGGTTTTTATGTAAATTCACGAAATGGGAACAATTTCGTAGTCTCTAATACAGAGCTCAGACTTCCGTTGTTTCGTTATCTTGCCAATAAACCGTTACAATCAGAGTTTACAGATAATTTCCAAGTCATAGGATTTTTCGATATTGGAAGTGCTTGGTCTGGAAGAGATCCTTACGATGATGAAAATGATTTCAATCTAATTTCCTCCACTCAAAAACCTGTCACAGTAGAAATCAGAAGCAATAGAGAACCCATCATTTATGGCTATGGTTTTGGATTAAGATCAAAAGTGCTTGGATATTACATGCGCGCCGATTGGGCTTGGGGGGTAGATGACCAGCAAGTCATGCCTCGGGTATTTTATCTTTCTTTGAATATGGATTTCTAAATTACTCCACGTTCCAAATCGTATAAGCGAGCGTCTCACCAACGGCTTTCAACGTGCTTTTAGAAATTACACTCATGTTGTCGGCATGGGTGTGATGAAAAGAACCGAATTCAAAATTTTGTGCTCCCATTGCACTGGGTCTCATGTCAACAATGTCTAAGGTTGGAATTACCTGATTCATAAAAATATGATCATCTACTATTCCCTGAATTTTTTGCTGTGGGAAATAACTGCCGTGACCTATTTTTTCAGCAATGGCCCAAATTCGATCTACCGCACCCCCGGCATTCGTGACACTATATTCTTCTTTATTAAATTTTGCCCCGTCGGCTCCAACCATATCAAGCAGTATGGCGTATCGAGCTGCACGTGATGTTGTTTGTTTGGCCCACAATTGAGAACCCAAGCACCAGGTCAAATAATCATCAGATTCTTCGGGTTCCCATTCCGGTTTTCCACCGTCTTCTGCATCTAAAAACAACACATCCATACCTATGCCTTCTGGCAGCTGATTTGCAATACGCGCAAGTTCAAGTATAATCCCAACACCACTGGCTCCGTCGTTTGCTCCATCTATTGGTGATCTTTGTTTTGATGCATCTGCATCTTTGTCTGCATAGGGGCGGCTATCCCAGTGAGCAGCAAATAATATTCTGCGTTTCGCTTGAGGTCTATAGCTTGCAGAAATATTGCGAATAGGTTGATTAATACCCTGCCAGTTCGGCCATGTTCCTGTTTGTTCTTTCACATCAAAGCCATATGATGAAAGCTTACTTTTCATCCAATCAGCACAAGTAGCATGTGCGGCGCTGCCTGGAACTCGAGGCCCAAAACCTACTTGTTTTTCAATAAAAGCATATGCGCTATCTGTCATGAAATTGGCTGGGTTCGCCAAAGGCTTTTCTTCACCCTTTTTAACCTCATTTGAATTAGAGTTTGAAAATTGATTCCATGAGTAAAGACCAATACCACCTACAAAAAGAATGAGTAGTAGAATGGCAGCAATTTTATTTTTATTTTTCATAAGTCCAGGTTGTTCCGTCTTTTGAATCGTTCAGCTGAATAGCTAATTTTTTTAGCTCATCTCGAATCAAATCGGAAGTGGGGTAATCTTTATTTTCCTTGGCTTTTTGTCGCAACTGAATGATTAATTGCATGAGATTGTCTGTTGAATCATTTGTAGATTCTTTAGACTCTGCCTTCAATCCTAAAACATCATAGACAAGCTCATGAATCAAAGTTTTAAGATCACTCAAGGTTGATTGTGTGAGCGACATTTTTTTGTCGTAGCAAGAATTAATAACCTTGACAACTTCAAATAAGTGCGCCATAAGAATGGGCGTGTTGAAGTCATCATTCATAGCCTGATAGCAATTTACTTTGAATTCAGCAAAACTAAATTCATCTTTTTCACCAGGATTACACTTGTCTATTTTGGCTATAGCCTCTATGAGGCGGTGATATCCTTTTTCAGCCGCTTTTAATGCTTCATTACTAAAATCCAATGTGCTTCTATAATGCGCCTGCAACATAAAAAAGCGCACCACCATGGGAGAATAACCCTGGTCGAGTAGGGGGTGTTCACCTGCAAAAAGTTCATGCGGAAGAAAGGAATTGCCTAAAGACTTTGACATCTTTTGTCCGTTAACAGTTAGCATGTTCCCATGCATCCAAACGTTCACAGGCTTATGCCCGCAACAAGCGGTATTTTGCGCAATTTCAGATTCATGGTGTGGGAATTTTAAATCCATTCCGCCGCCATGTATATCAAACGTTTCACCTAAATATTTTGTGCTCATTGCAGAACATTCCAAATGCCAACCTGGAAATCCTTCTCCCCAAGGTGAAGGCCAGCGCATGATATGTTCAGGCGAAGCTTTTTTCCAAAGTGCAAAATCAGCGAAGAAGCGTTTTTCTTCTTGACCATCTAATTCTCTGGTGTTTTCAATGAGCTCATCAACATTTCTACCGCTCATTTCACCATACGGATGCACATCTTTGTATTTCTTAACATCGAAGTATACACTTCCATCAACTTCATAAGCAAAACCGTTTTTGAGAATGGTTTCAATCATTCGAATTTGCTCACTGATATGTCCTGTTGCGGTGGGTTCTATACTTGGAGGAAGCGTGTTGAAATGTGAAAGCATTTCATGGAAATAGAGCGTGTATTTTTGAACTATTTCCATGGGTTCTACTTGCTCCAATTTCGCTTGGGCACCAATGCGATCAACCCCTTCATCAAATTCTGTTGTAATATGACCAACGTCTGTAATATTTCTTACATATCTCACTCTATAACCGAGATGCAACAGATATCGATATACAATATCAAAAGTTACGAAAGTCCTACAATTCCCTAAGTGAGCGTAGTTATATACAGTTGGTCCACAAACGTATAAACCCACAAAATCTTTGTGGATAGGTTCAAATTTTTCTTTGTTTCGACTTTGACTGTTATAAATACTCAACTCTTTCATGCTACAAAGAAACAAACGATTATACATAAAAAAAAACCCCGCCTCTCACCGCGGGGTTTATTTTTTCACTCCTCTTAGTTGACCATTACAAAGAAGCTTTTGTTACGTGCGCTAGACCAATGTGTTTACCTCTCTTGTAAACTTCCACATGATCCAGTGTACCGCTTTCGTTGTAGTGGAATATTTTGCCGTCGAATAACTTTCCGTTTTTGAAGATGCCACTTACAGCTACATTGCCATTTGCATCGTAAAGTACATTTGCGCTGTTTGGGCTGAAAGGTGTAGCTTCATTGGTCACTAACTCTGCGTCTATTTCTACACCTTCACCAGACTCAAGAGCTTCACCAAATAATTCACCTTCAGTTGCAATTGCCACTCCGTTTTCAAAAACGGTTTCAGCTACTAAGTTTCCTTTTTTATCATATCTAGCGCAGATTCCTTGCTCCAATCCGTTTTCAACATTCACTTCAATTGCTAATTGACCGTTTTCGAAGTAAGTGCGTTGGAATCCTGATCTTTTACCTTCAGCATTGAATTGGAAGTGCTGGTGAATGCTACCATTTTCAAAGTATCTGAAGAATTCACCTTTATTTTTCTTGTTTACCCACTGACCCATTTCCTGAATTTGACCGTTCGAGAAGTAAGTTTTATAGTCTCCACGAATTTCACCTGCTGCGTAGGTTAATTCAGACATTAGTGTTCCGTTCGCGTTGTATGTTAACCATACACCTTCTTTTTCGTCATTCATGAATTTTCCAACCTCGTAACCATTTGCTAAAGAGACTTTCCACATGCCTTGTTTCATGCCGTTGATGTCAACAGTATTGAAATTGGTTTCGATGTTTGTAGCGAAGCTGTTTACTGTGATGATCGCTACTGAGAGAGAGGTAAGCATTGTTTTCATTTTGTGTTTTTTTAAAGGAGTTATATCAGTTTAACGCCCACACTCAATGAAAGGTTACATTTTTTTAAGAAATTTTCTTTTTTATTTCTGAAAGCATAGTATTAACAAGGGTTTCAAGAGGAAAATTTATTTTCCAATTCCAATCTTTTTGTGCTTGAGAGTCGTCTATGCTGTTTGGCCAAGAGTCAGCAAGTTGCTGTCTGAAGTCATCATGATAAGAGATTTCAAATGTTGGGATATGCTTCTTAATCTCATTAGCTAGTTCTGCAGGTGTGAAACTTACCCCAGCTAAGTTATATGCACTGCGTATTTGAATATTTTCCATGGGGGCTTCCATTAATTCAATGGTAGCCCGAATGGCATCATCCATCATCATCATGGGCAGTGCGGTATTCGGTTGTAAGAAACAAGAATATGATCCTTTCTCTATAGCTGCATAAAAAATATCTACTGCATAATCGGTAGTTCCACCGCCTGGAGCAGATTTGTAACCTATTAAACCAGGATAGCGAATGCTTCTCACGTCTACACCGTATTTCAGAAAATAATACTCGCACCAACGTTCACCAGCTTGTTTACTAATACCATAAACCGAAGTGGGCTCCATAATGGTTCGTTGTGGTGTTTCGTCGAAGGGAGTAGTAGGCCCAAATGCTGCAATGGAGCTTGGCCAGAACAATTTAATTTTAGTCTCTTTGGCTATTTCAAGTATATTCAGTAACCCCTCCATATTCAACTTCCATGCATACATCGGATTTTTTTCTCCAGTGGCACTCAATAATGCGGCCAGTTGATACACTTCGGTAATCTCCTTCTCAATAATGAGCTGATGCATGGCTTCTTTATCCAACACGTTCAACTGTGAATAGTTGCCGACATTATTCGGTATAGCAGATGACTCATGTATATCTGCGCCCCAAACGTTCTCTATTCCCAACTTATGTTGAAGTGTTTCTACCAATTCAATTCCAATTTGACCTCTTGAGCCAATAACAAGTGCTTTGCGCATAGTAAATATTAAGTGGCTCCAAAAATAAGCAGGTCAATGTAATTTTGAGCCATGAAAATTCCACAAGTACAAATGGGAGATTTTGATTATGACCTACCCGAGTCACAGATTCGAAAGCGACCATTAGAGATTCGTTCCCAATCTAGGTTAGTTGTAAAAGATAAAAATCAGATTTATTTTCATGATGCTTTTGAAAATCTAAGTAAGTACTTAAACCGTGGCGATTTGCTAGTAGGAAATGCTTCTAAAGTTGTTCCTGCAAGGTTATTTTTCCAAAAGGAATCAGGAGCCGTAATTGAAATTTTATGCTTAAGTCCAAATGATATGCCCTATGCAGAGGCATTTTCTCAAACGAGTTCAGTGGTATTTACGGCATATATTGGTAATTCAAAAAAATGGAAGTCCGGTACTATAGCCTGCACCATAGGTGATTTGACAATTACTGCCGAGAGGAAAGGAAGTACCAAGGATGCTTTTATTATTGAGTTTTCATGGAACAAGTGCATTCCATTTTCTCAAGTTTTGGAAGCATGTGGTAAAGTTCCCATTCCACCTTATTTCGAACGTGAGGAGGGACTCATTGACCGTTCAAGATATCAAACCGTATTTGCCAAGTGGGAAGGGTCAGTAGCGGCGCCTACGGCAGGTTTACACTATGATGATTTGGTTTTGCAACGATTGAAAAATGCAGGTGTGGATTT
>Ga0315899_10008431_pt1:0-10000 | contig 11044 bp, 12 predicted proteins | sample LakEriMetagenome_2_FD_203518 | JGI IMG/M metagenome (GOLD analysis project Ga0315899, IMG submission 203518) | Freshwater fungal communities from buoy surface, Lake Erie, Ohio, United States - Buoy 4 MA112 | ecosystem: Environmental > Aquatic > Freshwater > Lake | place: USA: Lake Erie...
AGAAAGGGGGAGGGGTGCAGCACGGGTGACAATACATATGTACACATTCATACACACACACACACACACACAAACTCTCACACAACAAAGCACACACAAACACATTTATACACCCGCGGCACATTGCAGCCGCACTCCCCAAAGGCAGAAGTATGAGTAGGTTTAGGTTACATGAGTAGGTTTAGGTTGAGTAGGTTTAGGGCAGTATGCGTAGGATACTTCAAGAAGTATGAGTAGGTTTAGGTTGCATCAGGTCTCTGCTGACACTAGCTTTAGATTACTGTCACACTAGCATTAGGTGAGGTTTAGGTACGTGGTTTAGGTCTGCATTAGGTGAGGTCAAACACTAGCTTTAGATTACTTTAGGTCTCTGTTGCCACTGATGCAGCCGCACTCTCCAAAGGCAGACGCCCAGCACTTCCCTTACCGCATCGACCCCTCTCCGTCTCCTACCGTCATCTGAACCTAACCTAAACTTAGCCCAGCTCTTCCCTGACCTCATCCAGTCTCCCACCGCAGCCCCCGTCTCCCCCCGTAGCCATCCCCGACGACTCCACAGAGACACAGAGACAGAGTGCCAGTATAGCCAGTATACACATTCACACACTCACATTCTCACCCATACCTCCCCTCCCTTCATCTGCCCTCTCCCCCAATACTGAGGCACCGTAGGTACACGTATGCATATTAGGTACACGTATGAATGTTAGGTACACGTATGTATGGCAGGCACACGTACGCATGTGTGTGTACGCATGTGTGTATGCATGTGTGTGTATGCATATCCCGTGACTGCTTGGCATACGCATAAACGGAGACCTCTCTCTCTGTCTCTCTCTCTCTCGCGCGCGCGCGCTCTCTCTCCTCTCCCTCACCTGCCGCTCTCTCCTCTCACACACCTGACGCTCTCTCATCTCTCACCTGCCGGTGTCGCCAGAGGTGGCCCCGACGACAGTGATGCGCTTACCACTCCTCTTCAGGAAGTACTCAAAGAGGTTGCCTAGCGCCTGTGTGTGAGTGTGTGTGTGTGTGTGTGCGCGCGCGCGCCGTGGCGTACACGCATCCATGCACGCACGCACGCACGCAAACGAACATATATGCACATACAAACCTGGAGGGCTACGTCCTTGAACGCGAAAGTAGGGCCGTGGAAGATTTCCATAATGTAGTAGTCGCCAATTTTTTTCGTGGGCACCACCAACTTGTCCGTCCATTGAGCCGCCGAGTGAGTGTAGCTGCGCAAGAAATTAAATAAAATTAATAGTAATTCATTTTTTTTTAATTGCTGTCACTCACGTCTAGGTATGCTGCATTGATGAGTAGCTTCAGAAAATTGGGCTTGTTCTAAAAGAAATTTGGGTTTGTTCTAAAAGAAATTCAAAAAAAAAAAATTGCGTCTGCTGCAATGATCAGTAGCTGCAGGCTAAAGAAAAAGACGGGGGAAAAGACGTGGTCCCGGATATGGGTTAAACAGGCAGGCTAAACACGGGCGCGTTTGCCATTCTAATTTTCAGGGTTTCATTCTCTTCGCCAAAAAATTTCAATGACTGGATTAATTACTTTATCTTCATAAACACGGTGCGCCTTGGAAGAAATGCTGAAAAGTGAGCAATTAAATGTCTCTTGTCTATCAAGATAAAGTAATTAAATTTCAAAACGAGAGTTTTGGCAGAAATTCTCTCAGAAGTGAGTGCCTCCTCAGAAGTGAGTGCAATTGTACATCTCCTGTACCATGGCACATGTCCTGCATAAATAACTGCGTAAATTCCTGCATGAATTCCTAACATAGATTCCTCATAAATTCCTACATAAATTCCTGTACCATGGCACATTTTCTACATACAAGAGTGCTATGGTACATTTCCTACACAATTTCACTACTGAGCCTCCTTTTCAGAAATTAGGGTGGACACGTAAGTTGTTTCTAGACTCGCGATATCCAGTCGCCGAAGCAAGGGGTTTAGATCAGGGTTTCGGGTGTAGGGTTTAGGTTACCTGCGTTTCATGAGGTCGCGCAAGTCCTGCTCGGGAATCTCGTCGCCGACATAGAGCTTGGCAATCTCGTAGGCAAGCTCGTCGAAGCTTTTGTTTTTCCACGCCTTGTACTCCTTGCTAACGTCCGGCACAAAGTGCGGCACAAGCAGACCTGCGGCGACCGTTTGGTTTAGGGTAAAGTTGTTAGTTTAGGGTTTAGGGTCTCGCTCATGAGGTTGTCCGTCACTTAAGATCCGCGGCAGACTCTGTACAGTGGTCATCATCGGTTCAACTGCCTCTCCGTCTGCATTGATCTTGCACACTATCTCTACTCACGTGTGCGTGTGGCCATTGGGACGTGGATTGAACTTGGGCTGGTCTGTACATAAGTGGAGAGCGGCAGAGAGAGAGTGCGAGGTAGCCAAAGATTGAGCTGGAGCGAGCGAGAGAGGTAGGCCATACATGGAACAAATACGTGGCAGGGAGGAGAGGGGAGGGAGAGGGGAGGGGCGGGGAGAGAGAGGGGTTACCGCCGTCTGGTGCGAGACCCTCAAAGACGGCCTCCTCGAAGGTCATGTCGAGGAAAGCGCCCCGTGTACTACGAAAGAGCATTTTGTTGCTGTCTGGCTGCTGAAAAAGCACGCAAGACAAAACGCAACGCGCAAACACACACGCACACGGGCGCAGCGAGAGGAACGGCAAGAACCGCGAGTTAGAAACAAAGGCAACTCCTGTGCTCTGAGCCAGCACCTGCGGCAGTGGCCAGAACGCGACCCGCTCCAGCGGCGAAACGGCCATCCGATGCCGCAGCACACCATGTCACTCTTTGCTGTCCGCCGGGGGCGCCTGCATCCCGGATGCTTCGCCGATGCGCAATTACGTCGTAATAGTGCTATTCCTGTTTGCTTCACCTGGGCTGAGGAAAAGAGGCGCCCGAGCTTGCTGCCCGCGAGAGTCTGGGCCGACCGGCAGTTGAACGGAGCGGAGAGGGCAGATGCGCAGACTGGATAGAGCAAGCGCAGACAGCGGGCTGCCGCTATCCTGTCGCTCGCTCAGCGAGCGACCCCGCTCTCGTTTTGTGTAAAAGTTAAAGCACGAGGCCGGCCCCTTAGATCGTGTTCCACACCACGAATGAACCTTTTTCTGCTGAATAACTTTACACCAATCTTAATGTGGTAATCAAAATTTCAGAATTTATTTGCCTGAAGACACAGCAATAATGTTCAAAAATCCTTGAAATCTTTGATTTAGGGGATAATTGTAAAATATTTGGTGCAATAAATCACAGACAAATTGTAGAATTTGAGTTTGAGCTGTTTTTGAGCACTCAAATTATGAATATCTCGAAAATGAATTCTAAACATAGTTTTACGTTTTATGGGCCGCGCAAACTTATTTTTTTAAACGATTCTTCGTGTCAATGATTGCGGCATGATGAGGAAGCAGCGAGCGGGCGCGACGGGCGCGCTTGCGCTGTGTGTGCTTGCTGTTGTGACATACTGCCGTCACAGTGATACCGGTCAGTGCTCGCATGCAGCGTGAGGTGGTGTCAGAGCCTGTTCAGTGCTCTCTCTGCCACACCAAGCCCTCCTGACCGCGAGGTGGTGTGTGGGTGTGGGTGGGTGAGTGTGTGGGTGTGCGGGTGTATGGGTGTGTGCGTGCTGGATCATGTGGGCCGTGCGGGCAGACGCGCTGCTGGGCGAGTACGACGGCGGCGGGAAAATGTCAAAGGGTCTGGGCGTCGAGGCCCACGACCTGGGCTGGGACGGCGGGCAGGACTACCGGGCGAGCGGGGTGACATACTCGCGATTGTCGGTCTCGGGGGCCCCATCGGTGTCGATGCAGGCGTCATACCCAGAGTGGGAGGACTTGACCTCAGCGCCGCCTGCTTATGGCAGCGGCGTGCCCGCCTACAGCAACAGGTTGGCAGCTTACGGCAGCGGCATGCAATACACAACGCATCGCATGCCCGCCTACAGCAACAGCGTGGCAGCCTACACCAGCCTGCCAGGGAGCGAGCAACAGCGGGCAGAGTTTGTGCGCGATAAAGCGGCGCCGCCCGCGTCAGGGGGGGGGGATGCCGCCAGCAACAGTTGGTTTCCTGACTGGGACGAGCTCACCTCGTCGCGGCCCGAAGACCTGCCGGCCAGCAGCACAGAGCCGACCGCCAGCAGCAGCGGCGGTGGTGGTGGCGGCAGCAGCAGCAGCAGCATCAGCGGCAGCGCTGCAGAAGGGCTGCACTCGGCAATAAACACTGGGCTCAAGGCCGCATGGGATAGCCTCGCGGGGACCGTGCGCGTAAACGGCTGCGATGAAGCATGTATCAAAGACATCTACCGTCGCGCCTTCCGCGCCCACAACACACACCAGGCCCACGTGCTGCCGCCCAAGCAGGGAAGCGAGGAAGAAGAGAAGCAGATCGCAGACCGCGACAACCAGCTCTTCGGGCAGGTGCCGTCAAAGGTGGATGTGTCGCCGAGCTCTTTCTCGGAGGCGTATCGTGACGTGAGCTCTATTGGGGTCACAGCCGCGCCCAAGGTGCTGCAAGTTCTTTCAAACTATCTTCCCCTGGCCGTTGAGGCGGAAAAACAGCTTGCCCGCGCCATTGCCCAGCGCCAGTATGGCCAACGCGCAACACAAATGGGTCGGCGCGCGGCCGACCAGGAGCACCATTCCCAGTTTCAATATAAGCTCAGACTCAACGACGAGTTTGATGCCCAAGGTCAGCGTCATCTGCGCCGCTTTGTCGAGGATGATGATGCTGAGGAGTGCAAGGAAGGGGACGAGGACTGCGAGGAGGCAGACGACGGGAAGTGGTACAAAACATGGCACGTTGTCGTGGATGCGAAGACGCATCAACCTGTCGAGCAGGCGCCGACGCTCATGTGTGGCGAGGGGGACAAGAAGGAGGAAAACACCTGGGGGAAGCAGGACAGGATGGATGACTGCAACTTCATCAAAGAGGGTGACGACACACAACCTTATTACAACCGCATGTTTTACCTGGACCGCGAAAAGTCAGGCCACCCGGCTTCGGCTCGCCTCATTCACAATCACATGCAAGGGGTCAGGAAGTTGGTGGACAAGTGGAAGCCCTTGTTAGTCGGCGCAGGAGGCGGCTCAGGGGAGCCGGGCGCGTACGATGACCCATACTACTTTTGTTATGACCAGTATCAGGAAGATCCAGAGTTCAGCCAATGTCTCCGCGACCTTTCTGAGCATAGGAAGACCTTTAAGATCAGAAAGTGGGCGCGTCCTGCTATTGCTGGTCCCGGCGATGGCGACGCCCCTATACGGCCCGGGTTTCCGGAGCTTCGTAAGGAGTGGGAGGAGGAGATGAAGAAGGACCCGACGGCAACCATTTCTGAAAAGTTTCTCAAAAGTCCTCTACATAGTCACCTATAGGAAACGCACTAGGGCACTGACTGTAGAAAGAACACATTCTATACAGAACACATTCTGTATGCGTGCTCTTACTAACAAACGCACTAGGGCACTGACTGTTGAGATTCTGTGCCAGGATTCTTCTGTGGCTCCGCCTCAAGTCGAGCCGTATGGGGGGAAGGACTGGTTTGATGAGTATTACTAACGTTAGCGGTGCGTTGACGAGGGCTGCTGCAACACCGCTGCAACGAGTGTGACGTTAGCGGTGCGTTGAAGAGGGCTGCTGCAACACCGCCGCAACGAGTGTGGAGCAGTAAGCGTGTTCCGTGAATGGTGGACAACTGTATTGATGTATTCATCACTCGTGATCCCTTTTGTCTGTTTACTGTTGGTCGTCATTAAAGCCTGTGTTTCGAGCTCCAAATGGCAACCCGTACCTACCTAAACCATAACAACCCGTACCTACCTAAACCATAACCCCTATAGCCTCTGCCAACCCTAAACCGCTCCTAACCCCAAAGCCTCTACCTGTTGTGCTCAACATGACAACACGTGTCTACCTAAATCGTGAGGAGGAGCGAGTGCATGTTTCCGTTGGACTGCATGCACGCCTGACACGATGATGATGAGGAGGAGGAGGAGGAGGACAAGGAGCAGGAGGAGGAAGTTTGGAAGGTGAGGAACCCGTTCAGGCACGGCGACGCAGCAAAAGAGAAGCTCCTGCCGCGAGGCTTACGCCTATTGCCAATACTGCCGCCTGCGCACACGCGGTTGGGGTTTAGGGTTCGGAGTTAGTTTCAAGCGTGCGCCTATTGTCAGTACTGCCGCCTGCACACATATAGAATGTGTTCTTTATAGAATGTGTTCTGTAGAAATTGTGTCCTGTATAGAATGAGTGCTCTCGAACACGGTTTCTAACGCTCATTGTCAACACAGCCGCCTGCACAACTGCTCCAAATGCCTCAACGCACACAATAGAATGTGTTCTGTATAGAATGTGTTCTGTATAGAAGATATTCTCTCTAGCAACGTTTCACAGCCGCTTGCACAACTGCTCCAAATGCCTCAACACACACAAATCAACAAACGAAAACTGGGTCAACCCTAAACCCTAAAACCTAACCTAAACCCTAAACCGCCGTACATGCGTAACAATACATGCCTAAACCTAAACCCTAAACCCTAAACCCTAAACCGCCGTACATGCGTAATAATTAGTAAAGGTTATGCGCAGCGCGGCCTAGAATGTGTTCTCTATAAATTCAATTTGTGCTCTTACCAGGGAGGCTACGGACAAGCGTGCATCGTCTAGAAAGAACACATTCTATACAGAACGCATTCTGCATGCGTGCTCTTACCAGGGAGGCTACGGACCAGCGTGCATCGTCTAGAAAGAACACATTCTATACAGAACGCATTCTGCATGCGTGCTCTTACCAGGGAGGCTACGGACCAGCGAGCATGATCAAGGCTGCGCTTGCCGCGGCGTCGTAATTCAGTGCGCCTGGAAACTCAATAACGTTTCAGAATTTCTGTATAGAATGTGCTGTCTATTCTGTATAGAATGTGTTCTCCACAGATGGTGCACGGCGTCGTAATTCAGTGCGCCTGGAAACTCAATAACGTTTCAGAATTTCTGTATAGAATGTGCTGTCTATTCTGTATAGAATGTGTTCTCCATAGATGGTGCACGGCGTCGTAATTCAGTGCGCCTGGAAATTCTGAAACGATACTATAGTGCCTATGGAGAACACATTCTATACAGAATAGACAGCACATTCTATACAGAAATTCTGAAACGATACTATAGTGCCCTAGTATATTTACTCCTTTAAGTCTCTGAATAGTGACTTGTGTCTCTGTATGGTCCATCACGTTACTCCATCTTTACTACATCAAGTCTCTGAATAGTGACATCAGTCTCTGTATGGTCCATCAAGTTACTCCATCTTTACTCCTTTGAGTCTCTGAATAGTGACATCAGTCTCTGTATAGTAGTGACTGTTCAGATGTATGTACTGGTTCTGTGTCAACTTCCAAAGACAAGGTAAAGAACACATTATATGGAGAACACATTCTAGATTTATGTACTGGTTCTGTGTCAACTTGGGGAACATGCTCTTCAACTTCGCCTCGCATGCCACATTTACCTGGTTTAGGGTTTAGACGTACTTTAGGGTTTAGGGTTTAGGGTTTAGGGTTTAGGGTTTAGGTTTAGGGTTTAGGTTTAGGGTTTAGGTTTAGGGTTTAGGTTTAGGGTTTAGGGTTTAGGGTTTAGGGTTTAGATTTTAGGGTTTAGGGTTTAGGGTTTAGGGTTTAGGGTTTAGGGTTTAGTTTAGGGTTTAGGGTTTAGGGTTTAGAGGTTGGGGTTCAGTTTTCAGTCGACGCCTCATCCTGGAGAACATGCTTTTCAACTTTGCGTCGCATGCCGCACCTCGTGTATGTGTATAGAGAATACATGTCGGTTTAGGAGAAAGACAGACACACTGCATCACCAAAGACAAGGTAAAGAACACATTATATGGAGAACACATTCTATAGCGAAAATGTTCTGTAGGGACCACATGTCGGGTTAGGAGAAAGATAGACTCAACTGCATCCACCACCATGCGGTGTTCTCTAAATAATGTGTTCTCTAAATAATGTGTTCTCTACCTTGTCTTTGGTGATGCCGTCGGCAAAAATCGACTCAACAGCATCCATCACCATCACACACATGATTGAGAGAACATATTCTATAGTCTACCCTCTACCTTTTGATTTTCTTGCCTTGTGCAACCCACACATGATTGAGAGAACACATTCTGTAGTCTACCCTCTACCTTGTCTTTGGTGATGCCGTCGGCAAAAATCGACTCAACAGCATCCATCACGAGGCGGCTCACTTGCACTGCCGTTAGCCCAAATGTCTCGATCGCAATAGCCCACTCCTTGCTGGGCAACGTCTGAAGTAGGCTTGCGTTGTCGCAGCAGAGTATTGCTGGGTGCTTGTGCTTGAGGAAAGTGCCCAAGATGTTGGAGGCGAAGGGGACCTTGTAGAACGCCTTGTGGCACGTCATGCAGACCTCCACGGGTATTCTCAACTGCAACAACCTCTCGGTTATGCTCTCACTCATGTACACGGCATGGCCCAGGCGATCAGGGATGAAGTCGAGAATGTCGCCGTGCTCGCGCTCGTTGCCCTCATTCTCCGCAAAATGCAGCGACACCTTGAGGCCGGCGCGACGGGCGCGGAGGAAGTGGGGCGCAAAGTCTCGCTTCCAGTCCCCCAGGTTGGGGTTTCCGCCCATTTCTACGCCCACGAGCACGCCGGCACCAATGCCGGTGGTCTGGCACTGGTTTTGATGCTGGAAGGCTTGGACGACTACGTCTATCGTCTCTTTGCACTCCGCTATGCTTGCTCCCCGGTCGACGCTGGCGATGAGGCGGGTGATAAGACCATACTTTGCTTGGCTATATTTCAAAGTGGAGATCAACTCGGACAGAAATGTTCGCCTGTCCGGCAGTGCCTTGAGGCCCGTACGAATTTCGTAGTACACGCATCCGTCCTTAGCGTGCATCTCTACCGCTTCAGTGGCGATACGTCGCAGGACATTGATATCCGAGGCAGTGAGCGTCCTGATATTGGCGAAGGCCTCCACCGTGTCCTCCCAAACTTTCTCGTAGCTCGCCTCTGCCGACACGGTCTCCAAGTGAAAGCGCTTGGTATCGGGGTCCTGGCCGCTTGCGAGGCACAGTTCGCGGAGGGTGGACTCACGCACGGTGCCCGAAAGGTGCGCGTGGAGCTCGAGTTTGGGGAGGTGCTGACACATGATCTGAAAACTCTGAAAAGTCAGTGCCCTAGACATCCATATAACGTCACAGTAGACATCCATATAAACGTCACTCTATGGAAATATTTTCATCTTTTCATGCTGGCAAATTACCTCGATTTCCTCGGCGGTCATCTGGTCGCTCAGAGGCCTGTGGAGGGTTAGGGTTTAGGGTTTAGTGTTTAGGGTTTAGGGTTTAGGCTTTAGGCTGTCATCTGGTCGCTCGCAGGCCTGTGGAGAAGCGCGCCCGAGCGGAATGCAATGCGCGCGGGCGCACACGCACACACGCACACACGCACACACGCATACACGCACACACGCACACACGCACACACACGCACACACACACAGAGGGAGGGAGGGAGAGACAGACGCAAACGCACACGCTCTCACTCGCTCGCACTCGCTGAACAGAAGCACACTCTCGCAGCACGACTACTGTGCCTCCGCCCTATGCCGCAATGAGTATGAAGGTTTTAGGGTTCGGTGTTAGGGTTTTATGGTTCAAGGTGTGTGAGTGTGTGTGAGTGTTCGTGCGTGCGCGCGCAGACCTGTCGGGGTCGCGGACGAGCTCAGGGTTCCACGCAGGGCGCTCTGCCGCAGCGCCGCCGCCGCTCGCCGCCCGCTGCAGCTCCGCGACCGCATTCGCATCATCCCGTTTGAAGGATGTTCGCGTCGCCTTCCAGGTGTTGTACTTGCGCTGGCCCGCGCCCTCGCCGGGCATTCACCCCGGCCAGTTCGTGTTGCCGCTCCGTGCCACGGCGGCCCGTGCCGCTTTGTTTCAATTGCGCCTAGCCCCCGGAGGTCTATCGAATAAGAGCAGCGCAGGG
>Ga0315899_10008433_pt1 | contig 11044 bp, 8 predicted proteins | sample LakEriMetagenome_2_FD_203518 | JGI IMG/M metagenome (GOLD analysis project Ga0315899, IMG submission 203518) | Freshwater fungal communities from buoy surface, Lake Erie, Ohio, United States - Buoy 4 MA112 | ecosystem: Environmental > Aquatic > Freshwater > Lake | place: USA: Lake Erie, Ohio...
CGAGGCCTCGGATGACCGCGATGAGCGCAATGCGATCCGGATGGAGGGCTTCCTCGTAATCACAAGCATCGGTTTTTTGTCCGGTTTCGACATTCTCGAGGATAAATCGCCAACGACATGCTTCATCGGAATCAAACCCGTTTCCAGATCCGACGTCACCTTCGCAAAAAAGCAGATAGTGGGGTTTGATGACTGACATGGTTTACGGGAATGAAATGGTAGAGGCGAGTTGAGACTTGAGCGACAACCTTCTGGGATAGCTTGCGCGATGAATTGCCGTGCGCGCCTCAAAGTCGAGTCAAACTATTCGGAATAAGAAAATTAAAACGGGATGGCTCAATCTATACCGATCGTAACGGTTGTGTTTTCAGGATGGAGGTTGTTTCGTAGAGGTGGTAGCGGATGTCTTTCGTCGGCGGAATCTGCCGGGTGGTTCACCGAAGGCTTTCCGAAAAGCGGCGCTCATGTATTCAGCATGTTGGAATCCGGAGCGGTGGGCAACAGCATCGACCGACAGATCGGTCTCGAGCAGTAGTTCTTTAGCTCGGGTCAGTCGGATCATAGCGATCATTGCATGCGGGGTTTTTCCGGTCGCAGCAAGGAACCGAGTTTCGAGCATTCGGCGCGAGAGCGCGACATGGGATAATACGTCATTGACGTCGATACCATCACAAGCGTGATGCCGGATGAATTCCAAGGCTTTCGCAACGCTCGGGTCATCAACTGCGTTGATATCGGTCGACTGTCTTCGGACAAGTCCGAGCGGGGGCATTAATCGAAACGGGGCAGAAAAACCTGCCGCATTAGTTTGCCTGCGTTCCACCATAGCTTGTTCAAGCCACTGTGCCGCGGAGTAACCTGCTCCTACGGCGTCTGGGGCGATGCTACTGAGCGATGGGCGTGAGAGTTCGCACAAGAGTGGGTCATTATCCACACCGATGACGGCGATTTGTTCCGGGACAGCGATGGACTGGTTTCGGCAATGATCAAGGATGACTTGAGCGGTGATATCATAAGCACAAAACAGGCCAACGGGTTTCGTCAGCTCTTGCAACCACTTCGCGAGCTCGGAGGCATGCCCAACTTGATACTTTTTTCGAAGCGGTGATGGGGTTCGGTGGATCTGGCATTCAACGCCAGCGGATCGGCAGCAATCGACGAATCGCTCTTCTCTCCAACGAGACCAATTAACCCCTTTGGGTCCACAGAACGCAAAACTTCGGAAACCGCGTTCGAAGAGATGATCAAAGGCGAGTTTCGCGATAGCTTGGTCATCGGTTTCGATCCAAGGCACGTTCGGTACACGACGCGCAGAACTGACATCGACGACGGGGACTTGCAAGCTTGAAACAGCTTTCGCAATCGCGTCGGTTTCGATTCTGGCGATGACTCCGTCGATATTGGATTCTTTGAGCCATCCCGGGGGAGGAGCACCCCGTTCCTGTTCGGGCAGATAGATTGACCAAGCGTCGTGTTCGCGATGGTACTTGACGATACCTTCAAGCAACCCTCGGGCGTATGCGTTGGAGGTTTCGATAAGCAACGCGACGCTTTTTCGTCGTTTTACGGGATTTGGCATAAGGAGAGACCCAAAAGAACAAGGTTCTCAACGTATGCAACCGGTGCACAGATGTGTTCTTGGACAAGTCTTCCATCGCCACCAGAGATGATAACCGGTATGAGGTTATCAGATCTTTCGTGATTCGAAGTCCGGTAGCGTTCGATAAGATATTTCGCACCACCAACAAGTGACGCATGAACACCTGCTGCAATGGCTTGCTCGGTATTTTTTCCAGGCAGCGGTGGCAACGAGTCGATCGATTCGGTAGGAAGCCACGGCAGCTGATCGGTACCAGCAGCAAGATACTGAAGAGCCAGACCTGCTCCTGGGAGGATGGCTCCACCTTGAAAAGCACCCGAGGCACTTACCCAATCAACAGTAAGGGCAGTTCCTGCTTGCACGACGATGATGGGACTGTGTGAGTAACCATGTTTCGATTTCCAAGCGAGTGCGGCACGGGCAGCGAGAATTCGGTCGATACCGACTCGGTCTGGAAAATCAACGTCGATGTTTATGCCGCAGTGACGGTAATCGACGATTTGCACAATAGCGCCGCGTTGGTTGATAGCTTCGCGACTGCCCTCTTCGATCGCTTGCTGAAGTGCTTCAAGAGCCACGCGATTGACACTAGCAATTCGCCAGATGGTAGGCGATGCGTCTGCATCAAGTTGATGCAGCTGGTCGACCAGCCAGCGAAAGCCTTCGCGTTGCTTCGGGTCGACCCACCGGTGGTTCGCAATACTGGATCGTTGCGGCTGATGCTTGAGTATCTCTTTTCCGATCGAACTCCAAGAGAGCTTGAAGATTTCGGATCGCTCGACGGTTTTGCCTAAGCCAATTTGCTCGGCTCTTGCAGCACGCAAACCGCTGTTACCGATATCCACAAGGATCATGATGCAACGGAACGGTACTCGGCTAGTTTTTCTGCGATTCGCTGAACGAATTGACGCATACCAAGCCCAGTCGCAGCGCTAACCAACTGGATGTCATTGCGTTGTAATTCGGCAGAAAGCTTTTGATGGATCTCTTCGGCCTCTGGCAACTCGGCTTTGGTGATGACCACAATTTCTGGACGCTGAGCCAGCTCATGACTGTACTGCTCGAGTTCCTTGCGGATAGTCCAGTAGTTCGCGATTGGATCTGATTGATCCATTGGGGATGGTTCGACCAAATGAACGAGGAGCCCGGCACGTTGAATATGTCGAAGAAAATCGTGACCAAGCCCATGTCCATCTGCCGCACCTTCGATGAGCCCTGGAATGTCGGCAAGCACGAAACTGCGCTCGAGATCGACTTGCACCATTCCCAGGTTTGGGAATTTCGTCGTGAAGGGGTAATCGGCGATTTCAGGTCGAGCGCGGGACAATCGAGAAAGCATTGTGCTCTTACCTGCGTTGGGTAAACCGATAAGCCCCACGTCGGCAATCGACTTGAGCTCTAGGATTAATCGGCGGGATTCTCCCAAGCCACCGGAAGTGGTTTCTCGGGGTGCTTGATTCGTGGAGGACTTGAAGTGATGGTTTCCCCAGCCACCTTTTCCACCGCGTGCTGCAACGATTTCATCGCCATCGTTCACAAGGTCACGGATCTCCAAACCGATTTCTTTATCGATCAGAACCGTTCCGGGTGGCACATCAAGAACAAGGTTTTTACCGCTTCGGCCGTGGCAATCGGAGCCGGTCCCAGGGCCACCATCGTCAGCTCGCCAATGGCGTTGATGGGCAAAGGATACCAACGAGTTCACGCCGGATTTTGCTCGGATAACGACGCTGCCGCCGTTACCTCCATCCCCACCACTCGGTCCGCCTCGCGGATAGTGCTTTTCTCTACGGAAGGCCATACAGCCGTCCCCGCCTCGTCCTGCTATGACTTCGATTTCAACGCGATCGACAAACATACCGGTACACCATGAGGCAGCGAGGACGCCGAAGCTTGTCGCCTAGAGATAAGTCCACATAAAAACAAAAAGGGAGAGCACAAGCTCCCCCTGTCATCATCTACATTCTGCCGCTTTAGTGCTAAACACCAGGCTTTAGGCGATAGGCTTTAGGCTTTAGGCTTTAGTGAAACTACTTGGACGGCAGGTAATGCTTGGGTTGGCTTCTTATAGGAAGTCCACAACCAACCTGCGTACAAGTAAATCGTTAGCTAGCTAGCGGTTGAACGTTGATTCGGCGACCTTCTTGATCGAAGTATACGTTTCCTTCGATCAGCGAATAGATCGTGAAGTCATTCCCCATGCCGACATTGCGACCAGGACGCCACTTCGTTCCGACTTGGCGAAGAAGGATGTTACCTGGAGCTACGTGTTCGCCACCAAACTTTTTGATGCCTCGACGTTGGGCATTCGAATCGCGACCGTTTCGCGTGGAGCCTTGTCCTTTTTTGTGTGCCATGATTTGCCCGTGAAAAATGCAATTAAGGGGTATGTCTAAGCTCGATTTCGGCAGGAGTTCCCCGCCGAAGGGAGCGGAATTTTAGCGGTAAATCCACTGATAATCAAGTCGTTCTTTGAGACCGAATTGGTTCAAATAGTACTGAACTCTGGTCGGATCTTCAAAGGCTGGAGGACCAAGATAAACACGGTCTTTGCTCACGTCGAAAGCATCCCCGGGACGCCAGAAGTAAATTCTCAAGGTCCGGCGAAGGTATTTCTTGTCGTTTCCTGAGTCAACTTGGATCTGATAGGCGTTTGTAAGACCTCGTACGTCGATGGCAAAGAAATCCAACCTTGGATCAATATCGGTCCAAGTCGCCACGCCCCAAAGAGCACCGTTTTCCCCGCCGCTGCTTACAGGGATTTCACTGCGAGCAATCTCGATGTGGTCGAGCAGCTGTCCACCGGGGACTCGTTCCTTAGCCGCAATTGCTTGAACCGCTGGCATTAAGAGTTGGGCATCCATGGCGATGCGTCGCTCTTTGGAAACCAATGTAAATCGTGGTATGAATCGGACCGAGTCATACTGAACTCGCTTGGGCTCCGATGGAATTGCTTCCGAATCTGATGGATTGCTGATCGCCGGTTGCAAGTCGTTCCCTGTGTACCTGACGCGATATACCAAATACCAAACCGACTTCTTTTCCATCAATCCAGTCGCATTGGGAATATCAACATCGATCACCCGGACCGGCTTGAAAGCAAACTCAAGCCCCCAGACTGGGTGCCGAAACGTGATGTTTTTCGATTGTGCTACAAGCGTCTCGGCGGGCGAGGCGAAATTCGGCTGGTTGTTTGGGAAATCAGGCGCGGTCCAATTGAGCTCCGGATGCTTCGCGACGAAATCCAAGTCAAATGGCCCTAAAGCCGTATCCGCCGCATTCTGATCGGGTGGGACAACGGTCAGAACCCCATCTACCAGCTTGCGACTGGCTAGACCAAGACCCGAGTCAGCAGCAGGCCCCTGGGCTACCGCCGCAACTCCGATGAACTGGAGGCCTATCAAGCCAAGCAACGTGGCTTTCACCTGCATGCCAAGACCTAGGTTTTTGTAATTCACCAAATGATTTCGCATGGTTTGCTGAAAGTTCAGTAAGTTCATCATTCGCACAATCAGCCCCGGGAGTGATTACCCAACTGGAGATCGCCCTTCACGCAAGTTCAATGATGCCTGGAGTGCGAGCAATCGAATTCAATCGTCCGCAATCCTCATCGGCACAGAGCCTCAATACAGTCTGCTAGTATAGTTTCTGAATTGATCAAAACCGCAAGAAATTTAGGCCAAAAATAGGGATTTCGTCGTCTGGGTAAAATAGAACGTTGCAATGCCTAGAAAAAAGAAACGCCCCAGGAACGCGCCGAGACCGGCATCGCAGTGGGCGTGCACGTTCGGGCGTCTGCCAAACCAAAACCCGAACGCGTCCCCGAGAACGCGCGGCTTATTTTTAGAGATGCTGAAATACAACTCAAGTAAATTTACTTACAATCCAGAAAGTTTCCCGGGTTTTAACGCCACCTCTCAAGGACACGTGCGCGTGAGCCAAGGCAAGCCAAGTTCAAACACCTGTCTCGGCTCAAGTACCGTAGGCGCGCGAAATCTCGCGGCTTTACTCAAGAGCCCGCCCGGAGAAAGGCGAGAAAGAAACTCGCCCAGGAGAAAAACAAGCTCGTCGGACAAGCCTACGAACTAGACTTGGCTGTAAAGCTTGAAAAGTGAATTTTAGAAACTCGCGATTTGCAAAAGATGCCTGCGAATTCCATGCACTGCTACGCGTGCACTATTTCTTGCGGTGGCGAATACGAGCTCGCATCCGTCGTTTCTTGCGACCGATTTTGCGTCGTCCACGCCCAGTTTTCTTTACGCCCACGGAAAACTTCCTCAGAAAAATAGCCACGAAAAGGAATAATCAAGGGGGGGTAGCTTAGCAACGAAACGATTCTTGGGCAAGCCCCTATTTCGGAAACAGCCTAACGTCCTTAGAGCTTTCTCGGTACACTAAGTGACCCGAGGGTCCTCATCCCTCCCTTGCATCTGAGTTCATCAAGGAAAATCTTTCATTTCGTATGCTTACGCGACGTCCCAATTCAAAATGGTTTCGTTCGATTGCCGCTGAGCATGCGATCTATCTTGTGCTTTTCATTTCCAACGGTGGCGGTTGGTAGCTTAGAACGCCCGCAATGCATCGCTTCCTGCGCGGGTTCTAGCATTACTTTTTCCGTTCAAGCCCAGCTTCAGGGGCTTTTGTCTAAGAACACCTAGAGCTTTTCTAGGTGCTTCATTCGCGATTTGTGCTTCATAGAGCTACTCATCGAGAAGAAACCGCAAGCGTCTTGTTTGCGATGACTCGTGCGCTCGCAGAGCCACCCGATACGCGAATGCTTGCAGAAACGTCACCTCCGATTTTTGAAAGTTAAACCGATGACAGCTTTGTTGATTGCTATTTTTATTCTTGGTTATGCAGGTATCGCGTTGGAACATCAGGTACGAGTCAACAAGGCGGCCACTGCCCTGTTGATCGGAGTCCTGTGCTGGACGGTCTATATGCTGGACATCGACCGGATGATGCCCGAGGGGTCAGTACCAAGCTGGTTTACCAGCAAGATTGGGCATAGCAGTGAAGGCCACTTGAACCGAGAGTATCTGATCGAAGGACAACTTCTTCATACGCTTGCTGAGATCGCGCAAATCCTATTTTTCTTGATGGGTGCGATGACAATTGTTGAGTTAGTCGACGCTCACGAAGGGTTTGCGTTGGTAACCGACCGGATTCGCGCTAAGAGTAAGACCAAGCTACTTTGGACGATCGGCTGGCTTACGTTCTTCCTATCTGCGATTCTGGATAACTTAACTACAACGATCGTCATGGTCTCATTGCTTAGAAAGCTTGTTCACGATCGTCCAACAAGGAAGCTCTTTGTGGGGCTTGTGATCATCGCTGCCAATGCTGGAGGAGCATGGTCAGTCATAGGAGACGTCACGACGACAATGCTATGGGTCAAAGGAAAGATCGGTACGGTTGAGACTGCAAGCAGTCTATTTCTTGCGAGCGTAGCATGCTTGCTAGTCCCTTTATTGGTCATGACGCGTTGGGTAAAAGGGGATCTCGAAGTAGCACCGGTGGGGCACAAAGGGCATTTGGATAAGAACCTCAAGCCATGGCATCAATGGTTGTTTTTGATGCTAGGTGTAGGTGGCTTACTAAGTGTGCCTTTCTTCAAAGCATCAACTCACCTTCCTCCATTCATGGGGATGCTCTTAGCCCTCAGTATTCTGTGGCTTGCTTCGGAATGGATCAGTCACACGCTCGACGAGCAAACTCGATCGAGTACCGGAGTATTGTCGGTATTACAGCGAATCGACATGTCAAGCATCCTCTTTTTCTTGGGGATTCTCTTAGCGGTCGGTTCGCTCGGCGCAACTGGCATCTTGAACGGATTTGCGACTTGGCTTGATCAAACGATCCCATCTCGCACGATTGTCGCAACAGTGATCGGACTCGTCTCTGCAATCGTCGATAATGTCCCTTTAGTTGCAGCAGGGATCGAGATGTACGAGCTCGCGGCAAACGATCCTTTTTGGATGATGCTGGCTTATTGCGCAGGGACCGGAGGTAGCTGTTTGATCATTGGCTCCGCCGCGGGCGTCGCGGCTATGGGTCTCGAGCACATTGACTTCATGTGGTACGTCCGCAAGATCACACCGTTAGCTCTGCTTGGATATTTCGCAGGAATGCTGGTGTATCTCTTGCAAGTAACCGTGGCGGGCTAACGGCACGGCACGCGATAAAATCGCTGCACTGGTTTCTCGCCGCTGGTGATTATGAGTTGCTCCTGACGAACGCTGAGGCTTTGTCGCTGATATCTTTACGGCACCAAGCCCCAGGCCAGCGAATAGCTTGCACTCCCTTGTAGGCGTTGAGTTTCGCATTCGCCAAACTTTCGCCCAGAGCGGTGACGCCCAACACCCGTCCGCCGGTCGTTACTACTTTCCCGTCCTTGCGGCTCGTCCCCGCATGGAAAACCTTGACGTCCGGAACGTTCGCCGCTGCTTCTAGCCCCGTGATTTCTTCACCTACGGTGTACTCGCCCGGATACCCAGCACTTGCCATCACCACGCAGATCGATGGTCGAGGATCCCAAATCGGCGTGTCGATTTCATCAAGCCTTCCGTCGACCGTGGCTTCGAGGATATCCAACAAGTCGCTTTTCAGACGCATAAGAATGGGCTGGCATTCCGGATCGCCAAATCGGACGTTGTATTCGAGAACCTTTGGGCCGGTCGGGGTAAGCATCAAGCCGGCATAAAGGACCCCACGGAATGGCTTGCGATTGCGTTTCATGGTGTGGATCGACGGAATAAGTATCTTATCCTCGACCGTAGCCAAGAGCTCTTCATCGATGACAGGCGTTGGAGAATACGCTCCCATGCCTCCGGTATTCGGTCCCTGATCTCCATCATAAGCGGCTTTATGGTCTTGGGCTGCCGGCAATGGAAGGATGGTTCTGCCGTCTGTGATCGCCAAAACGCTTACTTCTTGCCCTTCGAGTCGTTCCTCGATGACCATCGGTAACCCAGCTTTTCCGAACTCATTCTTACGCCCCATCCGGTCGATGGCATCGAGGACTTGCTCGCGACGGGAGCAGACGATGACCCCTTTACCGCTTGCCAGCCCATCGGCTTTGACGACCAAAGGTGTCTTATCCCGTTCGCCAGGATACCGGGCTTTTACGTAACGCATCGCGCTGTCGGCATCGCGGAACGATTGATATTCGGCGGTCGGCACGTCGGCTTGTCGCAAAAGAAGCTTACAAGTGACTTTGCTGGCTTCGAGTTGCGCGGCGGCCCGCGAAGGGCCGAAGGCTTTGATTTTTTCCTTGGCAAGCACGTCAACGAGCCCGAGGGAAAGGGGTAATTCCGGCCCCACCACTACGAGATCGACCGATTCTTTTTTGCAGAAAGCCACGATTCCAGCGATGTCATCCGAAGCGATATCGACGTTTTCACCTTCAAGAGCCGTGCCGGCATTTCCGGGAGCAATCCAAAGTCGCTTGAGCCGCGGACTTTGGCTGATTTTCCAAGCCAAAGCGTGCTCCCGTCCACCGTTGCCGACGACCAATACTCGCATGTTACCCTCGAAAAACCGCTAAACACCGTTGCAATTGGGCTGTTGATAGCCCCATCTGTGAACAGTTATTCTAAGGGATTCTGAAAACTTCCCAAGTCGAACCGAACGATCGGAAGTTAGATTCGTCATCGAGTTTCCGGTACTCTACAATACCACTGGTGTTACCGGTGTTGTCTACCGACGATGTTTACCGATGATGTTTCTCGATGATATTTCCAATGGTCGCCAAACGTCCAATCCTTGGACCCTTGCCTTCCAATGCCGGGAATCGCAGAACTTGGTGTTCGATTGGACCGATCCGAAGGATGGAGTTTCGAAACGATGTACCTCGGCATGCTAAAAGGGACTTTTCACTTGCTCAAGGGTCGTTTAACTGGGGATCGCTTAATTGGGGGGCGCTTTTTCGGACTGATTTCCTTGGCGATGCTCTCAAGCTTCACCGCTGTTGAAGCATCACCCCCTGAGGGATCAATCGAGAAGGCCGATGCTGCCGATTTGCAGACCAAGGTTGCAAGACTAACTGAGCACCGTCAAGAGATTCAACTCAGCGTACAAAAGCAGTATGCGGCGATGTTTGAGGGGATGTCCAAGTCGGCAAAGTCGGGATACGGTCACTTAACGCAGAATGTTTATCTCCCAGCTGACTTCGATGAAGCTGTGTTGGAAAAGCTAGACACCTCTCGGTTCGCTTGGCCCTTTCTCGACAAGCCATTACCTCCTACATCTCGCTCGGGAACTTGGTTGGCCCATGGACTAGCCCCCCGTCCGAACGATTCGAAACTGCCTTTGCAATATGTCGAACGCCAAGGGCAGTACGTGATGAATTGCTTTGCTTGTCACGGCGGAACCCTTTATGGTGCAACTTATCCTGGAGCGCCAAACACGATGTATGCTCTGGAGTCTTTCACGGAGGCGGTGCGGAAAGCGAAACTGCAACTCGGTAAGCCACTGACGCACATGGATGTCGGATCGTTGGTGATGCCCCTAGGGACTACCAATGGGACGAGCAATGCCGTGATGTTCGGGGTCGCGTTGATGAACTTTCGCGATGCAGACCTGAATTTCCTCCCGGACAAATTGCCAGCAGCCATGACGCACCACGACATGGATGCGCCACCTTGGTGGCATTTTTATCGCAAGTCCCATTTGTACATCGATGGGTTTGCCCAGAAAGGGCATAAGGGTCTGATGCAATTTATGCTGGTCCGGGAAAACGGTCCTGAGAAATTTCGGCAATGGGAATCGGACTTCCAAGACGTTTATCAGTTCCTAGAAGAATTGCGTCCACCGAAGTACCCTTTGGCAATCGAACAATCGAAAGCGGAGCGAGGTCGAAAAGTTTACCTTCAGAACTGCGCTCAGTGTCATGGCACCTATGACGGAAACAAGTTGGAATACCCGGAGCGCATGGTAGAGATCGATGACATAGGAACCGATCGTGTTCGTTTCGATGCGTTGACCCCGCAGCATCGGCAAGCCTACGGCGATAGTTGGTTCGCTGACTACGGCAAACAGAACACACTATCCGATGCAACGGGTTATGTCGCTCCACCGCTTGATGGCATCTGGGCTTCTGCTCCCTACCTACACAACGGTAGCGTTCCGACCCTCTGGCATCTGCTTCATCCCGATCAGCGGCCTAGCGTTTGGAGCAGGGTGGCGATGGCGTTGGACGAAGAACACATCGGCTTGGTTGTCGAGACACTCGACGCGGTGCCCAGTAAGCTTTCGAAAGCTCAGAAGCGGTGGTACTTCGACACCCAAGTTCCTGGGAAATCAGCCCAAGGGCATGATTATCCATCAGCATTGAACGAGCAGGAGAAGTCCGATTTGTTGGAGTATTTGAAGACGTTGTAGAGGGTGCAATTGCGGGTTGGGAAGGACTCAGCCTTCGGGATCAGCCTTCGGGATCAGCCTTCG
>Ga0315899_10008434_pt1 | contig 11043 bp, 9 predicted proteins | sample LakEriMetagenome_2_FD_203518 | JGI IMG/M metagenome (GOLD analysis project Ga0315899, IMG submission 203518) | Freshwater fungal communities from buoy surface, Lake Erie, Ohio, United States - Buoy 4 MA112 | ecosystem: Environmental > Aquatic > Freshwater > Lake | place: USA: Lake Erie, Ohio...
GGGAGTTGAGGGGGTTGATCGTTTTTGGAAATGGGGGGCGCGGTTCTGAACCTAGGGCGGCGGTTCGTTGAGCTCACCTTGCCCTAGGCTAAGAAATACAACCCCTACAGGGTTGAAATTGTGCCCACCCCATACCCCTCCCGCGGCGGGAGGGGGTAAACTATTTGACCTCACCCTTTGCCCTGCGGGCATTTCCCTCTACATGCATGGAGAGGGAAGACTTGTTTGGGAGACCCCTGGCGGGTCTGTGCCGCGATGGGCCGGGGCGTGCTGCCGGGGCATCGCGATCCGATGTGACATAGAGCGGACCAGGGGGTGGTTGGGCAGAGGGCCCCAACCGGAAGGCCGCCTTGACGGCGGTGCGCCACCTGCGTGCCAGAGATCCGGGTGTCGCCGGATCGCCTGGGGAAACACAACATAATCCAGAGCGCGGTTCCGGGGTCGGAAGGTCCCGGAATGGTCGCACCCCTTGGCGCCAGACTCCCGCCGTTGGCGCGCGGTTGGGCGGAGGGCATCGAGAGCCTTGGGGAACATCGAGGTTGTCTCCGCAGGGTTGAGCCGGGCCGACGGTCCATCGCCACCGTGGCGACGGATCCGGCAGGGCTGAAAGTCGCCGGGATAGTTGAACGGTCTCAACCGGCCCGGGCCGCCGTGGATCGGGGCAGGTGGCGCGAGGCAAGCAATGGAGGCCTATACCATTGGCGTCTGGCGACATTCCCTTTCCACATCTTTGGATTGTTGACGCACGGGTGGCGTTGTTCAGAGAGCAGTTGGGGAAAATTTTGGAAAAATGTTGCGTGGAAATTTTTGTGCGTTGGAGCGTAGTGGCTGAGATTTGAGGATTTTTTTCACCACGAAGACGCGAGTATTTTTGTCTTTGTGAGCCGGGTGCGGGAGCGCCCGGGCCGCTGGTGCTGACGGAAATAATCTGGGCAACTGGATTGGTTTTCATGGCAGCCTGGCCCTGAAACCTCACCCCCGCCCTTTCGGGCACCCCCTCCCCATGAATGGGGAGGGGGAAGCTTGGCGAATCTTGGCGAGCCCCCAACGCGAGTTGGGGGGTGGCTGGTGCTGACGGGAGCCGGGCTGGTTTCAGTGAGGACTTTCAAGGTACCGCAAGGCAGGCAGACACCCCCGCCTGGCGGCGGGGGCTTGCCAACAATTGGATTTTGCCTTGGCGAGCCGGGTGCGGGAGCGCCCGGGCCGCTGGTGCTGACGGAAAACAAGAGTACGACCGGTAGGAGAGAAAAGGATTCCGGGTTTTGTTTTAGGCGAGCCGTGCGCGGGAGTGCACGGGTTCTGGTGTTGGCGGGAAACTGGCCCGGCTCTGCGGAAGACGGTCTGTGCCCATGCGCCGTCTGGGGGTGTGGGGCCCTGAACCTGGGGCGGCGGTTCGTTGAACTCACCTTGCCCCAGGCTAAGGAATACAACCCCTACAGGGTTGAAATGGTGCCCACCCACACCCTCCCGCGGCGGGAGGGATTATTTGTGCCTTTTGGGTCTTTGATAGGGGTAGGGAGAACCGATTGTTTTCGGTCCCCCCTCCCTCCGAACCGGACTGGCGGTTTTCCCGCATCCGGCTCTCCGGTTGATGGTTTTACCCTCGAGAGGATTGACCTTCCAGACCATGGGCCGCTGTCAGGTTGAACAGCCCAAGTTCCTTAAAGAACGCATTACGGTACCGCTTTTGATCCTCGCCACAGGCAAATCCGGACCGCTTGGATCGCTTGCGCAATAGTGTTCGCAGGCGCCCCCTGATCCACATGTCGATCTGCCTCAGGCTTTGGCGACAACTGTGTTTGAAGTAGCCGAACCAACCACGGAGACTGCGGTTCAGGTCCAGAATGACACATTCCAGACTGTTGCCGTTGGTCCTTCTGGTCTTCGACCGGATCGTGTCCCGCAGCTTCATCAGGCTTTTCTCCCGGGGCCAACGGGTCAGTCGACCCCTTTGGGTTGCCTGGAAGTGATAGCCCAGGAAGTCGAAACCCTCATTCCGGACGTGGACCACCTTGGTCTTGGTTGGATGCACCGTCAGGCCCTCGGCCTCGCACCACTGGCGCACGATGGCCAGCGCCTGCTCCGCCTCCTCCCGACTTCTGCACAGGATCACGAAGTCATCGGCGTAGCGCACCATCTCGAAGTCCTTGGACACCATCAGGTGATCCAGCGGGTTGAGATAGATGTTGCTCAGCAAGGGACTCAGCACCGCGCCCTGAGGGGCGCCCATCTCCGGTTCCGTTTCCTCGAGACCGTTCATGATTCCGGCCTTCAGGAACGCTTCCACCAGATCGAGCACCCGGCCATCCGCCACCCGCTCCCGCACACGGTTCATCAAACGTCCGTGCGGGATGGTGTCGAAATAGCTCTTCAGGTCCACATCCACCACATGCTCAAAACCGTTCTTCAGCAGGTGATCCACACGGCGCAAAGCGTCCTTGCAGCCCCTGCCGGGGCGGAAGCCGTAGCTCTGCTCCGCGAATTCCCGCTCGAAGATCGGCTCCAGCACATGGCGCACCGCGCCCTGCACAACCCGGTCCCGCACCGTGGGGATCCCCAGCGGCCTCTGCTCCCTGCCGCCCGGCTTCGGGATGAACACCCGCCGGATGGCCTGCGGCATGTAGCTGCCGCCTCGCAATGCCGCTGTCAGATTCTCCAGATTCGGACCCAGTTGCCGGCTGAATTCCTCGATGGTCACATGATCCACTCCCGGAGCGCCCCGGTTGGCCTCCACCTTGCGGTGGCTCGCCAGCAGGTTCTTCTCCGAAAACACCTTGTCAATCAGACGAAACCATTTGCCTCCCCTCACGCCCTGTTCGAGCGCGGTCAACATCGGGTCCGTCCAGACCGCTGGTTCCACCCAGGCCCATCGGGCCCGGATGTCTCCGCCTTGTGGAGCCGTTGCCGGCACTGTCGACGGTTTGTCTTCCATCGGCCTGTCCTTCCCCGATCCATCTTCCTGTGTCCCTTCGCTCCGCCGGCATTACCCGGCTTCATTGCTACCATGGACACTCTGACTCCTGCGGTCTTCCACCTGCCGGACTCTTCCTGCTTCGCTCCCTGGCGCCGAAGATTGCGCCGGGCCCGGGCCTTTGGTCTGGGGCTTGCCCGCCACTCCCCACTTCTGTCCGGCCTTTGGAACCTCACAAACCGCAGGTCTCCCCACTTACTGCGCCATGCCTTCCTGTCGTCCCGTTCCCTAACCACCCCATGCGATACCCGGTTGCAGTCGCCATGTCGCTTGTGTGCGACCGGGTGCTTTCAGCAGGCTTCGCCTTTGCTCAGCAGGCTCGCCCCTCGCATCAGGCCACCTTGGGATTCGTACTCCTACGGGCCAACAGTTCGCCTCCGGTTGCTCCCCACCCCGCCTCGCGGCGACGCAGTTACCTTCGGCTTCACGGGGCCACAGCAAAACCCCGTGGCGGGGACTTCCACCCCGCTGACATCGCGCCCTCATGGGCGCACTGAGCCGGTCACCGGGAGGTGCCGGGCGCGTTTGCTGACGGAAGGCCGGAGGTTTGCCACGAAGACGCGAAGTGCACGAAGCAAAGGCGAAACCGCTTGGGAAGAAAGCGGCGCCGTGACACGGGAGGTTTGCCTGGGTTTGGGACCGCCGGGATTGGTAGGCGGTGTTTGAGGCGGCGGGATTCAGAACCCAGGGCGATGCCCTGGGCTAATGGCACAACCCCTACAGGGTTGGGGGTCTGGTGGCGGGGTAGTTTTTAACCGGTAACTGGACACCGATGCCGGAAGGCACATGGTCGAAAAGCCGGACGAATGCGAATGAGTGATGTTCTTGAGGGATCTTTTCCAAGCAGATTCTGAATGGCTCAAGGTTTTGGTCCTGGGATCGTAGGCCCACTTACCGAATTGAATTATTGTCTTCTCCTGCCCTGTATTCAGGGCTTCACGCCTCCTTTCCGTGCCATGCAAAAGGTGCATTGGCATAAACCAATAATATCAAAATAGGTTGTTTGCAGCAAAAGAATAATGGGAAATATCTGCGGATTTAGGTTGGGATGGTGAACGGCAGTTTGCTGGTATTGGGCATTTGATTGCAGGAAGATCTGGTGGTGGGGGTGACGGGAGGCCAGCAACTGGCACAGGAAAACGGGCAGGCCATGGTGTGATTGATAGTTTGGGCTTCAGGATGTGGTTGGCGGTGGCGAAGTTGGCGGGGGCTTTCAAGGTACTGCGTGGGAGGCAGACACCCCCCGCCTGGCGACGGGTGCTTGCCGGGAATCAGAAGCCAAGCGCCAGCACTACCGACTGGACTCAGGAATAGGAAGCTCTGCCTGGGCTGCCTTTCTGGCTAATTGGGTTCCCTTTCCTTTGCGAATTCGCGGGCTCTTTTGAGATCGGTATCCTGGCGCTGCTTGTCCCCCATTTTTTCATAGACTTTGGCCCGCAGAAAGTAGATGCCACCGAAATCACCCTTTGGGTCTAACTGGATCGCCCGAGTGAAATAGTTCACGGCTTCAGCGTAATTTCCAAGCTTGAAATAGATGCGCCCGATGTTTTTTTGGATATCCAGAGTGTTCCGGTCCAATCGGTAAGTGGTTTGATAATCTTCCAAGGCTTCCTTGTTTTTGTCGAGGAAGTCATAGGCCATACCGCGAAGGTAATAGGCGGGTACATAATCCTTGGTTTTTTGAATCGCGGTTGTGGCTGGATCAATGGCCTCCCCGTATTTACCCTGTTTTAGTTTGGCAAAGGCTTTGCCGTAATAAGCATCCGGGAAGTCGGGTTGCAACCTAATTGATTTATCCAATGCCCCAAGGGCCTCCTCATATTTTCTAAGCTCCAAAAGTAGCACGGCTTTTTGGTAATAAGGGAAAAACATTTCTGGATAAAAGGCAATAGCCTGATCGTTTCGAGATATTGCCTCTTGGAATTTCCCCTCCTTCATTTTTCTTCGGGCATCATTTATTCGATCAGAACTATTTTTAAAGCATTTATCCAGATCCTCCATTTCCTTTTTTTTGTTTTTCATTTTCAATTCAATCAACTTTTGCTGGTGAACCAGATACATGTGAAAAAAACCTGACTGCGCGCTGGGTTCCACTTCGATCTCTCGCCTGAAATCAGCCATGGCATCCTCGTAACGGCCAAGCAGGTAATAGATTATGCCCCTATCTCCCAAGGATTCTTTTTTCCCGTTTTTTTTCTCGATAACTTTATTTGCATCCTCCAAGGCCTTTTCTGGTTTTTTTTCCTTGGCATACAGCAAGGCTCTGGCGCTGATCAACTCGATGTTATTTGGTTCTAATTTGAGACCCGCATCGATTTCATCCCTGCACGCCTTCAGGTTTTCTTTTTCCCCTTTCAAATAAATAAAAGCGAGGTAGCCATAAATCTCGATTACTTTTGGATTAAAAATTTTGGCTTTGATAAAGTCTTTTTCCGCGCGGTCCCAGTCTTCCATTTCACAAAACTGGATCCCACGGTGAAGATAATGAAGATAATTTTCAGGATCGTTGGCGAGTTGGTCTGACAGCATGTCTATTTTTTCATTTGAAATATAATTAGTAATATCGATTTTGTTGACTGTATCCTGGGGGCCTGATTGGAAAGCAGTCATTCCCAGAATCAATGTTGCAATAATAATCATTGGACAGGTTCCAATTAGGGGGCGCCTATGGCCCCAAGTGGCTGGAGCAATGGAATCGGGGTGCATTTGAAATACAGGATATTCGAATCCAACCACTGCAACATGGAATTCAAGCAAAATTCTGTCAACATGGGATGCTTATTAGATTCATAGGTTTGAGATGGCACAGGCAGGGCCCCTTCCAAAACCCTGCCCCAGCCATCCCCTGGCTTTTTCCGGTCACCAGATCCTGAACCCGCCACAGTCGCGCAGGAATTCCGCGAACCGTTCCACATTCTCCTCGCTGAACGGCACGGTTTCCTTCCGCCTGCACTCGATGCCCGTGCCGTCACAGACACGGCACTGCACCATGGGTGGCAGCGTGGTGGGAAATAGCTGGGCCATCGGGATCTCATTGGCTTGGGCTGGATGGGTCAATTCCACGAAGCCACGGACCTGGCCATCGCCGTTGCACCGGTAGCAATTCGTGTCCGGGATATTGGCCAGGTATTCGGCGAAGCCGCGTTGGTAGTCCCTGACCGTGCCATCCTCCAGAGTCTCCTCCAGCAGGCGCGAGAGGGCCATGGCATCCTCGGCATCGAGCCCGTCGCCATCGTTGGTGTTCCAGTGCTGGACCTTGCCAGCGATGTCAGGGAACAGGTTCAGGCAGTAGCGCCAGAGGCTCAAGGTGCCAGTGATTTTGTGTGTAGGGGCTGGATGATGCCGGGCTATTCGCCGGGGCAGAGCGGTTGAGGTTCTGCTTGGGAGGCAGCGGCCCGGGCGCTGCCGCACCCGGTTCGCCTGGAGGCGGGTTGGATGGTGGTTGATGGGGGAGTTGGTTTTTGGCGAGCCGTGCGCGGGAGTGCACGGGTTCTGGCGTGGGTGGGAGACCAGGACGTGATGACGGTGCCTGGTGCTTGCGGGTTTTGACTGGTGGCTGGTGCTGACTGGGCCGGGCGAATGACCGTGGGGAGACTGAACCCGTGCCCTGCCGCGCACGGCACGCCTTGGAAGTTGGACGGGTATGGTTTGTGTGGACGGTGTCTGGCGCTTGCGGGTTTTGACCCGGGGGGCTGGTGCTGGCTGGGCCGGGTGAGTGACCGTGGGGAGGCTGAACCCGTGCACTGCCGCGCACGGCACGCCTGAGGACACAAGAAGAAAACTGGATCAGGTGCTTTGGTTGGTGTTGGGTTTTGTCAGCGTCGGACGGGAGGCGGGCTGGTTGGTGGTTGATGGGGGTGCGGGGTTTTGGCGGGTTGTGGGCGCCCGGCATTTGCCAATGCCGGCTCGGAAGACTGGGGGAGAGATTAGGCTAGCCCCCAACGCGAGTTGGGGGGGTGACTGGTGCAGACGGGAGGCGGGTTGGTTTTGGCGGGGGCTTTCCAGGTACTGCGTGGGAGGCAGACACCCCCCCCCGTCTGGCGACGGGGGCTTGCCAAGGCACAAGCGGGTGTGTTCGGGGCTGGGGTTATGGGGGATGATGGTGTTTGGTTGGAAAAATCGTGTGTAAGGTTTTTGGCTTTGGCGTGTTGTATCTGCAGGAGAGCTTCGCATGCAGGGCTGGCCGGAAACACGCGACACGCTGTTGGCGCGGCTGCGTGATCCGGCGGACTTGCAGGCGTGGAGCGAGTTCACGCGGCTGTATGAGCCGGTGATCACGCGGTTTGTGGCGGGGCGGGGGGTGCAGGCGGCGGACGCCCAGGACATCTGCCAGCACGTGCTGTGGGCCGTGGCCCGGGCGGCGGACGATTGGCCGGGGCATGCGGAACCCGGGCGGTTCCGCAAATGGCTGGCCACCGTCACCCGCAACGCCACGCTGAATGTGCTGCAGCGGGAACTGAAACACCGGGGCTCGGGCCGGTCGAGCGTGTGGGATTACCTGAACGCCTTGCCGGCGCCCGACGAGGATCTGGACCGGGCTTGGGAGATGGAACGGCTGGACCAGATCTACCGCACGGCGGCCCGGGTGGTGGAACCGCGCTTCAGCCCGGAGGTGTGGCAACTGTTCCACCGCACCACGGTGGAGGGGGAGCCGGTGGAAGCGGTGGCGCGGGAACTGGGCAAATCGCCGGGGGCGGCCTACACGGCCCGCAGCCGGGTGATGAAGGCGCTGCGCGCGGTGGCGCTGGAGATGGAACAGCGGGAATTTCAAACCGAAGCGGACAGACCGGGAGCCGGGCCACGGGAAGGGGAGGAGACGGCATGACATCCCCGCAGACGCCGCCGGGTGATTGCCCGGTGGAACAGGTGGAGTTGCTGGCGCAGGGGCCGGCCGACCAGCCGGTGCCCGAGGAACTGTGCCGACATTTGGAACAATGCGCCGATTGCCGGGCCCGGCTGGAGGGTGCGGCGGCGCCGGAGATCGACTGGGCCCGGGTGCGGCGGGCGCTGAAGGAACAGCCGGCTCCGGAAGAGGGTGACGAGGGCCGGGGTGGTCTGTCTTTCTCGCTGCTGCGGTTGCTGGGGCCGAGTGATGACCCGAGCGTTGTGGGGAAGATCGGACCGTTCGAGGTGACCGAGGTGATCGGCTCGGGCGGGATGGGGATGGTGCTGAAGGCGCTGGACCCTGCCTTGGACCGGCATGTGGCGATCAAGATTCTGGCGCCGCACCTGGCGTCTTCCGCCACGGCGCGGCGGCGGTTCGCCCGGGAGGCGCGGGCGGCGGCGGCGGTGATCCATGACCATGTGATCGCGATCTACCAGGTCTCGGAACACCACGAGTTGCCGTACCTGGTGATGCCCTATCTGCCCGACCCGTCGCTGCAGCAGCGGTTGGACCGGGACGGGAAGCTGGACCTGGAATCGGCGTTGTCGATCGGGCTGCAGGTGGCCGGGGGACTGGAGGCGGCGCACGCGCAGGGGCTGATCCACCGCGATGTGAAGCCTGCGAATGTGCTGCTGGCCAAGGGGACGGAGCGGGCGATCATCACCGATTTCGGTCTGGCCCGGGCGGCGGATGATGCGTCGCTGACGAGCAGCGGGGTGCTGGCGGGCACGCCGCACTACATGTCGCCCGAGCAGGCGCGGGGCGAGCCGGTCGATTTTCGCAGCGACCTGTTCAGCTTGGGGAGTTTGCTGTTCGCGATGCTGGCAGGGCGGCCGCCGGTGAACCGGGAACTGGGCAGCGAGACGATCCGGGTGATCGGCACCGAGCCGATGCCCCGGTTGCGGACGGTGGTGGCGGACGCGCCGGAGTGGGTGGAGCGACTGGTGAGCTGGCTGCACGAGCCCCGGGCGGAGGAAAGGCCGGAGAGCGCCCGGCAGGTGGCGGAAACGCTGGAGCAGTGCCTGAAACATGTGCGCAACCCGCAAGCGGAAGGGTTGCCGGATCGATTGACCCGCGCGGAGGAGACGGAGATGGGCCACCCGAAGGATATGCGGTTGTTCTCGCTGATTGCGCTGGGTCTGTTTTTGGCGGTGTTTTTGACCCCGCCGCTTTTGGCTATGACCACGCGCGACGAATGGGCGCTGGCGTTTGGCGGCGTTGCGGCCTGCCTGGCGCTGTTTTTTGGGTGTCTGAGCTGGGGCGAACGGATCAGCCGGGTTGTGGTGAAGACGCTGGTGAGCTTGGTGGTTTTGGTTGGCGTGTCCTCTCTGGTTTTACTTGGCATTTGGAACGTGAGAAATTCAGCAACGCAGGTCAGGTTGCCTGAACTTGCGGAACAGGAGAGGGCCAAAGCCGAACGATTGGCAGCGGATTGGGTTAAACAGGAGAAAGGATCCAAGGAGGGGAAAGCTAGTCTCGAAGCGGAGGGCGGTTTGGGTGTGGTCGGTATGCCGGGAATGGGCGGGCCGCCTGGAGGGATGGCAGGCCCAGGTTCAGGAATGCCGGGCATGGGTGGGCCGCCGGGAATGGGTGGCGCATTGGGTGGGGACGCGGGTACCGATGGGAGAAATTTTGCCGAGGAATTGAAAAAAGCGCTGGGTGAGGAGGTGCCTGTTCCCGAATGGAAAAAGCCCAAATATACGCCTTTTCCCCAGCTATCGGGCACCTGGGTTGCCACCAAGGCCTATCTGAATGGCGAGGAATTCAAAAGCAAGGACAAGGGGCAGGGGATTGTTTTGGTTTGCTATGGCGAGTCCATCGTCATTCGCATGGGGCGAAATTTCAACCAACCGGAGCTTGAACTTGGGTCGGGCCAGATCAGGTTGGTGCCTGGCGAAAAGGGCAAAACCTTCATGGTGCGGGGGTACTCCATGAAGCCCGACACTATTTGGCCCAATCAGAGTCCAATTTTTTGTATTTATGAAATAAAGGGCGAAAAACTATCGATTGCTTTTTCAGAGAATGAGCCAAAATTGGGACCCAACAAAGGGCAGGATTATTACGAATTCAATTCGTTTTCCAAGCGTTTTCCAGAAGAATTAGACACCATTCTGCCCATTCCGGGCAAAAAATTTTTCTGCTCCTCTGAGCAAAGGGTTAGTTTTCCTATGCTGGTCGGTAGTTGGTTCTGTGAAAAAGCAGAATTCCGTAGGAATTCTAGTTTAAAATACTTAAAATTAGATCCAAAAAGATTTGTACTTCAAGGTGGTGCGGCCGGCATGGTCCTTTGGCATGAGGTCGGTGATTCGGGAGGACTACGCCCTTACAAGCCGAATTCCACAGACGAGCCGCCTGGGCCTGATGACCGTTTTCCAAAAATAGATTGGAGATTTCGGGCCTGGATTCCCGGAGGAAAGGGGCCTATAGAAGTAGAAAAATTACTATTGTCTGGAACAGCCGGAAGAGAATTTTTGAATTACGAAATAAAAATGGGCCTTCTCTACTTGACTGTGGCCGATACAGTCGAGGGGCTTAGCCGAGAGGGGGAAAATGACATTTTTGTGTTTAAAAAAATAGCAGAGGAACCTGTCCTCAGAGGAATTGAAAAAAAGCTTCGTGATCATTTGCAAAATAGTAGTTCTTTGAGCCCTCCTGTTTTGCCCCAAGGGAGGCCGAAAGACGGGGTTAAGGAGTCTGGGAAGCCGAAGGAGACTCCTCCTGGCAAGGAACCGGAAAAAACGGTTGATGGAAAAGAGAAGGGGAAGTGAGCGGCGGGATGGTTGGTTTTGGATATTGCGACTAGGTGATCGCCCGTTTGTGCAGATTGAAGAACACAGAGAATGGCGATGCCAGGGGTTTTTGATGTTTGGCGAGCCGTGCGCGGGAGTGCACGGGTTCTGGTGCGGACGGGATGTTTTCTTCCACGGGCAGTGGACTTGGGCGGGCAGTCATTCTGGCTGCCTTGCTGTTTACCGGTTGAGGCTGAACCCGTGCACTCCCGCGCACGGCAAGCCTGGAGGTGGGTTGGCGGGTGGTTGGATAAGGGGTTTGGTATTTGGCGGGTAGTGGGTGCCCTGCACCTGCCGGTGCCGGCTCACAAGTTGGGAATTGGCTAGTTTTTAGCAGCAATGGGTGGGTGACTTTTGTTGGTGCGGGTGGCAGGCAAAAGCCGTCACCCCACATAGAC
>Ga0315899_10008435_pt1 | contig 11043 bp, 6 predicted proteins | sample LakEriMetagenome_2_FD_203518 | JGI IMG/M metagenome (GOLD analysis project Ga0315899, IMG submission 203518) | Freshwater fungal communities from buoy surface, Lake Erie, Ohio, United States - Buoy 4 MA112 | ecosystem: Environmental > Aquatic > Freshwater > Lake | place: USA: Lake Erie, Ohio...
TCATTTGGAGTAAAGGTGTTACCCCTTCGACGACAACGAGCAAAGTCGTCAATTCCATTGCAGGAAAGGCATGTTCTAAGTTGAACAGCACCGTGGTTTCAGCTGGCTTGAAGTACACATGCTCGAAATCTGGTACTCGACTTATCTGGAAGTCAACTGTTGCTGTAAACACTCCAGTATCTACAACGACCTTTGCAGGGCGAAGCTGTTTACGTCTCGGTTCAACAATTCTTTATAAGGGGATTCGCCACACATGTATTAAATCTGGGGCTAAGTTAATCTGGGATAAAGGCGTAAAGAAGTAACTGCGTTCTGATTCTCTACTGCCATTCTGTGTTCAGCCACAGAAATCTCACAGGTTGCTGGGCTTATATGTGCTTGTTGAACCATTCGAGAGGTTGAACGCGAAACGAAGTGAGGACATGAGATGAAGCGGGCGCTATTGATCGTAGGAGGCACTGTGGGGGGCCTCGGTGCGGTGTTGGCGATTACTCCGCCTCAGTTGGGGTCAACCAGTGCGATTAACATCTCCGGGGCTCCGATTGCTGGGGCGGATACAACCGCTAGTGCGTCTGCTTCATCATCATCTGCAACTTCAGCTGCAACAACAAAGACGACGGCGACTACGAAGCCAGTTGCAACAAAGAACTCTGGTGCGACAAAGACTCCGGCTAGTGCAAATTCAGCGGCGAGTAATTCTGCAACTCCGACAGCTGCTGCAACAACTGCGCCGGCAACACCTGCTGCGATTAACGGAACTTTCACCGGGCCATCAGTCAATGTGAACTACGGAAATGTTCAAGTAAAGATTACGGTTGTGAACGGGCGCATTACAGATGCGGTTGCCGTGAAAGCTCCGACTGGAAAAAATGATCGCTACACAAATATGGCGGTTCCGATTTTGAAGGCGCAAACATTGAAGGCGCAGAGTGCAAATATTCAGGGCGCATCGGGTGCTTCATACACAAGTTATGGCTGGTTCACATCGCTGCAGGGGGCAATTGCTCTAGCTGGTTTGTAAGCGCGGGTAGGGTTCTGGGATGAATCATCTGCGTCGACAGTTTGCGGTGTGGGGAACGATTGTGGATGTGGATTGTTTTTCGCAATCTGTCGGTGGTGCGCAATTAGATCGCGCAATGGAATCAGTGATTGAGTTTTGCGAAAATGTGGATCGGGATTTTTCGACGTATAAGGACGATTCTTGGGTGACGCGTTTGCGGCGTGGTGCGGTTGCGATTGAGGATTGTCCTGATGATGTGCGGGCTGTGTGGGAATTATGTGCGGCGGCCAAAGATTTAAGCGATGGGGCTTTTGATCCGTGGGCAGTTGATGGCGGTTTTGATCCGTCGGGATTAGTAAAGGGTTGGGCTGCCGATAAGTGCGCAGATCTTTTGGTTGCTGCAGGAGTTGCTCATGTGCAAGTAAATGCAGCGGGGGATTTAGCGTTGCGTGGTGGTTGGTTTGATTCTGTGGCAGGCGTTGTAAAGCCTTGGTCAATCGGAGTTGTTAATCCTGATAACCGCGCTGAAATAGTGAAGGTGTATGAAATTACCGATGGTGCGATTGCGACTTCTGGAACATATGAACGCGGCGCACATATTCATGATCCGCTTAACGGGTTGATTGCAATCGGTGCAAAGTCAGCAACCGTTGTTGGGGCTGAGGGTTGGCTGTGCGATGCGATGGCAACGGCCGTGATGGTGGGCGGACAGGATTCAGCTAAGTGGTTCGGCCAGCCTGAATTGCAGGGGTACCAGGTCTTCGCGGTAAATCGACATGAGCAAAGTGCATGGAGCATCTAAAGTGGCACATGTGAAAAATGCGATTGGGATGAAAAAGCAGATAGCTGGCTTTGTTGCCATCCTGATCGGAATTATGTCGGTCGGGTTATCCCCTGCCTTCGCACTGGATGAGCGTCTAATCGATGTTGTTGAAGTTACATGGAATGGTGCACCTGCGCTGCGCGGTGATGCAAAAGTTGTTGCCGGTGTTATCGACACAGAAGTAAATACTGACTGGAAAAAGTACACAACTATGGTTGGCGATGATGGCGCTCGCACCGTTTCATTTAAAACAGGCAAAGTTTTGGATACGCCAATCTCTTTATTGTCGAAGATGCCTTGTACTGGATTTACAGCAGCAAACTTCATTAGCTCAATTCGCCCAGAGGCGTATAGACGCTTAGGAATTAGCGATTATTCAGATAGATATTTAGTTGTTGTATCCCCTCGTGCTGGATGCGTGTGGTCGGGCCGGGCACAAATGGGTGAGCCAAAGAGTAAAAGCGGCACAATGATTTTGCATGATTCTGAATCTTCATTTGTTATTGCCCACGAATTAGGTCACACCTTTGGTTTGGGACATTCAAACTTCTTGCGTTGCGAAGACAAAGCAAATGATGGACCGTGGGGAACAAACTGCAAGGGCGTCGAATACGGTGGAACCATCGATGTGATGGGCAATGTTGATACGACATCGCCGCTCAGCACCTATCACCAATGGCGCATGGGTTTACTGGATGATTCACAAGTAAAACAGGTGTGGCAATCAGAGGCTGTAAATCTTGCACCTAGTGATTTTTCAAAAGGTTTAAAGGCAATCTTTATTCGAGATGGAAAAGCTGGGTACTGGATTGAATACCGTCGCAAAACCGATGGTGTTGTTTATAAGCCAGGGCTTGCGGTGTATCGCTTAGATCCACCACCAGTTTCTGCAATTGTTTCGGTAAACCCTGAAGATGGCGCCGCATCTGAATTCCCATCAGTGCTGGGTACTGATTTTTGGATGCTCAACCTTGATAACTACACCTACAGCACATCTTCATCGCTGGGTGGATCAATGACAGGGCTAACTGCAAAGTTCTACTCTGGTAATGTTTCTTTAAAGGCAGTTGCATCTGAAACTGGAGCAGTCGTAACGATTACAAAGAAGGCTGATACAACACCTCCTCCGGTTCCCAATGTGCTTCCGGTTGATCAGTGGCGCTCACCTAGCATGGTGATTCTTGGTGCTGGCGACGAAGATGCAGATACCGCGATCGTTGGCTTCGAAGGCCAGATCGATGGCAAAGTTGAAAAGTTAAAGGCATCTGATGTTGAAGGTTGGATGCCAACCTATTTATCTCCCTTTGTCGCACCAAAGACTTTTTATCTGCGCGATCTGCCAGAGGGCAGCTTTAATTTTGCGATGCGTTCGATAGATATCGTTGGAAACAAGAGCGATTGGTCGCCGACTCAAAAAGTTGTTATCGATCGTGCTCACCCAGTTGTCACCAATGATTTTGCGTTGACCGGTGTCGCAGCGGGCGAGTTATCGCTGCAATGGAAGGGTGCGACCGATGCGGGTAGCGGAATCTGTCAGGCTAATGTTGTCGATGAAGACGGGTTAATTCTGGCTTCTAGTTCAGTAAAGAATGCACCAGTACTAAAGGTTCCAAGTGGTGCAAAAATTGTAGGAACAGCTCAAGTTTTTGATTGCATCGGTAACGGACAAGCTGGCGATATCAGTATTTCAAGCACTTTGGTTTCTGCTGATAAGAGTTCTAGAACTGGTAAATGGAGCTCAGCCGGTGCTGCATATGGCGCAGGTGCAGTTAAGTGCGTTGGGAAATGCACCGCATCGCTTACTGTTTCTGGCAAGAACGATGTTTTGGTGGGAACAGGTGCTGCAACTGTGGCTGTTGGCAATAAGACCGTTGCAACTATCTCCGATAGCAAGTCTGCAAAGCTTCGAATTGGTGCCACCGTTGATGTCGGCGCAAGCAAAAAGGTTGTTCGAGTCAGCGGATCTAACTTTGTTTTGATCGGGCTATCTTCAGTAACAACAACCTTGGGAGCACTTGAAAAGATCGATCGCGCTCCTGCCATCTCTGATCCATCATTGGTTGATTCCAAGCAGGTTGCATTAGCCAAGCTAGGTTTCCGATCTGATGACTTCAGCCAAGAGTGGACTGTTTTACCGATGGCAAATGGAACAACTCTGTCGGATCCATCTCTTGATTTTTGTAACGGAACATACGCATCTGAAAAAGATCGCGTGGAGCGTCGTCAAGTAACTGCAACAAAAGTCGGATCAACACTTTCTTTCTTATCAACAGAGGTTGTGAAGTATTCATCAGCTGCTGCGGCAAGTGCTGCGCAGAAAGAATTAGTAAAGGTTTTGGCTCAGTGCCAGACCGATAAGGGATACAAGGATTCAACCGGAACTTTGGTTCCTTACGAGTTCAGGAAGTTGCCTGCTGTTCCAACGGGAGTTGTCTCTGCTGGATCTCGCGTATTTGTTCACGCATTAATTGATACCGATCTTCAAGCTCGTACCCTGCTTGGTTTCTACCAATTCAACGGTGATACCTTTACTGGGCTTTATGTGATGAACGCTGATGGTTTCAGTGATGCTCAGGTTGCTAAATGGATGAAGGTCGCAGCAACAATGGGCCAGCGTTTACAAGGTAAGACTATTTAAGCAAGCCAAAGAAGTTAAACAGCTGGCGCACAAGCATCATCTCTTTTCCGAGGCATCACCAAAAAGTAGTTACTAAGCAGTTTCAAAGGAAACTGCGCATCACTGATAAGCCATCAGCGATCGGCCTAAGGCTTACCCAGATCCACCATTGTTAAATTTATGACTGGATAATTCCGTACTGCCCACTTAAATGTTTTGGCTAAAATGTATAATCTTGTGTTGTGACTAAGCGAGGCATTTTCAGCACACTAGTGATTTCCCTACTTTTTTTGACCGCCTGCAGTGAAACAAGTGAAACTTCAACAGAATCCAAACCTAATGACGTCTTTTATAGCGAGTGTGGGTACGGCTATTCACAAAAACCTAGCTCGGTGACTTTGACCTGTGCAGACGGTGGTATGTACGTAGATAACATCACCTATAGCTACTGGACAAGTTCAAATGCTGAGGGCATCGGTACTTTTAATATGAACGATTGCAATCCAGATTGCTCATCAGGAAGTATGACTCAAACCCAAGTAGCGATATCTATTGGAAAACCAAGAGTCGATTCTCAAGGAAAAATGATTTTTTCAGAATTGGTGATGACTGCCGAGAAAAATCTCTACAACGGCACAAGAAGCGCAGTTTTTGATATCGGCTACGAGCAAGAAATAGGCTCTGATCCTTCGACGAATGAAGAATCTCAACCAACTCCTTTGGATCCAGAACAAGCAACCTTGGATCTGTTAGACAGACTCAATGCAAGGCAGCAGCTTTGGGAGATTAATGAAGCAGCAAGTACAACTTTTGGTCAAATGTCTCAAAAGAGACTAGGCCTTTATAACGCACCGGACTATGTGATCGAATGCAACCTTAGTTATAGCGGTACTTGGCTATTTGTTTATTCAGTCGAAGGCGATGCATATGACGCTTTCGGTTCTGATTATTTCTTCCGCACCTCTGCGTATTCAGCAGATTTAATGTATGACCCAAAAACAAATTTATTGGTCATACTTCACACCAGTATGGGTGGAACTAAAAGTTGCTTGAAGTCAGCCCGAGAACTACTGGATTACTACGCGACAGATTGAGTAATTCACGATCAATTAACCGGAGCGGGTCAATTTGGAAGGGCCATTCTGTTTACTGCCCATCAGTGATCGGTTTATCTCTTATCCAGACCCCTATTGTTGAATTTATGACTGGATGGGTATGTACCGCCCACTAACAAATCTTGGCCAAACCAATTAGAATTTTTCTATGAAGTGGAGAGCGACATTACTCTGTCTTGCCATAAGCGTTGGACTTATTCCCGTCAATAGTGCCGAAGCCATTTACAAGGGAACTTCGGCACTTGGCTCACCTTATGTTGTACAAGTAACAGCCCCCAACGCTTGGTGTTCTGGCACGCTGATCGAGCCACAAATTTTAGCAACGGCTGCACACTGTCTTGTAAATTCTGGAGTAGCAGTATCTGCACCTGATATTGGAGTTTATCCCCCTGGAGTTGATACAAGTCAAAGCTCGATTGTTTCACGCGGATATCAGATTTTTTATCCTTCCGGTTATTACAACAGTACTGAGGGTATTGAACCTAACGACATTGCTTTTGTTGTATTAGATAAACCTGTTATTTCAGCAGTACGACTAAAAATGGCTAATTTTGAGTTGACGCAATCTATAGTTTCGCAAAACATTCAGTTGTTTGCTTTTGGGTATGGGCGTATAAATCTGGATACGAGAACTTCTATTCCACAGCAGATGATTGCTAGGCCCACGACGCAAAAGAGATATCGATCATTTCAAGGTTTTGAAAGAACATATATCAACTATTTAGCTGATGAAAACGGTGCCACTTGTCCAGGTGATTCTGGTGGCCCAGTTATTGCACAATTTAAAGGTGAGGCATATTTAGTTTCACTCCATAGCGGCTCGAGCAGTCCTTGTCGCTCTTATGATGCACCCTGGGGATCTACTGCCACCATCGCTGGTGAGTATCAGTATCTCCTTAATTCTGCGACTAGTTTTCTTTCTAAGTTAAAACCTACTGATGTTTCCAATATACGAATTACCTCATCAGCCTTAACTGGCAATATTACCTGGGATCTACCCAAGAACTCTCCTGTAGTTCCTACTGGATACATTGTTAGAGATTCTGCTTCTAATGAGTTATGCAGAACAACTACAAATGCTTGTCAGGTGAGCCTTAAGCCAGGTTCAAACCTGCTCACCGTATTCGCACTTGCCGGAAGCATTTCAAGCAATGGTGTTGCAATTGAATATGTTGTCAAAAATGCAGTTAACCCTGAGTTTATTGGGTTGGATACTTATCAGACAGAGGTTGCAGTTAAATGGGCACCCATCGCTGATTTTGGAGGTGCATCCCCTGGCAGCACTTACGTTGAAATTAGAGATGAATCAGATGGGAGTGTTTTGTGCACAGCTCTTGCCACTCAAAACGAATGTCGTTTCACCTTCTTGCAAAAAGGTTATAATTTGCTTCTAAATATAAAGTCAGATTTAGGACAAACTGAATCAGTTCAAATCGGACGTTTTTCCGGAATTCTGCAGAACAGTCTTGTCAGTCGCACAGTTAGCAACCTCCAAAACATCAACGCTCAATTGAAGTCCTATTTACTTTCAAATCCGGGATATAAGGCAGAGATTGCACAACTGCAATCGCAGTTACCGGTTCTGAGAAATGATTTTATTTTCACAGATGATGTGCTAACCCAAGTATTGGATACTAGAAACAATGTTTCTGCCTTGGTCTCACGCATCATTGCAAACCCAAAGAAAACTACGATTACCTGCGTTAGTGGCAAGCTGACCAAAAAAGTGACAGCTCTTAATCCTAAATGTCCTCTGGGCTACAAGGTGAAGAAGTAATCTACCGACTGACTATCAGCGAGTCAGGGTCACGAAGCACGATCGGTTGTCGGAATCTAGGTTTATCAAGTGGAAAGAGTGTTTAGCATTCCAACTTCATCGCTCGTTAATTCAATTACCTGAACGATCTCTTCTAATTGCGGCACTGTGCGTGCTGATGCTATTGGAACACTCACTGAAGATTGAGCACGTAGCCAAGCAAGTGCGATTGCAGATAAAGGAGCTCCGTTGTGGGCAGCACTGACTTCATCCATGGCAGTAAGAATTGCGTAACCCTTATCGGTTGCGTATTCGCGAGCACCTGCTGCACGCTTTGAATCTACTTCGGTTATTCCTGGCCGATATTTTCCAGATAAGAATCCGCGAGCGATTCCGTAAAAAGGAATATTTGAAATTCCAAGCGATTCAACTGCCGGAGCTAAATCAGTTTCATAGGTTTTTCTGTCAACCAAGTTGTATAAATCCTGAACTGCGATGTATGCAGGGATGTTGTAGTTCTCGCTATAGGCAATGGATTCGCGCAGGCGAGATGCAGTGAAGTTTGAGGCTGCGATGTAGCGCACCTTTCCTTCAGCAATCAATTGCGCGTATGCCCCAAGGGTTTCTTCAAGCGAAACAGTTTCATCATCTGCGTGGCTGTAATACAAGTCAATGTAATCAGTTTGCAAACGGTTAAGCGATTCTTCGCAGGCGGCGAAAATGTTCTTTGCTGACAATCCTGGGCGACGATCCATCTTTGAAACCTTGGTTGCGATCACCATGTCTGCGCGATTTCCGCGAGACTTCATCCAACTGCCGATCACTGTTTCGGATTCTCCCCCAACATGGCCCTCGACCCACTGGTTATACATATCTGCGGTGTCGATGAAGTTGCCACCATGACTTTTGTAGGCATCCATCACTAGGTGGCTCTCAGCTGCAGTGGCATTTCCGCCAAAGATATTGCTGCCTAGACAGAGTTCGTGAACGACAAGGTCGGATTCAGGGATAGTGATCATTAGGCGATCGTACTTGAGGGCGAGGCAAGCGTGAATTTGAGGCAAGTTTGACCAGAAAGGGACCCCCAGATCTGTCTTTTCTCAAGAAAGTCTATAAAATTGGAGTAGAAATTACGTCCGATGCAGGAATAAACCTTTCTGGGAGTATGGCTAATGTTCAAAAACGGCAACCGCTTCAAACTATTTTTTGTCGTCGCACTATCTATATTTTCACTGAGCACGGCCACGGTGCCAACTACTGCATTAGACCTCGGCGCAAAAGCCAAATACATCATCTCCGTCACACCGGCAGCAAAAGCAGCAATTGAAGCAACGGTCACAAAAAATGGTTGGAAAATTGATAAGAAGTACAATTATGTTTTCGATGGTTACACAGTTGAACTTCCTAAATTAGTTGCTGGGCTCCTTGCAAAGATTCCTAATGTTTTAACTGTCGAGGAAGATCGCGCTGTTTTTGGTCTTGCGATTCAAAATACACAGAGTCCGACTCCGGCATGGGGATTAGATCGTGTTGATCAACGTGAAAAGGTTGGTTTGCCAGGATCAACAAGTGCGTACGGGTACCGCAGCGCTGGTGCGGGTGCAACGATTTATGTCGGCGATACAGGAATTTATCCTCACAATGATTTAGCAGGTCGTATTTCAACTTCTGGTTATTCATCTATTAATGATGGAAACGGAACCGTCGATTGCAACGGTCACGGAACACACGTGGCTGCAACAGCTGCAGGAACACAATATGGATTAGCAAAGAATGCCCGCGTTGTTCCAGTTCGCTTGTTGAACTGTGCTGGTAGCGGCGCATATTCAGGAGTTATTGCAGCTCTTGACTGGATCTTGAGCCCAGAGAATCCAAACCCAAAGACTCAAGCAGTTTTGAATTTAAGTATTGGTGGACCTGCATCAGCATCGCTTAACACTGCAATCTTGCGTTTAACAAATGCTGGCATCACAGTTGTTGCAGCTGCAGGTAATGAATCAACAGATGCATGTACTCGTTCTCCGGCAAGTGCGCCCAGTGCAATCACTGTTGGTGCAACAACTCTTGCTGATGCTCCTGCTGGGTTTTCAAATCAGGGTAAGTGTGTAGATATTTTTGCACCTGGTTCAGGCATTCTTTCAGCGTGGTTTGGCGCTGCTGATGCCACAAAAGACATCAGCGGAACATCTATGGCGAGCCCACACGTGGCAGGTGCTGCAGCCATTTACTTAGGACTTAATCCAAATGCATCAGTTGCTCAAGTTGCGCAGTACCTAGATGCTGAATCAACAAAGGATGCAATTACCGGCCTAAAGGTCGATACGGTAAATAAGCACCTTTACGTGTCACCAACAGACGGTGGAGCTCCAATTGTCCCACCAGTTGTTGCACAAAAGAGCGTTACAAACATTACCCACGAAGCGGCAGATGTTTTAATCGATGTAAACCCTGGATTTGCTCCAACAACTTTAAGTTTTGAATATGGAACGGATACAACTTTTGCGAACAAATCAACTGCAACTGTTGTTCCTGGCTTAGTTGAAGGTGGGGCTCCAACTACAGCGTCAGTGAAGTTAACTGGCCTAACCGCGGCAACAGCATATTCATTCCGCATCATCGGAGTTAACGAATCAGGCCGCACAGTAAGTGCAACGGGTTCATTTACAACTCTTGCGCCTCCTGTTACGGCGCCTATTGCTAGTGTCACTGCTGTAACAAATGTGACCGCTTACAGCGCAACGCTTAATGGTGTTGCACAAGCTGGTAACGCCTCGGCGCTTGTTAGCTTCATGTATGGAACTGATCCGTTATTCAAGGTAAACACAACCAATGTTGCTGCTTCAACTTTCCAGTTAAGTGGCAATACCGCTACAAACGTGAATCTGAATGTCTCATTCCTTGATGGTGGAAAGAAGTATTACTACAAGGTTGTAGTCATCAATCCGACTGCGACTACTCATTCAGCCGTAATGACTTTCGATACTCCTGTTGCACCAGGTGTTGCACCTACTGTCTCTAATTCTGCGACGCCTTTAAGTCGTGCTGTTGCAACAGCGGCATTTGAAACCACGGTAAATCCAAAGGGCCAGACAACCACCGTTGAGTTTGTATGGGGAAATGAAAAGTCCCTTACCATCGGCGTAAACAGATTGATGCTTCCAACAAGCCCAGTGACTGGCGAAGCCGATGTGAAGCTAGTTGCGAATCCTAAAAACATGCTGCCAGGCCGGGGAATTTATTACCAATTCATCGGTAGAAACGCTTCAGGTATGACTAAGAGCGTGATCTATTACGCGATCATGAATCCAGAGACTCCGGTCATTCTAAGCACCTATGCCAATTCCAACTTGGCTAATGGCATCACCCTGAATTCAATAATTAATCCAATGGGAAGCAACACATATCCATTCTTCATCTATGGAACTGACCCAACTTTAACAACTGGCACAACAATGGTGGCAGCAGTACCAAAGGCTATTACCGGTGCAACAAATACAACAGCTAAATTGGTGGTGACCGGACTTACCTCTGACACACGTTATTACTTCCGAACCCGAATCCTCCCATACACGGGACCTTCAAGCGGCCAGGCATCATTGGGCCCTATCCAAACTTTTGAAACACTGAGAGTTGTACCAACACCAACACCAACACCAACACCAACACCAACACCAACACCAACACCAACACCAACACCAACACCAACACCAACACCAACACCAACACCAACAC
>Ga0315899_10008436_pt1 | contig 11043 bp, 8 predicted proteins | sample LakEriMetagenome_2_FD_203518 | JGI IMG/M metagenome (GOLD analysis project Ga0315899, IMG submission 203518) | Freshwater fungal communities from buoy surface, Lake Erie, Ohio, United States - Buoy 4 MA112 | ecosystem: Environmental > Aquatic > Freshwater > Lake | place: USA: Lake Erie, Ohio...
TGTCATGGTAAGTCTTGTGTCCAAGAATAAGGGGTTTGCGAATAGCTGCTTCTTTTATCATGGCTTATGCTTCAGTTTCTTCAATGTTTCTAACTTTTGTCATGTAGAAGATGTTTGGTTGAATACCAACTTCTTCTAAAGAATGGTAAGAACGGTTGTTCTTCGAACGATCCGTGTTCTCTGATTTCGTATCATTCAAATCACCGAATACAATTGCGTGTGTAGGACAAGCCTCAGCACATGCTGTAACGATTGATCCGTCTTGAACTGGAGTACCATCTTTTTTCGCCTGCAACTTACCCGCTTGGATACGTTGTTGACACATACTACACTTCTCCATTACACCACGTGTACGAACAGTAACGTCTGGATTCAATACCCAACGAAGGCTTTCGTCTTGTGATGGATTGAAGTTCGCAAACTTATCGTTTGTAACGTAGTTGAACCAGTTGAAACGACGAACCTTATATGGACAGTTGTTTGCGCAGTAACGAGTACCGATACAACGGTTATAAGCCATATTGTTCAATCCTTCATTGCTGTGTGTTGTTGCTGCAACTGGACAAACTGTTTCACAAGGAGCGTGGTTACAATGTTGACACATCATTGGCATGTGAACCGTACGCGGATTCTCTTCTGGATTCTCCATTTCGCGGTAAGAACCAATTGCGCCTTTGCCTGTTGCTTCTTCTGTTTTCTCAAGAGTTTGAGCCAAATCAATTGGTTGGTACTCTGAAGAGAAATAACGGTCAATACGCATCCAGTGCATATCGCGGTGACGACGAACTTCGTCTTTACCTACAACTGGAACGTTATTTTCTGTGTGACAAGCTGTGATGCATGAACCACAACCAATACAAGATGACAAGTCAATAGTCATTCCCCAACGGTGGCCTGCGCCCTCAACTGGGTGATCTCTCCACAAGTCAAATTCTTTTACCGGCTTACGATCTGCAGGAGTAATCTTTCCATCACCGTTCACATCTTCGTGAACAGGCAAGGTTGGAACCATATTCCAAGATGCTGTACCCTTTTCCGCTTCTTTCTCTGCTAAGAATTTAGCAAGAACTGTTTCCTTCACAACAGAATCACGACCCATTACAGTGTTGTGAAGTTGTGTTGAAGCCAATTCATAAGTCTCTTCGGTCACTTCCAAAGAAGCAATTCCGATGTATTGACGAGTGGTAGATGTTGAAACGAATTGGAAAGCGTTTTGTCCAATTGTCTTAGGAGTACCGTTTTCATTCAATTCATATTCACCGTTCGCAGCTGTTTGATAAGCTGCCTTACCAATTTTCTCATTGTTCGCACCACGACCATAACCCAAAGCAATTCCAATAGTTCCTGGTTTTTGACCTGGTGTTGGACATACTGGAAGAGTTACTGTCTTTCCATTGATGGTTACTTTAACAACAGATGCAGGATCATCCTGAGCGATGTAAGAATTTAAATTCAAACGCTTAACATCGGTTGGTGACATTGCAACATAGTTGTCCCAAGTTACTTTGGTAATTGGGTCTGGCGTCTCTTGAAGTATTGGGTTGTTGGCGTATTCACCAGCACCCATTGTTACCTTTTGATAAAAACTAACCTCCCACTCACCTGTTGCCATTGAACTTGCATTCGACAAAGCTGTTGCGATGTCATAGCTTACAGGAGCAGATGCGATCACCGGAGCAGCAATAGTAGCAGCTGCAACAACAACCGGTGCAACCGGCGCCGCAGGCTCAACAACCGTCACACCAGGTGCAACAATCGGAACAACTACAGCCGCATTCTCTGCCTTCGGTAAAGCTACATCTTGTGTAGTTCCATTGTGAACACTCATGTTGAACAAGTCTGAAGACAAACCTGCGTGAGTACCCTTGATATAATCGTAATATGTCGATGAATTACCTGACCAACGCAAGAAGCTCTCTTGTGCAGAACGTGTGTTGTATAGCGGGGTAATTGTAGGTTGAACGAAATCTATACGTCCAGCCATTGGCTCTAAATCGTTCCAAGACTCCAGGTAATGGTTATCAGGAGCGTTGTAGGTTGCGTTAGCAGAAGTCTCATCGGCAAAACCGTTGAAGCTAACAACAGTAGCAACCTTACCCATTGCAGCTTTGAAACCTGCCGCGTCAGCGTATGAATATCCTGGATTTGCTCCGTAAACGATTAATGCACCTACTTGACCGTTGTTCATTTCTGCAACCAAACGATCCATTGCTGCATCGTCTCCTTGGTAGAAATTAACCCCCTTGTCTGCGTTTAATGTAGAACCGTAGTTTTTCAATTCGTTGTTGATAGCACAAACAATCGATTGAACATCTACATTATTGCTACCTGCAACAACGATGCTCTCACTTGAATTTGCCTTCAACTCTTCAGCAATACGTGTGATGCGCGCAGAATCTACACCAGCAACCTCAGCGTTTCCACCTTTGATTGCATTGTATAATGCTGCAACAACAGCGCCTTCTTGTGAAGGTTTGATTGGAATACGAACGTCAGCGTTCGATCCAGTTAACGACATTGTAGCTTCAAATTGATAATGCTTACTCATCCACTCACCTTCAGGGCGACGGGTAGAAGCATAATCTCCTTGGAACAAATTCGAAGACATCCATGTGCCTAAGAAATCAGCTCCAACTGAAACAATTGTTTTTGCTTTTGAGAAGTCCATTGAAGGAATCACTTCCTTTCCTAAGACATTCTTGTGCGCTAAACGAATACCTTGGTATGAAATAGCGTCCCACTGAATATGCTGAACCTTTCCTGCATACTTAGCCGAGAACTCAGCGATTGCACGCTTAGCACTTGGACTAATTACAGTATTCGATAAGATACGGATTGAAGAAGCACTTGCGAATGCAGAAGATAGTTCAGCATCTAATGTACCCCAATCAGTAGAAGCACCACCTTTCAATGGTCCTTGCAAACGAGCGCTATCATAAAGACCTAATACCGAAGCATTGATTCTTGAGGATACAGCACCGCCTCCGATTCCGTGTTCTTTGTTTCCTTTAATGAAGATTGGACGTCCTTCGCGTGTCTTCACGAACAAGTTCGCATACTCATTTCCATCGTAGAAAGTAGATGCATAGTAGTTCGCAACACCCGGAGTAATTTCCTCTGGCTTCACTACGTAAGGAATACTCTTAACTACAGGAGTTTCGCAAGCAGCAAGCGTTGCAGCAGCTACACTGAATCCCATGAACTTCAAGAAGTCACGACGTCCAGTGTTACTTTCAGCAAGCTTGTCATTGCCTAAAAAGCTTTCAACGCTTTCAGACTTTGCAAACTCTGTTGACATGCTTTCTTGGAAAGAAGAGGTGTTCTCCAACTCTTCCATTCCTGTCCAGTATTTTTTATTCATACCCATGATATTCAGGTCCAATCAAATTAATAGTGACATTTTCCACATTCCCATCCACCCATTCCTTTTACAGAAATCTCTGGACGCAATGTATCTAACTTTTCTCCCAACTTCATACCGTCGATGTTCTCTTGAAGCAACGCACGCAAGTTGCGCTTTCCAGCCTCAGTCGATTTGAAACGCTCGTGCATTTCTTCGTAGTATCCGTTAGTAGACAAGTCAATTTTCTTCTCTTTGTGACATTCAATACACCATCCCATTGTAAGAGTTGGCTTCGTCAATTTCACCAATCCTTCTACATCTTCCTGAAGATTAATTTCTTCAGTAGTCGCTTGACGACCTGTTGTGTAGGTTTGAACTGGACCGTGACATTGCTTACAATCAATCTTACCCACAGTAACGTGCTGACTGTGGTTGAAGTAAACGTGATCTGGAAGGTTGTGAACCTTGTTCCAAACGATAGGCTTTTGATCGTAGTTAGGAATGTATTGCTTGGTGATTGTGTCAAAACCAATGGCTGCATAGATTTTAGAAATCTCTTTTGATCCTGTGATTGGTCCCTTGTTAATTCCCTTGTGACAGTTCATACAAACGTTCACTGAAGGAATACCTGCGTGCTTTGACTTTCCAGCACTGCTATGACAATATTGACAATCGATTTCGTTTTTACAAACGTGACTTGCGTGTGAGAACCAAATTGGTTGCTCAGGGTTATAACCTTCGTAAACACCAATTTCCATTAATGTTCCGTAACCCACAACTACAAAGTAACACACCAAGAAAACACCAACGATTCCAACGAATCCTTTGTTCTTCCACATCCAAGACTTCATAGAAGCCCAATATCCTTTGTGCTCCTCTTCTTCTGAAGAATCACCCTCAGCATTCGCAGTTTTCAATGAACGTGAAATGTTCGCAGCAGAAACACCAACAATTGCTAGAATTAATCCAATGATGATGATCCAGACCATTCCACCACCACCATTGGCTTCTTCTTCTAATTCTTTCATCTTGGCCATGTCCTCTACAGTGATGCAATTCGGACCCTCATCCTTTTTCGCACCTGCAGCTCCACCGCCCGATTTAACGTAGGTTAAGATGTGGTTGATCTCTTCTTTGGTAACCGCTTGAGCAGCCATCCAACCGTAAGTACCAACGTACTTGTCAACCAAGCCTTTCACATAAGCATCTCCTGATGCCGCTGCAGCTTGCGGATTGTTAATCCACTTGACAATCAATTCGTCCTTACCCGCCCAACGATCTGAAATACCTTTCAAACCTGGCGCAGCCAAGATCTCATCTGTTATTTTATGACACGACGCACAGTTCGCGTTAAAGAGCTCAGCACCTTTAACGGGGTCTCCCCCTTCGTGAATGTTAGCAGCGTAAGCCGCTGAAAATAAGGATAGGTTAACAATCGTTAACAACGCTAATCCTTTTAAACTTGCTAGAAGTCGCTTCATTGCTGGTTTTTTACAAAAATCCTAATTTATAGCGTCGCAAATTTACTTCACGAGGTTTATCACAGAAATGTCATTTACATGTATTTCTTAATTTATATCCAATCTAAATAACACTCGCCGCACTTTTCATTCATAGTCAATTGATTCATTGATGATTATGTTTTGAAGTTCAAGAACACGGATGTACCTTTGTTGAGAAATGAATAATGCCATGCGAATTTTTCTAACGCTCATCTTTTTTGCTGCTTTCCACGCAAATGCACAAAAACCTGCTTCTTCAGAAGTTGTTGCAAAGCGTCCTATTCAAGACTCTCTCAAAGCTGGATTTGTTGTTTTTAATGTCCCTCCAGTAATTACAGCCATTGAGCAAAATTCCAGAGGGGTAAATGACCTTGAAGGATATCGTATTCAAATTTTCTTCGGCCCGCTGGATCAAGCTAAGGCCAAGCGTCTTGAGTATATGTCCAAAGGATTTATTCATCAAGCATATCTCGAACAAAATGTCCCTGACTTCAGTTTACGCATCGGTGATTTCCTTACAGAATCTGAAGCGAAAAACGAACTTAAGAACTTCAAAACATTGTACCCAAATGCCTTTCTTGTTCAAGGGAAAATTGAACCTCCCAATTTGAATTATTACTACAATGCAGCCAAATCAACTGGTAACTAATCCAAGTTGAGAAACATCAGTATTAGTCGAAGCATTCCTCATGGTTTTTTCATAAACGTTCATTCGTAACTTCGCCGCATGCCTATTTACCATACACTCGGAAAAATCCCACCAAAACGTCACACAACGTTTTTTAAGGAATCTGGCGAATTGCATTACGAACAGCTATTCGGCACGGAAGGATTCAGCGGTATGTCTTCGTTGCTCTATCACTTGCACAGACCTACCCAAATAAAAAGTATTAGCGCACCTGTTGATGTGACTCCGATAGCGGCCGTTCATCACAACATTGAGCCACGTATGCTAAGTGGATTCAACGTTGCGCCTCAAGACGATTTCTTGGACAGTAGAACCGTTATGCTTTTCAATAACGATTTGCACATTTCTGTTGCAGCTCCAAGAAAAAGCTTAACAGAATATTTCTATAAAAACGCAGACGCCGACGAAGTTATTTTCATACACCGCGGATCTGGAAAATTACGCACCTTCTTGGGAAATATTCCCTTCGAATACGGAGACTATTTAGTTATTCCAAGAGGAATGATTTATCAGATTGAATTCGATACCGAAGACAATCGTCTTTTCATCGTTGAAAGTTTCTCTCCGATTGTTACGCCGAAGCGATACCGAAATCAATTCGGACAACTTCTAGAACATGCGCCCTTCTGTGAGCGCGACATAAAGCGTCCGAGCGAACTTGAAACGCATGACGAGAAAGGTGATTTCACTATGAAAATCAGAAAGGAGAATCACATGCATACATTGGTATATGCATCGCATCCTTTCGACATTGCAGGATGGGACGGTTACAATTACCCATACGCATTTTCAATTCACAACTTCGAACCCATTACAGGGCGCATTCACCAACCGCCTCCCGTGCATCAGACGTTCGAAGGACACAACTTCGTGATTTGCTCTTTCGTTCCAAGATTATACGATTATCACCCGCAATCTATTCCAGCACCTTACAACCACAGCAACATCGATTCAGATGAAGTTTTGTATTACGTAGACGGTGATTTCATGAGTAGAAACCACATTGAAAAGGGATTCATCTCTCTTCATCCAGGCGGTATCCCTCACGGACCACACCCAGGAGCTTACGAAAGAAGTGTTGGTCAAAAAGAAACGCAAGAACTTGCAGTGATGATTGACCCTTTCAGACCGCTTCGTATTACCGAAGCTGCCCTTCAAATTAACGATCCAAATTATATTAAAAGCTGGCTATAATGAATGTTTACGACGCAGGTTCAGAAATAGAAAAAATATTTCCTGACGCACAAGATTTCTTACCTCTATTAGGTACCGACTACGTTGAATTGTATGTTGGAAATGCAAAACAATCGGCTCACTATTACATGAGCGCTTGGGGTTACAAACCTCTCGCATACCGCGGCCTTGAGACGGGTTCGAAAGATGCCGTTTCTTACGTCCTTCAACAAGATAAAATCCGTCTTGTTTTAACCACGGCTCTTGTTCCTGGAGGTCCAATTAATGAGCACGTGAATCAACACGGAGATGGCGTTAAAGTCATCGCCTTAATGGTCGATGATGCTACCAAAGCTTGGGAAGAGACCACTGAACGCGGAGGTGTAACTTGTCTTGATCCGATTCGTTTGAACGACGAAAACGGTGAAGTAATTCTAAGTGGAATTCGTACGTACGGAGAAACCTTTCACTACTTTGTAGAGCGTAAAAATTACAACGGTGTTTTCATGCCGGGTTATGTAAAATGGGAACCGAAATTCCAACCGAAAGATGTTGGATTAAAGTACATTGATCACATGGTGGGTAATGTAGGTTGGAATGAAATGAACCAATGGGTTGAGTTCTACGCAAAAGTGATGGGATTCACGCAGCTCGTTAGCTTCGACGACAAAGACATTTCTACGGAATATACCGCGTTAATGAGTAAGGTCATGTCGAACGGAAACGGTCGCGTTAAATTCCCAATTAACGAACCCGCAGAAGGAAGAAAGAAAAGTCAAATTGAAGAATACATTCAATTTTACAACGGCGCAGGCGTGCAGCACATTGCAGTAGCTACAAACAACATTATTGAAACAGTAACAGCTCTAAAAAATAACGGAGTTGAATTCCTTACCGTTCCAAACACATACTACGAAACCGTTTTAGAGCGTGTTGGAAAAATTGACGAAGACCTTGCTCCGCTTCAAGAACTTGGGATCTTAATCGATCGCGATGACGAAGGATATTTGCTTCAAATTTTCACGAAGCCTGTTCTTGATAGACCTACCATGTTCTTCGAAATCATTCAAAGAAAAGGTGCGCAGTCTTTCGGAAAAGGAAACTTCAAAGCACTCTTTGAATCAATCGAACGTGAACAAGAAAGACGCGGAACACTTTAAGTCGTGAAGCTATCGCTCTTCATTGCTAGACGCTATTTGTTCGCGAAAAAATCGCGAAACATTATAAATGCCATATCGCTCATCTCCATGAGCGTTGTGGCATTTGTTGCTTGTGCAATGATTCTTGTAATGAGCGCTTTCAATGGATTAGAATTGCTCATCGAAGACCTCTTCTCAAGCTTCGACGCACCAATTACCATTGTTGCGAAACAAGGAATTCAAATCGAAGAAAAATCGATTCCCTTCGAAAGAATTCAAAACCTGGAAGGTGTAACAGTTATTGGAAAAGTCATTGAAAACGATGCGTGGTTGCAGTACAGCAATTCAAACACCGTAGCAACCATCAAAGGTATTGAACCGCATTACGTAAAAACACTTCCAACTGATAGCATGGTGTATGCCGGTGAATTCTTGTTGGAAAAAGACTCTGCAAATTATGCTGTGGTTGGACTTGGTGTACGCGGAGAACTTCAATTTCCATCTTCTTTACAACCGCCCGTTATCCTGAACATCAAAACTCCAGTTGCAGGCAGAAGACTTTCAACCAACAGAGAAAATGCGTTCAACGAAACGAACTTAAATGTTACGGGTATATTCACTGCTAATGCCGAACTCGACAAGAAGTACATTTTCCTTCCCTTCCGCCTGGCTCGTGAGTTGTATGAAATGGATTCCACTTTTACATCATTGGAAATTCAAACTTCACCCAACACTGATTTACCGGAGTTGAAAGAAAAAATTCAAGCGCTGCTTCCAGATCTAAAAGTGCAAACAAGAGAAGATAAAAATGCCTTGGTATACAAAACCAATGAAAGCGAAAAATGGGCAACCTACCTCATTTTAGTATTCATACTAATCATTGCTAGCTTCAACATTTTAGCTTCACTTACGCTGCTCATTATTGAAAAGAAAAAAGACATTCACGTCATGTACAGCATGGGTGCAACCAAAGCCACCATTCGAAATATATTTATTCTGGAAGGTGTCTTCATCAACCTTACCGGCGCTGTCATCGGAACTTCAATCGGATTGCTACTTACCTATCTGCAACAAAACGTTGGATTGGTGCGCATGCAAGGTGCGGTCGTTGAGTTCTACCCTGTTCACATCATACCATCGTCTGTTGCCCTGATTTTCGTAACAGTCTGCGCCATCGGAAGTCTCTTCTGCATTGCATTCGTGCCTGCGTTATTGAAGAAATTTCAATACAACAAATCCCAAGATTAAGCGAGTTCAATTTTGTTTCCAGGTAAACAGCGAACCACTCCTTTCAATTCTAATTTAAGCAAGTGAAGCGCCAAATTCTCACCTTCGAATTTCCACTTCAACACATCGAGATCCAGTGCATGCTCCCTTCGAAGTAAATTAAAAATCTTCGTTTCTTCCGCGCTCAGTTCAGGAATGACCAACTGCGTTGACTTCGCATCTAACTTCCAATCCATGAGCAAACACAACTCTTCAGCCGAAGTAACCAGATGAGCCTTCTGCTGACGAATCAAATTGTTACAACCTTTGCTGTAAGCATCGTTCGCACGTCCGGGCAATGCAAATACTTCCTTATTGAAATCGTTGGCGAAATTCGCCGTTACAAGCGCTCCGCCCTTTGCTGCCGACTCAACTACCATTAAAGCATCTGATAGCGCCGCTATGCATCTGTTTCGCGTCTGAAAGTACTCGCGTTCTGCTTTAATCGTGGGAGCTAATTCCGAAAACACCAACCCCGACTCTTCAATGCGACGAACCAATTTCTTGTTTTCCTTCGGATAAATATTCTCGTGTCCGTTCGCAATGCACGCCCATGTGACCATATTATTCTCCAACGCAGATGAATGAGCTTGCGTATCTATGCCCAACGCTAAACCACTTATTACAACGACATTCAATTCGCGAAGTGAGGCAATGAGTTCATTGCAGAAAGATCTACCGTATGCCGTTGCATTGCGCGTTCCCACAATGCCAATGGTACGAAGAGGATTTACTTCAGCGTTGCCCCGTTTAAATAGGAATACCGGCGCATCGTCGAAGTACTTCAATCGCTTGGGATATTGTTCGCATTCGAAACTTACTATTTCAATTTTATGTTGAAGGGCTTCGTTCATCTCGCGCTCGGCCTTCTTCAAAAATTCAGTTTGCTTTTGTGTGTCGAAGGAAAATCGAATCGGCAACTCCCATCTTGAAAGGGGTGTGCGAAAGGCAAGCTCGGGTGAACCGAATTTCTCTATGAGTTTTCGAAAACGAATGGGACCCAAATGCGGCACGTTAGAAAGTGCCAATGTATACAGAAGTTGTTGCGCGTTATTCATGCGCGCAAAATTCATGAAAGGTGAACAACACCTTCACAAACACTTATGCCATAAAAGCGAATATTATTTCTGCTGAATGAACAATTCGATAGCTTTACTCATGCTTGGCGCCTTTGGGTTCGGTGCCATAACATCTATACGAAGCTTCGCGTTTTCAACTGCTTGAGCAGTCGTTTGTCCAAATACAGCAATCTTCGTTGTATTCTGCTTGAACTTCGGAAAGTTCTTAAACAACGATTCAATATCTGACGGAGAGAAGAACACCAGCATATCATACTTCACGTCGGCAAGATCACTCAAATCGCTACATACTGTTTTGTACATAACCGCTTTCGAGAAATCTATTTTTTCCTTCGTCAAGATTTCTGGAATACTTGGCTTCAACATGTCAGAACATGGAAGCATAAACTTTTCTGTTTTATGCTTCTTCACAAAATCCATAATTTCAGCAAACGTTCCGTTTCCGTAGAAAATTTTACGTTTTCTAAACTGGGTATATTTCTGTAGGTAAAAAGCGATAGCCTCACTCAAACAAAAATATTTCGTTGCGTCGGAAACAGTAATGCGCAATTCTTTCGCTAAACGGAAATAATGATCCACTGCATTTCTGCTGGTGAACAACACCGAAGGGTGCTCTGCGTAATCTACACGTTGCTGACGAAAGTCTTGTCCACTAACGCCTTCAACATGAACGAAAGGACGATAATCAATTTTTAATTTATGCTTTTTTGCAAGATCTACATACGGATTCTTATCGGATCCTGGATCTTGTTGCGTAATTAAAATTGTTTTAATTTTCTCTGCCATCTCTGAAGGTTGAGGATGTCCTCTAAAAAACGTTTAGCCAAATTATTTTCGAAAGCACTGCCCAAGG
>Ga0315899_10008438_pt1 | contig 11042 bp, 9 predicted proteins | sample LakEriMetagenome_2_FD_203518 | JGI IMG/M metagenome (GOLD analysis project Ga0315899, IMG submission 203518) | Freshwater fungal communities from buoy surface, Lake Erie, Ohio, United States - Buoy 4 MA112 | ecosystem: Environmental > Aquatic > Freshwater > Lake | place: USA: Lake Erie, Ohio...
CGGCCACGGCTACGACCTCCATCGGCTTGAGCCACGCCCGCCCGCAGGCCAGGGGCGTCCCTTCATCTTGGGCGGCGTCACCCTTCCCCACGACCGCGGCCCCATCGCCCACAGCGATGGCGACGCCCTCTACCACGCCGTCACCGACGCACTCCTAGGCGCCCTCGCCCAGCCCGACATCGGCCAACTCTTTCCCGACACCGACCCCCGCCACGAAAGCCAGGACAGCGAGATCTTTCTCGCAGAAGCCGCCAAACGCGTGCACGCCGCGGCCTTTCGCATCGGCAATCTCGACTGTACCGTCATCCTCGAAAAGCCCAAGCTCAGCCCCGTGAAAGACCAGATGCGTGCCAACATCGCCCGCGTGCTGGGCCTTGAACTCTCGCAAGTGAACCTCAAGGGCAAGACGCACGAAAAGGTCGACGCCGTGGGCGAAGGCCGCGCCGTGGAGGTCCACGTCGTTGCATTGCTCGTGCCCGCCCAGACTTAACACACGCGCCCGCTCACTGCCACTCGCGCCTGAACACGCACGCCTATGCTGCCGCGTCATTGGTGCCCGTTGGGCAGCGTCACGTGCAAATGTGCCGCCGCCGCGCGGGTGAAAAGGGAAGTGTGGTGAAAAGCCACCGCGGACGCGCCGCCGTATGGGGTGTGAACGCACAGATCATCGCGAGTCGCTCGCTCGTGCTCACGCACGATCACGACACTCGCAGCCACTGATGCTCTCAAGGCATCGGGAAGGCTGATCTGTGCAGAACCCCGAGCCGGAAGACCTGCCAACGACATGGTTCGGGCCCTCGCGAATGGCGTGCATTGCACGTCAGGGCTGAAGACCGTGGCGGTTGCGCACGCTTTTCCGCGCTTTTCGCCCACGTTCCTCCGCTTTCCTCGCGATCACTCCGCACGTGCGGATCGGGCCCCGGTCAGAACCCCGATGGTTCTGGTTGGAAGGCTGCTGTGCGCGAAACACAGCACGCAAGCCCGCTGCAAAGCGGGCGAAAGGTTCGGAGAAATGGTTCGTTTTCTTTCATTGGTTGGCGCAGCCGCCGCGATGGCGGTCACCTGCGCAGCGGTCGCCGGGTCTAACCCGTGGGCCGACAGCGTCGTAAGTTATGTCCAAGGCGCCAACGCTGACAGCGATCACAATGTCGCTGCCAACGCACTGGGCAGCCCCGAGCGCATCACGGGCGAAGATTCCCCCTTCGGCTCCTTCCCGGGCAGCGTGACTCCCTTCGCAGCCGCGTTTGGCTTCGATGAATTTGTCTCCATCGGCGCGGGCGGCTCGCTCACCGTCAGCTTCGCGCAGCCCGTCATCAACGACCCGCTCAATCCCTTCGGCGTCGACCTCCTCGTCTTCGGCAACTCCTTCTTCACCACCAGCGACTTCGTCACGCCGCGCACGACCGGCATCAGCAGCGATGGCGGAATCGTCGAAGTCTCCGCCGATGGCGTCAGTTGGTTCGTCGCCCCCGGCGCAGCCGACGGCCTCTTCCCCACCCTCGGCTTCAGCGACGAAACCAATCCATTCGGCGGCGCGGCAGGCAATGTCCTCTCTGACTTCACCAAGCCCGTCGATCCTTCCTTCGCCTGGCAGAACAAGACGCTCAGCGAACTCATCACCGGCTACAACGGCTCCGGTGGCGGCTTGGGCATCGACATCGGCGCCCTGGGCCTCTCACAAATCTCCTTCGTCCGCGTGAGCGTGCCCTCCGGCAGCTTCGCCAACATCGAGATCGACGCCTTCAGCGACGTCACCGCCATTCCCGCCCCCGGCGTGGCTGGCCTGCTGCTCGCAAGCATGACTGTCCTGCGTCGTCGCCGCTAATCAACCATCTCGCGCCGCGCGACAGCGCAGCGCGAGACTTTGCCGATACGTCCGCTCCAACGCCGTGCCCTCGCAAGCCTCGCTGCCATGGCCATCGCCTGCGCTGCCCTCGCGCAGCCGCACGACCCCGCCGGCACGTGGCCCACCTTCGCAGGCACCAACGCCCGCAACGCCATCTCGCGCCACGCCCTGCCCGACCTCTCCGTGCCCACGTGGACGCTCAACCAGTATCAAGGCCTCTCGATCATCTGGATCCCGCAGGTCACGCCAGTCGCCAGCGCATCACATGTCTTTGCGCTGGGCAGCACCCAGCCCGCCGGCCAACCGCGCGAGTTCGCCCTCTTCGCCGTCTCGCGCAACACCGGCCAAGTCTCCTGGCGCGCCCCCCTGCCCCAGTCCCCCGCCTTCGAAAGTCAGTCCTCTCCCGCAATCGACTCGCGCAACAACACCATCATCGTTGCCGCGGGTAGCACACTCATCGCCTACGACCTGACCACCGGTTCGCAGCGCTGGTCGCTCCTGCTACCCCAGCAACTCGTCAACGCCAGCCCGCTCGTCACAACCGACGCCGCCCCGCGCAACCGCGCCTTCATCACCACCTTCAGCCCCAACCTCCAGCCCGGCGAACTCGCCTGCATCAACGTTGATCCCTTCGACGCGCAGCTCAACCCCTGGCAACCCGGCGAACTCGTGTGGAGCGTCCCCATCGGTCCCACCAGCGGCAACACCCCCGCCATGCTGCCGCGCAACCTCGGCGGCAACGACACCATCGTCGTCGCCACCATCGGCAACGCCGACATCACGCCCGGCGAGATCATGGCCTTTCCCGCCGCATCCACCACACAGCCCGCGCCCCTCTGGGTCTTCACCAACACACGCCCGCAAGGCTTCTTTGGCGGCTGCACCATAGCTATCGGCGCAAGTGGTCGCCTGGAAGTCACCGCCGCGTCCTACGCCTTCAGTGGCACCATCACCAGTGCCAACACTGTTCGCCTTGATGCCGCAACCGGCGTGCTCCTCGCCGAAACCCCCACAAACCGCACTAATGCCAACCCCATCGTCCTCGCCTCGCGCCGCATCGCGCTCGCCACTGGTCTGGGCGGTTTCAACAGCGCGCCCAGCTTGTTCTGGCTCGATGGTTCACTCGGCCCCGCCGCCACACTCATCAACTCCGCCCACGACACCTGGATCGACAGCGATGGCGACGGTCGCTACGACCTGGGCGAATACCTCCGCGTGAGCGGCTACAACGCCCAGCCCGCCGCGAGCGTCTTTGCTGGCGTGCCGCGTCTGCTCGTGCCCACCATTCAAGTCGCAGGCACCACCGTCTCCGCCGGCGCGTCCCTCAGCATCATCGATCCTTCCTTCCCCGCCACGCAGCCAAGCTTCATCCGCCAGCAAACCACCTTCGCAGGCGGCAGCGTCTCCCTCGCTGGCGCCAACGCCTACAGCATCGGCTCCGCAGGTCTCGCCGCCTTCGGCCGCGTGCCCGCTCGCTTCGATGTCGACGCCGACTCGCGCCGCACCATCGACGATCTGTACGCATGGGAAGCCAGCACAGGCCAGCGTGATGTGACCGGCGACGGCCTCATCACCACCGCCGACCGCGACGCGCTCCGCGCCCTGCTCCGCAGCGACGAACCACGCATCCTGGAGGAACCACGATGATGCTCCCCGCCTCCAGACAACGCCGCGCCTTCACGCTCATCGAGCTGCTCATCGTCATCGCCATCATCGCGCTGCTCATTGGTCTGCTGCTGCCTTCACTCGGTGCCGCACGCACAGCCGCTCGCCAGACCGTCTGCACCAGCAACCAGCGCCAGCTCATTACCGCATGGACGATGTACGCCAACACCTACCGCGACTTCGCGATGCCCGCCGCCAGCTTCGCCGAGGAAGACGCCGGCAGCGGCGCAACCTACTGGTGGGGTCGCGTCGACGCCGACAGCAACGCGTCCGCATACGTCGATCACCGCGCTGGCTTCATCGCCGACTTCATCGATGCCGATCTCACCAAAACAAGTGTCTTCGAATGCCCAGCCCAACCTTGGGGCAGCTACCGCGCACAAGGCGCGCCCCAGCCGACAAGCACTTTCGGCTACAACGGCTACTTCCTTTCGCCATCGCGCACACCTGGCTGGGCCAGCTCCATCGCCAAGCGACCGTGGCGAAAACTCTCCGATATCCGCATCCCTTCGTCGCTTTTCGTCTTCGCTGACACCATGATTTTCCTGCAAGGTCCTCGCAACTGCGCTTTGCTCGATCCGCCTTTGCTTTATGATGGTGTCTCGGGATGGGACATCAACGGTTCACCAACCACGTCCTTCCGCCACGGCGGGAACGTGTCGCGCAATGTCATTGGTGCGACAGTGACTGCACGCGCCGACAGCAGTGTCCGCGCGACGCGCGGCGAACCCGCATGGATGACGCCCGGCCTCATCGGTTCTGTGGGCGGCGCAACCACGACCGCACTCGAATCGCACTACGTCCCCGACTGGCGCGAATGGTGAACATTCGCGGAGGTGCCGCATGAGTGTTGACCGCTGCATCTGCCGCAACGTCACCTTCAAGCATCTCATCGAACTCAGCAAGCATCTGGGCTGCGATGTCGAAAAACTCCAGGACGCCACCAGCGCGGGCCACGGCTGCGGCATGTGCGTGCCTTACATCCACGTTGCAGTGCAAACCGGCAAGTCGCGCATCGGGCTCATGTCCAACGCCCAGTGCGAACGCGTGATGAACGAAGCCCGCGCCAACAAGCCGCAGCAGGCCTGATCGCATCAAACTGCATCACTTATCGCACGCCCGCGCGATTCAACCGCGCGATACCCGCGTACGCCTTCTCCGCCAGCGGGTCCTCCGGGAATCGCTTCGTGAACTCGTGAAACTGCTGCAGCGCTTCCACCTGACGCCCCAGCTTCTCTAGGCTCGTCGCATATCCCAACCGGCTCAACTTCGCATCCGGTCGCAGCGCGAGCACCTGCGCATACGTGTCCACCGCGCCTTGCCAGTCCTTCAGTTCCTGCTTGCATCGCCCCACCACCACCAGCGCCATCGCGTCACTTGCCGCAGCCATCGGCACCGCTCGCTCCGCCTGCGCCAGCGCCGCCTTCGCATCTTCCTTCTTATCAAGCAGCGCATTCGCGTGCGAAATGATCGCCACGAACTGGCTCGCGTTCTCGCCCCGCGCCGTCTCAGCCTTCGTGAAGTGCTCGCTCATCGTCTTCCACTGCTCGCGCTCCATCGCGATGCGAGCCTTGAGCATGTAGCCCATGAACTCACCACGCCCCTCAGGCAGATCAATCAGCGCCTGCGCGTGTTCACCGGCCTTCTTCCAACTCCCGCCCGCAATTCCCGGCGCCTGGATGTAGTACTCCGCAAGCCCGATACGCGGCTCCAGCAGCGAGTTGTCAATCCGCAGCGCTTCGAGATACGCATCGCGCCCTTCTTCAGCCAGACTCATCTTGTCCAGCGTCCCCGCCGTGCTGATGCTCATGAACGCATTGCCCGCATGTGTCATGCGATACACCGCGTCATCGGGCGCAAGCTTCACGACTTCGCGCATCAAGTCGCGAGCCTTGGGATAATTGTTCTGCCGCGCCGCCAGCAGCGCGTCCGCGTAGATCACACGGTGCGACGCCTCGCCCGCCTCCCGCGCCGCACTGATCACACGCGTCGCTTCCGCCACTTGCTCCGCCGACAACACCGTGCCTGGCCGCTTGATTGCCGCGATGGCATCTTCCAGCGTCGCATACGTCACGGGCGCAACTGGAACGCTCGCGCTCGCCGCATCACCTGTTGTCTGCGCCGCCCCGTCTACTTGCTGCGCGCATGCGCACGCCGCCATCACCATCACAACCCCGGCCGCACCCACCATCCGACGCGTCACGCTCTTCATGGCTCACATTGTTCGCGCGCAAAATCCTGCAGTTACATGAAACGTGCCCTCGCCGCCGCGCGTAGCAGTCGCCATGAACTTCTCCGACAGCGCCGCTTCCACTCGTCGCAGCTTCCTTGCAACCACCGCTGGCCTCGCCGCCGGAGCACTCATCATGAGCACCGCCGGCTCCGCCTTCGCTCTCCCCGTTGACGACGCAAAGCCTGCACCCGCAGGCAAGTCGCTCCGCATCCTCATCCTGGGCGGCACGGGCTTCCTGGGCCCCGCCGTTGTCGAAGCAGCCAAAGCTCGCGGCCACAGTCTCACGCTCTTCAACCGCGGCAAGACCGAAAAGCGCATCGGCGAAATCGACGGCGTTGAGAAGCTCTTCGGCAACCGCGACCCCGACAAGCACAGCGAAGAAACCGACGACTCCAGCCCCAAGGGCCTGTCGCAAATCGCCGACGCCATCGCCGCCGGCACACGCTGGGACGCCATCGTCGACACCAGCGGTTACGTGCCCCGCATCGTTCGCGCCAGCGGGGAACTGCTCAGCAAAGCCAGCGATCAATACGTCTTCATCAGCACCATCTCCGTCTACGCCAACAACAGCATCGCCAACGAAGATGAATCAGGCGCAATCGCCACCACCACCACGCCCGACAGCGAGCAGGTGACCAACGAGCAGTACGGCCCGCTCAAAGCCCTGTGCGAACAAGCCGCCGAAGCCGCCATGCCCGGCAAAGTCACCAACATTCGCCCCGGCTTCATCGTCGGCCCCGGCGATCCCACCGACCGCTTCATCTACTGGCCCTGGCGCGCAGCCCAAGGTGGCGAGATGCTCGTCCCGGGCGACGCCAACACCCCCGTCCAGTTCATCGACGTGCGCGACCTTGCCAAGTTCGTCATCCACTGCATCGAGCGCAAGACCGTCGGCATCTTCAATGCTACCGGCCCCAACGACAAGACCGACAAGCTGCTCACGCAGGGCGAGTTCATGACCGCCTGCGCCGCCGCCGCCAAAGCGACCGGCAAGGAAGCTGCCACGGTCACCTACGCCCCCTGGCAGTTCATCGGTGAGCAGAACCAGCCCGTCAACTTCGGCATCCTCGTGCCCAACGATGGCGAAACGGCCGGCTTCGCCAGCCGCAACTGCGCCAAGGCGATCGCCGCAGGCCTCACCTTCCGTCCGCCCGCCGATACCTGCACCGATGCTCTCACTTGGTGGCCCAAGGAAGTCGAGCGCCGCACACGCGTGGGCAACAAGATGATCGAAGATGCCACAGCCGCCGGTCGTCCGGCCCCGGGCACCATCGACCAACTGACTGCCATGCGTGCCGGCCTCCGTCCCGAGCAGGAGCAGGCGCTGCTCAAGGCCTTCAAGCCCTGATCGCTCACGGGTCGCACATAGAGCCTGAGGACTTCCGGCCCTCCGCCGCTATCCTTGCGCCCCTATGCCCATCACCATTCTCCAGCATTCTGTTGTCGGTGCTCCCGCTCGCCTCGCCGCGTCGCTGCGTGACCATGGCTTCGCGCTGGACATCCGCCGCCCCGACCTGCACGGCATCGGCGCAGGCGGCGCGCCGCGCGATCTCGACAACGTGCACGGCCTCATCATCATGGGCGGCCCGCAAAACGTCACCGACATCGAGAAGTACGACTGGATGAAGCACGAGGTCGAGCTCATCAAGCAGGCCCACGCCCGCGAGTTGCCCATCATCGGCATCTGCCTCGGCGCCCAGCTCATCGCTCACGCCTTGGGTGGCACCGTCGCCCCGCGCGAGAAGCCCGCCGTCGGCTTCTATCCCATGAGCCTCACGCCCGTCGCTCACACCGACCCGCTGCTCGCCGGTATCCACTGGAATCACGACCAGCTCTTCAGTTGCGGCCAGGAAATCAAGACCCTCCCCGCTGGTGCAACGCTGCTCGCCACCAGCAAGCACACCAAGCACGTCGCCTTCAAGGCTGGCATCCGCACCTTCGCCAGCGTCTTCCACTTTGAGTGCGACAAGTCAGGCGTCGAGAAGCTCTTCGCCGAGAGCAAGGATCTGCTCAGCGGCGCAGGCGTCACCGAAAGCGAACTGCGAGTGCAGCTCGATCAGAAGTACGACGAGTACGCCCGCCTCAGCGATCGTCTCTGCGTCAATCTCATCAACTACTGCTTCCCGCTCAACCGCAAGCTCTCGGCATAAGCCCGCTCACCGCGGAGCCGCACGCAGCAACGCACTGTCCTCACGAGCGACAAACGTGGTGCCTTGCACATTGGCCACGGGCAGCAGCACCGTGTCACCGGTCTTGATCGCCACCGGATCAAAGTTCTCGCCGCGCAGTTCCCCGCTGCCGCACACCAGCATCAGCACCAAAGGCCGCTTCGCAGGTGGCTCTAGTTGCAGCGGTGCAGCCTGCCCGCTCGACGGACGCATCTCATCCAAGTCAAAGTACCCGGTCGTCACCAGCCGCGTGTGCGCCGATCCCGCCTTGAACTTTGTTGCATCACGCGCCTGTTCCCACTGAATGCACATCAGGCTCTGCTCAAGATGCAGTTCACGCCCGCTGCGACCCCAGTCATACACGCGAAACGTTGTATCACTGGGCGTCTGCACTTCCGCCACCAGCACGCCCGCACCCAGCGCATGCACCGTGCCGCTGGGCAAGTTGTGACACTCCCCGGGCACTGCATCCACCGCTTCAAGCAGATCAACAACGCCCGCACCGTTGTTCTCACTCATCGCATCCGCGAATTCAATCTTCGTGACGCCGGGCTTCACGCCCTTGTAGATCTTGGCGCCCTTCTCCGCACTTAAGATGTACCAGCACTCCGTCTTCAGGTGCGCATGCGGATACATCCTGCAGTACGCCGGACTCGGGTGCACCTGCACCGACAAGTTCTCGCGCGCATCCAGAAACTTGATCAGCAGCGGAAATCCGCCCGACGAAGTCGGCACCACATCGCCCATCAGCCCAGGCCCCCACGCCCCGATCGCCTGATGCAGCGTCTTCCCCGCCATCGCGCCATTGCGAATCACGCTGCGTGCCGCACCACCACCCGCGCCGCTCGCGCTCGTCGCCGCCAAGTCCGCGATCTCCCAGCTCTCGCCGATCTTCTCGCCCGGCTTCACAGCCTTGCCCACTCGCGCCAGTGCATCACCGCCCCACACCTTCGCGTAGAGCATCGGTTCAAACACAAGCGGATAAGGCGCAGCGTGTGGCATACCGGACGATATCGGCGAAACAACCAGCCTCATTCCCACAAACCCCCAACCGCCGCGACGAAATTTCACTCTCCCCGCAAGTCAGCCGCCCCACCCTCGCGAGCCTTCAAACGCCCGCCACATCCACCACTTCCAGCTCCACATTCGTCCGCCCCTGCCACGTGTTGATGCCTGGGGTCGCCAGCACATCAATCGTCGCCCCCTGCGGAATCTGCGTCACCCGCTCACCCCAGTTCCACGCCACGCAACGTATCGACTTTTCTCGCGCCGCATCAGCGCACGCCGCGATCGAAAATGACAAGTGCTTCCCCGCCGACCCCATCAGTTGAGGCCGCATGTTTACCTTCGCTCCCTGCACCCGCACCCGAACCTGCGGATTGCCCCGCCCAAACGGCGCAAGCCTCTCCAGCTGCGCAACTGCCTGCACACTGAGCTCGTCGACACTCGCCACCGTGTCGTAGCGATGCTTCGCGATCAGATCACTCTCTGTGATCACGCCATTCGCATGCTCTGTGAACGCCTGCGTGAAGGCTTCGAGCGACTCGCGCGAAAGTGCCAGCCCCGCCGCCATGTCATGCCCGCCGAACTTGGTCAAGTGCGCCGCGCACGCCTGCAACCCCGCATGCAGACTGAACCCATCAATGCTCCGCCCCGATCCATGACACACGCCCTCATGCTCGCGCATCAGAATCACCGGGCGATGAAACTTCTCGACCAGCCGCGAACACACAATGCCCACCACACCCGGATGCCAATCCGCGTGCGCCAGCACAATCGCTCGACGATCGCTCTGCGTCATGCCGCTGGCTTCCGCAAGCTCCAGCGCCTGTTGAAAGATCGCCCGCTCCGTTGCGCGCCGCTGATCATTCTGCTGTGAAAGCTGCTCCGCAATCGCAATCGCCCGCGCCCCCGTCGCCGTCGTGAGCAGTTCCACCGCCTCGCGCGCATGCCCCATGCGCCCGCACGCGTTCAGCCGCGGCCCCAGCTTAAAGCCCACATCCTCGGCTTTCACGTTCTCGCCCGCCAAGTCACTCGCCTCGACCAGCGCACGCAAGCCCTCCAGCTTGCTGTGCTTGATGCGCGAGAGCCCCCACCGCGCAATCACGCGGTTCTCATCCACCAACGGCACCACATCCGCGATCACACCCAGACTCGTCAGCCCCAGCAGTTCCAGCAGCGTGTCACGCAAGTGTTCAGGCAGTTTGTTCGTCCCCGCCGCCATCGTCATCACGCGCCACGCCAGCTTGAACGCCACCCCCGCGCCGCACAACTCGCCAAACGGATACGCGCTGCCAGGCAAGCGCGGATGCACCAGCGCATACGCGTCAGGCAATCCCGCCGCGCCCTCTGCAGGAAGGTTGTGGTGATCCGTAATGATCAGATCCTTCACCGCCTGCTTCACCACCCGCGCCGGCTCCACCGCCGTAATGCCGCAGTCCACACTCACGATCAGGTCCGCACCCTGACGCATCAGCTCCTGCAGACTCTCGCCGTTGAGTCCATATCCCTCTTCCAACCGATGCGGCACATACGTCTGCACCTGCGCCTGCGGCGCAACCGCCCGCAGAGCATGAAACAGAATCGCCGACGCCGAAATGCCATCCACGTCATAATCGCCGTAAATGACAATCGCCTCGCCACTCATCGCCGCTCGCAGCAACCGCTCCGCCGCCACATCCAGCCCCGGCATCAGCGACGGACCATGCATTGCGCTCAACTTCGGATTGAGAAAAGCCTCCGCCGCCTCCCCGCTCAACACCCCCCGCGCCGCCAGCACCCGCTGCACCAGCCCCGCCCCCCGCGCAACTTCCGCCCGCGCCGACCACACGCTGCACAACCCGCGCACCACATCACCAGCCCCCCCCGGCTTGGCCTCCAGCTCACTCGCAATGGCAACATGCGTTCGCATCCGTGCCCCGCAGGATACGGACGCGCCCCGCCCTCGCGTCGCCCGTCTTTCGCATGTCGTTCACCGTGCCCCCCCCGGGCCGGCCCCCCCGGGGGGGGGGCCCGCCGCCCCCCCCCCCCCCCCCCCCCCCCCCCCCCCCCCGCGCCCCCCCCCCCCACCCCCCCCCCCCCCCCCCCCCCCCCCCCCCCCCCCCCCGCCCCCCCCCCCCCCCGCGGGGCG
>Ga0315899_10008440_pt1 | contig 11042 bp, 14 predicted proteins | sample LakEriMetagenome_2_FD_203518 | JGI IMG/M metagenome (GOLD analysis project Ga0315899, IMG submission 203518) | Freshwater fungal communities from buoy surface, Lake Erie, Ohio, United States - Buoy 4 MA112 | ecosystem: Environmental > Aquatic > Freshwater > Lake | place: USA: Lake Erie, Ohio...
CTTCGTCGTTGACTAGAGTGAGTCCGGATTTTTCTGCGGCACCCAGACGATTGCGCCATCGCGCATCCATCTCAGCGCGCAATTGTTCATCCGGTCGGGTGAGATCGATCATCAAAGTGGAGTAGCCCGTCATCACGCGGATTAGCCGACTTACGCTGGCGTCATGTGGGTCGGTAATTTCAGGTGAAAACAATGCCAGGCGTGGGCGCGGTGAAGGCAAACTTCGTTTGATGGTTTGGTAAATACGCGCACGCACATCAGGACTGAGGGGCACTAACCAAAGTGGCCCGCGGGTGCACAGTGCGATGCTCAATATAAAACCGTAGCGGCGGCATATGAACTGAGCCAGTGCTACCGTTGCGCCATCAAGAATGATTTCCGCACGCAGGCATGTCACACCAGGCACGGTTAGGCTGCTGCCATAGGCCCAGTCCTGCTGCAAGGCGCCACCGGCGAGAGTATGTGCGGCATCCCATGTCGGTCGGTCGGTCTGGTTCCAGAGTATGTGCATCAGTGGTTCAGAGTTTTCGCTAGACGTAGCTATAATCAAAAATCAAAAAAGGCAGCGCATGATAAAGCGTTTTTTTCGTTCTACTCCACATGAGCTCATACTCGGGTATGACATCCCCAGCCCACGTTTAACACGGCAGGGTTGGTTGCTCATTTTTTTATATCTTGGCTTACCTGCGATGTTTATTGGCGGCGTACTTGATTTTATTGTGCAAATCATCACAGGTCAGTGCATGGGTCTGTGGTGTTTGTTTTTAAAATAATAACTTTGTGTGAATACTTTGTTGGTGAATTCCAGGGCGAGCCAGCGTAGCTATGCAACTAGATGTCAAGCGAATCAATGGGTTAGCTTGTTCTAGCGCGCCAAGAATGAACCGCTTATCTATCCATAACCACCTTAACTGCAGCGTCAGCACCTATGGCCAACGATAAGGGTGGCGCAATTCCCCACTTTGTTTCACAATTGCAATAATTACTTCGTAATCAGTTAGTTTTACGCTTGAATTATCGGAGTGTGTGTCGATACATAAATCGATACCCTGCGCCCGCGTCCTTTCTGGCGTTTAGGGATAGTACAAGGAGAGTCAGATGTTATTTTTCGTGGGATTGGCCGTCGTGTTTGGCTGCGTATTTGGCGGCTTTATTATGGCGGGCGGCAAAATGGCTCCAATTATTAAAGCGGCTCCGGTGGAGGGCTTCATTATTGTGGGTTCTGCTATCGGCGCTCAGCTGATCGGAAATAGCATGGGCATTTTTAAAGGTGCCTTTGGCGGGATAGTTCGCTGCATCAAAGGGCCTAAGTGGAGTGCTCAGGATTATTTGGATTTAATTCTGCTGGTGGGCAAACTGCTCAACGTGATGAAGAAAGAGGGTGCTGTTGCACTTGAAGCCCACGTCGAGGGTCCGGATTCTTCTGCAATTTTTGGTGAATATCCCAAACTAGCAGCTGATCATTCCATAGTGCACATGATTTGTGACACCCTGCGCTTGGTCGTTATCGCTCAGGGCAACCTTGATGCCGATGCCGTCGATGATGCAATGAAAAATGCAATCAAGACTCACCATCACGATGAAATGAAATACCAGGGTACGTTAGCCTCTATTGCCGGCGCCTTGCCTGCGCTGGGTATTGTGGCGTGTGTGTTGGGTGTGGTTAAGACCATGGGTGCGATTGACCAGCCACCTCCTGTATTGGGTGCGCTGATTGGTGGCGCTCTGGTGGGTACCTTCCTTGGAGTGTTCGTGGCCTACGGTGTGTTTGATCCTTTGGCTAACCGTTTGGGACAGATCATTGATGAAGAAGGCCAGGTCTACAATGTTATTAACCAAATGATCGTGGGTACACTTAAGGGTTATCCCGTTCCGTTAGTCATCGAAGGTGCGCGCGGCGTAATCAGTCATCATAATCAGCCTAGCTTTGCCGATGTGTTTGATGGTTTACGAGGAAAATAATTGATTTTGTAAAGATCGTCTGTAAAAAAAAACCTGCCTTGCTGAGGCAGGTTTTTTTATTTGTTGGCAGCCTTCGCGGAATGTAACCAGATACATGAAGTAAGTTATTAAATCGATATTCTTTAACTAAAAAGTCAGTCAATAAGATTGACCAGTAACAGAAATCGCACCAAACTCTTATGGCTTTCAGTGTCCATACGCGATGTTAGCGATAATGTAGCGCGATGCACTACTGCTAGCTTGGTCAAAATAATAAAATGATAATTACAGTTGCGCTGTACCGTTAACATACTGTGGGCTAGTGCCAGTCGCGTTTTAGTGACTGGTTTTTTTTCGTGTTGATGTGCAGACGATAGGTTTAACAGGGGAATCAAGAAGCAATGGGCGATTACACGAACATGTCGGCGTACTATGATTTGATCATGACGTCGGGGTACTACGATTACAAAAAAATTGTTGAAAATATCGTCGGAGATAACAGTTTTGCCAGCGTGCTCGAAGTCGGTTGTGGCACCGGCTTAATACTCGAAGAGCTGGGACAGCATCATCCACGTACAGAGATTATGGGTGTTGATTTAACCGAGTCTATGTTATCCATTGCATCTGAACGGCTGCAGAAATTTCCTAACATCTCGCTGTCACTGCAAAACATTACGCAGTTTGATCTGAAAAAAACTTACGATCTCGCTTTTTCTTATGGTGGTGTCTGGTACTTCGTTATCGATGGTGATAATGAGCCTTTCCTGGTCAGTCATTTATCTGACGAGGCGGATAATCATCTTGGCTTGTCCCGACTTGCTAGCCATGTGAATACCGATGGCAGACTGCTGCTAGGAATACAGGGCCCGCATCATGATTATGAAAAACCTGTTTCTAACGGCATGATTTACTCTCAAAAAATCGAGCCATCACAGCACGGCTTCACAAAACACTACTACCTAGCTGATGATGCCCAAGTCGTGATGTCACAAACCATTAACTACCGAACTTACGCATGGTCGCAAGCATTGGAATTACTGGCTGGGCACGGTTTTCATCATGATGGCCCAGTAAATCAGTACAGCCATTTCATTTCCTTTCGTAAGGCCTGATCTCGCAATGAATGCATCAAATAAGAATGCGGTGGCTAAACCGCGCCTGTTTTTTGTTGGTGTAGGTAACATGGGTAATCCCATGGCAGCTAATTTAGTAAAAGCAGGCTATGAGGTCAGCGTGTTTGACAGAGTCACTGAGAAGACAACGAATCTTGTCAGTCTGGGTGCTAAGCGTGTAGCCAGTTTGACCGAAGGAGCGCATGACGCTGATGTGGTCATGACCTCGCTACCCGGCCCACCGCAAGTGAAAGAAGTGATGTTGGGCGAGGGTGGTTTGATAGCTTCTATGCGACCGGGTACGACGATTATTGATACCACTACCAGTGCCGTCGATCTGGTAAAAGAGTTAGTCGAAGCAAGCCGGCAGCGTGGAATAGATTTTCTGGAGGCGCCGGTCACCAATGCTATTGATGCAGCCGCCGAAGGTCGGTTATCCATTTTTGTGGGTGGTGATCTGGCAGTCTTTGAGAAGCACCGACCTATTTTTGATGTGTTAGCGGCGAAAATTTTTCATGTGGGCGCGCCAGGAAATGGTGCCACCATTAAGTTGTTAACAAATTTATTGTGGTTTGTCAGTGCAGCAGCCATAGGCGAAGGGCTGATGCTCGGTGCAAAAGCGGGAGTGCCGCTCCCTGTTGTTTGGGAAGCGATAAAATCGAGTGCGGGTAATAGCTGGGTGGCAGAGCATGACGTGCCCTCTATTTTTGCGGGCAACTACGATCCGAGTTTTTCCCTGGCCTTGTGCTGCAAAGATTTGGGCCTGATTAATGACATTGCACGCAGCCAGGGCTATGAACTCACCATGGGAAAATTTGTAGAATCCTTGTTTCAGCAGGCAGCCCTAACCTATGGGGACTCTGCAGCTGAACTGCATGTAGTTAAATTATTAGAAGACAGGGTAGGCATGTTGTTGCGTCCACCCCATGGCGAACCTATTCCGTCATCGAACCCTAAGTGAGCGCTATGGATTTATCCAACAAACCGAGTTCACGCCAGTCACAACTAATGGCCGAGGCACATCAGCACATGCCGCAAGGTGTGGCTGAAAACTATCGGTATTGGGGTGATGATCGTACGGTTTTTGTGGCTTCATCCAAAGGCTGTTGGTTAACCGATTGCGATGGCAAGCGTTACGCTGATTTTCGCCTAGGGTATGGCCCTATCATTTTGGGTTATCGCGATGATCGTGTAGATCAAGCCGTTATAGAGCAGATTACCCAGCGCGGTACCTTGTCGGGTTTTGCAACGGAACTCGATACCGAGGTCGTCAAACAAGTCAAAGCCATGTGTCCCAATATCGAGAAAATGCGATTCGCAAATTCTGGTACCGAGGCCGTCATGGGCGCAGTGCGCACTGCGCGTGGTTACACCAAACGTGATCGGGTAGTGATAGTTGAAGGTGGTTTTCACGGTTTGTATGACGAGATGATGTGGAAATCCGATATAGAGCAGTGGGATCCCTCGGGTAGCGTGCCTCCGGTGGTCATTCCTTTTGGTGGTGGGATTCCTACGACAGCGCGCGATCTGGTTGATCTGATTGTTTTAAACGATACCGAGATGTTAGAGACTTTGTTTGCCAACCATGGTGAACAATTGGCCTGCGTCGTACTCGAACCTATCATAGGAAACGCAGGCAGTATCTCCGCTACGCAAGAATGGTTACAACGATTGCGTGATCTGTGTACCGAATACGGGACTATGCTGATTGTTGATGAAGTAAAGACAGGATTTCGAGTGGCTAAGGGCGGTGCACAATCCTTGTATGGTATTTATGCAGACCTCACAACCTATGCCAAGGCCATGGGTAATGGCTATCCGGTTGCTGCATTTGGTGGTCGGGCAGAGGTGATGGATGTAGTGGGATCAAATCGCGGTGGCGTAGTGCATGGTGGAACCTACACAGGTAACCTAGTGGCGTTGTCTGCTGCGCACGCCACCCTGAAAATTTTGTCGGATACCGATGCGCTAGATACCGTTAATCGCGTAGGCACTCAGATTCGTGATGTGCTGGGGCGTGTATTTACCGCCGCAGGTATTGAATATGCATTTGCTGGCCCGCCAGCGATGTTGGGTATACATTTCACGCCGCATGTACCCACTAATTATCGCGACTGGCGTATTACGAATAGCGATCTGTATCGCGCGTTTGCGTGGAAGTTAATCGACTATGGCGTTATGCTCGAGCCCGATTCGCGCGAGCCTTGGTTTTTTTGTGAATCGCATAGCGAAGTTGATTTAGCTTGGCTGGAAGATGTCGCTACGCGCGCCATGCATGATGCGTGTGAGATGGCTGCTCTGGGCAAACTCTAATTGTCTTTTTGTATTACCACTGACTTGAGCAATAAATAATCGCTGGGAAGCTTGTAGCCCATGCCCAAAAAAAGCGATTCAATCCAAAAAATCGAAACACCAGAAAATGAAATACAGCGGCAACGCCGCACCAAAGCATGGCCAACTTTGGTCCTGCCAGTGCAACTGGAAACAAACACTCCCAAACAATAAATGACCATGAAGCGATCACTGCGATCGCTTTTTTTCTGAGCAGGCTGGTATCAGACAATGGTCCGTACAACCCCCCATCAAGGAAATACGTCAGTACGCGTCCGCTACGCCAGTCATGATTTTGTAGTTTGATGGCGCCTGAAATAAAGTAAGACGATATCGTATGTATGCTGATGTACCAAAGTCCCGCCCTCCAGGCAGTCACTGGCCCAACCAAGCCTTGTGCCAGTTGAGAGACCAGCAAGCCAGTGAGCACCACCATGGTCATAAAATCACTGCCACCATTAAATGCGCCGCGCCAGCGTATGAGCAAAATAAGAGTACTAAAAAAAAGAAACAGCGCACTGATGGTGCTCACGCCAAAAAACAAACTGGCAACAGCACTCAAGCGGAGTAACAAATGTGCCTGATGCACACGCTCCTGAAATAGCCAGTCGAACAGTGCTTGTATCCATGGCGCTGCGTGAGCTACATCGGTACGTTGTAACTTCCACGACCACACGCTGCGCGCGTCTGTGTATCTACTCAGACGTAAAAATTCCAGTGTTTGTACCAGCAGGCTAATGGCCAGCAAACATTCGAGTGCGCGTATGGTCAAATACAGATTCATGGCTGCCATTGAAGTGCAGGCGAAGTCAGCACAGTCATGCTTTCGTCGGGTACTATGTAGGCAGGCACCAACCGCAGCTGAAATTGGTAGTGGACTGGTGCGCCAACCGCGGTATCTGACGAGCTGATCAGATGCCGCGTTAATTGTTGGGTCAGCTGATACGTCAGCAGATTACGTACATCAGCATCGTCAGGCATGACTGAAATATCAGCGCTTAGATGATCGATCAGGTTTTGATTTGCTAATGTGAGATTGTTACGTGGGTTGTGTATCCAATCGAACCACTGAAACCGTGCGCGTGGCATAAACATGTGCCACTCAGTCCAACGACGATCAGCATTTTGTACGCGCCAGAACAGCCGTGGCTGATCACCTGGCCCATGATAAAAACGCCAGTTGGGGAAAAAACTGCGCAATAAAAATAGCCAGGGCCCGTTAATTAGCTTTCCACGTCGTTTTAGACTTATCAGCAAAAAAACAAAGTAAGCTGCAATCAATAGCAGGCTGGCAGTGGTGGTCGTCATGAGGGTACTATGCAGAGGCCATTGCTAATGGGAGTTGACCATGCAGTAGTTTACGACAGCTCAGTACCCCACCATCCAAATTCATCACCACTAAATTATGACGCTGAGTTGTCGCAGCTTGGCTATGAACTCTCTCAAGTCAACACGACTGAGCTAAAATCGCGGCTTAGCCACATGTATTTCACCTGTAGGGGAACGCAATGATACTGGCGCTGGAACCACGCCATTGGGTGTTGATCGTTTTTATTTGTTCTGCGCTGTATGCGCATTTTCGCGGTTCTGTGCGCTTTGGCCTGGCGCGTGCGCTGACAGATTTCACCGTGATACTGGCACCGGTGAATGCATTCATGTACTTATTTTCTCGCACGCCTCGCTCGGCCTACATTGATCAGAGCGCCTTTCCCGAGCTGCAGCTACTTTCCAACAATTGGGAAGTTATTCGTGATGAGGCGTTGGCATTAGCCGAAGAAGGTCAGATACGTGCAGCAAGCAGTTATAACGATATTGGATTTAATTCCTTTTTTCGAACCGGCTGGAAGCGTTTTTATCTCAACTGGTATGGCAAAGATTTACCCTCGGCTGCCAAATCCTGCCCTAAGACGCTGGCGCTTTTAAAGCAAATTCCAGGTATTAAAGCAGCTATGTTTGCATCGCTACCACCGGGTGCAACCTTGGTTCGTCACCGCGATCCGTATGCAGGTTCACTTCGCTACCACCTAGGTTTAGTGACTCCGAATGATGCGGAATGTTTCATCGAAGTGGACGGTCAGCGCTATCACTGGAAAGATGGTGAAGCCGTCATGTTTGACGAAACTTTTATTCATCATGCGGCGAACCGTACGGATCATCAACGAGTGGTTTTATTTTGCGATGTCGAACGACCACTGTGGACTGTTCCCGCACGATGGTTTAATCGCCTGTTTGCAAAGTACGTCATGTCGGCAGCAGCCTCACAAAATATCGAAGGTGAGGGCATCGGTCTGCTGAATCGTTTTTTTGCGCTTTTTTATCAGCTGCGATTACAGGGTAAAAAGCTAAAGGCATTTAACAGCAGACTCTACTATCTGCTCAAATGGGTCGCGATCCTGGGTCTGCTGTGGTTGATTTTCTGGTGATTGTTTCTTATTTACAATAATTCTGAGACTTGCTACATTGGCGGTATTCGTATCTACGCTTGATGCCGCTAATGAGATTTTCGTACCGACTGCAACGATTAAGCCTGCCCTTGTTATTTAGCCTGTGCGGCTGCGCCAGCCAGTCAGAACTCACCTCGATTCGATTAGACCCCTCACACCCAAAATACTCTTCCAAAGCCTGCCGAGACAGCATTGCTGCAAGCGAGATTCACAAGGATATGAAAACAGCCACCATGGTGGCTTCACCTGCATTGATAGTGCTCTCAGGTGGCTTGCTACTGCCGCTCATAGCGATGAATGCAGGCATTGATGCAGCTGATCGAGTGGATGCATCGGACATGGCAGCACAGTGCGGAGGCCGTGCACAAAAATCCTCTGAAATTGCTACTGACGTGGCAGTGGGGGCGGCTATGGGTGTGGCTGCAGGCATACCCGTGAAGTGATGGTTAGGCCCTGACCTAGCTTGTGACTGTCTGGTTGACCACGTACCTACTATGACTACTGATCGAGATACCACTGGTGGAGTGCGTTGGCACTTGCGTGCTTTTTGGAATCGTAAGCGGTGTCGCCCAACGACAGCGTTGATTGCTGATTGGCTCGATGGTATTCAACCGGTATCGCGTGAGTTGCTGCTCATAGGCGGCAGTGCGGGTTGGATGATGTCATCGCGCTGGCTGCAGCGCTTTGAGCATATTCGGCTGATCGATATCGATCCCCTTGCGCCCACCTTATTTCGCTGGAATCACGGACGCGCATTGAGCAAATCATCGACTCGACTTGAGTTCATACAACGCGATGCAATGCGCGATCTGGATGCTATTTTGTCGGAGTATCCACTAGCGACGATTTTTTTCGATAATGTGCTTGGACAGCATGTGTATCGGGTACTCGAATTTGACAAAGCAGAGTGTGAACTCAATCATATTGCAGAGCGCCTCTCCGGGCGAGATTGGGGCAGTGTGCATGATTTATTTTCAGGGCCGGTAGATTCAAATACGTTACCCAGCAAGCCGGAGTTTAGGTTTGATTCTGTGCAGTCTGAGCACGGGCCCAGCGTCGAGGGTGTATCAGGTAGCGCCTTGCACAGTCGTTTAGCCGCGCAAGTAGGAGGCCAAGGTGAGTGGATGGATCATGCGACGTCAGGTATTTTTTCACTCGGTACTACAACCCGTTTGATAGCCTGGCCTTTTTTGCCTGGCTATGCCCACTGGTTGCAAGCAGGCTGGGTCCGACCGGATTCTTAAATTGATTAAAGGTCAGCAGTGAAAGCTAGACGCCGTTTACCCGGTAGAATACCTGCAATAGTTAGGTAATCTACCGTCGCTTGATCATGAAGGACCCTGCAATGAAATTTTCGTTTTTACTTACTACTGCTGCATTGATGCTCGCTACCACTGCGCAGGCTGGTGGCCCGCCGACTGAATGGGGCTATATGGCTCCGAAAGGTGCTAGGCAATGGGGACAGCTGGATCCTTTATTCAAGGCCTGTGCCACCGGCAAACGCCAGTCGCCAATTAATTTGGATATAGCCGAGGTTGAAAAAGGTGGTCTTAAGCCTATCCCTTTCAACTACAAAGCCGGGCCAGCTGACGTACTTCATAACGGGCACACGCTACAGATTAATCCTGCTAACTCCAGCACTGCGCGCTTCGATGGTCTGGAGTATCGGCTCGTTAATGTTCATTTCCATACGCCCAGCGAAGAAAAAATCAACAGCATGTTGTCGCATATGTCGGCACATTTTTTTCATCGAGCCGGCGATCTTAAACTGGCAGTTGTCGCAGTAATGTTTAAACTGGGAAAAGAAAATCAGACGCTTAAGGCTATGTTCGACAACATGCCTGACAAAGAAGGAAAGACATTTGCCTTAAAGAGTTTTAATCCCGCAGAGTTGTTACCAGTTGACCCCACCTATTTTTTCTATATGGGTTCGCTCACTGAGCCACCCTGTACCGAAGATGTGAAGTGGTATGTCATGAAGACGCAACTGGAAATTTCGTTTGCTCAGCTCGACGCATTCAAAAAACTGTTCCCTATGAACGCCCGCTATACGCAAGCAACTAACGGTCGTCGAATACAGATGTTAGTGCCAGAAGGTGAAGGCGCACCCGCTGAAAGCGGTGCTAAAGCAGGTAGCCATTAACAACTGAATAAACGTGCAATAGCACTGTAACAAACCAGATAAGAAAGCAGAAAGCAAGCGAGTTGAACCCGCAATGGTTACATCGCTGCTTTGTTAGATTTTATCCAGTGACTGATGTAAGCGAAGCAGCTTTTCTTTTAGTTCGGGGCGGGCATCGATCAGATCAGCATTGGTGGTGAGTTGACGACCTTGCGGTGCTTCGTTTTCGTCTGAGGGTGTTTTTATTTGCTCAGCAGGTAAAAACCAGTAGATAGCTGTGAAGATAAGGCTAACCATTAGCCATAGTATCCAGATACTTCCTGCGGGTATGGCCTTCAACTGCGCCAGTGCGGAAAATTCGCTCAGCCAGTTACCCCAGCCTAATCTCAACCACCACAGCAGGCTGCTCTGGGTTAATGCTATCCAAATCGACACAGCAAAAAAGAGCAGCCAGTTCAGACCAAGAAAATAGTACGGGCGACGGGCACTGTCTCGCATGCAGGCCTCAGGCCTTGAGTGCGGCGACTAGCTTGTCACTGAGTGATTCAGCAATTTGCATACGTAGTCGCGATGTTTCGTGCACTTCCTGTTCGCTGCGATACGCTGACGACACTAATTCAGAAGCCAGGTTGCGTACGCTTTCGACTTCCAGAATCAAGGCTTGGATACGTTCTTCCAGCGCTTTTTTCTCTTGCAGCTTAGTGCCAATGAGTTTGATGGCCGTATGCACTTGTGACCAGGCCTGTAGGCGAGGATCATTGATTTGCAGGCTGTCGAATACGTCTTGTATTGATTCGCCCAGATTCATCAACGCTTCTGATGAAAATTGCTGCACCTCAGTGTCTTCAACGCGAGGTTCGACACGAATTTCTTTGCGTGCATGATCATGCAGGGAAACGACTTCGGCCGTTGCAGCTTCTGTCCAGCCAGCCTTAGGCTCGAAGCGCATCATGGTCGGTTTTGACGATGTTTTTGCCATAATCAAACCTTTCTTCAGAAAAATGTTGAATTATCGAAAAATGTTGATCTATACTTGCAGTTATATTATGGCAAAATTTCCCTCAAGGCAACACTTTTTGGGGAATGCTCCCA
>Ga0315899_10008441_pt1 | contig 11041 bp, 8 predicted proteins | sample LakEriMetagenome_2_FD_203518 | JGI IMG/M metagenome (GOLD analysis project Ga0315899, IMG submission 203518) | Freshwater fungal communities from buoy surface, Lake Erie, Ohio, United States - Buoy 4 MA112 | ecosystem: Environmental > Aquatic > Freshwater > Lake | place: USA: Lake Erie, Ohio...
AAACACAAAAAACTCTTACACTAACGCTCACGATAACGCCTGCATCTGTATTTATAAAATTTACCTGAGGAGGCACTATACTATCTAACGTTGTCTTAAAAGACACTAAACTAACTTTGCCTTAACAGACACTTCGCTACCCGAAGGCATTATACGTACTATCAGTTTGTATCAACTCCGTGCATAACTTCTTACCCCTAAACCCACTATACTAGAAAGTAAAGGCACTATACTCCTAAGCCCTAACCCCTAAACCCTAAACCCTAACCCCCAAACTAAACCAGGTGATGAGCTTAATCAGACTGGCGCCAATACCATTAGGTGTCAAAAACTATGGCCTCAGCTTGGTCCGCTTTCCTGGGGACCGGTACTGCCTTTCTCCTAAACCTAAACCCTAAATCCTAAACCCTAGACCGCTTCCCTGGGGACCGGTACTGTCCCTCTCACCCATCCTAAACCTAAACCCTAGACCGCTTCCCTGGGGACACTCCCCCCCTAACCCTAAACTCTAAACCCTACACACTAAACCATAACACTAAACCATAACCCTTAAACCGCTTCCCTGGGGACAGTACCGTCCCTCTACGCTAAACACTAACTAAACACTAAACACTAAACCCTGAACCCTAAACCGCTTCCCTGGGCACCGGTACATACAGTGTCTTGCACCCCCCATCCACCCACCCTCTCGACACGCACATATGTGTCATGATATGAGGAGGAGGATACATGTCATGATATGAGGAGGAGGATACATGTCATGAAAGATAAGCATGAATGACACGCACATGTGTGTCATGAATGATACGCACATGTGCACCAAGCAAGCCCTTCAATGCTCCTAGCACATATGCAGCAAACCTTCCATATATATATTCATACACACACACACACACACACACACACACACACACACACACACACACACACACACACACACACACACACACATACATACATACATACATATGTATGTGTGCGTGTGTATATATATGCAGTAAACCCTCCAGAGCTCTCCATGCTTACAGAGATGGCATAACCCACACACACAGACATAGACACAGAAACAGACACAGGTACACACACACACACACACACACACACACACACACACACACACACCGTTCTTTGGGCAGGTTTCCATACTTGATATACACGGCATCATGTTTTGCTATTGGCGCTCCGTTTTCTGTGTTCTGGTTCGTACCTCCGTGTGTGTGTTCTCGTGTGTGTGTGTCCGTGTGTCCTTGTGTCCGTGTCCGTGTCCGTGTCCGTGTCTGTGTCTGTGTCTGTGTCTTTGCTTGCCGCGATGGATCTATTCACACTTCGCATGCATGGCTGTGTCTCTGTGTGCACAATGACAAGATCATTGTCCAATCTCACGGGAAGTCCATGTTCCCCGACTGTTTTACCCACTTGCCCGCCCCGACTCCCCTTTTCCTCACCTGCCCTGGCTCCCCCGTGTTTTGTCCGCCCCCGTCCCTGGCAGGGGTAATCTGGGCGCTGGATTCTCGTCTGTGGCCGAGGCGCTTGCGAAAAAGTAGAGTCCGCAATTCTCTCACTTACAGAAAGGCCTTTCTAAAGTCCCACTCGGAGGCCTCTAGAATCCCTGTCACTCAGAGGCCACTCTAAGGCCTGCAAGACCACGGAAGCAGGCGATAGTCTCAGTCTAACAGGTTCTTGAATACACGCTGAGCACCGACGCCATGACGGGGTGGTAGCCGGGGGAGCACCCGACACGCTCTGCGTGTTCGGCAGAGCGTGTCCGGGAAATAAAAATGAAATCGTCCCATTCCTCCTTTGAGACATCCGTCCTTTCGCTCAAAGCGATTTAGCTTTGGATTTGTCGGCCACTGCGTCTGACTCGAAATCTCAACTAGGAGGAGAACTTTATTTCCAGAGCTAGGCGGTTGTGGTTTACTACGGTTGCTGCACCCTGCGAGTTCGTTCGTTCGTTTATCAACTGCAAACCCGCGGACCGTTTTCAGCAGCAGCTCAAAAGGATCACACAGATGGTCGTAATTCCATTAAAATACTGGAGAGAGTTTCGAAGAGGCATGGCGCACCGTATTGCCAGTGTGCTGAGGTTACTTAAATTGAAATATGCGGTTTTCTGATGATTATGGGCTGCGGAGGGAGATTTTTTAAACTGTATTGAAAAGATTTATTTTAGCGCATAGGGCGTTTGGGGGGGAAGGGGGATTTTTGGCGGATTTTGGGGAAGGCGGAAAAACGCTGAGAAAACAACAGTCCTATTTGGTGAAAAATATATGGTGAACAAATATTATATGGTGAACAAATATTCAATATATGGTGAACAAATATTCACCACCAAATGCCTGAATTACGATTTACTATTTACGATTTTTTTGTTCATGAGCATCCGCAAGGCTCAGAGACGTATACATGCATGTGCGCGCCACCCATGCGGGAGGTTCTCACCAAGATTTCTCTTGTTCACTCCTACCCGGGTTTCTTTGGAACCGGGAACCTCAGCCGCGCTCGTGTTTCGAACCGGGGACGTGTAGCTGAGATTTTTGCTTAACCAGTATGACGTGTTTTTGTCACGAAACTTAATTCATATGCTTGGATCCTCAGGCGGGTTGTGGTATTGAATGTCCGAGTTCGTGACACTTGCACGGCGTGCTCAGCATGTGGTGAGAGAGAGCACGTTGTCACACTGTAGCGACATAGGAGGAAAAGAAAAAACCGCAATAAACCCAGACTTCGAATGCACATCTCAGTTGCCGGCTTGTCGTCCTGATATGTAGGCTATACGCAACCTTGCGCATGTTTCGGGCTCGTCCAACGCCACTCAGGAACAAATCCCACGCTTGGGAAAGACGGTGGAGTGCTCTCAGCTTGGCGTGACGTTTCTGTATGACTCTCAACCAAGCATGGAAAGCATCTGGGAGGATCGACCGACCTAATTCACTGATGTGCAGCCAGCGGAGCGCGCTGATTTTTTGTTTCCTCACGCTGATTTTCTGTCTCCTCATGTGCTCGCAGATATGCTTGCGCCAGCGATCAAAAGCCATAACTGCTGCAGAGTTCCACCTGCGCAGGACCATCTTCAGTGCCTTGGTCTTCATCTGCTTTTCCTGGTCTGCCCGATCACGCCAGCGCTCGAAGCCCTCCACCAGCGCCCAATTCATCAGCCGCTGCACCACTTTCAGTGTCTTGGCCTTCATCTGCTTCTCCTCGGCTGTCTGGTCCCGCCAGCGCTCGAAGCCCTCCACCAGCGTCTGATTCATCAGCCGATGCACCACCTTCAGTGCCTTGGCATTCATCTGCTTCTCCTCCACAAAACGGTCCTGCCATCGCTCGAAGCGATCAACCAGCGTCCGATTCATCAGCCGATGCACCACCTTCAGTGTCTTGGTCTTGAACTGCTTCTCTTCGACTGCCTGGTCACGCCAGCGCTCGAAGCCCTCCACCAGCGTCCGGTACATCAGCCGATGCACCACCTTCAGTGCCTTGGCCTTCATCTGCTTCTCATCCACAGTATTCTTGCACCATCGAACATATGCAGCCACAAGCGTGGCTTTCATCAAGCGCTGTGCAACTTTCAACGTCTTGAGTGTCACGTGCCGGTCTTGTATGACACGTTCTTTCCATTTTGCAAGTGAGGAGAACAAGAATATTTTCATCATACGGCAAACGGCTCTGAGGCCTTTGTTTTTTAGTTGATGCGTTTCTGTTGCGTAAACCTGCCACCGATCCAATACGGATTTTTGCATCTGCCTGAGCTTCCACGTCTCTGCCTCCATCGCCATGATACACCTCAGATGGTCATGCTGGGTCTGCAATCGGCGAAGCTGCTGCTGCAATTCGGACTCTGTGCCTTGCAAGGATTTTACCTGGAGCCGAAGCGCCTGAAGCTTGCCACGGCTCGCCTGGAGCCGCCACACCAGAAGCTCCTTTCCTGCTATCAGCGAGGGCAGCGCGTTCAACGTCCATCGCATCGTCGAATGAAGGAGCCTCTTCCTGTGCAACATCTTCGCCTTCCATCCCGCGAATGCGGCCCCGATCCGCAAACGCAGCCATGTCCGCATGACACTGTGCCCACATCTCTGCAAGCGCCTGGTCTTCAGCACGACAAATTGCCATGCGGACATCACGGCGGCAACACCAGCGTACTGCCTGCGCAACCACCATTTCTTTACTGTTTTTGCAGACTGACGCGCACACTTTGCAGCATGCACAAGATCTTGCCATGTGCGCAATGCTGCTCTGATTCCCCGTCGTTTCCACCGCCAACGTACTATAAGCCCCGCCCTCCTCCGCCCCACCCTCCTGCGACGTGCTTCCAACGCTATCGCCTGCCATTTGTCCCATGCTGCCGAGACCCAACGGCTATTCCACCACGCCGCGACTTTCGACACCACTCGACACCTTTGCAAACGCTTGCGCCACTTAATCCACGTTTCAGCCCTTGTTCTCCGCGACAAGGCATGCGCAATGTTGGATGCTGCTTTACGAAGCTTCTGCTGATGGATGATCTCTTGCAACCACTCGGCAAATGCCTGCACACAGTTTGCATGCTGCCATCTCAACATCGTCTTCAAAATCTCAGCACGCAAACGACGTCCCTCTTCCATTCGTTCCTCAAACGCGTTCCATGTCGCATGCATTTGTTTCAGGCTCGCTCGTCGTGCGACCCTCTTAAGCAGAATACTTCGGCGTTGCTGCTCCTTCCGGTCTCGACGTATCTCACCTGCATTGGTTTTCCACGCGACGAATATTCTTTCCGCTATCGCAAACGTTGCAGCCGCTGCCCATGAATGCCAGAACCGCTTGATCTTGCGCGAAATATAAACGAGGAATCTGCGTCGCGCATCCAAGACCTGCCATGCCCAGAGGGCTTGCGCCGTTATGCGCCTGACGAAAGCCTTGACAGCAGCCCCCTTGAGGGCCGCCAGCCGACGCTTCCTTGAAGAATGGCAACACCATGCGCTCACGTGCAATGCAAGGTCCTCCCGCTGCAAAATGAGCGCTATACGCCTCGCAGCACATGCACGTTGTTTGCTGAGCAACATCACTCGAACCCAACAAACGAAGCTTGACAGCAAGCGTTTCAGCTCAGTGCTACGATGCGTTTGCCATGCACTGCCCTCGCGGATATGCCGCCTCACTTTCCAGCTAAAATCCAATATCGCAGTTTGTGTCGACTTTGTGGACCCCATCATCGCGGACTTTACTTCCCGCGACAGATCTTCGGCCAACTCGGTCTGAGCTGCCTGTGCTGCCATGACGACTTGCTTCTCGTCCTCGTTATTTGTCTCCTGCACCAGCACCACTTCCGCCTCTGTTTGCGTAGTGCTCATTCTCACGACCACCTTGGTCTGCGTCGCGTGTGCATACGTCGCGACCATCTCCGTCTGCGTGGCAGATATTGTCAGCGCCGCCTTTCGCTTCGATCCTAGGACCAACTTCTCGAGGTCATCAACGACATCCTTGTCCTGTATGCTTCGCCCAGTGCACCTCTGCGTGTGAGGTACATGGGCGTCTGACAATATCGCAGTTTGTGTCGATTTTGTGGACGTCGCCACCATCTCCGTCTGCGTTACAGATATTGTCAGCGCCGCCTTTCGCTTCGATCCCAGGACCAACTTCTCGAGGTCATCAACGTGGTGCCTTAGTTTCTCAAGATGTTCAGAGGACAGGCGGGCCATCTTCACGCACTGATCTTCGAGCTTGAGCAGATCCGCTTGCGTCACGACCTTCCCGTAAGAGAGCACCTGCTTAAACATGATCATCATCTCTCCGACAACAAGCATGCGGGAGTGCGATCCGCGCCTGACAGTGACCATGACCACCCGCCCGTCCGCAGCTTTCTCAATCGTGAGGCGCAGCTTCGAGCCAACTACATCATCGCCGACCAGGGCCTTCTGCACGGTGTCTGCCGCGCACGCGCTGCCGTCGATGGCGAGCAGCAGGTCGTCCTCTTCGATGCGGGAGCCGTCGAACTCGCGGTCCAATGGGCCCCCGGGGACGATCCTCCTGATTTTCAGTGTGCTCTCCACTGTCTCCAGCACCATGCCAAGAGAGCTCTGCTGCGGGTGCGCGGCGTACTTGACCTCGTGCTTTTGGCGCAGCGCACGCACACAGTCGCTGAGCTCATCCACTGTCATTTTTGTTTCCCTCTCACATTCGAACATTGCCACCGGGTCCATGGCCACCGCCTGTCATTTTTGATTCCGAGTCCTTCTCACATTCGAACATGGCCACCGGGTCCATTGCCTCCGTGCTGAGTGGAACCATTCGCAAGAGAGGGATCCCGGACTTCTACACAATCATTGTCCCCGTACTTCAGTACTGAATCTCGATGCGTCCTGCAATTTATGTCTTCCAAAATCGCGTCGTTTCATCGAACCAAAAACATCTTTGGCCCCCGACGAGAGGTGGTTTTGTAGAGGAGTTGCAGCACGATGGCGGCGAAGACTCCATTGCTGGCGGTAGGTGCTCCACGGGATGGTGCCGCTTGTGCTTGCGGGTGCTTGAGCGTGTTTGCGGCCTGCAACATGCACCATCGCTGGTTGATGGCGACCTGCTTGCTGTGCACTCGCGCAATGCGACTCGTGACAAACGGGGTGGTGGTTGCATGACGGGAGCAGGGGATTTTAGTGATGATTGCGTCGCAGCTGCAGACTGCGGTGCTATCGTTCGACGGGCCTGGGGGCGCGGAGGTGCGTGCTCGAACGCGCCCTCGCGTATTGCTGCATTCCGCGCGATCTCTCTCCCGTTGACTGCCACCAAACTTACCGTTTGTTTTCCGCCACGTGCTTTGACTGTCTTCAGTACCCTCAGGGACTCCGTGCGCCGTACTCGGTAGCGCGCAACATAAGTTTGCGCGGCGGACAGGTGAGCGTCTGCTTCTTTCTGTCCTCTCGTCTTCGCGCTCGTTGAATTGTGCGTGCCTAAGAGCGATTTGCCGCACTTAAGGGTCGGGATGCCGGGATGGTGCTATGGCGCGCGGAGAGGTGCGGGCCGTGGAGGGGAGGAGAGGGGGCCGAAGAGTAATGAATGGATGGATAGGGAAATCCAGAAGATTTTGTGTCGTCAAGCTGAAAATGTGTGCTTGATGCAGTCGCAGCCCCAGTCTCCGCTCCTTACGCCCAGATCCCGGTCTCCCTCTCGTCGGCCCATGCAGGTGATTACCACTTCTTTCGTTTGTGGCTGAAATCCAGCTTATGTGCACTGTTGCATGCGCAAACAACGCTCTCTCTTATCTTGCGGCACCCGCGCGGGCACGCCTGGCAGAGGGACATTAGCAACACCGAGATTTGGGCCAAGCTCGTCGAGGCACGCGGCGACAAATATTCGGTATCTGCAGGCTCATAATCAAGTGCATGTGTGCGCGTGTTTAAATGCTCGGGGGTACGCTCGCGTACTGTAGGCAAATGCAAGCATGCACAAGTCGAGCATTGTGCGTGACCCCACTGAATGTGCAGTCATGTGCTGAGGTCCGCACTAGTACCAAAAGAGACCTACAAGTAGACCTGCACACATACATAGGGTTCTCCAGGCCCGCATGCGCGACCAATGTGCGTCAGGGCGCGCCTAATGCCCTACAAAAAAAACGGTTACGTAGGTGGAAAAAGACCATCACGGGAGCACACCAGCGACCCCCTTGATCCCACATCCCAACACTAAACATGTTTTGCACTCGACCCTAGGTGACCAATTTCACCACGCCGGTTCGCATGTCTGACACGGTCTCGAAGATAAAAGAAAAAATGCAACAGCTCACCGGGCTGCCGTCTGACTACCTGCGTGTAAGTGTCGTGTGTGTGTGTGTCTGTCTGCCTGTCTGTCTGTGTGTGTGTGCAGAGAGAGACATTGACTGTGGCTGTGGCTGTGTGTGTCTGTGTGTCTGTGTCTGTGTCTGTGTCTGTTTCTGTGGCTATGTCTGAGCCTCTGTGGGTGCGTCATGCGCTTGTGCGCGAGTACTCGCGCACACGCATGCACGTGTCATCGCCAGCCACCCTGTCCCTTTCCCTCCCTCCTCTTCCTTCTCCTCCTACCCCCCTCTACCCTTACCTCGAGTGTCAATAGCTCTCTTTTCTGCCTGCGTGTGCGTGTGCGTGTGCTTGTGCGTGTATGTAAACACACACACACACACACACAGGTGGTGTCTCACGGGCGGATGCTGCAAGACGAGGACACGGTGAGAAGCATTCCCGCCATTCACAATCGCCGCCAGGCTCTGCACATTATCCCTAAACTCCCCGACTCGGAGGCAGAGGACGCAGGGCCGCACGTACCGTCATCGCACGCATCCGGAGGATCTCCCCCGACAGAGACTACTCCCACAACCCCACCTCCCTGCCCGGCCACCACCTCATCCTACCAGTTTTTCACTTCTACTAGTTCTACTAGGGGGCAGCTAAGGTGGAGCACGGGTGCATCTAGATGTGTCTTGCCTGCCGCCTGTCCGACGCTCGCCGCCACGCCGCCGCTGCCCGACGTCGCCGCGACAACGAAAAGTCTCGAGGAGACCCTGATGGAGGCGGAATTGGCCGTGTCAGCTGTGTGCATGGTGAGGGGCAGGATGTATGGGGGGTGGGGGTAAGGACAGAGCGGTGTAGGTGGGTGAAGGATAGTGCGCTGCTTCGGAGGGAGAGGGAGGGAGGGAGGGAGGGAGAGAGCAGGGAAGCAAGAGCAAGAGCAAGGGAGGGAGGGAGGGAGGGAGGGAGGGAGAGAGAGAGGGAGAGAGAAAGAGAGAGAGTTTGTGTGTGTGTCAACAGTTCTATTCTGTGTCATGTGCATACTAGGGACAGGGTATTGGCAGATAGCTTACGCACTATCACGCATGTGTGCAGGGAACGTCCTCTTCGGGCCGAGAGCTGCAAGAGAGCAGCGACGAATCAGACGTGGATTCCTACTTGGAGCGCCAGGCCGACTGGTTCAGTTCCATGCTCAGGTACACACACGCGCGCCCGCACACACACACACACACACACACATAGACATGCGATATTGCTAATATTGGGGTGGAGCACGGGTGCATCTCTTGTTTCCCTGTACATAGTATCATGCTATTCCTGTAAATAGTATCATGCTATTCTTGTGTGCTTGGGTGTCCCCTACTGACTCACGGCACATTTCAGTGCCTCCAAAAATGGCCTTCTTCCTCAGGGAGCCGCAGTCAAACAGCCTGCTTCCGTTGCGGAGAGGATCACAGGGGAGGAGGATGCGGATGCGGCGGCTGAGCGGGGGGCTGCCCTGCTGACAGCTGCGGCGTTATCGTTGAACCCGCAGCTGCCGCCGCAACCGTTGAGTTTTCGCGGCTTGGAGGATGATGGGGAAGAGCCGGGGGATGCGCTGGAAGGCGAGGGGCGAGGGGGAGTTTGGGAGAGACAGGGCAAAGAAGAAAAACAGGAAAAGGATTAGATATCGAGGGACAGGGAGGTGTCAAGGAGAAGGGGGACGGAGAGGTCAGGAAGAGAGAGATGGGGGAGGAGGAGGAGGAGGAGAAAATGGAGCTGGAGGATTGTGGTCACTTGGCGGTCGCTGAGCGTGACCGCGCGACGCCGCGTAGGAGACGAGATCCTCCGATACGCAGTTGTCGGAGGAGGAGGAGGAGGGGGGGGGGGGGGCGAGAGAGAGAGAGAGAGAGAGAGAAGTTTATGGACAATGATAGTTTGGTTGACGGGTAGACAGGTGTATAACAGTAAAAATGGTCAGGTCTGGAGCGTTTGTAACAGTTTGAACATAACAGTTGCCCGAGGAGGAGGAGGAGAAGGGCAGAGATAGTTTGGTTAGGTTGACGGGTGACACAATGAAAATGGTCAAGTCTGGGGTGAGTCTTTGACCATGCTCTCTCAGGCTGTTTCCTCAGAGATTGTCGTGCTCAGGATCCTCCTCATTTCACTTCCAGGGGGGATCATGCGGAGCCCGTGCGCGGGCGCCGCCCTAGACCCCCCGTTATGGAAGATCTTGATTCCTAATATAATCATGTGCAGACAACTTGACCTGCCGAGAATTTCGGAAGTAGAAGCAGCCATACGTTCATCATAGCAATCATTACTTTTATTTCGGTGCCTCCAAAAGAGACCTAAGGTACCTTACCTACTTCTGCTTCCGATTCTCCCGGGCAGGTCAAGTTATCTGCACAAGACTGTCGACTCTCTCTCAGCCACCACTGCAAACTCGGCGGAGGCTCCGCCTCGATCCTCGGCACGTCCCGCCTGATGAGGGAAGGATCCGCCGTTGTAATAACTCGGTGGTCCTTGAGAATGGGAGTGATGACCTTGAGATTGAGAGTGATAACCTTGATTACCACCGCCATTCCATCCCCAGTCACGGTGGACGCTAGGGTTAAAGTGTCGGACAACGTCCCGACCACCACCACCACCACCACCACGACGTCCACGACCTAAACCTGGAGATCGGGGCTGACCCCGACCACCGGGTGGGATCCTACCATCTTTCCTTTCTTTGTCTTTCTTTTTCTTGACTATCTCTGCCTTAGCCTTTTCAACTACTTTAGCAGCAGCATCTAAGGTCTCCAGAGTGGTCTTACTAGGCAGCATATCAAATCCCACGCCAAATTTTTTCATGCCTATGAACTCCCTCATTTGTTTGTAGAGTTTCTCTCCAGCTGACGGGGGAGAGTACAGTATGATAGGTCCTGACTAGCCTGATCATAGGCTGCCAGTAGTGATTAGCAGAGCTTTTTTTTCTTTTTCCCCATGTAATCACTTCATAAATAAATAAAAAATATTTTTCTTTTTCCGGCGAAGCAAAAGACAGCGCAAATTTTAGCTTTTTTATTTTGCTTCACAAGAGAGCTAAACCTATGCTCCCCCCTTGTGTCCATTTCTCAAATCATAAATTAATCATAACCCTATACTCCCCCCTTATGTCCATTTCTCGTATCCAAAACTGTTATCAACTTTTGCAAACCCTCCCAACCGGAGAAAAACGTTATCAACTTTTGCAAACCACCCTAAAGCCAGAGGCTTTATAAAAACTTTGTTTTTACCTACGCAACCAACCTTTAACCCTTCTGTCTGCCCGGTGACGACGGTTGAAC
>Ga0315899_10008442_pt1 | contig 11040 bp, 14 predicted proteins | sample LakEriMetagenome_2_FD_203518 | JGI IMG/M metagenome (GOLD analysis project Ga0315899, IMG submission 203518) | Freshwater fungal communities from buoy surface, Lake Erie, Ohio, United States - Buoy 4 MA112 | ecosystem: Environmental > Aquatic > Freshwater > Lake | place: USA: Lake Erie, Ohio...
GCCGTTTCGTTCTTTTTCAATATATTCCGTTGAGGCGCTGACGAAGCGCTTCACCCAAACATCATTGAGCTCCTGCGAGCCCTCTGTCTTGTCTCTCTCTGGGGGCCCCACTTCGGTCTGAGCACTGCGCTGGGGTGGCCCTCAAATTTTAAAAAAAAAAGTGAGGTCTACGTCTCCTTGTGTATAATTGTGTTGCTTGCCTGATATAGACATCCACACGATGGCGACCGCCGCAGAGGTAAGTGAGTGCGTGTGTCTGCCTGCCCCGTCGGTGCTGGTAACCCCCCACGGCGTGTCTCACCCTGCGCATGCCCCCCCGCAGGCCCGCTGGATCCACCAGAGGCCCGAGGAGCGCCTCGGTCGCTTCATTCCCAACCGCGGGCGCGATGGGCACATGCAGTACGTCCCCAGGTGCGCGCCCTCCTTCCGCGGCGGCTCCGGCACGCGCCTGGCGCCCAGGAGCGCTCACACAGCCTGGCTGACTGCGGCTGGCTCCGCCCTCCTGTATGTCCAGGCACCCCGGCGACGCGCCCCGGTTGTCGGGGGAGGATGTCGAGCAGCTGTACAACATGTACACCCGCAGCGACGGCCTCCGCAGCGTGCAGGAGGCTGAGGATCGCCGGCAGTATGTCGCGCGCGACCAGGACGAGGTCCGCATGATGTTCCTGTCCATGCGCGCCACGCGAGACGCCGCCAGGCGCGGGGAGCACGTCGCAGGCTGGCGCCTGGATGCCGGCCGAGGAGCCATCCTCCGTGAGTGTCCCGCTGTCTCCCTGCGTTCGGCTGTGTCTGCCTCCCCATCATGTCAGGCCTCGTCTCGCGTTGCGCTGCTTAACTTGGCCTAAATTGCTCTCATCTCCACCACAGGCGAGGCGGCCTGGAGGGAATCTGGGAGGCGGGACGCAGCGATGGGCGGTGAGCCCCTCAGAGAGGCTCAGCTACAGGAGGGAGCCGCACGGGAGTACGCGAACAACCCGATGGGCCGAGCCATGCGCGAGGGCAAATTTGAGTACCCAGAGTACCGGCGACCAATGGACGAAGGGGGTGGTGGAGGTCCCGCCAGAGGCAGGGGAGGCGGCGGAGGCGGCGGATCTGCCGACGCTGGCGGAGGCGGCAGCAAAGGTGGTGGTGGTGGTGGTGGCGGCGGCGACGACGACGAGAAGGCGTATCCGGATGCTCCAGTGCCACCACGTGGTGTTGCCACGGGCGACCGCGGGGTGAGTGGTCATGATTAAGCATTCATCGTGATTTAACGCCGGCCCGCGCTTGAGCACCGATATTGACCCTTTGCTATTGAGAGCAGATGCAACAGCGCGCGAAGCACTGACCGCGGCGTATGGCTTGAATGGCAGATGTTGCTGGCATACCCGGATGAGTATGAGCACTATTATAGGCAACGGGCCCCGGCTGGAGGTCTGGCGCATGGCTCGGGATACTTTGGAGAAGATTGGCACCACCGGACTGAGGGCGCCAAGCGAACGCCGCGGCTGCTCGCGGTGCGCGCAATGGCAATGGACGGGATTCATACCGGCGATGGACGGCACCGGTCGGTTCGAGATCTGGTCTCTCAGTTGTGGTTTGACGACTGGGATGAGGCCACGTGTGGTGCAGAAGGTCTCTGTGATCTGTGCGTGCCATCGAACCCGCAAGCTGCTGCCAACAGGGAGGTGATTGGCGCGACTCCGTCTGCCTTTGAGGGGCTTGAAAGGCTTGTGCGCTCTGGTAGTCCCAACGCGTCATACCACGCGTGCGAAGCCCTCAGCCAGATAGCATTCCGCAACAGCCGTAACGCCCAGCGGATCATGGACGGTCGGAGTCCCGACCTACCGTCTGCTCTTGCTGCTCTCCTGGGTCTGTTCGGCCTGCAGAACCTGCCTGCTTTTGCCATGGACAATCCGATTGGACAGCCTCCACCACAAGGGCTTCGGAGTAAGCTCCACGGGCCGGGCGCAGCGGGCGACCGCATGATTTATCCGGCCTTTGCATGTCTGGATAACGATTCGCAGTATGACTTGCAGGCGGCAGTGCTTCGTGTGCTGAACAATTGCGCTTGGGGCAGCCCACGGGCGTGTTGTGACATAGCGGATCATGATGAATTGATGAACGTGAGTTGCCACCTTTTTTGTGTTTGTTGTGGCGGACACACGTTGGGCCTGTCGCTGATGGGTGGATGGCGTGCAGGCTGTCGAAAAGGTTCTCCTCGATGCGTGGAGAGATCCAGTGCTGCAGCAGGCCGCAAACCAGCCCGACATGCCGTTGAGCCACCAGTACGACCAGTCTCAGGACAGAGAATACCAGCCCAGGCCTCCCGTCGCGGCGAGGGTCCCTACGCCGATCCCGCTTATCATGTGCATGGATGCGGCAGTTGGCCTTCTGAACCACCTCTCCACGCACCAGCACAGCAGGCAAATCATCTTGCGCCGCCGAATTGCTGAAGATATTCTTTTGCCGATGGTGATGGAGGCCGACACAATCGACTGCCCCCCGGAACAATTCTTATGTGAGTTCTTTCGGCCTGTGCTAAAAAATCTATGTTGCCAATCGTCGCTCTCTGGCTGCATCGCTGCGTTTCATGCTGCCAGTGCTAATCAAAGAGGTCCGATGTCTCTCGACGCCCTCTCGCCTTCCTGCCTCTCTCTCTCTCCTGGTGTGGTCTACGCTCTGGTGCGGTCTTGCCTGCTTCTACCCGCAGGTACACTGGCTGGGGCCGTGGAGGTGCTCATCAAGTTGATCTGGGATGAAGAGTCACCGCCCTTTCTTCCGCACAACTCTGTCCTGCATACCATTGTTTGGACACTAGTGTGCGCACTGGATGGCGTCATGTGGGCTGGCATAACGTGGTCACCGTTGAGCCGGGTGCAGGCTCTGAGCAAGCTCTCGGCGGTCGACGATATCAAGGTGATCGGGAGGGATAGTGCGTGTACCTATGCGCATTTCAGTAGCGAACGCGGGTGGGTGTATGCGCAAATGTGTGAGCAGAATGCATGCGAACAGCAAAATTTTGCACGCGATATCTTTCACTCACCATGAAACGCACGCACAAACTCACACACAGATCCATTTGGTAGATCTGCACACCGTGGAGGCATTGGTGCGACTGCTGGATCAGTGGACAGTGGAGCAAGGGCAATTAGTACTGGAGTACGGGCTGCTGACAATGCTGCATCTCTTGACGGTCGAAGAGGCGCGTTTTCGCCTGTACTTGACGGGCGTGTATCGCCCTTTTCGCAGTATCATCCTCGGAGATGAGGGAGCATCCCCGGAAGCAAGGGAAAAGGCTGTGTTGTGTGCGTGGTTTCTCTTCGAGTGGCAAGTAGAGAAGCTCGAAATTCTTGACCGCAATGTGCTGTGTTTTCCAGTATTTATTGCAACTATATTGAGAGTTATATATATATATATATATATATATATATATATATATATATATATATATATATATTCGTATATATTATGTATGATGACATCTACTTTGCAACTTATAGACTTGCTGTTGCATCATGTGTGAGTGCTGTGACACAAGAATCCTGTGAGTCAACAAAAAAGTGTGTGACTCACGGAGGGGAGTACGGATGATGTGTGAGCACGTGAAACAGCTGATGAAGGCGGATGTTATGAGCAGGTGAAAGAGCTGATGAAGGCACTTGAAGATGCTGAACGTGCCCGGATGGAGCTTGAGGACGAGTACGCTCGAGTGCGATCCGAACTCTTGGAGGAGCTGGCGCTAACAAAGGCTGAGAGAGACGCCTTTCGAGAAAAGTGCGAGGTACAGCGACACCCGACTTCTCATGTGGCATGCCAATGGGGCGTGACGAAAATCTAACGCTGCGAGACACCAACAGGTTCTTCAGAGTGAGCTGGTCTCGACCCAGCGGGCGTTGGCCACCGAGAAAAGGGAGCGGAACATTGAAAACGAGGTGGCAAGTGCCCTAGCATCTAGCCTTGAAAAACTCGTCAGCGAAAAGGATCAAGACATCGAAAAGTTGCACGGCGACGTTGATGAGATGAAGTCTCAGATGCACTACTGGCAGGAGCAGGCCAAAAAGGCTGCAGAGGACTCGCGAGTTGCGACTGCAAGACGGCTTGAGGCCGAAAAACAACGTGATGCTGCGGTGCAAGAGCGCGATAAAGCGCTGATGCTCGCGGAGATTCGGTACCAGGAGATGTTGGTTGAGGCAGAGGCACGCTCGCGCATGGAGAAGCAGCGCGATGCTCACAAGACGGAGCAAACGGCGTTGTGTCTGACGCGCGAGAAGCTCGAGGTTGACAACCAGTGGCTCATGTGCGAGGTAAGACGCATGGAGGCAGAGTGCACAAAGCGGGTGCTGAAGGCGGAACGCGACGCCAAGATTCGCATTGCAGAGGCAGAGAATGTAGCTAAGCAAGCAGAGCAACTGCTCAAGCGGTACGCGCTGCGCGATTATCACATGTCCAAACGCTGCAAGAAGCTGGAGTTGGACAGCGTCAGACTTTGGCAGGCACTACACGGCTGCACTTGCCCTGCCAAACGTTACAAGGACAAGACCTCGGTCGCGGGCGGATGGAACGCAGATGACCAAGACTTCCTTGCCTCCCACTTGGTGCCAGACGTAGACTCTAATCCCAGGGAGCTGCAGCAGAGACGGCAGGCCTTCTTGACGTCCAAGGCCGGGGACACAAACGAAGACGGTCTTGACCCTTGGGTCACTCCGAAGGATAGGCTGCGCTCTTTTGTCGAGCAAGATGCAAAAAAGCGCAAGTCTGCGTTTGAAGCTTTCTGCGAGAAATATCAAACAGCCAGAGAGCGAGCAGTCAGGCTCAAGGAAACTGAGTGGGAGAGATTTTGGATGAATTTGGATCACACAGGTGCGAGGGCACTCACGTGTTCTAATGCGTCGAAAGCGAAAAGTTGGCGATATGTAGATTTGTGGGTGTGCACTGACTAGGTCCGTCGTGTGCAGATGATGGTCCAAGCGGATCGCAATTCATTGCTCTCAGGACCCGCGTGCCGGTGGAGGTGGTGCGTCCACGAAGCACCCCAGCCCAGGGTCCCAGACGTCGCTACTCTGCTGGGCCCGTTCGCAACTTCGCAGTCGGCGGACGGGATCTTCTGGCTGAGCTCAATACATGGCTGAGTGCATTGCCGAACAACATGGCTCAGCAGCTTGAAAACGAGTCGGAGGCTCAAGTGCGACCCGCAGAACCTATCCGCGCTGTCATGCCACCACCCTTGGCACAGACCATCGACGACAGCCGACAATCTTGGGCTGCTGCCTCATCAGAGCACACGCTACGCGATCCAATTTCAGGACGCGCTCTGCCAGCCCCGTCTGCTCCATTGACAGCGTAAGTTTTTTTTGGGGGGCGACCATATTCGACTGTCAATTGTCAGCTGCTAATGTGCGTGAAATCCACAGGTACTCGCGAAACGGTGACAGCGACTATCTCGAGACCTTGGCGCTGTCTGTAGACGTATCGCAGTCTCAGCGCTTGGACTTTTCATCGACGATGCAGGTGCACAGATCGGCGCTTGAGCAACGACTTGAAGTCGAAGGTAGTGGGACGCTTGAGGGATCTTCGATGTTGAGACTGCCCAATGTTCCCATTGCGGCGGCCGGCGCAATGGGTGTCAGAGAAGTGGACACCGAAAATGCAACCACAGCCAACACCTCCATTTCAATCAACGTCACCTCCACCTTAATCAACGTCGGTGATGTGGCTGGTTTACCGGCTGGTGTCAGTGCTGCGGGAGGGGATAATGATGGGGAGGATGGCGGGTCGCAGTCGAGCAGATCTCGCCGTTCAAGGGACTTTCAGCTTGTGTAGTGACCCAGTAAAACTTGTAGAGACGAGTCAAAACGTTTATTGTCTTTTGATGTCACGTTGCCGAGCGAGGTAGCGGCGAAGTCGCACGCGAGCCTCGAGATACGAAAGGCGGACTGCCTTCCTCCGCACATACGCTTGTAGCACACGTACTACCCTATCCGGGTAGGTGCGCCATTGCTGGCGTGCCATCGTGCCGCGCACGGTAGCCTCAAGCTGTGCAGCTGCAAATCCTTTCAACCCCTGTCTAATAAAGGTATGCATCATCACCGATCTTGCCGAAAGACCCAGGTTCACTGCACCAGCCCGTTTCTCTTCAATCTTCGTCGCAAGGAAGCATTGATCGCGCGGCTGTGTAAGAAGATCGTCAAACTCATGCACAAGGGGGGCAGATGAAGCTCGCCTCAAATCAAGGTCGTCGTCCCACGCGCTCGTCGGTGCAGAGTCCATGTGCGTCACCAAAGTGCTCATCCCAACCGCAGATGCAGGCCGTATCAATGCTGCACCAGATCGTTTGCCAACTGAGTTGATCGTCCCCGGGGCCAGCACATCTTTTTGTATTCCCACGTACGTTTGCTCATCTGAAATGCCCAAGGAGCTGCAGACTGAACGAATACATTTTGAACTTAGGACAGACACCTTCAGGCTAGCTTTGTGATCGAAAAGCTCATGCTTCGTCAGGGGACGATCAGCATCAATCTGGTAGGTGAAAGAAAGGCGCGACGGTGCGGAGTAAGTATGGTGAGGCAGGCGAGATGCCAGACCAAGGACCAGGTCCTGCCCACTGTCTGGGCACCTCGATACACTGACTGCAGCAAAATTACAACAGACAAAAGAAACAAGGCAAACGCAGGGCAGGGCAACGGCATGCACCGAGGCCACGATGGCAGATCGAGGTCTTGGCGGACGTCCACCGCCTGCAAGTTTCACACTTTGGCGAACAAATTCTGAACTGCTGCGACCATTTTCCCTCTGATGGAGTTTCATTTCCTCCGACAATTCTTGAAGCATGCCTCCCTCATCACTTTGTGCTGTTTTTCCTCCCTCGTGCCCCAGTGCGCCCGTACCCGCGTGTCCTACTCCGTGTGTGGCGTTTATTTTTTCAAGGCGAGCCTCCCACCTGTGAGGGTTTGTTTCGCATGGTCAACTCGTGCAAGTGAGCGCATGTCAACACATGCATTGATGCTGCCGATGTACAGTATTCAGGCTTCAGTATGTTTGACACAACCTCCTTAGCTCCAGTGACTTGGTGTCCATCAGTCGGCGCAACTCGTGAATCTCATCCTGTACCATCCGAGAGAGGCCCGAACCAGGCCTGCTCAAGGTTGCACCGCCCGCTGACGGCATGGCGGCTCTCTCCGTCAAGGAGGAGGAGTTGGATCTAGGTGATAACTGTGATGAGGTTGACATAGCTCCTGTGCCCTGCGGCGGTTGAACCTGCTGAAGCTCGACTGGCTCCTGTCTGGCAGTCGAGAGAGCTTGGAGATTAGGCAGTTTTTTGTGCTGTAATCTTGCTGCATCGGCTCCTCGCTTGACGTCCACGCGCGTGGTCTCACTGAGGCTGCGATGAGAGGGTATGGCATCTGCAAAAGAATCAGAAAAGCTCACGTGACTGCTCGCTGACAAGGGTCTGGGATGGGTACGAGAACTGGGCAAACTAATACTATCTGCCCGCCCCCCGTCGCTCGTCGGAAGCTTCTTGGATTGTACAGCATTCTGTCCCCATGATACCCCTCCGCCACTTGCTCGCAGAGGTGCGGAAAATGGTCGTCTGAAGCTGCTGCAATCCATGACAAAAACACTCACGATCAGGGCACATGCTGATGCCACATTCACAGGAAAATACTACATGCGAGCGCTCGTGCACTAAGTCATTACAGGCATTGCAGGCAGAAATGTATAACTGGCTCGGTACACCGACTTGCTTGCTTGGCCATTTTGTGGTCGCGTCATGCTCTCATACAGCATTTTTTGCGCCATCGCGTCCACCGCCTACGGCAGACATAGGTACGAATGCACACACGAGCGCACACACAGACACGAGTCATCATCTGGAAGTATCATGCTGTAGACCAAACCAGCAAAATCTTATAGCCATCTCACTTACAGTGCTGGGACGAAGCCACGACGAGCTGAAAGGGTCAGACTCTTGGTGCTCTAACAACTCCTCATCATCAGGCGGTATCTGAACTCGCTTGTTCGCTGAGGGTGGTCGCGGTCCCTTTTTTACGTCTTGCGGGCCTCGGCGCAGTACTCCTTCTGCGTTCACGTGGCATTTGTTTAAGACAACCACGGACAAGAATGAAAGAAGACCGAAACGCACATGCACACAAAGACTTGTACACAAGAAAGCCATTCAATAGACCACATGAAGAGACCAGCGAGAGGAGGTCCAGACCACGGAAAAGAAACAATATCATCGCCTATTTGAACCTGCCGTGACCCAGTTTTGTCAACACTTTTGCCCAAACCGCAGCAGACTGCGAGGGGCGGCGCAAGATTACTTGAGGTGGTGGGATACATACATTTAGTTGCCACTCCGTGAGAGCATCCGGTGCCAAGCCGTCGGGCGTGAAATGTTTCCCATCATTGATGCTCTCGCGCCCGTGGATACTGCACTCAGAATACGCAAGAGAGTGTGGAGTATGTGAATACGTCAGCGATATTTGCGCAATGGCCCTCCAGGGATTGACTTACAGCACCACGCGGCAGACAAATGCGTCCTCATACCATGAAAGCAACTTGGTCCTGTCTTGCTGATCCTTTAGCATGTTGCTGATCTGTGATGTCGAAACGCGTCAATCGTGCTTGCAATTAAATCAGGAAGTGACAGAAAGCGTGGAGGGAAGGGAGGGGGCATTTGGGGTGAGGGCAAGTGCATGCGTGGTCGCTGTTACTCGGCTACGTACCATTTCTGCATTCATTCGCTTGCGCCTCTCCTGATGCAATTGCGTTTGCGTGGTCGCGATTGTCTGCAGACGGCCAAGAAAAGATGTATGAGGACGTGGGTAGCATGAGAGGCTGAATGCGGCAAGAATGATGGGCAGGCAAGTTCGCAAGACCTCGGCCAATTCAAGGATGATTTCCGTCATGATCGATACGTCGGTCTGTATGCTCCCCAGTCCCTGCGAGAGCATCGCCGTGATCCTCTCAAGGTTTCCCTCCGAAAGCATCCTCTCAAGATGTGCCTTCGCCTCATACATTCCTGCGATCTGCTCCTCCTTGTCCGCCAGAGCATATTCATGATGTGCTACATCCTGCTGCAGCCCGGTGATTTCCTCCCGCAGCATCTCCAACTCTTTTCTGCTCTGTTCGGCCTCTAGCTCCGCAGCCCCTGCCGCTCTCCACGCCTCCTTCACCTCCTTGGCCAGTGACGAGATGCGCTTCTGTGCATCCTGCAGCTCGTTCAGCAGCATCGCTTCCGAGGCGTGTGCGTTTGGCGGTTGGTACCGTGTACTTTCTTACAAACTGCCTCTTTTCAAAGCGCTCTGTGTTGGACCAAAAGGAAAACGACCAAACAGTTTCGTCAGCACAAACGTTGCTGCAATGCCCAAGTGCAAGAGCGCCGCCTACTGCTCCAAGGACTGCCAGACAAAGGCGTGGAAGGCCGGACACAAGCGCGAGTGCGCACCGGGCGGGGAGCGTCGATTGCGGCACAGAGCAGGAGGGCCTTACAGCAGGCGGCGATCACCTTCGAGGGTGACGAAGACGAACGAAGCGAGGAGAGGCTCCGCTCCTCGCACGGCGTGTGCCACCGCTCTGGCCTCGCGCTCCAGCGCCACCAAGCTCCGCCAGTCTTCCGCCGCGTGAAGGTTGGCCATTTTCATCAACAGCCGTCTCTGTTCATTCCCCTCTGTGCTCCCCCCATCAAGGCGATCGAGTGCCACACGCAGGACCTCAAAATAGCACAGGAGGTGGGTGACCGGAAGACGGAGGGTGTGGCGGCTCCGCCGCGCTTGTGCCCCGCGAAAGTCCGAGGAGGGCGTGGCTGTGCTCGTTTTCACGCCGCCGCTCCCTGTCTAACACCCAAGGGCGTGGCCGGTCCGGAAAGTTACACGTCAGTTACGTCTCAAACGTCACTGCACTCCAGGCCCCCTGGTACTCGGCGTCTCTGGATGCGAGAGTTTGTGAGGCGGCGAGGTGGCTGCAGGCTGCCTTCCATGGTGGTCATACATTTGCACACTTGTACCTGGTATGTTTCCCAGCATACGATGCTTGGGAACATAACACGGCGCTGCTACATCTCAAAAGGCACCTCTCATGGCATGTGGAACGGGGACGTGGCACTTGCGCCGGGTGTGCGCAGACGCGGGGCGAGGACACGCCGATGCTCACGTGCAGCGGCTGCCGTGTAGCGAGGGTTTGCAGCGCAGATCATCAGAAGATGGCCTCGAAAAAAGCCACTGTGGGCGGAGATTGCTTCGCGGGACGGCACAAGGATATCTGCGCTGTGCTCGAGAAGTGGCGCCAGGTTGTCAAAGACGGTGTGTCGCCTGACTCTTGCACGGCGGACCTGCTGACCTTCCTCCAGATGAATGCACGAGCACGAACCCGGCTGGGGCCCGCCGGCCCGAGGAGGAGGAGGAGGAGGAGAAGGAAAAGTGGAAGAGGAGGACTCTGGGCGCGACCGCGCAACATTGTACTTCCAGTCCAAGGAGATGGTGTTGAAGATGTTGATAGGCGTAAAAGATAAAGAGGAAGAAGGGTTCAGTACGCCAATGTTGTTGGCATTGATAGGCACGAAGTAGATGTGGCCATTGGGGCCTAGCACTCCTCCAGGGTACTCGGCGTGCGAAGAGATGGTGTTGGAGATGTCGATAGCTGTAAACATGCTCGATCCGGCGGCGTACCCTGGCACGGGCGTCAGACTGCGCGTCGCATATGTCGCAGGGTACGAGTAGGAAGAGGTGTACCGTACCACCGAGTCGTCGAAGAAGCCTGCGAGAGACCGCAAATGTGCGTGTTAAATAGCAGGATATATGAAGGTACGAAATGGTATAGGACAGAGAGAGAGAGAGAGAGAGAGAGAAGTTTATTGACAATCAAATAGATGACTGAAGGTCGGTAAGCACAACGCCTCTTCAGGGTGACACCGCCGCTGGGCACTCGTAACCCAGCATTGGCGGCGAGTACTATACCCCCACTCTCCGTTTGGCCCCGTGGCACGCGTTTCAGCAACACACAAGAGGGACCAAACCGTTGCCGGTCCGCCCCAATCACCGACCCGCTCTTTCGAGGGTT
>Ga0315899_10008446_pt1 | contig 11039 bp, 8 predicted proteins | sample LakEriMetagenome_2_FD_203518 | JGI IMG/M metagenome (GOLD analysis project Ga0315899, IMG submission 203518) | Freshwater fungal communities from buoy surface, Lake Erie, Ohio, United States - Buoy 4 MA112 | ecosystem: Environmental > Aquatic > Freshwater > Lake | place: USA: Lake Erie, Ohio...
CACGTCAGAGACCCATGTCCTTGGCGATGATGCTCTTCATGACCTCGGTGGTGCCGCCGTAAATGGTCGTGATCCGAGCGTCGGCGTAGGCCCGAGCGATCGGATACTCGCGCATGTAGCCGTATCCACCGAACAGCTGCAGACACTTGTCGGAGACTCTCTTCAGTAGCTCGGTGCACCAGTACTTCGCTGCCGCCGCTTCGGCAGCCGACAGACTTCCGGTGTTGAGGGCCAGGATGCAGGCGTCCACGAAGGCCTGAGCCACATCGACCTCGGTGCGCTGTTCGGCCAGCACGAACTTGGTGTTCTGGAACGCACCGATGGTCGTGCCGAACGCCTTGCGTTCCTTGACGTAGTCGAGCGTCCACCGTACGCACGCCCGTGCGGATGCCAGACTGGCCAAGGCGATCGAGAGGCGCTCCTGGGCCAGGTTCGAAGTCAGGTAGTGAAAGGCCCGCCCTTCGTCGCCGAGCAGGTTCTCCAGGGGAACCTCCACGTCGGTGAAGAACAGTTCGGCGGTGTCGGCGCTCGTCTGGCCGATCTTGTCGAGATTTCGACCACGTTCGAATCCGGGCATTCCCCGTTCCACGACCAGCAACGACATTCCCGTGTGGCGTTGTGATGGATCGGTCTTCGCGGCGACGATGACGAGGTCGCTGTTGATGCCGTTCGTGATGAACGTCTTCGAGCCATTCAGAATGTACCGATCCCCGTCGCGACGCGCCGTGGTGGTGATGCTGGCCAGATCGCTCCCGGTACCAGGCTCGGTCATGGCGATGGCCGTGATGAGTTCGCCGGACGCGATGCCGGGCAACCAACGGGACTTCTGGTCGTCGTCGCAGATGTCGGTGAAGTAGGGCGTGGTGATGTCGTTGTGGAGGGTGATCCCGTTGCCGGCTCCACCGATTCCGGCCAGTGCGAGTTCCTCGCCGATGACGGCGTTGAATCGGAAGTCGTGGCTGCCGCCACCGCCGAATTCCTCGGGCACGGCCATGCCGAGGAAGCCACTCGCCCCGGCCTTGGCGTAGAGCTGCCGCGGCGCGATGCCTTCCTCTTCCCAGAGGAGGTAATCGGGCGTCATCTCCTTGGCGATGAACGAGCGAAAGCTCTCGCCGAAAGCGAGATGGTCATCGTCGTAGAGGGAGCGATCCATGCCCCTCATTCTGCCCTCAGGCCCAGCCTCCGGCATAAGCGACGAACTGCCCAGTGGTGAATCGACTCGTTCCGTCCAGGAAGGCCATGCAAAAAGAGGAGAACTCGTCCATCGACCCGAGGCGGCGCATGGGGACCTGTGATTCGATCTTGGCGCGCACCTCCGGATCGGTGGCGCCCGATGCCTTGAGAAAGGCGGGAAAGTCCATGAAGTTCGTTCCGACGGCATTCACTTGGACGCCGGTGCGGGCGACCTCGTCGGCCACGTTCTTGACCAGCATCGTCGCCGCCGCGCGCGCGGACGAGTACAACGGTGCGCCCGGAGAGGGTCGCGCCGCGGTGGCGCTGGTGATGACGAGAATCTGTCCGGATTCCTGAGCTGTCATGACGGGCACGACCGAGCGCAGGAAGTTGTACGGAGCCTCGACACATCCCGCCAGAACTTGGCGCAGTTGATCGAGTGTCGAATTGACGAACCGACCGGTGATGATCTGACCGGAGAACATCACGGCCGAGTCGATCCGCCCGAAAGAATTCAGGGCGGCGTTCACGAGAGCGTCGGCGTCTTCGGGGCCGCTCAGGTTGCTGTGGCCCGAACAGGCCACCACCTTCGATCCCATCGACTCCAGTCGACCGACGAGCGCGGGGTCCGGATCACCGAGAACGAGGTCGAATCCACGTTGGGCGAATCGTTCGGCGAGGTGGGGTCCGACGTAGTAGCGGGTGTCGGAGACCAAGGCGACCGGACGTTCGTTCATGCGTCTGACAGTATGTAGTGGCACGGGTATTGTCAATACAACGTAATCCGTGTCGTCGGAATCGAGGGGATGCATGAGCGAGGAATTCAAGGGTCGAATCGGTCGCACGGTCGCGGAGTCCGAGCCGTGGTGGCCGTCGCGTCCACATCCGGGCGAAGAGGCGCCGAACGTGATCATCGTTCTTTTCGACGACATGGGTTTCTCCCATCTCGGATGCTTCGGTTCGACGTTGTCCACCCCGAACATCGACGCGTTGGCATCCGAGGGTCTGCGCTTCACGAACTTCCACGTCACGCCTCTGTGTTCGCCTACGCGGGCGGCACTTCTGACCGGCCGTAATCACCACGCCGTCGGGATGCGCCACATCTCCAACTTCAACAGCGGTTTCCCCCACATGCGCGGCCACATCGCGAATGACGCCACCACGATCGCGGAGATGTTGCGAGAGTCCGGATACGCCACGTTCGCACTCGGAAAGTGGCACCTGTGTCCCATGGCCGACGCCTCGGCCGCTGGACCGTTCGATCAATGGCCCCTACAACGTGGTTTCGACCGGTTCTACGGGTTCCTCGACGGCGAGACGGATCAGTTCCATCCGGAACTGGTGTACGACAACCATTGGATCGAACCCCCGGCCGGTCCCGACGAGGGCTACCACCTGTCGGAGGATCTCGTCGACAAGGGGATCGAGTTCATGCACGACTCCGTGAGTCTTCGACCGGATCGACCCTTCTTCATGTATTTGGCCTTCGGTGCGACGCACGCCCCTCACCAGGCTCCCGAACGTTACCTGCAGAAGTATCGCGGTGCCTTCGACGAGGGTTGGGACGTTTTCCGGGAGCGGTGGTTCGCTCGGCAGAAGGAACTCGGCGTCATTCCATCGGACACCGTGTTGGCCCCTCGGAATCCGGGCGTGGAAGCTTGGGACGACCTGTCCGAGAACCAGAAGCGATTGGCGTGTCGTTTGCAAGAGGCTTACGCCGCGTTTCTCGAGCACACCGACGATCAGATCGGACGACTGGTCGGGGCGCTGAAGCGTCTCGGTGTCGATGACAACACGGTGATCTTCCTGATGTCCGACAACGGTGCGTCGCAGGAGGGTGGTCCGTTCGGAGTCCTACACGAGATGAAGTTCTTCAACATGATTCTCGAGACACCCGACGAGGCGATCGCTCGTATCGACGAGATCGGCGGGCCGCATTCGCACAGCAACTACCCGTGGGGTTGGTCGCAGGCCGGCAACACCCCGTTCAAGTGGTACAAGCAGAACACCCACGAAGGCGGCATTCACGTTCCCTGCATCGTGCGTTGGCCGAGGGGAATCTCGAGTGGGGGAGAGATGCGGGACCAGTTCCATCATGTGAACGACGTCGTTCCGACGATTCTCGATCTCGCCGGGGTGGACGCCCCGCGGTCATACCGAGGTCTCGACGTGATGCCGATCAGCGGCACCTCGATGCGGTACGCGATCGAGGACGCCACGGAGCCGACCCGAAAGAAGATCCAGTACTACGAGATGGGTGGCCATCGGGGTATTCACGTGGACGGCTGGAAAGCCGTCACCCGCCACACCCCGGGAACTCCCTTCGATGACGATGCGTGGGAGCTGTATCACGTCGACGTGGATCGGTCCGAGACCAACGATCTCGCCCGGCAGCAACCCGATCGCCTTCGTGAATTGATCGCCCTGTGGTGGGAGGAGGCCGAACGCGAGGGTGTTCTTCCTCTCGACGATCGCGGTCTCGAACTCTTCGGTGCCAAATTCGCGGACCGGTCCGTGCATCCGACCTCGCGCACGTACGTGTACCGACCTCCGATGGCCCCCATGCCCGCGCAGGCGGCGGCGTCTCTCGGTGGACGCAGTTGGGACATGGACGCGTTCGTCGAGCTGGAACGAGGTCAGGGTGGAGTTCTCTACGCATCGGGAACGGAGAACTCCGGCTTCAGCTTCTACGTGCACGAGGGTCGACTGGTCTTCGATTACAACATCTTCGGCGAGCACCACGTGTTGCGCTCCGAGACCGAGGTTCCCTCCGGAGCATCGGTGCTGTCACTGCGTTTCCGACGTGAGGGCAAGGAGGGCACGGCCTCGATGCTCGTCGATGGTGCGGACGCGGGGTCATTGGCCATTCCGTTCGTGATGCGCACGATGTCGAGCGTCGGTCCGAGCGTGGCGTACGACCACGGCTCGCCGGTGGCCGCCGAATACGCCGACCGACGGGACGGCTATCCGTTCGAGGGACTCCTCGATCGCATCGAGATCCGTCTCGTCTCACCGCGAGAGGCCGGGGACGTGACGGAGGCGAACCGTCGTCAGGCGATGGGCCGCCAGTGATCGAGGTCGCGCGAGGCGTCGAGCGTCACTCGTAGGAGCACCGTGTCCGAAACGGCGATGATGCTGCCTTCGTGGTCGGAACACAAACTGACGGTCGATCCTACGTTCAGAAGATGATCGGTTCCGGAGAGTCGGACGTACGCGCCTCCGTCGACCACGAACACGATTCGGGGGTGGTTCGGGAGGCCCATGCTTTCGAAGTCGAGTGACGCGCCGTCCTTCAGACGTAGAACGTCGACATCGGCCAAACCCATGGTCGCGGCGAAGATTCCGGTGTCCGAGCGCTCGACACCTTCGGAGACCGTCGACCACGTACGGTTCGACCGATCGTGACGAATGAACGTCTGACCGTGCCAGGAACGCGTCGGGTTCACGCCGTTCGGAAGCTTCATCTCGTGCTCGACAAAGGTCATGTGCTCCGCGGGGTAGCCGATCTCCACCACTTCCATCCCGTCGGAGTTTTCGAGCACGCGATGTCTGATTCCCGGTGGTTGGATGACGCAATCGCCTGCGTGCAGCACGAACGGGTCGCCTTGATCCTCGTAGACGACCTTCACCCACCCTCGGCGGCAATAGATCAACTGGAACAGGACGTCGTGATGATGCACGTAGTCCGGGACCGGTCCGGCGGATCGAATGCGAATGTTGGATGCGATCACCGACCCTCCGAGTCGTGAGGGGACGAGGTCGCGATATTCCATGCCCGCGCGACCAACGTGCCAAAGGCCGTCCGTATCACCGGCTCCGACGGACGTTTCCTCGATCACCGGGGGCACGTGCAGAGCGGGGGTTCCCACTTCCCGGATGATGATTCCGTCGGGTCCACGCTCCTCGGGCGGAAACTGTCCGGCGTTCGCGTCTCCTTCGATCACGATGGTCGCCCCGGTGGCGAGTCCGAGCGACAAATCCAGAACGAACCCGTCGCGCACCAGACGCGCTTCACGGGGTGAGTCGGCCGGGTGGATCCGGATCAGGTCGAATCCACCACGGGTCCGAAGGAATTCCACGGCCGCGGCGATCTCGCTGACGGCGACCGTCATCGAGGTGGTGGTCGCCTTCGAGGGCGATGTCGCGTCCGTCGGGCTCACGGTCTTACTGTAGTGAGCGTGTCCGCGAGAGTCCCGTTGAGAGTTCGATCATGACCGCCGGAAAATTCTGGGGGCGAGGGTTCGGTATCCATTACGAGATCGTCGGATCGGGTCCACGGTTGCTGTTTTTCAACGGGTCCGGTGCCAGTATCGAGATCAGCCGGCCGTTGATCCAGTTCCTGGCCGAATCGAACACCGTTCTGGTGCACGATCAACGTGGTCTCGGTCTCACCGAGATCCCCGACGGGCCCTACGAGATGGCGGACTACGCCGAAGACGCCCGGGCTCTGCTGCATCATGTCGGCTGGGAGCGCGTCGCGGTGTTCGGCATCAGCTTCGGGGGAATGGTGGCGTTGGAGTTCGCGGTGAGACATCCGTCGATGGTGGAGAGGCTGTGTCTGGTGTGCACCAGCGCGGGTGGTGCCGGTGGATCCTCGTATCCCTTGCACGAGTTGGCGGATCTGCCCGCCACCGATCGTGCGCTCGCGTATCCGACTCTCGTCGACACCCGATTCGACGAGGAGTGGCTCGCATCCCATCCGGTGGATGCAGCGATGTTGACGCCTCGCCCGGCCGCCACGGGTCGCGCCGCACTCGGCCAGGGATGGCAGTTGGATGCCCGTAGTCGTCACGACGTGTGGGGCCGACTCGGGTCGATCGTCGCCCCCACGTTCGTGGGCAGTGGAAAGTTCGATGGAATCGCACCCGCGAGCAATGGTCGGGCCATCGCGGATCGGGTGGACGGAGCCATCTACCGGGAATACGCGGGTGGTCATATGTTCCTGTTCCAGGATCGTCGGGCGCTTCCCGATGTGAGAGCGTTCTTGTCCACCAACCGAGAGGAAGATCGAACATGAGTTTGAGTTTCGAGGGTCGAGTCGTCGTGGTCACCGGCGCCGGTCGCAACCTGGGACGTGAGTACGCGCTGGACTTCGCCTCCCGCGGCGCCGCGGTCGTCGTGAACGATCTCGGCGTGGGAATCTCGGATTCGGACGGACAGGCGCAAGCGCCATCCAGCAATCCCGCCGACGACGTGGTCCGCGAGATCGTGGCGGCGGGCGGACGGGCGATCGCCAACCACGACAGCATCGCCACCGTCGAGGGTGGACGGTCGATCGTCGCGTGTGCCCTCGACAGCTTCGGGCGGATCGACGTCGTCGTCAACAACGCGGGTCAGGTTCGGATGGCGCCTTTCGAGGACTTTCCCGAGGAGAGCATCGACGCGCTCATCGACACGCAGTTGCGCGGAACGTTGAACGTCAGCCGTCCGGCGTGGAAGTGGATGAAGGAGAACGGCGGCGGACGTATCGTGAACGTCTCGTCGGGTGCCGCGTTCGGCGGAGTCCCGAACGGGAGCGTTTACGCCATGGCCAAGATGGGCGTGATCGGTTTGACGCGGGGAATGGCGAGCGAGGGCGCCCCACATGGAATCCATGTGAACGTCGTCGTTCCGTACGCCAAGACCCGTCCGGGAACCGCCTTCGGACCAATTCCCTGGTCGGAGGGTCTGGGACGTTGGTTGAGTCCCCGACTGGTGGCACCCCTCGTGGTGTGTCTGGCCCATCACGGGTGCTCGCTCAACGGTGAGACGATCAGCGTCGGTGCCGGATGGGCGGGCGGGGTGCATCTCGAACTCAGCGATGGATACATGAACCGTGACGCAACCGCGGAGGACCTGGCGGACAACATGGCGACCGTGATGTCGCAATCTCGATCGCCGCTCACGGCCATGTCGTCGAAAGCGGTCCGACATCTCATGACGGGTTTCCGTGCATGAGTGGGGTCGCGGACCAACTGTGCGAACTCGGCTTCTACACGCTTCCGGGGGCCCCGAAGTCACCCCATGATCTGCTGAAGGAAGTGGCCGATGCGGAGGAACTGGGGCTGGGGTCGTGTTTCATCTCCGAGCGGTTCAACATCAAGGAGGCCGTGACGCTGTCGGGAGCCGTGGGTGCCGTGAGTACGAGCCTCGGCATCGCGACCGCGGCGACCAACCACAACACCCGACATCCTTTGGTGACCGCTTCCTACGCAACCACCATGCATCGGCTGACGGGTGGACGATTCACCCTCGGAATCGGTCGCGGTATCGGTCCGATCTATCAGGCGTACGGATTGCCCGCCGTCACCACCGCCCAGATGGAGGATTTCGCCTCGGTGATGCGCCGGCTGTTTCACGGCGAGGTGATCATCGGCCACGACGGTCCGATCGGTAAGTACCCCGTACTGGCACTGGATCCGTCGTTCGACGAGGACATCCCGCTGGGAATCACCGCGTTCGGCCCCCGGACACTCGAATTGGCCGGTCGGGCATTCGATTGCGTGGTGCTCCACACCTTCTTCACGGACGAGACCACCGAGAGATGCGTGCGCACCGTCAAGAGAGCCGCCGAGGAGGCGGGTCGGGATCCCGATTCGGTTCGGGTTTGGTCCTGTTTCGCCACCATCGGGGATCACATCCCCGAAGACGTGCGACTGAAGAAGACCGTCGGCCGTCTCGCGACCTATTTGCAGGCGTACGGAGATCTGATGGTGACGACGAATCGTTGGGATCCCGAGGTGTTGGCCCGCTTTCGGGGCGACGATTTCGTGAGGACCTTTCGCGGCGCCCTCGACAACACGGCCACGACGGAGGAACTCGAACACGTAGCGACCTTGATCCCGCCGGAATGGTTGGCGCCGGCGGCCATGGGGTCGTCCGAGCAATGCGTACGTGCGATCCGCAACCAGTTCGAACTCGGTGTCGACGGAGTGATCCTCCACGGCGCCAGTCCCGCCGATTTGGCTCCGATCGTCCATGAGTACCGACGGGATCGTGTTCCGACCGCTTTCGAGCGACTGCGGGCCAACCCGGGAATGTGAGACAAAGAGCCTGCTAACGTCTCACGCGGAGGTCGACATGAGCGACGCACAGGACATCATCGATTGGGCCACGGATTACGACATTTTCGATCCTCGCTACGTCAACGATCCGTTCCGAATCTGGGACACCCTGCGCGAGTCGTGTCCGATCGCGCACACCTCGCGATGGGGCGGCTCATGGCTCCCGACCACCTACGAGGATGTCACGAACATCGCCCGTGACATCGAGACCTTTCCGTCCGGCGGTGGAATCGCGGTCATTCCTCCGACCACGAACGATCCCAACGCCGGTCCGCCGCAACTGTTGCCCTACGGCGTTCCTCCGATTTCGGCCGATCCTCCGCTGCACACGTGGACCCGACGTCTCATTCTTCCGTGGATGTCGCCCCAGAAGAGTGCGTCGTACGAACCGATGACGCGCGAACTCTGCGACCGTCTCATCGACGGCTTCATCGATACCGGTCGAGCCGATCTGGCGGCCGATTATGCGCAGCAGATTCCGGTGCGTGTGATCGCCCACATTCTGGGCGTGCCGACGGAAATGAGTGACACGTTCACCGGTTGGGTGCGAGACGTACTCGAATTCGCGTACGACGCCGAACGTCGTCAACGGGGCACGATGGGTGTCATCCAGTTCTTCATCGATGCCCTGGCAGAACGACGCGAGAACCCGGGCGACGATCTGATTTCGGAGCTCCTGCACACCCGTATCGACGGCGAGCCGATCGAGGACTCGATCATCATCGGAATGTGCGCGTTGATGTTGATCGCCGGCGTCGACACCACGTGGTCGGCGATCGGGTCCTCCATTTGGCACCTGGCGTCGCACCCGCAGGATCGCCGTCGACTGGTGGCCGAGCCCGAGTTGATGCCCACCGCCATCGAGGAGTTTCTCCGCGCGTACTCGCCGGTCACCATGGCCCGCCGACTGCTGGAGGACGTCGAATACAAGGGTTGCCCCATGAAGGCCGGCGAGAGGGTGTTGATGAACTTCCCCGGGGCGAATCGCGACCCCTTGGTGTTCGACCGACCCGACGAGGTCATCCTCGATCGGGCGATCAATCGTCACGTGGCCTTCGGAGCGGGTATCCATCGTTGTGCCGGCTCGAACCTCGCGCGGATGGAACTGCGCGTGGCGATCGAAACGTGGCTCTCCCGCATCCCCGAATTCGAACTGATCGACCCGGCGTCCGTGACGTGGGCGGGTGGACAGGTGCGTGGTCCGCGAAGCGCGATGGTCGGCTTCTGAGTCCAACGTGAGCGCGTTACGTCTCTCGGCCCCACTTCCGGGAACGGTGATCGCGTCGGCCGAGGTCGGTGCGATCATCCACGCCGGACGACCGATCGTCGTCATCGAGTCGATGAAGATGCAGCACGACGTCACTTGCGACAACGATGTCGTGATCGATTCGGTTCATGTCTCGCCGGGTGAAACGGTGTCGGAGGGTGCCGTGTTGGTCGTGGCGACGATCACTTCCCGAGCGCCGGTGGAGACCGAGCGATCGCTTCACGACTCCGGTGAGCGCACCGATCTGGGCGAGGTGTTCGCCCGGCGAATGGCCGGGTCGGACGATGCTCGTTCGGAGGCCACGAAACGCCGACACGAACGCGGGCGGCGCACCGCGCGGGAGAACATCCTCGATCTGGTGGACGAAGACTCTTTCGTCGAATACGGACCATTGGTGTTGGCTGCTCAACGCCGGCGCAGAAGTGTCGACGATCTGATAGCCAAGACTCAATCCGACGGTCTCGTCGCCGGCCTCGCGTCCGTGAACGGAGACATCTTCGAGGGTCGCGCCAGTCGGGTGGCGGTCATGTCGTACGACTACGCGGTTCTGGCCGGCACACAGGGACAGCAGAATCATCGCAAGAAGGACCGTCTGTTCGACGTCGTGGAGCGGCTGCGCATCCCCGTGGTCTTCTTCGCCGAAGGCGGCGGTGGTCGGCCGGGTGACACCGACGGTCTCGGAGTGTCGGGTCTCGATTGCTGGGCGTTCCACGATTTCGCGAGGCTCTCGGGGAACGTCCCATTGGTCGGCGTCACGGGCGGGTTCTGCTTCGCCGGAAACGCGGCGATTCTCGGATGTTGCGACGTGGTGATCGCCTGTGAGGGTTCGAACATCGGCATGGGCGGTCCCGCGATGATCGAAGGAGGCGGGCTCGGCGTGTACCGACCCGAGGAGATCGGGCCGCTCTCGGTTCAGAGATTCAACGGAGTCGTCGATCTGGTGGCGACCGACGACGAGGACGCTGTGCGCCTCGCGAAGAAGTATCTCGGGTTCTTCCAGGGTCGAACGACCGACGCTCGGGTTTCCGATCAGAGCTCGTTGCGGACCATGGTGCCCGAGAATCGGGTGAAGTCCTACGACGTCCGGACGGTGATCGATGGCTTGTTCGACGCCGACAGCGTCCTCGAACTTCGTCGGGATTTCGGTGTCGGCATGATCACCTCGCTGGCTCGAATCGACGGTCGTCCGGTGGGAGTGCTCGCCAACAATCCCCGACACCTCGGAGGTGCGATCGACAGCGACGGCGCGGACAAGGCCGCGCGATTCATGCAGTTGTGCGATGCCCACGGATTGCCGGTGATCACGCTCGTGGACACACCCGGCATGATGGTCGGCCCCGACGTGGAGGCCACGGCCCTCGTTCGCCATTGCAGTCGGCTGTTCGTGACCGGCGTCAATCTCGATGTGCCGATGATCTCGGTGGTGCTTCGCAAGAGCTACGGGCTCGGCGCGCAAGCGATGATGGGTGGGTCCACGAAAGCCCCTCTGGCGTGTGTGGCGTGGCCGACGGGGGAGTTCGGTGGCATGGGTCTGGAGGGAGCGGTTCGGTTGGGTT
>Ga0315899_10008449_pt1 | contig 11035 bp, 9 predicted proteins | sample LakEriMetagenome_2_FD_203518 | JGI IMG/M metagenome (GOLD analysis project Ga0315899, IMG submission 203518) | Freshwater fungal communities from buoy surface, Lake Erie, Ohio, United States - Buoy 4 MA112 | ecosystem: Environmental > Aquatic > Freshwater > Lake | place: USA: Lake Erie, Ohio...
AGGGCAGGAACAATGCCGAGTTCCGCATTCAAAACCGCCCCGCGCGTTACGCCCGTAACTTCTGCGCAACAATCGTCATCAGCCTTAAAATAATCCGCGATCAACCGAACGCTCGCGGAGCCATTGTCGAAATCAAGTGATCCGCGAACACCGGCACGCTCGTAGCCGTTGACTTTACGGTTGTCGGAAGCAGCCGCGTTAATGTTGGTGATATTGCCATCGTACGTGCCGTAGAAGGCATTTACCCGCGCCGAAAGATTTGGTGCAACCGGACCTGCTACGGTGCCACGCACACGATACTCATCGCCTTCGAAGCCAGCGACTGAAACTTCACCTTCAAAGGTATCAGCGCCGCCTTTTGATACAAGGTTAATCAGACCTGCCGATGCATTCTTACCAAACAGCGTTCCTTGCGGCCCACGCAATACTTCCAGACGGTCTATTTCGACAAGGTCAGCAAACGCCTGACCCGGCCGGCTCAGCACTACGCCATCGACAACGGTCGACACGCTGGGTTCAATGGCGATGGCAAAGGTAATTGTACCTACGCCGCGCAAAACAAGCGCAGAGTTCGCATTGGTTGTACCTTTGCGAAAATTCAGGGAGGGGACGAGCTGGTTGAGATTTTCGATACTCGTGGTGCCCGATGCTTCAAGCGCTTCACCAGTCACGACAGAAATAGCAATTGGCACATCCTGCAAATTTTCTTCTACCTTCTGCGCGGTAACGACAATTTCTTCGACCTGCGCAAACGCAGGTGCAGAAATACCGAGCGCCATAACACTGCTACCTAGCAGTGCCGCGCGAACAAGTTTCGACTTATTAAATGTGGATTTACGCATCTTGTGCCTCCCTAAATTCACCGCCCGTTTGTAAAAATTCCGCAGACCATAAGGCCTAAGGGAACGTCGTGGGTCAGCTTCACTTCGTTGATAACGGGGTTGATGTAACCAAACCGCCTTGTTATGTCTAGCGGTGTCATATAGCGACATTATTTAACGTGGGACTGTTGCAATACTGCCATAGTGTCAGGTTCGAAACCGCGAGAGGGTCAAACGTTGCCATTTAATGTCATCATGCAATCAGACGGCTTTGACCTGCTGCGCGATGATCACTGTATGCTTTCATATCGCGCGGATGCGCCTGTTATCAGCATTGGCATTGGCGCGCCCGATTTAGAAATGGTTCGTGGCAATTTTCGTATCGACGACATCGTTGAAACTCGGCTGGCGCTAGATTGCTACACTGAAGAAAGTGGCGTTATCCGGCTATGGAATGCTCAGCGTCCTGACATTGTCGCAACCTTGGTGCTTGAGGAACAGGCGCGGCAATCCATCCTCAAATTCCGCTGCAATGATCCAGCCTTCAACCGGCTTTGGATAGATATGCAGTGTGCAGCGTCCGAAGCCTTTTGGGGCGGCGGGGAGCAAATGTCCTATTTGCGGTTGAACGGGCGCCGTTTTCCGTTCTGGACTTCGGAGCCTGGGGTTGGCCGCGATAAGTCGACTGCGCTTACGCAGACCATGGATGCCGATGGCTTGGCGGGCGGGGATTATTGGACGACCAATTATCCGCAACCGACATGGGTGAGCAGTGCGCGTTATGCGGTACACCTCGAAACAGCCGCTTACTCCGTGCTTAATCTTACAGAAGCGGGCCGGGTTGGCGTCGAATGTTGGTCGGCGAATGTCGATTTGGAGCTGTTCGATGCGGCTACTTTGCCTGATCTGGTAACGAAGCTATCCGACCGATTTGGCCGTCAGCCCGCATTGCCCGACTGGGCCATTTCCGGCGCTATAGTTGGCCTTAAAGATGGCACAGACACATTTGACCGCTTTGAGGCTATTGCGGCCTCTGGCGCGGCCATTACCGGGCTATGGTGTGAGGATTGGGTTGGCATCCGCCAAACTAGTTTTGGCAAACGCTTGTTCTGGGACTGGAAATGGAACGCAGCGCGCTACCCAGACCTTCCTGCGCACATCGCTGCGCTGGCCAAACGCGGCATTCGCTTTTTGGGCTATGTGAACCCCTATTTGGCGGTGGACGGCGCGCTCTATCAAGAAGCATTGGCCCAAAATTATCTCGCATTGCGGCAAGACAGCGACACAGCCTATGCCGTCGATTTCGGCGAATTTGATGCAGGCGTCGTGGATTTCACCAATCCCGAAGCCGCCAACTGGTTTGCAGACCGCATAATCGGCCAAGAAATGCTCGATTTCGGGCTATCAGGGTGGATGGCCGATTTTGGCGAATATTTACCAACTGATGTGCGCTTGTTCGACGGCTCCGACCCCATGGAGGCGCATAATCGCTGGCCCGTCCTTTGGGCAAAGGTGAACGCGGATGCGATCGCATCACGCGGAAAAACGCATGACGCGACCTTCTTCATGCGCGCAGGCTTTTCCGGCGTTCAGGCGCATTGCCCCTTATTGTGGGCGGGCGACCAATGTGTCGATTTCACACGGCATGACGGCATTAACACGGTGATAACCGCGGCCTTGTCATCGGGCCTTTTGGGCAACGCCTATCATCATAGCGACTTAGGCGGATATACCAGCCTGCATGGCGTAGTGCGGACGGCAGAACTCATGCACCGCTGGATCGACCTTGCCGCCTTTGCCCCCGTGATGCGCAGCCATGAGGGTAACCGCCCGACGGACAATTTGCAACTCGACAGCAGCCCCGAAATCCTCACCCACTTTGCGCGGATGAGCCAAGTCCATGCGCAGCTTGCGCCGTATGTCCGTGCGCTTTGCGACGAAGCGGCGGCGACTGGCCTACCACTGCAAAGGCCGATGTTCCTGCATTATGACACCCCTGCATTTTATGACATACAGGACCAATATCTCTATGGTGCCGACATGATCGTCGCACCAGTCGTTGCGGAAGGCCAAGATAGCCGCCCGGTGGTGATACCCGATGGTGACTGGGTCCATATGTGGTCTGGCAAAACCTATGGCAAAGGCACGCACGACATCGCCGCGCCGAACGGCCAACCACCCGTATTCACCCGCGTCGACAGCACATATGCGGACCTATTCGCGTCCATCCGCTCGGCCTTTGCTGCATGAACTCACGCGCTAACATACGCGATGTCGCAAAGCTGGCAGGCGTGTCGGTGAAAACCGTCAGCCGCGTGCTCAACGATCATCCTTATGTAAGCGCTGCCACCAAGAGCAAAGTGGACGCTGCCATGGCAGAGCTTGGCTTTAGTCCAAGCATCGCAGCGCGCATATTGGCAGGCACCAAATCCGGGCAGATTGCCCTCATCTACGACAATCACAGCCCTTATTATATGCACCAAATCATGCAAGGATGCTGGGACCGTTGCCATCAAGAGGGCATGCGCTTAATCGCCCAGCCCGTGGATGTTGCTGACCCGGACGTAGGGGAACAGGTACGCGGCATGGTGCGGCAAACGCATGTGGATGGGGCGATACTCTCCTCCCCCGTCACCGATTGCGTGCCTGTGCTCAACGCGCTTGAGGCGCTCAACATTCCCTTTGTGCGCATCTCGCCAGGCACCAATCATGCGCTGACCAGTTCCGTCTTTATGGACGACATGCAGGCCGCGGACGACATGACGACCAAGCTCATCAACATCGGGCATCGGCGGATTGGCTTTATCAAGGGCCACCCAAATCATAAGGCGAGTAGTGAACGACAAGCAGGTTACGAGCGCGCCTTGGGACGCGTCGGCATATCGGTTGATTCCGACCTGATTGCCGAGGGACGGTTTGATTTCGAAAGCGGCGTATCGGCCACCGAACAGTTCTTGGCGCTTAAGCATCCACCCACTGCGATTTTCGCATCGAATGATGACATGGCGTCGGGCGTTCTCGCCGTGGCGCATCGGCGCGGCATTCAAATCCCACAGCAGCTGTCGGTTACGGGCTTTGACGACACCACGCTGGCCCGTGTTGTCTGGCCGCCCCTGACCACTGTACGCCAGCCCGTCCGCGACCTCGCATCAACCGCCGCCGACCTGTTGTTTGGCGAAGGCGGGATTGAGCATCGTCGCCTGCCCCACGAACTTATCAGCCGCGAATCCGTGGCTCCACCCTATTTCCCTTCACCAAAAAAGAGCAAAAAATCATGACACTTCCCTTCCCTCCGCACACGCGCCCATTGGGCAAAAGTGGTATCGAAATTTCGTCTTTGGCATGGGGCATGTGGCGCTTTGCCGGGTTAGAACTGTCTGCCGCTAGAGCCGCCATTGATGCCGCGTTTGCCGCCGGCATCACGCTGTTCGACACCGCAGATATTTACGGCTTTGGCGAACAAGGTTTTGGCAAGGCCGAAGAACTGCTTGGCCACGTATTTGCACAAGCCCCCGAATATCGTGATCGCATGGTGCTGGCGACAAAGGGCGGCATCACCCCGCCAACGCCTTATGACAGCAGCGCGGAATATCTGACCAAAGCCATTGATGATAGCCTGACGCGTTTGCGCACCGACCGCATCGACCTGTGGCAAATTCACCGGCCCGATGTGTTAACGCATCCACAGGAAATCGCCCGCACTATCGAAAACGCCCATAAAGCAGGCAAGATCCGCGCATTTGGCGTGTCCAACTTTACGCAGACGCAAATTTCGATGCTGGCACAATTTAGCGCAGTGCCCATTGTCTCGACACAACCCGAACTGTCGCCGTTGCGGATCGACACCGTCGAAAATGGAGAGTTGGATCAAGCGATAGCGATGGATCTTGCGGTCATGGCATGGTCGCCATTGGGCGGCGGGCGCATTGGCGACCCGCAAAATGCGCGTGAACAAAATGTTGCTGCTGCGCTTTCGGCCGTTGCGGCGGCACATGGGGTATCGCGCACGGCAGCAGCCTATAGCTGGATCATGGCGCACCCCGCCCGGCCGATCCCGATTGTCGGCTCGCAGAACCCAGCGCGCATCGCCGAAGCCGCTGACGCCTTCAAAATCCAATGGACCCGCGCCGACTGGTACAGCGTCCTTGTTGCAGCAAGAGGAGTGCCGCTGCCATGAACACGCCTGTCGAAGTAAGCTGGTTCTCCGCGCTTTGCGATGACGACTATGAATTTCTGGGCGTCCCCGACTCCAACCTGGCCTCCAGCTGGGAGCATTGCCGCAATATCGTTTTGGCTGCCGAAAAAGGCGGCTTTGACAATATCTTGTTGCCATCGGGCTACACCCTTGGCTTGGACACGACCGCCTTTGCCAGCGCGATAGCGGCGCTGACCACACGGATCAAATTGCTCATGGCGGTGCGTATCGGCGAAAGCTGGCCACCCCAGCTTGCGCGGCAAATCGCGACGCTAGATCAAATTTCGGGTGGCCGGTTGAATGTGAACATCATCTCGTCGGACTTGCCCGGTGACAAGATGGATTCCGAACCCCGCTACCGCCGCACCGTTGAGGCGATGCACATATTGAAGACTTTGCTGAACGGCGAACATCTGTCGATCGATGGGGAGCATTATAAGATCGACATCGACCCGCCACGCATGAAAACAGTCAGCGGTAAATGTCCGCCGCTCTATTTCGGTGGCCTCTCGCCAGCTGCAAAGGACGCAGCTGCCGAAGGTTGCGACGTCTATCTGATGTGGCCCGAAACAGTGCAGGGCGCCAAGGACTTGGTCGACGACATGACCGCACGCGCCGCCAAATTTGGCCGCACGCTGAAATATGGCTTCCGCGCACATGTCATCGTCCGTGAAACCGAGGCAGAGGCCCGTGCTTATGCCAACCGCTTATTGTCCAAGCTTGATGCCGATCAGGGCGAGGCCATCCGCAACAAATCGCTCGACACCCAAACATTCGGCGTTGCGCATCAGGCCGAATTGCGGGCGCAAGCTGCGGCAAATGACGGATATCTGGAAGATAATTTGTGGACCGGCATTGGCCGCGCCCGCTCAGGTTGCGGCGCTGCCATCGTCGGCGACCCTGACCAAGTGCTTGCCAAGATCAACGCCTATCGCGACGTAGGTATCGAGGCGTTCATATTGTCAGGCTATCCGCACATCAACGAATGCGACATGTTTGCGCGTTATGTGTTGCCGAAGCTGGAACATGGGCGGTTGGCGGTAGATTAACACCCTCTCTTCTCACTTAGTCATGCTGAACTTGTTTCAGCATCCATCGTGCCACATCAACCGAAGGGTGCAGAGGCCAGATGGACCCTGAAACAAGTTCAGGGTGACGATAAAGAGGTAAAGCCCACTCACCAAAAACACCGTCGCTCCAGCCTACGCTGGGGCGACAAGGTCTTGGTAAGTAACTACTCCCCCAACCCCGCCATACGTTCGGCCTGATCCTCGGCAATAAGTGCGGCGACGAGTTCCTCTAATCCGCCGCCCTCCAGTATCTCGGGCAGCTTGTGTAGCGTCAGATTGATCCGGTGGTCGGTGACGCGGCCTTGGGGAAAGTTATAGGTGCGGATGCGTTCGGAACGATCGCCTGAGCCGACCATGGCCTTGCGCGCCTCTGCTTCGGCGCCTTGGGCCTCCTCACGCTCTTTTTCATACATGCGGGCGCGCAGGACCTGCATCGCCTGCTCCTTGTTCTTATGCTGGCTGCGCCCGTCCTGACAGGTCACAACAATACCCGTGGGCAAATGGGTAATGCGCACGGCTGAATCGGTCGTGTTGACGTGCTGTCCGCCTGCACCCGACGCACGATAGACATCGATTTTCAGGTCGCGGGCCTCGATCTGGATATCGACTTCAGTCGGCTCCGGCAGGACCGCCACCGTTGCCGCGCTGGTGTGAATGCGCCCGCCGCTTTCGGTCACGGGCACCCGCTGCACCCGGTGAACGCCGCTTTCATATTTCAGCTTGGCAAAAACGCCCGTGCCCTTGATCGCGACCACCACTTCTTTATAGCCACCGACGTCGGAGGCGCTGACCGAAATCGGCTCAATCTTCCACCCCTGTCCCGCGGCATAACGTTCATACATGCGATACAAATCGCCCGCGAACAAAGCGGCTTCGTCGCCGCCCGTGCCCGCGCGAATTTCCAGCATCGCTGGCCTGTCATCCGCAGAATCACGGGGTAGCAAAGAGATAGCGAGCGACGTTTCCGCATCCGACAATTGGTGCGTGACGGCTTCCAATTCCTCGACCGCCATGGCGTGCATATCCGGGTCGGACGAATCTTGTGCCATGGCCGAAAGCGTTTCGATTTCTGTGCGCAAGCGCCGGACTTCGGCGGCGGCTTTGGCCACAGGCTCCAACTCTGCATATTCGCGCGAGGCGGCCACAAAAGCGTCGCCCTCCAACTGCCCCGAAGCCATGCGCGCCTCAAGCTCAGAAAAACGCGATTCAATTTGCGCGATGCGGTGCGGGGAAATTTTCACAGAGCCAACTCCACACCGTCGCTCCAGCGGAGCATAATCGCGACGTTTCTCTCCACGTCATGCTGAACTTGTTTCAGCATCCATCGTGCCACACATGCCGAAGGCACGAGAGACGAAATGGACCCTGAAACAAGTTCAGGGTGACGGCGGACATTTATGATAGGATGGATCATTCGCCGTCGCCACTGGCAGTCTGATAACCGTCAGGGACATGCGCCAGAGCTTTGGCAATCAAATCTCTCAATGCATATGGAGACCCCTGAACATGCGTGATGTGCAATTGCTGGCTAGGCCGAATGAACAGCAGACCGTCAACGCTGGCTTTCCTGGCAGATTCGATTTGCCGCTTTGGATTGGCTTTAAATGAGCGGAAAACGGGTACGCCCTCGCGGCGAAGTTTATTGGCTACGCGCTGGGCTTCCTCGTCTAGTTCTGGTGCATCGGCGACGACTGCAAAAGTCATTTCACGACCTGTTGGCGCATCCACCAACATCGCCAACCGCTCAATCCCAGCAGCCCAGCCGACCGCTGGCGTTGCTGGCCCACCCAAATTCTCGATCAACCCGTCATAACGCCCGCCGCCAAGCACAGTGCCTTGTGCGCCGAGCCTGTCGGTCACAAATTCAAACGCGGTGTGGCGGTAATAATCGAGGCCGCGGACCAACGCCGCATTGCGGGTCCACGCGACGCCGGCGGCATCAAGGCCCGCGGTGACCGCGCCGAAGAAATCCTGCGCTTCGCCCGACAGATAATCGTCGATAACAGGCGCCGCATCGGCAATCGGGCGGTCCTTGGGGTCTTTACTGTCCAAGATACGCAGCGGATTTTTCTCCAGCCGCGCGAGGCTGTCTTCGGACAATACGCCCTTATGGTCGTTGAAATAGCCAACTAATGCCGCGCGCCATGCATCGCGGCTGGGCGTGTCACCCAGCGTATTCAACTGCAACGTCACGCCATCATTTATGCCAAGCTCTTTCAGCAATTGGTCCGCCATGACGAGCAATTCGACGTCCGCTGCTGGCTCCGCCGCACCGATAATTTCGGCATCAATCTGGTGAAATTGGCGATAACGCCCCTTTTGTGGGCGCTCATAGCGGAACAATGGCCCATGCACCGACAGCTTCATGGGCGCATATTGCTGCCAGCCATTGGTCAAATACGCGCGCGCAATGCCAGCGGTAAATTCGGGCCGCAGCGTTATGGAATCGCCGCCGCGGTCTTCAAAACTGTACATTTCCTTCGATACGACATCGGTTGCCTCACCCAAGCTGCGCGAAAACACTGCTGTGGGCTCAATGACCGGCAGTTGCAGGCCCTTAAATCCATAAAGCTTGCGCACGCGTTCGAAGGTCGCGACCACATGCGCAAAGCGTTCCTCGGTCTCACCGAACATGTCTTGCGTGCCGCGCACGGCTTGGGGTGTCTGTATCTTTGCCATAATAAAGCGCCCTAGCGGCTAATTGCTGTGAGTGGAATAGGGCTGGACGCAGCGAAGGGCTTTCACCACATCTGCACCTATGAACGCATGTATATTGTCGCACGGATGCGCGGCAAAAGAAGATGCAATGCCGGGTCGGTTGCGAGAAAGCCGTAACAAATTTTTTACGCAAATAGACATCGCCTATTCAGATGGTTTGCGCTATCCGCACCGCGAAGTCACAGGCCCAGGCAAGACGGCAATTGATCGTCTGCTCAGCCCGCGACGGACCAAGCCATAACAATTTGAAAGCATTCTCCCATGCGTATTGATCTCATCCCTGCGGGCGACAATGTACCCGAAAGCCTCAACGTCCTGATCGAAGTTCCGATTGGCGGCGAGCCTGTGAAATATGAATTCGACAAGGCATCCGGCGCTTTATTCGTCGACCGCTTTCTGCACACACCGATGCGCTATCCAGCCAATTATGGTTTTGTACCGCACACTTTGGGCGAAGATGGTGATCCCTTGGACGCTTTGGTCGTGGCACGTTCGTCCATCATCGCGGGCGCAGTTGTCAAATGCCGTCCGATTGGCGTGCTCATGATGGAAGACGACAAGGGCGGCGATGAAAAGCTGCTATGCGTTCCGGTCAACGAAACCTTCCCTTATTATTCCGACGTCGTGACCTATAAGGACATGCCACCTATCGTCCTGCAACAGATTGAGCATTTCTTCACCCATTATAAAGACTTGGAGCCCGGAAAATGGGCCAAGCTGAATGGTTGGGGTGATGAAACGGACGCGAAGCGCATCATTATAGAATGCGTGGAACGTGCAAAGGAACAAGGTGTATGAAACGAATTGCGCTAGTTGGTATTTTATCACTGGTGCTTTCGGCTTGTGCTACCCCGGAAACCCGCGTCCGATCGGCATTGATGGATGCGGGACTTTCGCAACCAATTGCCGCGTGCATGGCCGACCGGATGGTCGACCGCCTTTCGCTAATCCAGCTTAACAAGCTGAACGGCCTGAAAAAACTGCGCGGGCAAGATATGCGCAAGGTAACAGTCGAGGAATTTCTTCGGCGCACCCGTGCGTTGCAAGACCCTGAAATATTGGGTGTTACAACGTCCTCCGGATTAATCTGCGCGGTTAACTGAAGGCCTTCAGTAGAACCGATAGCCATGTTTTATCCGCTGCGGCAGGTGCAGGCGGTGCGAAGTCGCCGCATTCCAAACATCGCGCCTGAACACCCTTCACACCCGTAAGCATGTCAAGGTCAGCCGCGACGCGTTGCATAAACAGGCTTTGCTGCCATGCAGCATGGGCGAATATATCCATCGGTGCGTTCGATTGCGCCTTCTTTGGCATCAACCCCTGAAGCAGCGTGCTGGCAAAGCTGGTCGACTGTTCGATATAGACCGCATGCCAATCATCCGGTTTTAGTCCCGCCCGCTTTGCTGCCTCCGCCAGAGCATCATTCATATTGCCGGACCGGTCTACCAAGCCAAGCTGACGCGCCGTGCCACCAGCCCACACGCGCCCCTGGGCGACGGCGTCCACCTGCTCTGGGGTCTTTTTACGCGCGGTGGCAACACGGGTCAGAAACTGGCGATAGCCATTTTCAATCGCGCTTTGTGCCACGCGGTCAAATTCGGGGCTAAAGCCGTTTAGGACATCAGGTTCACCAGACAATGGCGTTGTCTTGACCCCATCCGCATTCACACCAATTTTCGCTAAGCCAGCCTCGGCGCTTGGGATCACCCCGAAGATACCGATAGAACCGGTGATCGTCGAAGGGTCGGCAAATATCACATCGGCGGGCAGCGAGACCCAATAGCCACCGCTTGCCGCCAGATTGGCCATCGAGACGACAACCGGAATATTCTTGGCCTTAGCCTCGGCGATCGCGAGCCGGATTTTTTCCGATGCGGTCACGGATCCACCGGGCGAATCCACGCGCACGACAAGGGCCTTCAAATCCTTGCTATCCAATGCCTCATAAATCAGCTTGCTGATAGTATCGCCAGCCGCTGAACCTGGGCCGCCTTCACCATCAACGATGGTACCCGCGACCGTCACAACGCCAATCTGCTCGCCGGCCGATGGCGGACCATAACTGGCCAACAACGCATCCATAGGCGTATGCGCAAAGCCGCCTGTGGTTTTCTTTTCATCAGCGCCCACTTTGCTGGCGATGAATTTTCCAAAGGCGATTTTGTCGCCCAATTTATCGACCAATTTTGTCGATAGCGCCAATTGGCCAAGGTCGCCCTTTGCCGCCTCCA
>Ga0315899_10008450_pt1 | contig 11033 bp, 10 predicted proteins | sample LakEriMetagenome_2_FD_203518 | JGI IMG/M metagenome (GOLD analysis project Ga0315899, IMG submission 203518) | Freshwater fungal communities from buoy surface, Lake Erie, Ohio, United States - Buoy 4 MA112 | ecosystem: Environmental > Aquatic > Freshwater > Lake | place: USA: Lake Erie, Ohio...
GAGGCGGTTGTCGGTGGAGGTGACCCATTCGCAGAACTGCTGCCAGCTGTTGGCGCCGGAGCGCTGCTGGAGAGTGGTGGTCATGAGAACGAGTAAGGGTGGGTCTCCGAATGGAGACGGGGATGGAGGGCGGAATCCGGTGAAGGCGGAGTCCGGTGGTGGGAAAACCCGCCGGGGACGGAATCCCGTCAAGCTGAACTGTAACGGAACATTGCGGCGTTTGTGAAGGGGGTTCGTGAACGGGGCTTCCGGCGGGGGTGCTCTCCTGGCCGACTTCCCCTGCCACTGCTAGGAGTTGCCCTATCTCCCGGCCCCGCCGCATGGCCCGCCTCCGCCGCCCGGCCCTCCGGGTTCTGTACCGCTCACTCCTGGTTGGTTTTCCGCTCTTCGCCGCCCTCACCCTGGCCGGCGGTTGCCAGCGGCTGGACAAGCGCGAGACGCAGCAGCTGCTCCAGCGCCAGGAACAGCTCGAACTGAAGATCCAGCAGCTCGAGAAACGCCTCAACGCCGTGGCCCCCGGCGCCGCCGACAACCAGGGGAAGCCGCCGGCCGGACCGGTGCGCTCGCTCACCTTCCGCAGCGGCAGCAGCGACGACCGGCTGCGCATCTACTGGGCTGATGGCACCACCAGCAACCTGCCCTGCACGCGCGAGCAGGGCACCTGGGTATGCGGCTGATCCCCCGCGCTTGACAAGCCTGACGCCGCCCCACACTGTGGCTGCGGATCTGTTCGGCACCGGTCGAACACGCCGAAGAACACGCCGACGAACACCCCAACGATGCGTCGCTTCATCCTCGTGCTGACTGCCGGCCTGCTGGCCGCTGCTCCGGCCCTCGCCCAGTCGGCCGTGCCCAACAGCTCGATCCGGGCCATCAACACGGCCCGCAACACCGCGGTGAAGCTCAACGGCGGCCTGAACGTCTACCGACCTGCCCAGTGCATGTTCGCGACCGCCGAACCCGACAACCCCTGCATGATCGCCAATGACAGCCCCGGCTACACCTTCCGTTTCCAGGGGGGACCACCCGGCTGGCAGGTGCTGAACCTGCCCCCCACCCACGAAAGCGAGATCCGGATCTCCCCCGACGGCCGCTCGGTGGAGAAGGTGATCTACAACGGCCCAGTCCGCTGAAGCAGGGCCTTCAGCTCCGGCACCCAGCCCGGCCGCAGCGGCCACACCTCCCGGGTGGTGAGGCTGAGGGCGATCCCCTTCTCGCCGTAGGCGGCCTCGTTGATGAACACGGGCCATACGGGCTCATCCGCCAGCTCCGGCACCGGCTGGTAGGCCACCGGCCGCCCGTCGCGGCGGCGGAACAGGGGATCTCCCGGCCGCAGCGGCTGCCAGTCCCGACCCTGACGGGCGCGGTCCAGGCAGGCGTCCGGGGTGCCATCGGCCAGGCGTGGCACATCCACGCTGCCCCGGTGCCGGTGCACCACCAGGTGGCGCGGCGGGCGCAGGCAGCCCCGCCAGGCGGCGGCGATCACCGCCAGGCCGGCCTCGAGCGCCAGCTGAGTCCGGCGGCAGAGCGTGGGGTCGATCACCCCCTGCGGCACCGGTCCCACCTCGATCACCAGCCCGCAGGGCCAGCGCTCCACCAGAAAGCCGGTCTGGGCGGCATCGCCCTCGTGCAGGTAGATGGGCAGCCCCAGCCGCCCCTGGATGCCGGCGGCCAGGGCCAGATCCGCCGGACGGCGGCCGTACACCACCAGGGAATTGCCCATGGCGCTGGTGGTGCTGTGCAGGTCGAGCGCCACCGCTGCCGGCAGCCGCCCCCCGGGGCCATGCTGCTCGAGCAGCTCCCGGGCGCGCACCACCTCGCGCTCGGTGCGGGCGGGATCGGCCAGGAGCGGCTCCGCAAAGCTGCGGTTCAGGTCGCGGTCGAGATAGCGGCAGTTGGCGGCATATGCCGCCGGATTGCCGATCTCCAGGGCCAGATCCAGACCCGCGGCCTCCAGGCCGGCTGGATCGCGGCGCCAGCCCTCCAGCAGCCAGGCGCCGTTGCGCTCATTTCCATGGGTGGCGGCCACCACCAGCACCCGGGGCCGGTCCATCGCTGGTGTGACACGCACGCAGGCGCCAGCCTGGCAGGGATCCGTGCGGCCAGCCCATGCCGATCCCCCCCCTGGTGGTGAACACCGCCCGCTGTGCCTGGCACTGGCAGTGGCAGCGGCTGATGGGCGGGCTGGGGCCGGCCGATGCCGACGGCAACTACCGCCGGCCCCCCAGTCCGTTTGCGGAACGGGCCACGCTGCCCGCGCAGGCCGCCGAGCCGGGCCGCCATGTGCTGATCGTGGGCCGCAGCTGTCCCTGGGCCCACCGGGCCTGGCTGGTGTGGGCGCTGCGCGGCCTGGAGAGCGGGATCGAACTGCTGGTGGTGGATCCCGATCCCCAGGCGGGCCGCTGGGTGTTCGCGCAGCCCTTCCTCGGCTGCACCACGCTCCAGCAGCTCTACCGGCGCGCCGGCGCCGCCCCGGAGGCCCGGGCCACCGTGCCGGTGCTGGTCGACCGGCGGGACTGCCGGGTTGTGGTGGGGGAGAGCGCCCGGCTGATCGAGCTGCTCAACATCTGGCCCGCCGCGGCCGATGCCCCCGATCTCGAGCCCGCCGGCCAGGCAGCGGCGATCGCCGACTGGCGCATGCGGCTGCAGCACGCGGTGAACGACGGCGTCTACCGCTGCGGCTTCGCCCGCAACCAGGCCGCCTACGACCGGGCCGAACAGGCGCTCTTCGCCACGCTCGACGCAGCGGAGCAGGCGCTGGTGGGCGAGAGCTGGCTCTGCGGCGAGATCCCCAGCCTGGCGGACGTGCAGCTCTTCCCCACCCTGATCCGGCTGGAGCTGGTGTACGCGCCGCTGTTCGGGGTGAGCCGGCGGCCCCTCTGGCAGTACCCGGGGCTCTGGCGGTGGCGCGGTCGCTTCTGGCGGCTGCCCGGCGTGGCCGCCAGCTGCTGGCCCCAGGCCTGGCGGCGCGACTACTTCGGCGCCCTCTTCCCCCTGAATCCCTCCGGCATCATCCCCGCGGGCCCGGAGCTGGCCACACTGGTGGAGGCAGCACCCCCTCCACGCTGATGAGCGATCCGGTTTTCGAGGGCGTCTACGGCCCGTTCACGATCACCGCCACCGACCGGCGCGAGGTGCTGGGCTACCGGCTGGCTCTGCTCACCGCCGCCATCGCCCAGGCCGCCCTGCTGGCCCAGTGGCACTGGCTGGGGGGCGCCTGGCTCTGGCCCTGGCTGCTGCCGCTGGCGGCGGGGTTGGGCCTGGCGCTGCGCTGGATCCATATCTATCTGCGCCCCCTGCACCGGGCGCTGCAGCTCTTCTGGCTGCTGGGCTGCCTGGGCTTCGGCGCCCTGCTTCTGGTGGCGGGCCCCACCGGCATGGCCGCGGCCCTGGCGGCGGATGGCCGCTGGATCTGGGCGGTGGGCCCCCTGTTCGCCGCACTCGCCGGCATCGGCTTCAAGGAGTTCTTCTGCTTCCGCCGGCCCGAGGCGATCGGGGTGACCCTGTTGCTGCCGGCGGCCCTGCTCGGGCGCCTCAGCGGCCTGCTGGGGCCGGCGGCCTGCGGCTGGCTGCTGGCGATCGAGGCGGCCCTGCTGCTGGTGCTCTGCCTGCGCAAGTTGCCGATGCCCGCCGCGGCCGACGTGGGCGACAAGAGCGTGTTCGCTTTCCTGGAGGCAGAGCGCCGCCAGGCCGCCCTGGGAGCCTGAGTTGAGCCTGATCAGCCTGGTGGGGGTCCGCAAGGACTACGGCATCCGCACCCTCTTCGAGAACCTCACCCTGCATGTGGGGGAGCGGGAGCGGCTGGGGCTGATCGGCCCCAACGGCGCCGGCAAGAGCACCCTGCTGCGGCTGCTGGCCGGGCTGGAACCGCCCGGAGCCGGAGAGCGCCGGGTGCTGCCCCAGGCCCGGATCGTGCTGGTGAGCCAGGAGCCGCAGCTCGATCCGCAGCGCACCGTGCTCGACCAGGTGTTCACCGGCAGCGGCGAAAAGATGGAACTGCTGCGCCGCTACACGGCCGTGAGCGACGCCCTCGCCCACGCCCACGCCGCCGGCAGCGACGACAGCGCGCTGCTGGCGGAACTGGGCCAGCTCAACGCCCGCATGGATCAGAGCCAGGCCTGGGGCCTGGAGCAGCAGATCCGCGAGGTGCTGAGCCGCCTCGGGGTGGGCGATGTGGGGCGCCGGGTGGGCGAGCTCTCCGGCGGCTACCGCAAGCGGCTGGCCCTGGCCGCCGCCCTGGTGGCCGAACCCGATGTGCTGTTGCTCGATGAGCCCACCAACCACCTCGATGCCGACTGCATCCAGTGGCTCCAGGGCCACCTGGCCCGCTTCCGCGGCGCCCTGGTGCTGATCACCCACGACCGCTACGTGCTCGACCAGGTGACCAGCCGGATCGTGGAGGTGGACCGGGGCGAGGCCAGCAGCTACCAGGGCAACTACGCCCACTACCTGCACCGCAAGGCGGAGCAGGAGGCCAGCGCCGTCGCCAGCGAGATGAAGTTCAAGGGGGCGCTGCGGCGCGAGCTGGAGTGGCTGAAGCGCGGCCCCAGGGCCCGCAGCACCAAGCAGAAGGCCCGCATCCAGCGCATCGAGGCGATGCGGGAGTCTCCCAGGCGACAGACCAGGGGCGAGCTGAGCCTCGCCAGCAACCAGCGCCGCCTCGGCAAGCGGGCGATCGAGGCGAAGAACCTCTCGATCTGGGCCAGCGCCGAGGCCAGGGCGGCCGGCGCCGCCCCTCTGCTGAAGGGCTTCAGCTACGACTTCAGCCCGGAAGACCGGATCGGGATCATCGGCCCCAACGGCGCCGGCAAGAGCACCCTGCTCGATCGGATCGCCGGTCGGGGCGAACGGCCCCATGAGGGATTGCTGGAGCTGGGCAGCACGGTGAAGCTGGCCTACTTCGACCAGCACAGCCACGTGCTGGTGGGCGAGCGCGACGGGGCGGGCCGCGAGCGCAAGGTGATCGATGTGGTGAGCGAGGCGGCCAGCACCGTGGAGGTGGACGGCAGCACCCTGAGCGCGGGTCAGCTGCTGGAGCGCTTCCTGTTTCCGCCCGCCCAGCAGCATCAGCCGGTGGCGAGGCTGTCCGGAGGAGAGCGGCGACGCCTCCATCTCTGCCGCCTGCTGATCGAGGCCCCCAACGTGCTGCTGCTCGATGAGCCCACCAACGACCTCGATGTCCACACCCTCACGGTGCTGGAGGACTTCCTCGAGGACTTCCGCGGCTGCGTGCTGGTGGTGTCCCACGACCGCTATTTCCTCGATCGCACCGTCGACCGCCTGTTCGCCTTCGAGAACGGTGAACTGCGGCGCTTCGAGGGCAACTACAGCGCCTACCTGGAGAAACGCCAGCACGGCAGCCGCAGCGACGGCCGCGACCGGGGCGCAGCAGCAGCCGGAGCCGCCACCGCTACCACCGCCACCACCGCCACCACCGCCAGCCAACCCGACCCAGACCTCGAACCGGCGCCGACCCCGACGGGCAGACCGAAGCCACCGGCCAGGGCCCGCCGCCGCAGCTTCCGGGAGAACCGCGAGCTGGAGGATCTGGAGTCGAACCTGCCCCTCTGGGAGGAAAGGCGAGGCGAACTCGAGGCGCTGCTGGCCGGCGGCGCCGAGTACACCCGCCTTGAGGCGCTCACCCTGGAACTGGCGGAGCTGAGCGAGCGGATCAACGCCGGCGAGGAGCGCTGGCTGGAACTCAGCGAACTGGCGGGCTGACGGCGCCGCTGAGACGGGTGCAACCGCGGCGGCGGCGGGTGGCATGCACCACCTCCTCACGCCCGCCCGGAGCCGGCATCCGCGAGGGCAGGCCACACACCGGTCCGCTCGCCTCCGGCAGCAGCCAGGGCTGGCGGCGCACAGCGGCGCCATTGGCCTCGGCCTGGGCCATGGCGGTGGGCTTGTAGTCGTCGGGAGAGCGGTGCTGCTGCATCTGGTCGCCCATGCGGCGCAGGTAGAGATCGGAGCTCCAGTGCACAAGTCCGTGCTCGAAGGCCTCACAGGCCTCCCGCAACGAAGCGAAGCGCTGGCTCACCACCCCACTGGGGGCGCATTGTTTCCAATCCAACACATCGTCAAAGCTCAGGCCGGCCCGCCACTGCCGCTGTTCCGAGAGGTAGCAGTGCTGCTCCGGGCCGTTGATCCAGTAGAGCCGCCCGCTGTCGTCCATGAAGTGGCGCCCGCGCCGTTGCCGGATCCGTGCCATGGCCAGCCTCCCGCCATATCCATTCCCAGCCTTTAGCAACACCTGGCCCTGGCGGCAGCTCCCCACCCGGATCCGCCACACGCGCATAGCCCTCGTAAGATCAACTCGATCTGCTCCGGTCTGGTGAGGCCGGTATCCGCATGAACACGATCGACGAGCACATCCAGAAGGATCAGAGCGAGATCGAAGCCGCCCGCGCCGCAGGCGACCTGGCCAAAGTTCGCCATCTCGAGGAGGAGCTGGAGGGACTCAAGGAGTACAAGGAGCACCATCCCGGCGACAACCACGATCCCAGCTCCCTGGAGGTCTATTGCGATCTGAACCCCGAGGCACCCGAATGCCGGGTGTACGACGACTGAGTGACCCCCAGAGTTCAGCCTCAGGTTTCAATCCCGAGCTGCTGCCACACCGCCGACAGCAGCTCGTCGAGCTTCATCGCCGCAGCGGCCGAGATGGCCAGAACCGGCAGGCCCGCCACAGCCTCCAGATCAATCCGCAGCTTCGCGAGCTCGGGCGGGCTCACCAACTCCATCTTGCTCAGCACCACCAGCCGCGGGCGGTTCGCCAGGTTGTGGCCGTAGGCCGCCAGTTCGCGGTTCACCACCTGGAAATCCTCCCCCACCGTGCCGGAGCTGGCATCCACCAGGTGGATCAACAGCCGGGTGCGTTCGATGTGGCGCAGGAAGTCATGACCGAGGCCGGCCCCCTGGGCCGCGCCGGCGATCAGGCCCGGAATGTCCGCGAACACGGTGCCATCGCCGCTGGGACGGCGCACCACCCCCAGGTTGGGCACCAGGGTGGTGAAGGGATAGTCGGCGATCCGGGGCCGGGCGGCGCTCAGCACCGCGATCAGGGTGCTCTTGCCCGCATTGGGCAGCCCGATGATGCCCACCTCCGCCAGCAGCTTCAGCTCCAGCTGCAGCTGCCACGCCTCCCCTTCCCGCCCTTCGGTGCAGCGCTCGGGCGCCCGGTTGCGGTTGCTGAGGTAGTGGGCATTGCCGAGGCCGCCGCGGCCGCCCAGGGCCACGAGCAGCTCCTGGCCCGCCTCGGTGAGGTCGCCCAGCAGGATGCCGGTGCGGGCATCGCGCACCTCGGTGCCGCAGGGCACCCGGATGCGCAGCGCCTCCCCGCTGGCGCCGGTGCAGCGATTGGGGCCACCGCGCCGTCCCTCGGGGGCCGCGAACAGGCGCCGGTACTGGAAATCGAGCAGGGTCTGCAGGTTGGCGTCAGCCACGAGCAGCACATCGCCGCCGCGGCCGCCATCGCCGCCGGAGGGCCCACCGGCCGGCACATACTTCTCGCGGCGGAAGGCCACAATGCCGTCGCCGCCGCGGCCCGCCTGCACGGCGATGCGGGCCTGATCAATGAACTGCAAGGCGGAACAACACTGCGGTGGGGAAGGACGGAGGGGCCGGGGAGAGGGACCGGGCGAAGGGGGCCACACGGAGGGGCCGCACGCAGAAGGATGAACGGATCGGCAGGGGCGGAGCAGCGGCGCAGCTCGGGGGTGGTGGTGCAGGGCGGAGACGAAGGCCGACCGAAGGTCGAGCGAGGGCGGAACCCCCCGGAGCCGGATCCCCGGTGTCAGCCCTGATGCCGGGGACCTGCCCGGCCTGGCCCCGCCCATTTCTCCAACCCTAGGATTCGCCGGTCGGGGAACCGGTTTGGCCGAGGTTCGCTTCCAGCAGGTGAGCAAGACCTACCCGCCCCGCCAGGCCGGGGGGGAGCCGGTGGCCGTGCTGGACACCCTCAACCTCACCATCCCCGACGGCGAATTCCTCGTGCTGGTGGGGCCGTCGGGCTGCGGCAAGAGCACCCTGCTGCGCCTGCTGGCCGGACTGGAGCAGCCCAGCGGCGGCGAAATCTGGGTGGGGGAACGGCCGGTCACGATGCTGCGCCCCGCCCAGCGGGACGTGGCCATGGTGTTCCAGAGCTACGCCCTCTATCCCCACCTCTCGGTGGCCGACAACATCGGCTTCGGGCTGCGGCGCAGCCGGCCGCGCACGCCCGCCCAGATGCTGCAGGACAGCCTGCACCGCACCACCCGTCACCTGCCGGCGCCGCTGCGGGTGCCCTCGCGGCGCGAAGAGCTGGTGGGGCGGCGCATCGCCGAGGTGGCCGAGATGCTCGAACTGGCTCCACTGCTGCAGCGGCTGCCCAAGCAGCTCTCCGGAGGCCAGAAGCAGCGGGTGGCCCTGGGCCGGGCCATCGCCCGCCAGCCGGCCGTGTTCCTGATGGATGAACCGCTCAGCAACCTCGACGCCAAGCTGCGCAGCGGCACCCGCGCCCAGATCGTCGACCTGCAGCGCCGGCTGGGCACCACCACCCTCTACGTGACCCACGATCAGGTGGAGGCCATGACCATGGGTCACCGCATCGCGGTGCTCAACGGCGGCCAGCTGCAGCAGCTCGGCTCGCCCCTGGAGCTGTACCAGTGGCCGGCGAATCTGTTCGTGGCCCAGTTCATCGGCAGCCCGCCGATGAACCTGCTGCCGGTGGAGGTGATCGGCGGCAGCCAGCTGCAGCTGGGGAGCAGACGCTTCAGCCTGGCCGGTCCGATGGCGGAGGCCGCCGCCGCCCGGACGGGCCTCGCCCTCACCGCCGGCCTGCGGCCTGAGCACCTGCGTCTGGCCCCGGCCACCAACCGCAACCTGCGGGCGGAGGTGGTGCATCGGGAAGCCCTCGGCAACGAGCAGCTGCTCACCTGCCGCCTGGCGGAGGGCGCACACCTTCTGCAGGTGCGCTGCGGCCCGGAGCAGGCGGTGGCGGTGGGCGAAACCGTTCACCTCGATCCCGATCCGTGCGGCTGGCGCCTGTTCAGCCCTGGCGGCGACGCCATCCCGCGGCCCGCGCCGCTGCGCAGCGCACCCATGCTGCCCGATCTGGGTCAGGGCACCTTCGGGTAGATCACGCTGCAGCCGGCGCCGCCATCGGCACGCTCGGCATCGCTGACGCGCTCCACATAGGGCACGGTCTCGAGCCAGGCCCGCAGCCCCCGCTTGAGCTTGCCTGTGCCGATGCCGTGGATCACCCATACCGGTCCAGCGGCGCTGCGCAGGCAGTGCTCCACCGCCGCCTCGGCCTCGTGCACCCGCAGGCCGCGCACATCCAGGGTGTTGCGTTCGGTGCGCACCTCGGGTGCCCGGCCGCCAAGCCCCGCCGGAGCCTTCACCACCACCCGGGGCTCGGGGGGCTGGGGCTTCTCGCCATGGAGTCCCTCGATCGCCGCCAGCTCCACCGTGGAACGGAGCACTCCGCAGCGCACCGTGAGCTCGCGGCCATCGGCAGCGATCGCCAGCACCTCGGCCGCCTTGCCGAGGGCCAGCAGCCGCACCCGCTCGCCGACCACCGGCATCCAGCCGCCATGCTCACGCCGCTCAGGGGCCGGTCGGTGCTGGCGCTCGAGGCCCTTGAGCCGCTCACCGGCCTGGCGCGCCGTTTCCGCCAGGCCGCGGCTGTCGCCCCGGCCTCGCTCCCGCTCGCCCTGGCGCAGGCGCCGGATGATGCGCCGCACCTCCTGCTGACCCTCGCGGATCGAGTGCTCAAGCTGCTGGCGCCGCCGTTCCTGCAATTCGGCGCTCTGCTCCTTCTGCTGCTGCCAGCGCAGCAGCAGCTCCTCATGCAGCAGCTCGGTGCGGGCCAGGATGGCAGCGGCCTCCTCGGCGGCCTCCTGCTGGCGTTGCCGCTGGGCCTCCAGCCCCGCGATCACCTGGTTCACATCCCCCTCGTCCCGCGGCGCCAGCTGGGCCTGGGCGCGCTCAATCACGGCGGCATCGAGGCCGAGCCGGCGGGCGATGGCCAGGGCGTTGCTGCGGCCGGGGATGCCCCACTGCAGCCGGTAGGTGGGCGCGATGCTGTCCGCATCGAAGGCCACGGAGGCGTTCTCGAAGCGCGGATCGGCGTACTTGAGGGCCTTGAGCTCCCCGAAGTGGGTGGTGGCCACGGTGAGCCGGGCCCGCTCCGCCAGGTGCTGGAGCAGGGCCGAGGCCAGGGCGGCGCCTTCGGCGGGATCGGTGCCGGCGCCCACCTCATCGAGCAGCACCAGATCGGCCCCGGTCAGCGCCGCGGGGTGGGCTGCCTGGGATGCCGCCCCCGGCAGAGCCTCCAGGATCCGGGCGATGCGGCGGATGTGGCCGCTGAAGGTGGAAAGGTTCTGCTGCAGCGACTGCTCATCGCCGATGTCGGCGAGCACCCGCCGGCACCAGGGCAGCCGGGGGGTGCCGCTGCAGCAGAGGAACAGCCCGGCGCGGGCCATCAGGGCCGCCAGCCCCACACTCTTGAGCGTCACGGTCTTGCCGCCGGTGTTGGGCCCGGTGATCGCCACCACCCGGAGGCCCTCGTCCACGGCCACGGTCACCGGCACCACAGCCCCCCCTCCCTGGCGGCGCTGCTGCCAGAGCAGGAGCGGATGGCGCAGGTCGGCCAGCAGGAAAGAGGCGCCCGCATCCTCGGCCAGGTCGGGCCGCACGGCTCCGAGCCACTGGCCATAGCGAGCCCGGGCCAGGGCCGCATCCAGTTGCAGCAGCACCTGCCGCAGATGCTCCAGAGCCGCCGCCTCCGCCGCCACCAGCGCGGCCAGCTCGCTGAGCACCTCCTGTTCGAGGTGGCGCTCCTGGCCTTCCAGCTCCCGGATGCGGTTTCCCAGCGGAATCACGCTCTGGGGCTCGATGAACAGGGTGTGACCGGAGGCGGAGCTGTCGTGCACCAGGCCCTGCACCTGGCCGGCGGCCCCCAGCTTCACCGCCAGCACCGGCCGGCCACCGCGCTCGGCGATCACGCCGTCCTGCAGCAGCTGCGCCCAGCGGCGCACCAGCTCCTGCAGCCG
>Ga0315899_10008451_pt1 | contig 11033 bp, 7 predicted proteins | sample LakEriMetagenome_2_FD_203518 | JGI IMG/M metagenome (GOLD analysis project Ga0315899, IMG submission 203518) | Freshwater fungal communities from buoy surface, Lake Erie, Ohio, United States - Buoy 4 MA112 | ecosystem: Environmental > Aquatic > Freshwater > Lake | place: USA: Lake Erie, Ohio...
GATGGACAGTCATAACGTTGGAAGAGCTCGGGGAAGTGCAGAGCTCGCCTTACGTCAAATTCAGGCGCCAACAATTGTAATTGGTATTAGTTCTGATTTCTTATGTCCGATCGCAGAGCAGCAGTTTCTTGCAGCACACATTCCTCAATCGCGCTTCGTGCAAATTGATTCACCATTCGGTCACGATGGTTTCTTGGTGGAAGGTGAAGTTATCGGAAGAGTTATTCAGGAGTTCCTGAAAAGCAAATAGTCTATACCGCTCGTGTCCTGGAGCGGATGAGCTCTTCCTGAGATTTTTCGCACATCACTAACGGAAGCGCGTACATTTCCGGCAACTCTTGTGTGATATGCTCTCGGATATATTCTACAATAGTATTAAACAACAATGCTTTTGTTTTACATGCCAATAAGTAGCGTGGCACCATAACCAAGTTTTCTTGTTGTAGCGACAGTCGTCGGATGTCGTCAAAACGAACATCAGCAACTAAATTTTCTTTGAGCAATAATTTGGCAACTTGTTGCAAAAGCTCCTGATTAGGAGAAGAAATATGCATAAGTATCATAATACAACAGTTTATATGATAACCATCGATAAATGAAAATTGTTGCGACAGTCAATATTTACTACCACGAATTAGCATTTATTAAGATAATTACCTTGATAAAGCAGGGGCTTACTGCAATAGATTGCTTCGTTTTACTGCAATAGAGTTATGTCCGCCCGTAATATTATTTGGTAATTCCGTCGATATTAAAAATTGAACGAGAAGATTCATCTATGGGCTTCCACAATTCAATCTTGTTGCCTTTAGGATCCATGATGTGTGCGAAACGACCGTATTCAAATGCCTATACTTACCCGATAATCTCAACGCCATGTTCTTGTAGTCGGATTAGCAATGGAGCAAGTTCTACGACAGAAAGATGAAGCGCAGTTATGTTAATACGTAAAGGTTAGTTGATCGAAATAAAATTCGTACAGGACCTAGTCTGTATCAATACCTAATTGGGGGTAAACACGTGCCGCGTTTTTGCTAAATTCAACAGAAAGGGCTGTCGCGTTAACGACAGCCCCTGAAAATCAACTTCAAAAAACCAAGCAGGCGAATTATCCGCTGCAAGACTCACAAGCATCCGGATTATCCAGAGAGCAAGCAATTTCTGCCTGACGTTGCTCAACACTTACCGGTTCGGCATTTGGCGTTGAGATAGACAAAGCAGCTTGATCCACTGTAAACTTAATCGCATCCGCTGCAGCTTTTGTACGCAAGTAATACATGCCTGTTTTCAATCCACGCTCCCATGCGTAGAAGTGCATAGAAGTCAACTTAGCGAAGTTAGGATTGCTTACAAACAAGTTCAGCGACTGTGACTGACAGATATACGCGCCACGATCAGCAGCCATATCAATCAATGCACGTTGTGGTACCTCCCAAACTGTGCGGTAAATATCCTTGATGTTTTCCGGAACCTCAGGAATGTCCTGAATAGATCCGTTTGCAGCAATGATTTTATTTTTCAAGTTGTCATTCCACAAGCCCAACTTCACGAGGTCTTTCAACAAATGCTTATTCACCACCACAAATTCTCCGGACAATACACGACGCGTATAAATGTTAGAAGTATATGGCTCGAAACATTCGTTGTTACCTAAGATTTGTGATGTGGAAGCGGTTGGCATTGGTGCTAACAACAAGGAGTTGCGCACACCATGAGTTTTAACTTCTTCACGCAAAACATCCCACTCCCAACGACTGCTTGGTGTTACGCCCCACATATCGAACTGGAAGATTCCTTTTGAAACCGGTGATCCCGGGAATGTTTCGTAAGGTCCTTGTGCTTTCGCCAAATCTTTCGACGCAGTCATTGCAGCGTAATAAATCGTCTCGTGAATTTCCTTATTCAACTGACGCGCTTCCGGGCTATCGAATGCCATACGCAACAAGATGAAGGCATCTGCCAAACCTTGCACGCCTAATCCGATTGGACGATGACGCATGTTAGAGCGCCGTGCTTCAGGAACCGGATAATAGTTGTTGTCGATGATCTTGTTCAGGTTGCGTGTAACAACGTACGTTACATCAAACAAACGCTGATGATCGAATTCGCCTTTTTCTGTATCAACGAATCGTGGCAATGCTAATGACGCCAAGTTACACACCGCGATTTCATCCGGAGCAGTATACTCGATGATTTCCGTACACAAGTTGGACGACTTGATCGTTCCCAGATTCTGCTGGTTGCTCTTACCGTTGCAGGCATCTTTATACAACATGTATGGGTTGCCTGTTTCGATTTGCGCTTCCATAACCGCGAACCACAAATCCTGCGCTTTGATAGTCTTGCGTTGACGACCTTCCTGCTCGTAACGCTCGTACAACTTTTCAAATTCTTCACCCCAGGTATCATATAAGCCCGGTGCTTCGTTAGGGCAGAATAATGACCATGAGCCGTTTTCTTTCACGCGCTTCATGAACAAATCAGGAATCCACAACGCAGTGAATAAATCACGCGCGCGCATTTCTTCTTTACCGTTGTTCTTACGCAAGTCGAGGAATTCGAAAATATCAGCATGCCATGGCTCCAGGTAAATAGCAAAAGATCCTTTACGCTTTCCGCCACCTTGATCTACATAACGTGCGGTATCATTGAATACGCGCAACATCGGGATGATGCCGTTGGATGTTCCGTTAGTGCCTTTGATGTATGAGCCTGTTGCACGCACGTTGTGAATGCTTAGGCCGATACCGCCTGCGCTCTGAGAAATTTTCGCGCAGCTCTTTAAGCTGTCGTAAATACCATCGATGCTATCGTCTTTCACTTGCAATAAAAAGCAAGAAGACATTTGCGGCTTTGGTGTTCCTGAGTTGAATAGTGTTGGAGTAGCATGTGTAAACCAACGCTCACTCATCAAATTATATGTTTCGATTGCCGCATCGATGTCTTCTTTGTGAATCCCCACGGAAACACGCATTAACATGTGTTGCGGACGTTCTGCTACTTTGCCGTTAATTTTCAGCAAATAAGAACGCTCCAATGTTTTGAATCCAAAGTAATCATAACCGAAATCACGATCATAGATAATGGATGAATCCAAGATCTGAGCGTTATTCTTAATGATTTCAAAAACGTCATCAGCAACTAAAGAAGCACGTTGATTGGTTTTAGGATCCACATAGTTGTACAACAACTCCATGGTTTTCGAGAATGACTTCTCGGTGTTTTTATGCAAGTTGGAAACTGCGATGCGGGAAGCCAGCAACGCATAGTCCGGATGTTTCACGGTTAATGAAGCCGCGATCTCAGCCGCCAGACTGTCCAGTTCACTGGTCGTTACGCCGGGATAAATCCCTTGAATAACTTTCATCGCTACTTCCACCGGGTTAACGTGTACCGAATCCAGTGCGTAGCACAATTTTTGAATTCGCGCAGTGATCTTATCAAACTTCACTGACTCTTTGCTGCCGTCGCGCTTAATTACATACATAGGCTTTTATTTCGTAAGGGTTGTAATAGGTAGGTGATTGGTCTCTTGGTTTAAAAATCTTCGTCAAGGCTGAATACGTTCTGTGAACGATCGGATGTAACACCGGCTTTCTGGTATTCAGCAACACGTTTTTCGAAGAAGTTGGTTTTGCCTTGCAGGGAAATCATTTCCATGAAGTCAAATGGATTGGTTGCGTTATATACTTTCTTGCATCCTAATGCCAGCAATAAACGGTCCGCAACAAACTCGATGTACTGGCACATCAATTCAGAATTCATTCCGATTAATTTCACCGGCAAAGAATCAGTCACAAACATTTTTTCAATTGTTACCGCATTGGTAATGATTTCGGTAACGCGTTCTTCCGGCAAACGATTTTGCAAGTGAGCCGTGTACAGCAAGCATGCAAAGTCGCAGTGTAAACCTTCGTCGCGAGAAATTAATTCGTTAGAGAACGATAGTCCCGGCATCAAGCCGCGCTTCTTCAACCAGAAGATAGAGCAGAATGATCCGCTGAAGAAGATGCCTTCAACCGCAGCAAATGCAATCAGACGCTCGGCAAAAGTTCCATTGGAGATCCAACGCAATGCCCAGTCTGCTTTTTCTTTTACTGCAGGAACAGTTTCGATAGCATGGAACAAACTGTCTTTCTCTGCCGGATCTTTGATATAGGTGTCAATCAACAACGAATACGTCTCGCTGTGGATGTTCTCGATCATGATCTGATAGCCGTAGAAACAACGACCTTCAGGATACTGTACCTCATTCATGAAGTTGATCGCAAGATTTTCATTCACGATGCCGTCAGAAGCCGCAAAAAATGCGAGGACATTTTTGATAAAGAAACGTTCGTCGTCATTCAGCTTGTTTGCCCAGTCGGTTAAGTCGGCAGAAAGGTCAATTTCTTCAGCAGTCCAGAAGCTGGCCTCTGCTTTTTTATACATGTCCCAAATGTCGCGGTGCTTGATGGGGAAAAGAACAAAGCGATCTTTGTTCTCGGCTAAAATAGGTTCATTCACTTCTGCCATAACTGCGCTGTTAATGCGATTTATATTCTTAATTTATTGAAGGTCAGGTTCTTCTGGCGAAAAAAGCAGGCGTGTGGCCTGCTGATTTTCTTTAAGGTGTTTGATATGAAGCACTTAACAAGTAAGGTGTTCGGCACATTCACCGACAACAAATTTTTGCAAATGAGTCGGACTAGTCAAGTCTATTCCATTAACAAATGCCCGAAGTTTTGAACATACAAGCGTAACGGCTCTTGTTGATAACGCGTAATAAAACCACCCTTTTTCAATAACGACGCGGAAGCCAGGCGGAGTATGTAAATTTTAATAAAAAAACAGGTTAAGTAGTTGCAAATATTGTCGCTGTAACATGTAGAAAACGTTATCGAAATAGGTAAAACAATTTACACGGCATTAAGCATGAAAATCGAGAAGAATCAATCCGACGACTCATGTCAACTTCGCAGCTTCATCCAATGCGTCATACCACTCTTTCCCGTATTTACGAATGAGGGCATCTTTTACAAATTTGTAGACGGGAACTTTTAATTTTTCTCCGCAAGCACACGCGGGTTTACAAATGTCCCAGGTTTCGTAATTCACGGCGTCAAACTTCTTGTACGTTGTTATACGAACCGGATACAAATGACAGGAGACGGGTTTTTGGAAACCTATCTTACAATCTCGCCATGCTTTTTCTATACCGCAAAATGCAGTGCCGTTTTCAAATATCGTATACGCGCATTCTTTACCTGCAGCGACAAGCGGAGTAACTTTATCACCATCGCCGTCAATAATCCATTTGCCTTGTTTCGCAATGGCCTTTTTGCCCTTCTCAGTTAGATAGGGTTCAATCGCAGGATAAATGGCTTCCAGCACTTGTTCTTCGCCGGGTTCTAGTGGTGCACCGGAATCGCCATGCACGCAACAAGCGCCTTTGCATGCGTTAAGGTCGCACACAAATTGTTTTTCCACTACTTCATCAGAAACGAGTGTTCTGCCAATTTCTATCATACGTCAAAGATAGTACCTCTAAAACAATCAGCTGTCGTTGTCGATGTCGTTATTGTCTGCATAATCTCAGTAGCGATACTTTGCATTGACACTATATTTTATTCAGAGTATTAATCGGACAAAAGAAAAACACGACCTCACAGCTCTCGCGTCGGGCTTGGAGGTTGGGAGCAGTCGCGTTCTTTTTATAGACGTAACTCGTAAGAGGAGTATCCGAAATTCAATGAGGACATCTTCAAATAAAACGGTTCAATCGGTTATCTTTGCGCCTTATGGCAAATCAAGAAGATCTTTTTAAAAATATCATTTCTCACGCAAAGGAATACGGCTTCATTTTTCCGTCCAGTGAAATTTACGACGGGTTAAGCGCAGTATACGATTATGGCCAAAACGGAGCGGAATTGAAAAAAAATATTCGCGAGTTCTGGTGGCGTTCCATGGTGCAGATGAACGAGAATATTGTAGGCATTGATGCGGCAATCTTTATGCATCCTACAACATGGAAGGCTTCCGGTCACGTGGACGCATTTAACGATCCGTTGATTGATAATAAAGATTCAAAAAAGCGATATCGCGCCGATGTGTTAATTGAAGACGCTGCGGCGAAGTTGGAAGATAAGATCAAGAAGGAAGTAGAAAAGGCCGCGAAACGATTTGAAAATTTTGATGAAGCGATGTTCCGCTCGACGAATGGTCGTGTAGTAGAATATCAAAAGAAGATAGATGAGATCAATACGCGTTTCAAAACAGCAATGGAAAATAACGACATGGCTGAAATGAAACAGATTATAGTTGACCTCGAAATTGTTTGTCCAATTTCGGGAACACGTAATTGGACGGATGTTCGCCAATTCAATCTAATGTTCGGCACGCAGGTGGGTTCGGTAGCGGAAGATTCCAGCACGATTTATTTACGTCCGGAAACAGCACAAGGAATTTTCGTGAATTTTTTAAATGTGCAAAAAACAGGAAGGATGAAAATTCCTTTTGGTATTGCGCAAACCGGAAAAGCCTTTCGTAATGAGATTGTAGCAAGACAGTTTATTTTCCGTATGCGCGAGTTTGAACAAATGGAAATGCAATTCTTCGTGCGTCCCGGAACCCAGAAAGAATGGTACGAACAATGGAAGGCTGCACGTATGAACTGGCATCGCGCCATGGGATTTGATGCCTCAAAGTATCGTTTTCATGATCACGTTAAATTAGCGCACTATGCCGATGCGGCTTGTGATATCGAATTTGAATTTCCGTTCGGATTCAAGGAGTTGGAAGGTATTCACTCGCGCACCGATTTCGATTTGGCGAATCATGAAAAATTCTCGGGTAAGAAGTTGCAGTACTTTGATCCGGAATTGAATCAGAATTATGTTCCATATGTGGTAGAAACTTCAATCGGATTAGATCGCATGTTTTTGGCGATAATGTCAACTGCATACACTGAAGAAAAACTGGATGACGGAAGTGAACGTGTTGTTCTAAACCTTCCTGCATTTTTAGCTCCGATTAAAGCTGCTGTGTTGCCATTGTTGAACAAAGATGGTTTACCGGAGAAGGCCAAAGAAGTAATAGATTTATTAAAGTATGATCACATCATCACTTCGGAAGAGAAGGATACCATCGGTAAACGTTATCGTCGTCAGGATGCAATTGGAACTCCATATTGCATCACTGTTGATCATCAAACACTTGAAGATAATACGGTAACAATTCGTGAACGCGATACCATGAAACAAGAGCGCGTATCAATCGATCGATTGCCTGAAATTATCGATGCTCGCGTGAGCATGAAGCACGTGCTGAAAAAATTGGCTTAATCGATAAGCCCTAATTGTCGCATCAGGAAAGAGGCTGTTCTATTTTGAACAATGCCTCTTTCTATTTTATAGGCGAAGCGCAATTCATTATTTGTAACGACACCTTCAAACTTATAGTTGTTTACCGCAGGGGCGTGAGTCTGCGCCATTGCGCATAGTTTTAAATCGTGCGTTGCGAAAATGGTTAACGCGGGTAATGGCAATAATTTTTCTAAAAACTGAAATGCCCCATTGTACTTATCGTCTGAATTTGTTCCGCGTAGAATTTCATCCAGCAAAACGTATGCGGATTGTCCGCTTTGCAATCTTTCTAAAATGTGTTGCAGCTGCTTCAGCTCCTGAAAAAACAGCGATGTATTTTCTTCCAGTGAATCAGTAACGCGAATGCTGCTCAACACAGGAGCCGGGGTATAATGAAAATGTGTGGCAGCTACGACGCATCCTGCATTAGCTAATACGATGTTCAACCCCAGAGTCCGCAGAAAAGTACTTTTCCCCGACATGTTTGATCCTGTTACTAAAATCAATCGGGCCGGTAAACTAAAGTTGACATCATTCGAAATGACACGATTCGGGGCAATTAAAGGATGTCCCAGTTCTTTTGTTTCGACTGCTATTGACCCTTCTTGTAATTGCGGAATGGTAAAATGAGGATGATTAAATGAAAACGTAGCGGTACTCACCAATACTTCCATTTCTGCTAGAGCATCGAACCATCCTGCAACATGTTGACCGTATTTGGTGCGCCACTGTTCTGCTTCGCTGATGCATAATAGATCATGTAATCCGAACGTGGTTAACAAGAAGTTACCCAAAACATTTTTTCGGTTATCAAATCGTTTAGAAACATTGGCAAGTGCGCGGACACCTGCAGCAGCATCTTGCGCTTGTGTTTGAATCTGTTTCAGTTTTTCGGCGTGAAAGGACTCCTGCTCAATACTGCGAAATACCTCCGTGTATTTTTTCATCAGTTCGTTGTGCTTCCCAATGATTTCACTGAGTTCATCGCAGCGTTTTTTATATCGTCCGTTAATGACCCAGGCTACAGCAATAATTGGTGTAAACAACCACGTCCAATCAAAATATAGTGCACATGCGGCACCTCCTATGGAAAGTACGATCCATGTGTAACGACTAGCAGCGAAATAGCTTGTGTTCGCTTGTTGACTTTGAGCGGCCCATTTCAATAGCGGAGCATAGTCAGCATTGTCCTTATTTTCCTGATACGTTAATGCAATGAAGTGTTGACGAAATTCTTCTTTGTCCTGCAGCTCTTGATTGGCGGCTTGTTGGGAACGAATATGTGCACCGGTCGGAATTCTTTCAGGTGCGAGTAATTCTCCTAAACGCTGTTGACCTTGAGGAGAAGCGATACGATTGATAGTTTGGAACAGACTATGCACACCAAAAATGTCGAGATCGTCGCGTTCAGCGGATTTGAACAGAATAGGGAATAGATCGGGAAGTTGATGTGTGGTGCAATAGCGCAATTCTTGTTGATTTAATTTTAATTTGAAAGCAACCAACTCCTGCTGTGATTGCAGATCCGCAAATTTTTTAACCAGAAAAAGAAAAGCAGCAATCAAGCCAATTAATGGGAGAAAAAAGTACGGAATATAAGTGTGATAGAATAACAACAGAACAACAGTGAGAATGGTTGCGAGCCGCAAACGAGCCAGCAGGGTTACTTTTTTACTGATGGATAGCAGTTCCTGTTCGAAACGTTGAATGCGGGCTTGGTAATATTGTAGTTTGTTACTCATACCGGTAAAGTTAGTAGTAGCACGTAGTTATTAACGCAGAAAGCCCCATTGTTATGAGGCTTTCTGCGTGTAAAGACTTTTAATCTTAGTTGCGCACCATCTTCAAAGTTTCCACTTTGCCGTTGTGTACTACTTTAATAAAGTACACACCTGCAGCGAATGAAGAAACGTTGATGTAGTTGTTCAACGCAACTGTGTTAGTTTCGAAAACTACTTTTCCTGTTACGTCAACAATTTGCATCTGCATTGCATCCGTATTCTCACGACGAACGCGAACGTTGATCATGTCTGAAGAAGGATTTGGCAATACAGATAGGAAGTCAATAGGTAATGTGTTATCCTGAATGCCGGTGACTCCTGCAATGTCGTAAGCAAATAAGTAGTTTGGAGAACCTTGTAGAACACCAATCAGACTTAAAGCAGGAGTAGAAACAATATGACATCCGCCCGCAAGATCACCGGCTGTTCCCATGTCTGCAGTGACGTTATGAATTACGCTTGTTTGAACCCCTGTTGCAACGTTTACCTGAATTAGATCCGCGTTATTTGTAGTTGTGCCGGTTTGGTGGAAAGCCCATAAGTATGGTCCGCCTGCATTGGTATTGTCAAAGCCAAGACCATAAGTTGCGGTTAAGCCGTGTAATCCTGCCGCAACCTGAGATACCGGAACCCCGGTCATATCCACTAATGTGAAATCAGTTGCCCATGTTCCTACCCAGAAACCACCTGCATTGCTGTTGGCTGTTGGGTCGTACGCGCAGTAACGAATGTTTTGAACGCCCCCAACATTGATAGTTGAAGTTAATGTGCGTGTAGCAGGATTGATTTGATAAATAACGGCAGTGTTAGCTCCTGCATAAATGCTGGTGCCATCAGTAGTCATGGAACGAACTCCTGTTACTCCGGGAACGGTGAAGCTTCCATTAAGTGAACCTGTTAAGCTGAAACTCCAGATAGTGTCACTACCCCAGCGGGAAACCCAAAATTCTGTGCCGAATTGCACAACGCCTGCGTTTCCTGAACCTGCACCTGCAGCCGTAATGTCGTAGCTAAACAATACTTGCCAAGGTGCAGCAAGTGACGGGTTAAAATTGTGTTGGCCAACGCTTGGGGCTGCTTCTGCAGTGTTGTTGGATTGTTGTGCTTGTGCAGCAAAAGAAAATACCGCAACTACGCTAAGTGTTAAGTAGATGTTTTTCATTAAAATTTGGTTTAAGGTGAAACAATATTAGGCATATTTCTCCCATTACACAATGATTACCACAGATATCCGAATAACTCCATCATCCAGGCAATGCCCAAATGAATGATAACTCCGCCCCAGATCGATTTGCTTTCAATAACCCAAACACTCAGAAGAATGCCACCAAACAATGAACTTATTGCTTCAGCCGGCGGTTTACCTAAATGGGCGCAAACGTAAAAGAATGCTGCAGGAAGTATAATTTGTTTTCCGAGATACTTGGTGAATGCTAAAATCAGAAATCCACGAAAGAAAAACTCCGTTGTAACAAAATCAACTCCGTAACAAGATTCAAACAGCAAAGTGTAAGCTGTTTGGTTTTCGGTGATTTGTGCAGCGCAAAGAACTTTTTCGGCGAGCGGATAAAATTTTTGAAAGGATGGCTCTACTGCGGCTATCGCAACTACTGCAGAAAAAATCAGCAGTGTGATCAGATAACCTTTGGGTTTAAGTTGTTTCGTGCTGAAACCATATAAGGGTTGTGTATTTCTATCCATGAAATACCAAAAGACGATAACCGGCAATCCTAACGTAAATACGCGGATGACATTATTGATGCATTTCATCCAGAAACGAAATTCCGGAGTGGTGTTGAAGTCTTGCAGCCAATTTTGATGCTGGTAGAAGTAAATGCGAAATGCGAAAGCACTAACGGCAAAGATGGCTGTGAGCCACAACCCGCGATGATGAAATGGTTTCTTATTC